>Ga0255771_1000722_pt1 | contig 37399 bp, 40 predicted proteins | sample 011ome_19_FD_179969 | JGI IMG/M metagenome (GOLD analysis project Ga0255771, IMG submission 179969) | Coastal salt marsh microbial communities from the Groves Creek Marsh, Skidaway Island, Georgia - 011510BT metaG (version 2) | ecosystem: Environmental > Aquatic > Marine > Intertidal zone > Salt...
TACTACTCATCCAAGCATCGGTGAATATCCCGCCATAATAAGGAAAGGCATGACCCAAAGAAACGTGGAAAGTACCATCATCGACACCTTCCATTACTTTGGTCATACCATCTGGTGTTAGCCAATCCGCATCTCCATAAGCGTTTATGCTGAATAAGGCTAATAGTGTAAAGAGTAATTTCTTCATCGTGGCATATTAGGAGAAGAATCTATTCTTCCCTTCTTAACGTCCTTTTCGTTTACTCCAGGAATGTCAGTAAGATTTTCTTCCCATGCAAGACCAGCTTCGTCACCAATCATGCCTTGGAAAGGACATGGAGTTCCTGCCATCTTCATCGCAGTCCATACACGCTCATCTTGACACATTAACGATACAGCAGCAACACGCATGCCCATATCGTACAAAGTCTTAGATAGTTTGATTCTTTCACAGTTAGTATCAGTGATTGACTTGCCACCAGAAATACCAAATATCTGAGTTTGTACAGCACCGCTCACGCCCGTTGTACACAAGTCTTGCGAATACGAACTACCAATAGAAGGAGCAATAGCAGAAGGAGGAGGCGACTCAATCTTTTGATTGATGTTCTGAGTCTGTGTACTCTCGCTTACACTTCTGTTCTCATTTACATTGTTATTCTGATTCACGTTGTTATTATTATTAGTTGCAGTACTAACACTTTCTGACTGGTTAATATTTTTATTAGTATTGTCACTCACCGTATTGTTGTTGTTTGTATTCGTGTTTACGGCCGTGCTATTACTTTCCACAGTGCTATTATTTGTGTTTATGTTTTCACTAGTAGAAGTGTTTACATTCGTATTGTTATTTGTAGCATTGACTGTGGTGTCATTAACATTAGTGTTGTTGTTGGTATTTGTACTAACACTCTCGTTGTAATTGTTATTCGTATTATTGCTAGTAGTATTATTAGTGTTTAAATTCGTGTTTGTATTATTAGAAGTAGTGTTGTTAGTATTTAAGTTTGTATTCGTATTGTTAGAAGTAGTAGTGTTTACATTATTGTTGTTATTAGTATTAGTAGTACCACCAGAAAGAATATTGTAGTTAGTATTCTCGTTAGTGTTTGTGTTTGTACTAGTATTAACATTTGTATTGGTGTTAGTTGTGCCACCAGATAAGATGTTATTATTAGTGTTGGTATTCGTGTTATCAGAAGTACTAGTGCTAGTATTCACATTGGTATTCAAATTCGTATTGGTATTAGTACTAGTTGAAGTGCTAGTATTAGTATTCAAATTCGTATTGGTGTTTGTACTTGTAGAAGTCACAGACGAAGTTGAGTCTGTGGTCCCATTCGTTTCCACATACGTTGTTGAGTCAAAATTGCCATCAGCATCATTTTGAACTTGGCTATATGCAGGAATTGATATAAGAGTCATCAGAATCATGATAAAGGAGCTTACTTTATTCATCAAAGTGTCCTTTATGGAGATGAGATTACAGTACTATTTATAAAAATTGTATCAATAAGCCGCATATTTTGTTACAAATGAGCCTAAGTTATTGTTATCATTGAAGAAAAAAAGTTTCATTTTGATACAATTTTTAACCGTATACAAATCAATAGCTTACAGACAAAAATTTATAAGCTATTGATTTATAAGGCGAAAATAAATTGTACTTTAGCGGTCAGATACAGTATAATTACCCTACAAATTGAGCAAAGAGATAAGATTATGAGAGTTACAGTATTCCACAAAGAAGACCAAGCATTCAACCGCATGTGTGTTGTTGAGGCTCCTAGCAACAATATTGAAGATGCTCTTGAGTATGCATATCGCTGGACAAACAACATCAACGGTTCATGGTCACGTGATGACATCGAGAACAATACTGATTGGAATGAAAACGTCACAGAGATCGCTCCGCTCGAAGATGGCTACGGTCATCGCTCGTCAATGATGCAAGATCGATTCTTGACTGAAGACGGTTGGTACGAAGTAGCTGGTTTCGGATTTAAGAAACTTGACATGCACAAAGTTGATCAGCTTCAAAATGACGCTGAGTGGGAACGCGGTATCGAAGCTGGCATGAAGGAGGCAGTATAATATGAATTTTTTTGAAGAGGTAGTGATGTCAATAGGCGTGGGAGCAATCCTCGCCTTGTGGTTCGGTTTAACTTTTCTTTCAATGTACTAAGGAGACATTTTATGAATCGCACAGATTCTCTTGTTCAACGCGTTATTGATGCTCATCGTAAAGTGTACGGATACAATCCTCGCGGTGAGGCGTTTTGGAATCCTCTATGGGGCAATAGCGAAGCGCTAGAAGAAAAGGCAAAAATGCTTGAGAGCGAAGCTGCTAAAAATCCGTGGTCGTCAAAAAACGGTTTACAATCATCTTCAACTGTGATATAATACTGTATTTAGGAGGAATGTTTATGTCCAAGATCGGCGCTTATGTTTTGGAAGTTCAAGAAGATGCAGTAAACCTAGATCATGAAGACTTCGTCGAGAAGTACAAATCTGATTCTGGTGCTAAAGAAATTTATGATTCAATTCAAATGAAGGAATTCGATGCCTACGAAGAGTATTAAAGTTACGACATATTGGTCGCATGGATTTGTCAATGAGTACGTTCTTGAACATCCAAACGCCAGTACTGTTGAGCATGAAATTGCACGTCTCAGTAAATTTACTTCGGTTGATTATTTCATTCTCGAAGATCAAACCGGCAAAGTGTTACATAATTCAAAGGAAACTAAATAATGAATAGAATTGAAATGATCCGAAATGCTGCAATTAAGATTCAAGGCAATCCTGAGTTTCGTACTACAATGCAAAAAGCCAATCGAAGGTTTATTCAAGATTGCCATCGTAAGATCGCTAAAATTAAAGCAAAGCAAGAGCGTCAGCTCGAAAAAGAATTAGCAGCTCTTGATGAAAACTATAACGCTATTGACTTTAAAGTTGCTCGTCATATTGCTGATGAAACTGTTGGCGAAATCTATCGTGAAACAACTAAATTTGATAATGAGTGGAATTAATATGCAAGATGTATATGGTTATGAAGTTGATGCTGATGGTCGTTATGCTACTGCAGAAGTAGCAGCACAGGCTTATGCAGAGGAGCTGTATAGCTACATATCAGATGCATCTAAGGACGCTCAGGGCTTCCGCCACCGTATGGACATTAGCGGTATGACCTTTGCCCAGCTTGAGGCAGAGTGTGATTACTGGTCCAACCAAGTCGCTATTGCCATTGAGCAAGAAAAGGAAGAGTCCGCCATGGCGATAGAGGAGTTCAAAGCTCTGATACAGAGTACCATTGAGATGGGTGCATACAACGAAGAAACTGCTCTGCGTTGGTTGACTCAGGATGAAACTTTCTATCATAGCCATGATATTGAGCATTGGGTTTATAAACAGGGCATCCTGTTTACGGATTATGGTAAAGAGCTTTGTAAAAAGCTTGAAAATATTGTAAGCTATGAAGAGGTTGCATAAGTGTCAACACCGAAGCGAATCAAACAGATGAGAATGGAAGCTCATCAACAACAAAAGAAAGAGAGAGAATTAAGGAAATTATTCTCTGCTCCCACATCAAAAAAGAAGGAGTTTATACCTTATGTCCCGAAGCAGATTTATCGCCAGAGCGATGAGAAATACCGCGTCTTCCCAAGCGGCACGTCGAAGAATTCAGAGGCAGAATTATTTAAGTGCTCTACAGCGCGGCGAGAAACAATGCGATACTCCGGAGACTATGTCACAGGAATCGCCACCATGCACAAATCAAACCTTGTCCCCGTCGGTAGAGGAGACAATCCAGAAGATTATTCAACCATGAGGAGAAACTAATATGGATCGTAATAAAATTATTCGTGAGTTAAAAGAAGGTCTGTGTCGTGTGGACTTTACTAAAGTAAATGGCGAAAGCCGTGTGATGCTTTGTACGCTAAACTTTGATGATATTCCAGTAGACGCTCATCCAAAGAATAACGATTCGGTTGATAAGTGGCCAGAGAATCTAGTTAAAGCCTATGATATAGATGCTAAAGGCTGGCGTTCTTTTAAGATGGATTCCGTAAAGGCTTTTGCAAAAATATAAATAGGTTTACATCTCTACAATATTGTGATATAATATCAGTATTGTACAGGAGAAATATATGGCTGTAAAAAAGAAAGTACGTAAAGTTCGCATGCGAGCTAAAACTGGTTTAGCTGCTGCACCTTTAGATTCTTTTAGTAAACTTAGATTTTATTTCCACTATGAAATGGACGGAAAAGAAATTAGTCCAATCATTAAGTCGTGGATTAAATCTGAGTTTAGTAAGGAAGAAGCTAAAGCGATCTTAAAGAATCCTGAGTATCACTTCACTATGTATGCGCATTTTGCTGCATGCATTTATTGGAGCAGCTTGAACTTAGAAGTTGATGATGACTATAAGAAGTGGCCAACGATCGTTAAAAAGTATTATTCGGACTTAATTGAGCAGGGTAAAAGTCTTCTCGAAGCTGATGAAGATATTGCTAAGACTGATCAGCCATCGAACGTAATTAAACTGAATCCGCATCAACGACTCTTAAATAAGATCAACAGTACTATCATGGATGACATTGAAACACTATATGATTCATGGTGTGACGGTGAAAAAGGTACACTAGATCTTTACAGCCAATTTAAAAAGCATGGATTATCAGGCTCTGCAGTTGAACCTGTACGTAAAGAGCTTCAGTTTCAACTGGACGAATATCGTGATGCGTACACTGGAAGCTGTGAAGATGCAGTCGAGGGTTGGTCTCATGTAAATAAGCCAGAACTCAAGAGAAGAATAAAAGCATTAGATGATATGCTTACTGACCTTGATAAAATTAAGCTTGCAGCAAAAGCTTCACGTAAGACGCGTATGCCAAAACCACGTGCTGCTGATAAGCAAGTCGCAAATGTTAAATACGCTAAAGAAAACAACGAATATAAAGTTGTTTCTATCCTACCAATTCAAATAGTAGGAGCAATGCGACTATTTGTCTTTAATGGCAAAACTCGTGAGATTATTGAGTACATTTCATCGTCAACTAACGGGCTAGAAGTGAAAGGTACAACTATACTCAACGTTGGAGAGGAATCACGTAAGACCAGGTTAAGAAAGCCTGAAGATTTCCTGTCTATTGTTCAATCAAAAACGACGAGGCAAATAGATAACGAATGGCAAAAATTAACTACGAAGACAAGTCAACCAAATGGAAGATTAAATTTGGATTGTGTGCTGTTGCGTGCATTGGATCATTAACCTCTTGTACTGATACTGTTGAACCGGAGCCTGTAGTTGAAACTCCGGTTGAGGTTATTGTTAGGCCAATGACTGTACGCGACTTACTGACCGAAGAATCAATCAACTGTTTAATTCAAAATAGTTATTATGAAGCTAGGAATCAGGAAGACGAGGCAATCGTCGGTGTCGTGCATGTGTCATTGAATCGTTGGTATGACAGCCGATACCCTGATAACATTTGTGACGTTATATACCAAAGTAAATTAGATCGTTATGGAAGAATCATACTGAACCAATGCCAGTTCTCATGGTATTGCGATGGTAAGTCTGATAATCCTAAAGATAAAGTAGCATATGATCGGATAACTAAAGTTACTGAAAAGGCTATTATGCTTTGGTATTTGAATATGGATATTACGGATGGATCTACACACTACCACTCAATAAAGGTTTATCCTGATTGGGCACCCACGCTCGCCTATATTAAACAACTAGGTGATCATAAATTTTATAGATGGAATTAACATGATTGAAACTAAAATATTAACGAAAAAGAAATTCTCAGAGATGGTAGAGAAGCGAGTAATCAAATCAAATGATACGACATACCTTGAGGCGTGTCTGGCAATATGTGAAGAACTCGAATATCCACCTGAAGATGTAGGTAAGCTTATTTCTCCTTCGTTATATTCTAAACTTGAAGCCGAAGCAGCAAGGGTACGTCTTATTAAAAGCATGACTAACACGCATGCATTGCCTATATGATAATGGAACCATTCGACGCATTTAGATTCTATCAATCAGTAAAGCTTCATTTCGAAAGCGATACTTATGATGCAATTAAATACAATTACAAAACATCAGCTAAACCGCAAACGTTTTGGAAGAGAAAGGATAAATACTTTTTTGCGAAAGTCGGTCGGAGGTTTACTACTCCGGTTGACCTGATAAATTATTATGTTTCTCATTTTATTCATGACACTAAATGGATTGGTGAAATGATTAACGATGATGATACATATAACAAATGGCTTAAGAAGAATCAATCGATGGGTTATGTCTTCGAGCAAGATCTTTATAAGCTAAAAGAAATAAATGAGTCTTTCGATAAACTGCTAGACTCATCCGATGGCCATCCTCAGATCATCTCTGCTTACATGAGAGACGAGATAAGTATTGAGACAGTGGTTATTGTGAATCGGCTTACTCAGTTCATTAGAGTGGCTGATAGAAAGATTACGGAAACTATTGTGTGGCCTGATGTCTCACGTAAGATCCGTAAGTACGAAGCGTTCTTTCAATGTGATACTGATAAGATGAAAAAAACTGTCTTAAAGGTGTTTACAAATTAATAAGAGCGTGATATAATAGTGTATATTATGCATAAAGTGGATAATACAGTCAATACAACATATATAGGAAAATATAATATGTCATTTCAAGATCTAAAACGCAATCGTTCTTCTTCAATCGATGCCCTCACAAAAGCAGCAGAAGCTGTCGGCGGTGGACAACAGCAGCAAACCAAAAGCTATGTAGATGATCGTTTCTGGAAACCAACTGTCGATAAAGCAGGCAATGGTTATGCAGTAATTCGATTCCTTCCAGCTCCAGCAGGTGAAGAACTTCCATGGGTTCGTTACTGGGATCACGGCTTCCAAGGTCCTGGTGGTTTATGGTACATCGAAAACTCTTTGACTTCTGTTGGTCAGCCAGATCCTGTATCAGAAATGAATTCAGTGCTTTGGAATACTGGTCGTGAAGAAGATAAGCAAATAGCACGTGATCGCAAGCGTCGTCTGCATTATGTCTCAAACATTCAGGTAATCTCTGATCCAGGCAATCCAGCGAATGAAGGTAAGGTATTCCTTTATAAGTTTGGTAAGAAGATCTTTGATAAGATCATGGATGTTATGCAGCCACAGTTTGCAGATGAACAACCAGTTAATCCATTTGATTTCTGGGACGGTGCAAACTTTAAACTAAAAATCCAGCAGGTAGGCGGATATCGCAACTACGATAAGTCAGAGTTTGCTGAATCAAGTGTCATGACAGAAGACGATGCTGTACTTGAAGCAACTTATAATAAGCTCTATAGCCTACAGGACTTTGTAGATCCTAAGAATTATAAGTCTTATGAAGAGTTGTCTGCACGTCTAGCCAAAGTACTTGGTGAGCAAACGGTTCGTACTACTGCTGAATCTATTTCTTTGGATGAATCAGCTCCAGCACCTTCATTCCATAGTGATGTCGGAGTTGCTACTGCAGCTGTAAGTGGTACTGATGATTCTACTGATGATTCAGAGGATACATTGAGTTACTTTCAGAAACTAGCTTCACAAGGCTAATGTTGTTCTGAAGTTTAGAGGGAGGCGAAAGCCTCCCTTTTTTTAATATCGATTTGCGAAATCCATTCTAACAAAGTCATCAGGAGAGACGCCTTGTGATATGTTATATGTCGCTGATGAGATGTTGTTTGTGTTACCAGCCTTTTGACCACCACCAGAATTATTGTTGTTAATAATAATTGGAGCTGCAGCCGCGGCTTTCATTTCAGATTCATTAGCACTCAAAGATCTTTGTTTTTCTAAAAGAGGCACTGGACGTTCAAGTGCCTCTATAGCAACGTAATCCGAAGGTCTGGTGTTAAGTGAATCTGCAGTATCTACAGTATCATAATCCGAAGGTCTGGTGTTAAGTGAATCTGCAGTATCATAATCTGAAGGTCGAGTGTTAAGTGAATCTGCAGTACCATACTCCGAAGGTCGAGTATTTAGTATGCGTGTTGCTTCAGTATCTTGGGTCTCTTGTCTAATAAAATCTGCAGGAGTATTTGATAACTGAGTATCTATTGCTGCTTTCTTTTGAGCAACTAATTTTTGATACTCTTCCTCTTCATCACCAAAGAAACCAGCATTATCGTTTGCCATTGCTCGAAGCTGTTCTTCATTTGCAGTAGCAATATTAATCTCTTCGTCCGGCTTTAACCAATCAGGTAATAAATCTGTTATAGCCGATTTGATTGTATCAAGCGATGGTAAGAAATCAAACAGCTGCAAAAAGAAATCTTTCACTTTACCGATAGTATCAAATATCATATCTTTGAGTGAGAAACCACCTTCAGGAGTTTCAAATCCAAAGATACCCATAATCCAATTGATAGCCATGTCAATTGGCTTAAAGATAATATCCATTATACTTCCGACTGTAGAAACATAGGCTTCCCACATGGAAGTGAGCCCGCCAACAATATCAATTCCTGCAAAGACTCCCTTTATCCAGTCAAATGCTCCTGAGATCATATTGCCAATATAGTCGATAAACTTAGTAAAGTATTCGGTAATATCGAATGCAGCTAATGCTTCAGCAGCTTTATCAAAACCAAGCTTATCCAGTATCCACGCAAGCGCACCAGTGAGCATATTCACTGCTCCACCAATCATACCATCAAACAATCCTATGAGTGCACCACGGATGCCACCGATGATTCCACCTTCTTCGAATCCAGCGAGTGCACCTTTGACTGCATCGAATATTCCCATTATCACTGTAATTGGGAAGAAGATTCGTTTAAACACATTCTTAAGGATAGAGCCAAACTTAGAGAACTTAGAAGATTCATCACCTACGGTTATAAAGGTTTTGCCGAATTTTTTTAAGATATCTCCGACTTTAGTAAATGTTGATTTAATTTTATCAACTACTGGTGCCAAAGTTTCAGCCATTATTTTGCCGACTGCAACGAAAACTTTACCGACCTTTGAAATGCCACTTGCTATTGCCTTAACTGTTTTTACTATTGCAGAAATTCCTCTAAAGATTGAACCGCCGAAGAAAATTGCTATAGTACCGAGAGCTAAACCGACTCCACCTAGATTCTCCATCAATAGTTTCTTAGCAGTTTCTGCATCACCATTTAAGAAGGCTTGTACAACTGCATACATGTCTTCGAAAAACTCAATGACACCAACGACCATCTTTTGTAATGTTTCTGGATCAAACAGCAACATCCCGATAGCACCAAGGGTACCAAGTAACCCCGCACCTTTTTTAAAGTTAGATGAGAACTGATCGAACTTAGCACCTAAGCCATCTAGCGCGCCAGACATTCTTTCTAAAGTAGAGTTGGCTGCTTCTTGTAACCTTCTATTTTCACGCGTCTCTTCTTCACTACCTGCTAGTTCGCCTATTTCCTTAATCTGTTTAGTTAGTAGTTCTCTTTCTTCGTCAGAGATCGTAGGATTTTCTAACATCCTAACAGCTTCTTTAAATAATGCTTCAAGTCCTTCTGATGTTTCAGTACTTTCTGTGAGAGAGTTTAGCTTATCAAGCTTATTACCCAGCTTTGATACATCTAAGTCAAGCTTAGACTGTTCTTTTTCGGCAGTCAATCTTTTTGTAAGTGCTGCTAATCCAGATTCTTGTATTGATGATAATTGCGCTAGCTTTTCATTGTTTTGCTTAGTCAGACGGTTAATTGCAATCGTGCTAAGACCTTTCTGGCCGCCTGATTGTTTTTCACGCTCTTTAGACTTTTTATTAATCTCTTTAGTATTTTGACTCATCGCTTTGCGAAGTTCTTCAATACTATTTGCTAGTTCTTTTATATCATTAGCCATTTACGTCTCTCTCATAGACTATTTTCTGTTCTTCATTCTTTCGTTTTCTTCATCAATCCATTGGGTAAGTAGCAATATATAGATCTCTCTTTCCCATGGCATCATATTGTCCAACTCAGTCAACGAATACTTGTGATGTTGCATCAGAGCAAAATTAGTTTTATAATAATTTTCCAGTGATTCATGAGAGAGACATATTAGAAAAAATTCTCAAGACCCTCTAACGTAATACTGTTTTTCTCTGAACACTTTTTACAATCAAACTTTACGTCATGCTTTAGCTTAGGCATATCAGTAAAGAATGCTGAAATCTTTTTAAACTGATCAGCAGTCAATGAATCTAAGAAGTCCATCAAACTCTTTTCAGTTTCATTCTCTGAGGCATATACATTCTCAGCATCGTAAATCGATTCAATAGCTGAAATGATTGTTGCCATTGACTGATCTGCCTCAGTCTTTGCGTGCGTCAGTTGTTTGTATAAACCTTTTACTGTTGGATACCGTAGCATAATTCCAACTTCATCAGTTAGTTCAACCTTATTGTTCTTCTTTTGTGCCTTTGAAACATTTACTTCTTCTAATTTAACTTCAACTTCGTTTCGTGTATCGCATGCTGTACACTTAACTCCGATCTTAGACGTTTCGCCGACTGATTTACTACGCAGTTTAAGGAAAATATATTCGAAATCGAATATAGCAAGTGTATCGATATTTACTTTACCTTCGGTACAACCTGCGATTGTGTCCCTCAATGCTGCAATCATTTGAGACTTATCTTTAGACTCAAATGCTGTCATTAAAACCTTTTCTTCTTTTACCAAATACGGACGATATTCAACTACCTCTCCCGTGCTTGGAACTGTTAACGTGTACTTCGATGATACTAGTTTAGGCAATGCCATAATAAACTCCTATAATGTAACTTAACCAAACAAACCTTTTACTGCACTTGATGCCCTTGAAACGATAGATTGAGATGATCCTGTATTTGATGCACCGGCAACCTTACTCAAGTCTGAACCAAATATATTTGAAACTTTACCCGTCAATTGATTAACAATAGAGCCGAGCGATCCTTCGTATGGCGTAGTAATTGATGTAGCATTACCTGAGATCTTATTTCTTATATCATCAGTAATACTATTCAATACGCCAGATAATTCTCCAGCCAATTCTGATTTTAATCCAGCAAGAACTGTTTCAGCCTGATCACCTAAATCGCCGAAAGGTGAGAAAGGAACCGAAGGCATAAGCGGATTTGGGAATGATAATGCATTCTTTAAATCAGCTAAAGTTGTTGCTAAACTGAAATACGTTGAATTTGTAGTAAAGTTATCATACGTCATTGTAACCGTTACTTTTATCAGCTGATCTTGAGCTGCATTCGATAATTCGATTGCTTGTATACCAATAGGATACGCATTCTTCAATTGACACTTATATATCATATCGTGTTTAGTATCTAATACAGTAATTGTCATATCAGATACGTATTGATTCTTATAATAGATAGCACCTGTTTCGTCATTGATAACATGCTTCATCCATTTATCAAAAATGTTTTTCATGTAAAAGTCATTTGTAACTAAGAATGTAAACGATACATCATCATTAATAAATGAATACGGCCGCTTTGTTGCTTGGCGAATTGTACCATGTTCTGTTGTTGCAATGCTTCTTCCAGGAATTGAAACTGATTCGCAGAATGCGTTAATCAAAAACTGATTTGGAGATACAGCTGCAGGACCAGTAAACGTTACAGCAAAGTAGTTTGGCTTTGCTAATCCGCCACGCTGATTAATCTGCGATGCTAAATCATCTATTGGATTTGTAAAAATCATTTATATCATTCCTCTGGAATCTTTCCAAACAGTGCCTTTCTTCGCCTTTCTAAACTGCTCAGTTGGTAAGAATACTGCAATTTCCCAATCAGCAGCGTCAACCATTACCGGGCTTGCTTCAATTTGCGAATACAAATACCGTTTAAAGCATGGAGCAAAATATCTTAATTTAGAAGAACCTTTGAGTAAGTCGTAACTTAAACGCATGCGTGTTGATTCATCGTATTTCTTATTGTTAGTTATTTGTAATAGTCCATCTAACATTTTAGCTCTGAGTACGGGTGGTAAATAATGTAGATTAATACCATAGAATCCACCAGGAGCTGGTTCAACCATAACAACTAAAGGAAACGTATCGTAGTACGGTAATGTCTCTCTTGTCTTCGGATCATAGAAATACATATACATAGAACCAACACGAGGACGATTTTTCTTTACCATGTTAGGGTCTTTTAAAATGCCACGACGATTCACACTTTGTAGTTGAGACAATTGTTGTCTAAACCATTTAATGGAATCGTCTGTGCGAAGTTTAACGCCTGCGCCAATTGCTTCGCTTCTATATGTGTCGAACAATGAATCTGCCATAGTACTATTTATTCGTTTATGATGTACATTTCTCTACTTATATGATATAATAATAGAGATACCTTTGAGGGGGAGAGGTATATTACCCAGTTAGAAGTTTAATGCCTAAACCTTTGAGAGTGTCTTCAGTCCATATTTCAAAGTGATAGCCACGTTCATTACAGTATTTAGCTGCAGCTTTCCACTTTGATTCATTCTTTACATATGTCATAACTTCTGTCACGTATCTTTTGGTCTGTCGCGTTGGCTTCTTTGGCGGTTTGGTTTGAGATGCTGGCTTTATTTCAACTAAAACAATTCTTCCGTTTGAAAACTTTATCTTTAAATCAATGAAATAACGATGGATCTTATTATCAGTCTTGCAACGATATAGTATAACAGTTTCTTCAGATGACCAAGAGATAACATCATCTCTTTCCTCGCACCAGCGAAACGCTTGACGTTCCCATAAAGATCTATATGTCACATTAGTAAAATCACCGGCATATTTTTCCGGTTTCTTAATTCGATATTTGCCTTTATAAGTCTTAGCCATATTGTATAAATACTATTATTATGTCTGTTGTAAACTATTTATCATAGGTCAAACATGTCAAAAATTTCCAGTCTTCCAAGCACTGTTTCGGAATTAGTCTATCCTCTCAATTTATTGGATGCTAAAACTAATTTCCTACGAATAGAGGCAAATAAATATCAATACGGTGGTGGCGGTCCTATACTTGGTGCTGTCTCATTGTATCATCCACCTGGCGTATCTTTTTCTGATGGCGCAGGATATTCAACATTTGATATGGGACCTTTAGGAAAGGATATCATGAGCGGAATGAATGACAACATGTCCGCAGCAGATATTGCAAAATCAGCAACAGAAAATACCGCTGGCTCTCCTGAGTTACGCACAATGCTAGCAATGAAAATTGCAAAGGACGCTGGATTAGGCAATCTTGCACCTGGTACTGAGAATCTACAGCAGATATATGGTGCTTCAAAAGGTGTTGCTGTAAATCCAAATACTACTACAGCATTTCAAAACATGAATCTTCGTGCATATTCATTTACGTTTAAAATGATTGCCGAGTCTCCAGCTGAATCGGATCAAATACGAATGATACAAACGTTCTTCCGTGAGCACATGTATCCAGAAGAAGGATCAGGTTCGTATCTACTCACATATCCTGCAACATTCACTGTTAAGTTTTATACTGCTACAGGTAGAGAGAATCCATTCTATCCAAAAATGTATGAGCTTAACCTGACGGCGTTCCAAACAAACTTTAACTCGCAGTCGCATCTACACTTTGATGGAGGTGCACCTACCGAGGTTGACATTACATTATCATTCCAGGAAACAAAAGTGCTTACAAAGGCTGATCTTGGAGAGGGATACTTATAATGCTAAACTTTTTTAAATCATTCCCTTTAACGCAATATCGGTTTGATAAGAATTCAAAATCAAAAACGATTATTGTTGACGTGAACCGAAACGTTCGTGCGTATCTTGATCAAATGGATAATGCGAATGCGTATCTGTTATATGAAATTACTGATGGCTCTCGTCCAGATCAAATATCAATGGAACTATATAAAACTCCTGCATATTATTGGACCTTCTTTGTTGTAAATGAGAACCTGTCAGGTGGATTGCATGCATGGCCAAAGTCTTCATTAGAGTTAGAAAAGTATATTGATGAAAAATATAATAGGATTGCTATTACCTCTGAGTCAAAAGCCGGTGTTGATGCAAATACGCATCTACTTTGGAGATATGACTTAGTAATCGGTGAGACAGTACAAGGATTGAGCTCAGGAGCAACTGGAACACTTGCTGAGATAGACTATAATACAAATACATTCTATCTTGAAAATGTTACCGGAAATTTTATTGATGAAAGCTTAGCGTTTACTACATCACTTATCGGTCTGGCATCGAATTCGTCATTTAAGAATAACGTTGTCAGCGAAGTAAATGCTGTACATCATTATATAAACTCTGATGGTGTCACTGTTGATCGTTTGAATTTTAATGTAAATGATTCAATGCTGCCTGTAACGAACTATGAATACGAAACAGATTTAAATGATTCGCGTATGTCGATACGTGTAATTAATCCTGCTGCGATTGACGAATTTGCTACTAAATATCGTACGCTCATTAATCAATAGATAATATAATATGGCTATACAAAAAGGTTTAAATCCAACTGATTTAACTGCGATTAGTCCAGATTCGTACAGACTAACCGTGAATATTGAATCAGCAAATGGTAAAGAGCGTGACATTACACAGTTAATACAGAGTATGACCGTGTTTGAATCAGTCTTTCAACAGACGCTTATTGCTGAATTTGAATTAGCTGATGCTGTTTCTTTGTTTGAAGATCTTAATATTACTGGCAATGAAAAGATATCATCAGTAGTGCGTAAACAAAACGATAAGAGTTCACCTCCAATCGATATACAAAATGACTGGTACGTCTTAGACATTCCTGTGTTTGGTCGACCAAAGCCTGATCTACAGGTTTCAAAGATTCGTTGCGTCAACTCATTTGGCTTAGTCTCTAAGATGAGACGTATTGCAGCAACTCTTTCGGGCACGCCCGTGGAGATCTTAACCGAGCTTTATCGCCAGGTTGGTGTGGACATTGAAGTGCAAGATGATCAGTCTCTTGGTACATTTAAATTTGTTCCTCCACGTCTCACATACTCTGACGCAATTCAAAACGTTTTACAGAAAACTATGTCACCGAATGGTGCACCGTTCTTTGCGTTTCAAACGTTTCATGAATCTAAATACATACTCGCATCGTATAACTCGATGATACTTGAACCAATATTAGATTACTATAATCAAGGTTATTTCTATAGAGAGGAGTCACAGACTGATGCATCGTTTGAAGAGAAGCGACATAGGATATTAGAAGCATCATCAAATCTAGGCTTTTCTCCATATAAATCCATGAAGAATGGTTCATACGTTACACGTACGCATGCGCTCGACTGGTCGAATAAGACATATGAGACAATTGACTTTAATGCGTTTAACGATAAAGTTCCTCTTATTGATGGAAGCAAGTCTGATTTAGTATGGAACAAAGACTTTGATGTGTCTGGTGTTGGACCGAACACGTTAACCGATACGTACAACATTTATACATCACTTAATTCTTTGGCGATGATCGATACTGATGAAGCAAACTATCATCAGTTCACTCCATATAAGATGTCGACTAAACACTCTATCTACTCTAACCTAGAACAGATGGAGCATTCGATTAAATTAAATGGAGACTCACGCTTGAGTGCTGGTAAGACAGTAGAACTTAAGTTTCCAAAGGTTGGCCAGGTTGATGGTCAAGGCCGTGAAGACGATCCGTTTATATCTGGCAAATACTTGATTGTTTCTTCTACACATACATTCAACTCTGAAGGTTATTATACGCGAATTAAAGTTCGTAGGGATTCGGTGCACAAGCGATGAATAATGGTTTTATGACAGATAAGTTTGTTTGGTTTTCTGGTGTTGTAGAAGATCGTGCTGACCCTTTATATTTAAATCGTGTTAGGGTAAGAGCTTTTGGCTATCATACGCCAGATAAGGTGTTAGTTAAAACAGAAGATCTACCATGGGCTACAGTCATGTTACCTGCAACAGAGTCTGGTACATCTGGCGTTGGTCGTTCACCTCATGGATTAGTCGAGGGATCATGGGTTATTGGATTCTTTCGTGATGGCACTGACGCACAAGATCCGGTTATCCTTGGATCTATTGCTGCATTAAATACGCAAGCAGCTGATCCATCGATAGGTTTCTTTGATCCGCTTGGTAATTATCCAAAGTCAACTGATGATATTACTACTAACTATTTAAACGAATCGGATGTCAATAAGGCAGCTCGTGGATTAGCTACTCAGGCAAACATCAACCAAGAAACAATTCGTACGGCGAATGTAGCTAATTCAGATGCAGTCGAAAAGCTTGGATACGTTGAAGCCAAATCAAAGGCTGATCCATTTAAATTGAGCGGTGATACACCAAACATCTTTGCCTTTGATGAGCCTCCTTCACCAGCTAAACCACAATATCCATTTAACAAAGTAATGGAATCAGAGTCTGGTCACGTTTTTGAAGTAGATGATACTGCTGACTATCAACGGATTAAAGAACATCATCGATCAGGCACATTCTATGAGATACATCCTGATGGATCACGCGTGCTTAAAGTTGTTAAGGATAACTATGAAGTAACGCTTGGCGATGAGTACGTGAATGTTAAAGGTACATCACGTGTAACTGTAGAAGGTGACTGTAATCTCTTTGTTGTCGGTAACTGCAATACTGAGATACAGGGTAACAAAGAAGAACACATCTATGGTAACTCAACGCAGGTTATTCATGGCTCTGAGTTTAAAACGGTTAAGCAAAATGCTATACACCAGATTGATGGTTATATGACACACAGCGTCGGCCAATACTTTGAACAAACAATTGGTTCTTATATGAGTTTAAATGTTGGATCGAATCTTACCGAAACAATTGGCGGTGCGCAATCTACAACAGCATCGAACCATACTACAATTAATAACAACGTTAACATTACTGGTAACCTTAATATTCAGGGTACAACGCACTCTGTCGGTGATGTGTCTACTTCTGCTGGAGCAAATCCAACATTAGCGACTCACTTCCACTTTGGACATGATCCATCAGGAAGATCAACAGCTCCAGGCGGAAATAGATAAAATAGGTATAAATAGATACTATGAGCACACAAATTCTATCAGATAAAAACTATGCTGAGGTCAAGGCAACAGTAGTTGCGCGTACGCGTGACTATTCGGATCTTGATCTAGGGCTTAAGCCTCATCCGAATCTCGGTGATGTTATACCGTTAAGAGATATCGGAGCAATTAAAGCATCTGTCAAGAATTTGATTTTAACGTCTTATGGTGAAAGGCCTTTTCAACCGAACATAGGCTGTAATATTACTAATCAGCTCTTTGAAAACTTTAATCCGATTACAGTTGCAGCAATGCGTGAATCGATTAAACGAACATTGAAATACCACGAGAAACGTGTTGCGATTGCAAGTTTAGATATACAAGATCGATCTGATCAAAATTCTATCTTCATATCATTAACAGTAAAAATATTAAACGTACCAGATTTAGTTGATATAGAACTTTATCTAGAGAGAACCCGATAATGGCAAACATTAAGAATGTAACTGAATTAGATTTTGACCAGATTAAAGTCAATCTGAAAGCATATCTGTCAAGCCAAGATAAGTTTTCAGACTATGACTTTGATGGTGCTGGTATTAATATCTTATTGGATATCCTTGCGTACAATACGCAGTACAATGCACTCTTAGCTCACTCAAATGCAAATGAAGCTTTCTTAGATACTGCACAGATGAGAGCAAATGTAGTATCGCATGCAAAGAGCTTAGGCTATATTCCATCATCAGCTACTGCTGCTCAAGCTACTGTAGATGTAGTAGTACGAGGTCTCTCAACTTCTCCAACAAATATTACTTTACCACGCGGTACTACATTCCAAGGCTTGATCGGAACTAAGCAGTACACGTTTGTAACAAACACTTCGTATACTGCTGTAAAGGATGCTGACTTCTTCTATACATTCCCTGATGTTATTTTATATGAAGGATCGATTGAATCCTTTACATATCGAATAAACAAAAAAATACCGAATCAGAAATTTAAAATACCTACTGATTTGGTTGATACATCTACTCTTGTCGTAGGCGTGCGTGCTTCATTGACAAGCGAAGAGACTGCAGTCTATACACACTATAATAATATCCTAGATATTAATGCTGCTTCAAGAATATATTACTTACAAGAAAGCTATGATGGCCAATATGAAATCTATTTTGGCGATGGTATTCTTGGCGTTGCTCCAGAAACCGGAAGTGTAGTTGATATTGCTTATATTAAAACGTCTGGTGCTGAAGCAAATGGTGCATCAACGTTTACTACTAATGCATCAATCGGTGGACTTACTACTGTCACAGTAACTCCAGCAGATGGATTCACTAAAACAGAAACAGGATCAGATAGGGAATCAATTGATTCAATTCGATTTAATGCTCCTCGTGCATTCTCTTCGCAGAATCGTGCTGTTACATCAGTCGACTATCGTGCAATACTTAAAGCTGAATACGATTTTATTGAAGACATTTCAGTTTGGGGCGGTGAAGTAAACGAACCTCCTGTTTACGGTAAGGTGTTTATTTCAGTTAAACCTTTGTCAGGCGACTATCTATCGAATACAACAAAGGAAATTATTAATCGATTCTTGTCTACTAAGAACGTTGGATCGATTACTACTGAGATAACAAACCCCGACTATACGTTTGTTACTATGGATGTATTCTTTAAATATAATCCTGATAATACCGTAAGAACGCGTGCTCAATTAGAATCAGCTGTTAGGGATTCTATCCTTGAATATAATGACGCATACTTAGAAAAATTTGATGGTGTACTTCGCTATTCAAAACTACTAAAAGCGATTGATGATACTGATGACGGTATTTTGAACTCATCAATCAGATTAAAAATGCATAAGCACGTTGCTCCTATCACTGGAGTAAGGACTGATTATACGATTAAGTTCTCTTCGCCAATCTATATTACTGATACCACTGAGCAAACTCTGTCATCAAATACGTTTACTTATGCTGGACAAACTTGTGAATTGACTGATATTGTATCTAGTGTCTTTCCAAATAGAACAGTGCAAATTCGTAACGCATCAACAAAAGCAATTATAAATTCAAACGCAGGAACTATTACTCCTACTACTGGAACAATTACGCTTAATCAAATACAAATTGATTCGATTACTCCATTGCTTATTTTTGCTGATCCAAATTCATACGATATTGCTCCTAAATTTAATCAATTAGTTTCTATAGAATCAGACGAGACTCCAGGCATTACAGTAACTGGTGAAGAGGATACTATTTCTACTCTTGGCTCTGTCGGAGCTGCTACATACACCACATTCAGTAGACACGAATAATGCGCGATAATATTGAATCAAGTAAAATAGAATCGTTAATCCCGCGTCAGCTCATTGCTGATGCTGGTGGATTAATTGAGTTTCTAAAAGAGTATTATAAGTTCCTTAATCAAGACGAAGGTCCTTCGCATATATTAAATAATATTCTTGCGAATAGAGATTTAGACACAGTAGTCGATGCATTCCTAGGCTTGGTTGAGAAAGAACTAGGTGGTGGATTTACTACAAAGCTTGTAGCTAACAAAACGAACCTATATAAAAACATAGTACAATTCTATCAAGCAAAAGGTTCAACAGAATCGTTTAAGCTTCTTTTCCGTTTGCTCTACGATACTGAGATTGATATCTCTTTCCCTAAAGAAAAGATCCTTATTGCATCTGATGGACGATGGGTACAACAAACGTCCATCTTTATTGAGATTACCGAAGGTGATCCGTTTGATCTTTTTGCAAACATTATTGAAATCTCTACACCGACGCGAGTTATTGAAGTTGAAGTAGAGCGAATCAAGCGTGTTGACGAAACGATGTATTATGAGATATTCATTACTCGTGATAACAATACTGGTGCAATTGTTACCGGTGCGACAATCGATGCATACGGTGTAAAAGCAACTGTTGTAAACTCATTGAATATCGGTGAGATCATTTCAAAAGGTTCAGGGTTTGAAACTGCACAATACGTTGATATTGTTGAAGGCTCTGGTACAGGTACTAAACTAAAAGTATCTGTTGTAGGAGACGGCGGGACACTCGAATCATTTAAATTTATATCTTTCGGTGTAGATTATTCTTCCGAATTCTATGGGATGATTATCCCACGCGCAGAAGTATCTGGCGGAGTTGATTTTGTTATATCAACGGATCCTGAAGCTGATGCTATTACTTATCCGACACGAGCAATTATAAAGTTCACGGAGTCGGTATTAGCACAGTATCAAGGTGAGTATTCTGCAAATAATGGATTCTTATCTGACGATATATACTTGCAAGACAATAGATTCTATCAGCAGTTCTCATATCTTATTCGTTCGTCACAACAGTTTGACAGCTATAAGAATATATTAGATCAAACTATACATCCAGCCGGTATGGCAGCATTTGGTGCATTTGAGATTAACAACACGTTTGATCTTTCTCGAAACCTTGATGCTCTTCGTAGATACTTTGTTAACCGCTTGGAAGATGTTGTTGATACTACAGATGTTAATAATTGGTTATTAAATAAGCCTGTTTCAGATACTGCAATAACTTCCGAAAATAACGTATATCATTTAACTAAACCAAGGTCAGATATTGCTTCTATTACAGAAGCTGAAATAAAAGAATTTACAAAATCTTTATCTGATAATACTACAATATCTGATGAAATAGCCATACAATTATTTATTATGCGTTTCTTATCAGATACTACATCATTGTCTGATCTTGCTGTATTTAGTTACTCAAAGCGTTCAACAGAAGTTATAAATAGTAATGATTCCGGCGTAATTGAAATGTTAAATGACATTTATGCTGAAAACTATTTTGCTGAAGATTATTCCGAAGGATTAACTTCATTTACCTAGGAGAAAGACGATAATGTTAATGAATGAAACCGTAAGCCCTAAGGGTCAGGTCTCGATTGAGATCTTTAACTCTAAAGGTAATTTAAAGGAAAAGGTACATGTACCTAATCTTGTAGTAACTACTGGTAGGAACTATATTACTTCGCGTATGAATGACACTGCACAAACTGATGTCATGACACATATGGCGGTTGGTTCTGGTACAGATGCTGCAACATTAGCTGACGTTGTGCTTGGTACTGAAATTACTCGTGTTGCTTTGGATTCAGATAATATTGTAGATAACGTAATTACATATGTTGCTACATATGACGCAGGTGTTGGTACTGGAGCAATCACTGAAGCTGGCATCTTTAATGATGCAGGAGCAAACCTTGGTGATTTACTTTGCCGTACAGTATTCCCTGTAGTGAATAAAGCTGTTGATGACTCAATGGTTATTACCTGGACCGTTACAATATCTTAAGAGAATATAATTAATGGCTGCCGTAGTTAGACCAAACTTTCATCATACGATGGCTGAATCGATTTACGAAAAGATTCAGAATAAGTCTGCAAACTATCACTACTATCTTGGTAAAGTTTTGCCTTGGATTGGTGAAGGTTCTATTGCTGATGCACCAACTATTACTAATCACTTTCTAAGTGAAAGCGATTCACGTAGAAATATCGTTGGTATAAAGCAACTGTCAATTAATGATGTTGCTTTTATTACTAGACGTATTGATTGGGAATCTGGTAGCATCTACGATTTATTCGATGACACGTATACTAATCCACAGTCTAGAAACTTTTATGTCATGACTGATGATTTTAATGTGTACAAGTGCATTGAAAATAATAATGGAGGTCCTTCTACGGTAAAGCCTATCGGTACTGATGTTGGTTATACCGGACCATCTGCCGATGGATATGTTTGGAAGTTTATGTACTTCATTCCGCTTTCATTACGGAATAAGTTTTTAACTCCAGCATATATGCCAGTAATTAAAAAAGTTAAGAACCAATACTATTCTGCTGGCACAATTTCAGGATACGTAATTAATGATTCTGGTCAAGATTATGATGAGAATGAAACGTATGCTGTAGTTCAGGGTGATGGTGTCGATGCTGATATTGATTTAGTTATCGAAGACGGTCAAATCACTGGACTTGTTATTAATAATCCCGGTATTGGATATACTACTGCAACACTATCAGTTACAAAAGGTGCTTTGGATCCAGGTGAGGGAGCAGAAATTTCTTTGACGCTTTCTTCTCCTGGCGATTTAGATTCTTTACAGGCAGACGTTGAGTCTCTTACTGTTGATGGAGAAATATCTTCTATTGTCGTTACAGCATCAAATAACGGATATACTTCTGCGCCTGTGGTTACAATTACTGGTGACGGTACTGGTGCTGCAGCTACTGCAGTTATAGACGTTAATGGTAGAGTCACTTCAATTACGATGACAAACCGTGGATCTGATTATACTTACGCTAACGCAACAGTGGCGGCCGAGGGTAATATTACTACTACTGCAAGAGCGATCATTTCTCCACAGGGTGGACATGGATTTAATGCACCACGTGAATTGATTGCAGATACATTGGCGTTCTATTCTACATTTGAAAATGAATTAAACCAAGGTATGACTGTCAATAATCAATTTAGACAGTTCGGAATCATAAAAGATATTAATCAGTATGGAGCAAATAGGAAGCATATTAACCTAACTGGTACCGCATGCTTTGCTGTTACTGGAACGTTAGTAGGTGATTCTTTTCCAGAAGATGCTAATGTCCATACTACAGGTGATGCAAAATCTTTACGTATTATATCGTCTGAAGATAACAAACTACTTTTACAATCGACAAATAAAAGTATTCCGGAAGTTGGTGACGTTTTCTATAACGAAGCAGAATCTGCAAACTTTACCGTTGATACGGTACTAGCTCCAACTATCAATAAGTATTCAGGTGAGATATTGTTTATTGATAATCGTTTAGCATTTACGTCTTCTGATGAACAAAGTGTAGTATTTAGAACATTTATAAAATTCTAATTATAAATATTTGGTATAGAGATTTCTTTAGGAATAAGATCAAATGGCAATAAACTTAAACACACCTCCGTATTACGATGACTTTGATAGGACTAAAGGGTTTCATCAGATCTTATTTAAGCCAGGTGTTGCTGTTCAAGCAAGGGAACTAACCCAGCTACAGTCTATCCTGCAAAATCAGATTAAGTCATTTGGCGATAATGTATTCAAGAATGGTGCTTTGATCACAGGTGGTGATCAGTCATTTGACCGGCAATATTGCGCTGTAAAGCTAGCTGCTTCAGCAAATGATTCTGTGTTAGGATTGGTTGACCAAGAAATATACGGCACAGAATCCGGCATGAAAGCTTTAGTTGTAAACGCAACTCAAGCAACAGACGGTGGTGATCCTCCTACTCTATTTGTAAAATATCTAAACTCTGGTAAAAACAAAGAAAGCGGCGGCTTTTTAGCTAATGAAGTTGTTTACAACAAAAATAAAAGTACACGTGTTACTACAGCTGCATCGGCAGTTAATGCAATCGGTAATGCATATACGATTACTTCTGGAATCATTTATAACAATGGTGACTTTGTTTACTTTGAAGACCAAACGGCTATTCTATCTAAATATACTAAAATCGGTTCAGCTATTGTCGGGTTTGATGTAACTGAATCAATTGTTACTTTTACAGAAGATTCATCTTTGCTTGATCCTGCAGACGGATCATATAACTTCGCTGCACCTGGTGCAGATCGACGTACAGTAACGTTAAATTTAACAAGTCGTCCGTATACTACTTTGGACATTGATGATCCTAACTTTATTGAGGTTGCTAGAATTCAAGCTGGTAAAGTTATCTCTTCAAAGAAAACTACTGAGTATAATATACTTGGAGATGAGCTTGCTCGCCGTACATACGACGAATCTGGCGATTATGTAGTTCGTCCATATGATATTAAAATTAGCGAACACTTACGCACATCATTAAGCGTTAATGATGGTTACTACCTTACAACTGAAGGCGGTGATACAAATAAGTTTATAGCTAAAATTTCTGCAGGTAAAGCTTATGTAAAAGGTTACGAAATAGATAACCTAAAGAATTCTATTATCCCAATGGATAAGGCAAGAGATTCAGCTGCAGTAACATCTGGATCGGTTTATGTTCCATTTGGAAATTATGTAACTGTTACAAATCTTTCCGGTATTCCTGAAAACATTCAAGCATTACCGATTATTGAGCTTCGAGATCAATTTACTGCAACCCCAGGAAGTCCTGCTGGTTCAGTAGTTGGTACTGCTCGTATACGTCATATAGAATTTTTATCTGGAGATCCAGGAACTACTACTGCGCAATATAACATATTCCTCTTTGATATTAAGATGAATTCTGGTTATTCATTTACGAATAATGTCAAGCAGTTCTATTATAACAATGCAACCTATGCTGGTGACTTTACTGTCGATGTTAAACAAACGTTATCACTTTTAAGTGGTACTGTTTCAACTACTAATGCTTCTTCAGCGCTAGTAGGTTCTGGTACTCGCTTTGAAACACAATTAACTCTTGGTGATTACATTAACATTGCTGGTAATACGCATCGAATTACTGATATTATAGATGACTTCTCTGCAACAATCAGTCCTGTTGCATCGGCCGATCTTGCTGGTCAAACTTTTAATATTGTAAAAACAGTAATTAATGATACCGATAAAAACTCATATATCTTTAATATGCCAGTCGATATCGTAAAGACTATCGATCCTACTGGAGCTGCAACAAACTATTCAACGCGTAGATACTATGAAAGATCGTTGACTGCAGGTATTGTTGAGGTAAATGCTGGAGTAAACGAGACATTCTCTTCATACTCTACTGATAATTATCAAATGTATGATGCAGCTGGTAATGCAATCGATTTGACCGGTGCTGTTTCGGCTTCAGTTGGAAATACCGTATTAACTGTAGATATTTCTAGTCAAGGCTATAGCAATGAGACTGTAATCCTTGTTGCTACTATTTCAAAAAATAGTTCCGCAGCAGATAAGAAAAACAAAACTCTAGTTACAAATTCAACTGTAACATTCTTGAACGAAGCTCAAGCGATTGCACAAATACTGTCATTAAGCAAGGCAGATATTTATCGTATAGTTTCTATTAAGATGACAACAGCTGGTGCGTTTGGTGATCCTTCATATAACAGTGATTCTGAAATTGATATCACGAACCGATACACTTTAGATAATGGACAGAAAGCAACATACTATGGCTTAGGATCTTTACGTCTTAAAAATAATTCGGCAGCTCCTACTGCACCAATCAAAATCACATTTGATTACTTTACTCATGGTGCTGGAGACTACTTCTCAGTTGATTCATATGGCGATATCGATTATAAAGATATTCCTACGCTCATCCTTGGTGGTACTGAGTATGTACTACGAGATTGCTTAGACTTCCGTCCACGCATTAATGATGCTGGTACTGGTTTCTCTGGTACTGGTTCTAGCGTTGGCGAATTCCCTGATTTCGAAAACGATATTATCACTTCATACGAATATTACTTACCTCGTATTGATAAGATTGTTCTCAACTCAGAAGGTAGAATTAAAGTTGTAAAAGGTAAGAGTGAATATAATCCTAAAGAGCCTAAGACACCAACTGATTCAATGCCTCTTTATACGTTGAAGCAACAGCCATACGTATTTGACTTATCAAAAGACATTGAAGTACTTAAGATTGATAATCGTAGATTTACAATGCGCCAGATTGGTAAGTTGGAATCACGAATCAAGAATCTAGAATACTATACAAGCCTTAATCAGTTAGAAGTCGATACACAAAATTATCAAATTAAAGATATCGACGGACTAGATCGGTTCAAGAATGGCTTTGTTGTAGACGCATTCCGCGGTCATGGTATCGGTGATGTTTATAATCCAGATTATGGTTGCTCTATTGATTATAATAAGAGCGAGCTTCGACCAATTTGTGCTACACATCCTCTTAAATTAAAAGAAGTTGCACAAACACGCGCAGAGCGGATATCAGCTGGCTATCAATTAACTGGCGATCTATATACTCTTCCTTATACTGAAGAGCGCTTTATTACAAATAACAAAGCAAGTAAAGCCGTTAATGTAAACCCATATAACATTGTATCATTCAAAGGTATTATGACTGGTACACAGTCTGATATATGGTTTGATGAGCGACGCGTTCCAGATGTTTATAGAAACGAAGAAGGTAACTATGATATAGTATTGGCTGAATCACAAGCCAAAGGAACATTTGGTTGTGTCTTTGGTTCTTGGGAAACTATACAATTTGGAATAGAAGGTGGAACTGTAACTGAAAAAACCCGTTCTGGAACAGAATATACAATTCGTGAACAGGTTTCTACTGAAACGCGTAATGACGTAGTTGTATCTAGTTCTGTTATTCCTAAGATGCGAGATGTAAGTATTAACTTTAAAGCATCAGGCTTGATGCCAGATACTAGACTATACGTATTCTTTAGTAATATTAACGTTACTGCTGATTGTAAAATGACAACTAACTTCGTTGATTATTTAGATGAAGATAATCCAAATTTAGCAAACGTATACGATCTATATGGTGAAGTTGGTCGAATGATTGTTAGTAATTCAGAAGGTGTATGTGACGTCACATTTAATTATGTTGCATCTAAACATGACCTTAATACTGGATCACACGTTCTAAGACTATCTGATGACCCTGATGGTAATCCATTATTTGAATTTACTTCAGCTCAAATGACATTCACTTCATCGGGCGAGCTAAGAAATGTTGCGAATGAAATTGTTTCAACGCGAAATGCTGTGTGTGATATACGCGCAATTGAAGAAACTTCTAACAATACTAATTGGTATGAAGCTGGTAAAGTAGCAGATCAACAGTGTAATGGATTTGATTTACAACGCAAATTCTATGATGGTGCTGGTGGAACAACTGACTGGGTTACCGAAGAATTAAATTCAACTATATGTGGATATAGCGCTGGTAGCGGTAGTACTGGTGGTGGTGTAATTGCAAATCCGGATCCACCTACATGTCCGGCTGCTGGCACTGAACTTGATACGTTCTGTGATGATGTAACTGGCAACTTAATGAGAATTGTTGCTGATGGTTCATGCGGTACCAGTACTTCTATTAAAGAAGCTGGTGCATGCGTACCTGATAATCCATGTTCACCTGCCGGAACATTGAAGAGTACGTATTGCCAAGGCGGTACTGATCCTGTGGATATATACTATGACGGAACATTTAACGCAGTTACACAAACATGTGGAACATATGAACAAGCTGTCACTGGACTAACACAAGCTCAAATTGAAGCACAATGTCCTCCTGCTACGGTTCATCCACCAAAAGGTACGTACTTAGGATATGAGTGTAATCAACCTGGATTTATAAAGGTTAATTATTATGCTGATGGTAACGGTGGCCAATATGAGGTTACTGAAGGTGTTGGCCATGTTGATTGTGGATATGTGCCACTGGAAGATTTACAAACCCAAATTGACGCTGGCGATACAACAATTACGCAAGCTGAATTAGATCTAGCAGAAACATATGATCCAAACGATGCGCCTGCTGCAGGTACTCATATTCGATATGGTTGTCAGGGATATGATTACTATGAATATATTGCTGATGGTAGCTGGGGAGAGACTGACTCACTTATTGAAAGCGACGCAGAATTCTATTGCGGTAAGCCTGTATTAAATGACGTACTTATATACACGTTTAATGATTTAGATGCTGATGATGACGATGATGGCGATTTAGATCCACCACGTGCGCAAATAGTAGATAGTATTGGAATTGTTGGTGGTATCTTTAACTATGCTACAGGTCGTAATATGACAGCTGCCGAGCGTGAAGAAGCAGCTGCATATCTAGATGCTGTCGGAGTAACTAACGCAGATTTTGAAGCGGCGCTCTCAGATGGAAACAACATCTTTGCAGATGGTGGAATAGACGCTTTTTCAAATCCAACCGGAATGAACGATTCAGCTAAAAAGGTTTACGAAGTAATTAAAGTGCTAGGAAATACTGTAACGGCAAGAGGCATTGGTGCAGATTCTGACGCATCAATAACCAACTATATGGAAGAGGTTGGAACTGGTCAGTCAGGACTCTCTGCAGGTGATATATTAGCAAACCAAGCGATTGGTGCATTAACTGCAGTAAATACTAATGATGTACGCGTTGAGGGTTCATGGGGCGCGAATGCAATTGAGCAGCTGTTGCTTAAAGATAGTTTGATTTAATAGAGGTTAAATAAATGGCTTATAGATTAGTAGATCCATTGGCACAATCGTTCTTTATCGAAGAGCCGTGTATCGTGACAAAAGTTGATATCTTTTTTAGGACGAAGGATTCTTCTTTGCCTTTACTATGTCAGATTCGTAAAAATGAAGGTGGATTTCCTGGCAAATACATTATTCCTTTATCTGAAAAAATTATTCAGCCAAAAAATATTCCAACTTCAGCTGATGGATCTTTGCCAACAACAGTCATATTCGATTCACCAATCTATTTAGATGCAGGTGAATACTCGCTATGTCTAGGATCAGATTCAAAGAGATACACGGCGTACGTATCTGAACTTGACAATACCGATTTGCTAACTGGCAATCGTATTGTTTCACAGCCATATATGGGATCGCTCTTTAAATCACAGAATGCTACTACTTGGACTGCTGTTCAATTAGAAGATCTTAAGTTTAACTTATATCGTGCAGTGTTTGATACTTCAGTACAAGGTTCAATCGATTTTACTCCAGATATCAAAAGCTTCAGATCTAAAGTATTACCTGAAAATCCATTACAAGTATTTAATGGATCTGATATTATGCGCGTACAGCATTTCAATCATGGTATGCCAGAGGGTTCATATGTAAGATTAGATAATCTTGTTGAAGATCCAATAAACGGCACAACCTTGTTTGGTATAGACCTTACTGCAATTGCAAATACTCCTCTATTGATTGATAATATTACATTAGATGGGTATACTGTGACTTTACCAAATGCGGCAACTCAAGATGCTACCTTTGGCGGAATCTTTGTTGTAGCTACGCAAAACATAAATGCTGATATAATGTATCCGATTGAAGCAAAAATACTTGATTCAACTACTAATATTACGCATCAAATTAAGGGAACATTCACAGACTATACTCAAGACAGCGACTGGGTTACTTTGAATGAGGGCACTACTGAATTAGATTCTCCGCGTGTAATTACAAATGATACAGTAAAAGCAGAAAATTTGAATGGTGCAGACTCACTTCAATACAGAATTAATCTTGGTACTACTACAAGATATATTTCTCCGGTAATTGATAAAGGTCAGTTAGGATTACTTGTTGCACAGAATCTAATTAATAATCCAACGTATGATACTGAAAACACGTTAGACGCTGATATATTAGATTTTATGACAAGTGTTGCTGGAGTGACGTTTACTGCTACTAGCGAGACTTCTGGGGTTCTTTCAGTTCCAGTCGCATATCAAGATGCAGCCTTAACTTTGACTCCAGGTACTATCGCTAATATTACTGATGAATTAAATGTTCAAAATACCGGGCAATACCGTATCGCGAATATTTCTACGTCAGGTGATGAGATCTCTTTAGTAAACTTGTCTGGCTTCGTAGAAACAAATACTGGCACATATTCGGTTACTATTGGTAAGAACTATATTGCTGAAGAAGCTGCAGCGAACGGATCTATATACTCCAAGTATATTACTCGTAAGATCGATTTTGCTAATCCTTCAACTGGGCTTAACTTTAGAATTGATGTTAATCGACCTGCTGGCACAAACATTCTTGTGTACTATAAGACAAGTCTAGTTGGTGAAGCTGATGAGATTGCAGAAAAAGAGTTTACACTTATTGATAATTTAACATTGCCAGTATCGCTTGATGATAAGTTTACTGAGGTAGAAGCCTCTATTGAAGATCTTTCTCCATATGAGAGCATTATATTCAAGATTGCATTTACTTCAATTGAATCATCACGTGTACCTAAATGTAAAAACTTAAGGGCCATTGCGTTAGCTTAATATGTCATTAGTAAAAGTAAAACCATTTGATGGTAATGAATATCTTCTAAAAGATACGCGTAACAAAGCTGTTATCAATACCGATAATAAGGCATATAGCAGCTATGTTGCAAAGAGAACACGTTCTTTAGAAAATGAAGCTTTTAAATATAATATTGATAATAAAATACAGGATATGGAATCAGATATAAATAATATAAAGACTGATTTATCTGATATTAAGAATTTGCTTACTGCTTTAGTAAATAAAGAATAGGAATCACAATGTCTGTAGCATTAACACTTCGCAGTGTAAAAGGTACCCGGCTATTAAATAGCGAGGTAGATACCAACTTTACTAACATTAGTACAGAGCTTGATCTAAAAGCTCCTATCAATAATCCGGTATTTACTGGTTCAGGCCAGTTTACTGGTGCTTTGACTGTTGATGGTGACCTAGAAGTATCTGGTACAACTACGTTTGTTAATGTACAAAATCTTGGTGTTGCTGATACCATGATTTACGTGAATCAACGCACCCAGGGTACTCTCACTGGAGCGGTTGGCGATGGAACAAATGTCGTTTATACTGTCGATAATAACTATGTAGTTGGCGATTTCCTTGTTGTTCAAGGAGTAACTCCTGCATCTTTTAATGTCTCTGGTGCAGAGATTATTGCATCTGATGCTACTTCAGTTACTATTGCATCTACTAATACAGATACGTATGTTTCTGGTGGTATTACGTATGCAAAGACTTACGTTAATCTAGACTTAGGATTAGCTGGTGGTTATAACACTGATGGTACTGCTGCTGGATATGCCCACACGGGCGTGTTCCGTGACGCTACAGACGATGGTACGTGGAAGTTTTATCAAGGATATACTCCTGAGCCTTCTGCAGGTATCGACATTGATACAAGTCACGTTAGCTTTGCATTAGCTCCAATTGCTGCATCAACAGTATCAGCAACTGACTTTAATTCTACATCAGACGTATCATTAAAAACAAATATTTCTATTATAGAAAATGCACTTTACCTTATTAAAAATATAGAAGGTGTTTCATTCCAATGGAAAGATTCTGGTAAAGAATCCATTGGTGTTATTGCACAACAAGTTGAAGCTGTTGTTCCTGAGATCGTTAATACCGGATCTGATGGAATTAAGCGTGTATCTTATGATTCATTAATTCCAATTCTAATCGAGGCAGTTAAAGAGCTATCAGATAAAATAGATAATCTTAATAAATAACTGTCCTTAAGCCGAGTATTTGAAGGAGTACGAAGATGGCAATAAAGGTATCAGGCGTAACGATTATTGATGATAATCGTAATGTCGTTAATGCTAACGTCAAAAGCAAACAGCAAGATTTAGGTTCAATTTCTGGAGTTAACGCTGTTAATATCAATAATGGCGAAACTATCATTGCAACCATAACTGGAAATACTACATTTACAGTATCAAATCTAGTTAGTGGATCCGTTAATACACTTTTCTTTTTGCTAACAAATCCTGGTGCTGGATCAATTACCTGGCCGCCTACTACTACTTGGGATAAGGGAAACTATCCAGTTCTCAATACTTCTGGTAAGACTCTCATCATATTAGAAACCTACGATAACGGTGCTAACTGGATCGGAGTACAGGCCTGGCGGCAAAACGCATAGGATAATATCATGTCACGTAGATTTTGGATTGGCACTCCTAAGGGCCAAAACACAACAGCTGATACCTTTTTTGATACGTCGAGACAAACGATTTATCAGGTAAATACTTCAGCACCTACAACATACCCATCATTTTTTGATACATTTTATAATACAGCTGTACCAACTGGCTATATTATTTCGACTACATACGATGCTATTACTAATTATGTTACAAATTACTTTTATGGCGTAATTACATCACATCCTACTGCTGATATTCGTGATACTTTATATTACTATCCAGGTGAACAAACATCTTATATCGTATCAACGACTGTTACTCGGCCGACGTATATAGGATACTATGTTCCTACTGGATATTCTGTGACAGAGGATGTGTATAGGCCGACATCTATTGATGCTCCGTACAGTGGTATAACTCTGTATACTGACATTAGAATTACTCAGTATTCTAATCCGACAAACTATCCTGGATTTTTTTATCCAGCAACTACTACCTTTCCGACTGACTATACCTATAGCTCTAACGCGTATGGGTGTTATTATTTTAATGCTGATGGAAGTCCAGCTGGTCAAGATGGAGTTCCTCCTGGATGCTCAATTGTAGGATGCGACCCGCCGTCATACAACTATGCGAATGGAAGTGCTCCTACATATTTTGATACTTGTCTAACCACGGCTGGCTCTACTACATATCTAACACATATATATGTGGGTCAAAATACTACTTCAACAGTTATTTTTAACGGTCAAAGCGCACCAGATATTGGTGTTTTTGATTGCTATCCTGATGATTCTCCAGACGTAATAGCGTTCTGTCAAGATCCACAAAATAGGTGCGAGCCATGTCAAGGATATTATCAGACGACATATGAGACAGATGTCGGCTATGATCAAGTTACATCGTATCCAGCTCCTATTACAACATGCTATGCTACATCATCACTTACCTCTGTGTCTTATTTACAGAGTGAATGCTATAACTGTAGTGTTGATTGTGTCGCTAGTGTAAATACAACATCATCATATCAGGCATATCAAGCACCTTATTCAGGTATTACTTACTATGATGTTGCAACAATTGTAGGATACACGCCGGTGTCAACAATATATCCGTATATTTCGTATTATGATACGTATATAGGTACTACGACATATACTGCATTTAGGGATACGATATATGTAACAAGTCCACCTACAACATATCAGCAGGATACTGAATATACTCGACCAACGAATGATTACTTTTATCCCGTTCCGACAGAATATACTCGTGTTACAACGTATGAAACAGCTTATCCGACTAGTAATCCAACATCGAAAATCACGCAATATCCAACTGATGTTGCAACAACAATTGATACTGCTACACCAACGAGCAATCAAACAAGTGTAGACACTACTGTTATTACTTCATGGTTAACTGATAATGACGTAACTACAACATATCAAACTAGTAGATCGACTACTTGGTTTACACAGTAAATAAAGGAGCATGTAATGCTATACGCAAGAATTAATAAAGAAACAGATGAAGTTTTAGAATTCCCTATAACAGAAGGTCAACTTAGAAATGCTTTAGTTGGTACAACATTGCCAACTAAAATTACTGAGATTGCATTGGTTGGTACAGACTATGTTCAAGTACCTCCGCTTGTGTCTAGTGAGATTCCAGTTAAGTCGAGTATGACGCACACAGCAACACCGACGACTGTAACAAAAGATCCAGAAACTGGCAAATGGGTAAGACAATACGAGTTAGTAGAAGTAGATGAAAAAATACAATTGGATCGTGTTGCCCTTAAATGGAAATCTATCCGCGAGCGCCGTGACGAAGTATTGAAGGAAATCGATTGGAGAATTCTGCGAAATGCCCGTGAAGTTCGCCTTGGACTTACTCCAACAGATGACATTGCAGTACTTGATGCTAAGGCACAAGAGCTTGCAGATCTGACTGATACTTATGTTGATCCATATGAAATAGATATTAGCATAATTAAGATATAATATATAATACAGTTTTGTTATTTTGATAAGGTAATACTATGGCTACTGAAGTAAAACGCAATAAGGATTTCTCTCCATACGAAATTTATACTGGTGCTGATCCTGAGAAAAAAGAAAAGACATTAAAGAAAGAAGAGGAAGTAGCTCAACCACGACTTGCTTCTCAATTGATGTCTGAAGAACAAACCTTTAATGAGACTAAAATTGGTCCTTATGCAAAAAGGTCTGCACGGAATGATTGGGCTACTTCACAGGAAGGTCTTTTAAGAAGTAAATGCCCTCCGTTTTATTATACTAGTTATGATGTATCAGCAAATCAAAATAATAATTTCTCTGAGTTTACTTACACTGAATTTCCTGGTGCTGGCTTATATACGTCAACGCAGTCTAGGGAAATTAACTGTAGATTAATTGATTTTGCATCTAAACAAAAGTCTGGTAAAGCCGGTAAAGATGCACTAGAAAAGTTTATTGCTGCGTTTTCAGACAAATATGTTATGGATGAAGTCGATGAACAATATCAAAACTTAGATAATATTATTTTTATGCCTGGACATAACTTACTCGACTTGGCTGACATTGATCAAGTGCTCAGAGTAATCAATGAAACGGACGATGCATATATTAAGCCACATCCATTAACAAGTAATGAAGCTATTCATGGTATTGCTGGACGTGTTGGATGGAATAAGATAATACCTAAATACGTATCTGGTGCTAAGCTGCTTGAGAATTGTAAAAATGTTTATACTACCACGGCTTCAGAATTTTCTATTACTGGAGCTGCTCTTGGTAAAAACATACACAATATTTCTAAATATCAGTCAGAGGGTGCAGGCGTATATCAACCATTTAGTAGAGTGACTACTATTGCGCAAAGGAAGCATGGTATACAAGAAGCAAAAACTTTACTTGGTAATATCTTAGCATGCAAATGGTCCGGAGTTTTCTTTGAGTTTCAAGACGATGTTCCAGAACGAATGGACGCGTATTATGCTAAAGCTTTAGAGTTGAGAGAACTTTATAGACCGCTTTCATGTGGTCGTGGCGATCTAGATAAGGCCGTTAAAAAAGTTCCAGTTAATCAAGTTCCAGTAAAGAAATAGATTATAAATATAGGTATGGTGGTCTATTATGATAGAAGGTAAATCTAATCCTGAAATAGCAAAGAGAATTGCTCTTTGTGGTAGATGTGTACATCTTGTACCAAAGATAAACGTCTGCAAAAAATGTGGCTGTTTTATGCCAGCCAAAACTAGATTAACCGGAGCAAAATGTCCGATTGGAAAATGGGATGTTATCGTCACAGATAAAAAAGAAGAATAACGGAGCAGAAAATGGCTACAAAGCTATTACTTAAAAAATCAGGTGTGGCCACGAAACAGCCGCTTGCAAGTGACCTTGATTTTGGCGAGCTAGCTATCAACTATGACGACGGCATACTATACTATAAAAACAACACGGGCGCTATCGATATTCTTGCACGCAAAACGACTGGTGGTGCATCTGGTATTTCTATTACTCGTATTGGAACTGCATATACTGCATCCGATGGCGATTTTCTTTTAGCCGATACTTCTAACGGATCGTTTATACTTACACTTCCTACTCCCACAACAGGCTCTTTTGTGACTGTATTTGACGGTGGGTCATGGACAGAAGATCCTCTTATAATTGATTCTGGTACATATACTATTGACGGAGACGGAAGCACGATTGATTTAGACGTAGGTAATGTAAGAGTCGATTTTATCTATAATGGTACAACTTGGAAAACTCATATCCCAGTAGACAAAAACTGGGTAGAAAATAGATTAGCTCAATTCGAGGACGATGTTATTACATATGCTATTGCTTTGGGTTAACATTTTGTATAAATAGTCTTATAAATATATTAGCGAAGTAGATCAATATGTCATCATTTTCTAACGTATCAGCTACAGGTATTAGTACTACTCCAAGTACAATATACACTGCTACAGAAAAAACAGTGTTAATTGGCTGTAATTTAGCAAATACGATCAATCAGGTTGTACCTGTAGATCTTATATTTAATGACGGTTCTACAGACGTATACATTAAAAAAAATCTTAGAATAGAAAATGGTTTTAGTGACGAAATTATGAAAGGCAATAAAATTGTCTTAGAAGTAGGAGATTCGATTAAAGCCGTCGCTGCAATTGATTCCTCGGTTGATATTGTATTATCCCTATTAACAGGAGTTAATTAATGGCTGGTATCGAAGGCGCGGATGGTTATCCTGAAGGATTAGACCTTGCAGATAAGACATTTTATGGATTTAGATTGAATCCTGATGATGGTGGCTTAGAAGTTAACATCATCGATGATGATTCAGAGGCGGTTGAATTACCAAACTTACAAGATGGAATCATTGATAAATATGCATATAAGCATTGGGTGTGGTCACAAAATGCACTTCAATTCCAATGGAGCTCTAACGGACACTTACAGGTTAAAATCGTATGACACAACTAATAGATTTAGGTAAATTAAGATTTCACTTTGCTGGTGACTGGGCTTCTGGAACCACATATGAATCAAATGATATTGTTAAGTATGGTGGTAATGTATATGTCTATACCTATGCATTAAAATCAGCTGGAGTTCTTCCTACCGACGAATCACGCTGGGCGTTGATGATCGAAGGATTTAATTTCGAAGGTGAGTTTGATACAGCTGTAAACTATAAGATTGGTGATACAGTAGCACACGGTGGTGTTGTTTATGTGTCGATCAAAGATTCTTTCAATATTACTCCTCCAAATGCAACATATTGGAGCCGCTTCTTAGACGGTATTCAATACGAAGGCGAATACGATGCGAACACATTCTATCAAAAGAATGATGTTGTTGCTTACGGTGGTTCAGTCTTTGTTGCAAAACAAGATACTACAAACAATCTTCCAACTGATACAGTTTTCTGGGACAAGTTTGTTGAAGGTGTAAGCCCATCTGGTGTCTATAACGAAGCAACCGATTATGTACCAAATGACCTTGTAGCTTACGGCGCAAACATTTACCGTGCTAAAGTAGAGACTACAGGCAATCCTCCTTCTGATACTGCATATTGGGAACTTTATGTTGGCGGTATTAAGTTCTTAGGACAATACGACAACGTAACAGAATATTACGTAAACGACGTTGTTGCTTATGGTAATACAATATACCGTGCACGTGAAACACAAACATCAGTTCTTCCAACAGACACAAATGGTTGGGAAAAATTAACTGGTGGTATTGCTTTCCAAGGTTCATGGGATGTTGGAACTACTTACTATGATGGCGATGTCGTTGCTTATGGTAATGAATCATATCGTTCTATTACAACACAAACTGGCGTAAATCCAACTGGTTCTGCTGATTGGATTCTTTATGGTGCTGGTACATCGTACAAAGGTAATTACTCCAACGCTACCACATATTACATTGGTGATATTGTTAGCTATGGTGGTAATACCTACATCGCTACTGTTGAGACTGCAGGAAACGTTCCTACAGATACCAATAACTGGAATCCTTTTGCTGCTGGCTTCTCATACGAAGGAGTCTATGCTAGTACTACACAATATTATATCGGTCAAGTTGTAAGCTTTGGTGGTTCACTCTATCAAGCTACTGTTGATACAATTAATGATGTTCCTTCTGATCTCAATGATTGGGATAAGATCGTATCTGGTATTAAATCAACTG
>Ga0255771_1000730_pt1 | contig 37105 bp, 34 predicted proteins | sample 011ome_19_FD_179969 | JGI IMG/M metagenome (GOLD analysis project Ga0255771, IMG submission 179969) | Coastal salt marsh microbial communities from the Groves Creek Marsh, Skidaway Island, Georgia - 011510BT metaG (version 2) | ecosystem: Environmental > Aquatic > Marine > Intertidal zone > Salt...
ATAAGCGTTCTGAGACATTGAAGATTATCCAGCAGGCCCGCGACGAGGCGCACCGCTTCAGCTTGAGCCACCACCGCAATAGACGTAGTAAGGGGACTTTTAAAAGTGAGCTGGAAGGCGTTAAAGGAATTGGACCCGAAACCATCAAGGAATTATTGCGCCAATTCAAGAGCGTAAAACGCATCAAAGCCGCCAGCTTCGAGCAACTGAAAGAAATCGTAGGTCACGCCAAAGCAAAGGTGCTTACGGACTATTTCTCGTCCGACAAATAAGTTTGCCAGCTGTGGTGGAAGAACAGCACTGCCGTTTCATCGCGGTCGTTGAAATATTGAATCATTCGTGCAACGGCGGTAACGATTTCCTTAGCTTTTTCTATACGTTCCTTTAAAATCAAATCGATACTGTCGATATAGATGGCTACGCCCTCTCCAGTGACTGATAAGTCCTCCGCATCACGTTCCTCCTCCTCTTCACTGTCGAGGATTTTCACGATGGGCCACTTCAAATCAGCCGCAGCCAATTCCTCGCGAACCTCATCAACATCAACCACAAACTGTACGGAAATTCCTTCAAACATCGAATTCAGATTTGGGACAAAGGTCAGACAAAATCGCTGATCTCCCCAAGGTCTTTCTTGGAAATATCTGGGACTTGGGCACCGTTGGCAGCATAGCCCACAGGCATCAACAAAAAGGCGCGTTCGTTAGAGGGACGACCTAAAATCTTACCCAGAAAATCCATGGGAGAAGGGGTGTGGGTCAAGGTCGATAGGCCTGCTGCGTGAATGGCTGCAATCAAGAATCCACAGGCAATACCTACGCTTTCCTGCACGTAATAATTCTTCGCCTTCTGCCCGCCCTGGTCTACCTCGTAGTTTTTGCGAAACACCACAATCAACCAGGGCGCCGTCTCAAGAAAGGGCTTCTCCCAGTCCGTGCCGAACGGCTTCAAATCCTCCAGCCATTGATCGCTCGCACGACCGCCGTAGAAGGCTCGTTCCTCCTCCTCTGCGGCAAGGCGGATTTGGCGCTTGAGGTCCGGATCTTGAACGGCCACGAAATGCCAAGGCTGCTTGTTGGCCCCGGAGGGCGCGGAAGCAGCGAGGGCAATCAATCGCTCGATGGTTTGGCGCGGCACGGGGGCATCGCTAAACTCCCGGAGCGAACGGCGCGTGGATAGCGCACGTTCCACTGCTTCGAACAAGGTTTGTACTTCCCGGTCGTTCGATGGCCAGGGTTCGTATGGTTTAAAATTGGGATCCATTCCCCTAAAATAAGGGACTTTATTCGTCGCTCAAGACTTTTCCGTCCTCAATGCTGATGATGCGACGGGCTTTTTTAATCACTCGATCGTCGTGGGTGGCAAAAACAAAGGTCATTCCCTCCTCCTTGTTGAGCTTCTCCATGATGTCCAAGAGGTTCGCAGTGCTGGTCGAGTCCAAGTTTGCCGTGGGCTCGTCTGCCAATACAAATTGAGGCTTGGATGCGAGCGCTCGGGCCACGGCCACGCGCTGCTGCTGTCCTCCGGATAATTGGCCCGGACGTTGTCCTTCCTTTCCTTTCAGTCCCACCGCCTCGAGCAGTTGTTGGGCACGCGCCTCGCGCTCTTCTTTAGGACGGTCCTGCAGTAGCATAATGAAGCTTACATTCTCCTGGGCGCTGAGCACGGGAATGAGGTTGTAGGCCTGGAACACAAATCCGATGTTTCGCAAGCGGAAGTCGATGAGTTGGTTTTCGCTCAGTGTGGTGATGTCTACCCCACCAATCTCAATGCTGCCTGAGGTCGGTTTGTCTAAACCACCCAACAAGTTTAGCAAAGTGGTTTTCCCACAGCCGGAAGGCCCTTTGAGAGCGGTAAACTCGCCTTCAGTAATGGTCAGATTAATCCCGTTCACGGCGTGCACAGGCACAGCGCCTTCATAGACCTTCTCGAGGTTCTTGATTTGAATTACCGGTTTACTCATAACTATTGGCCACGGATGGCTTCTACTGGGTTCAACTTCAGGGCACGGACTGCCGGCAGAATAGAGGCAATGAGTGCTGTGGTCACCACCATGATGGCGATAATAATATAGTATTCAGGTACGATTTCCGGGTAGATAATGCTCTGCACGCCAAGTTCCGCGAGTCCCTCTTTCTTGCTGGTCAGATCAATGCCTATGCGCATCATGATTCGGGTACTGAGGTCACCCAGCACAATACCGATGGGCCCGCCCACAAAACCCAGCATTAGGGTTTCGAGTAAAATCATCAGGAAGAGCTTGCGCTTATTCATGCCCACAGCCATCAACATGCCTAATTCTCTTCGGCGCTCCAAAATCGCCATGAGCATATTATTGATGATGCCAAAGAGCAGCGCCATCATAATGATCCCTAGTACGAGTACGAGCATGATAGCCATCATATCGTCTGCAAAACCCAGCTCAGGGTTGACCTGTTTCCACGACTTTAAGGACATACCATTCGGCAGCACCGAGGCCAGCTCGACGGTCTTCTCGTCGGTATCCACGGTCTCGTCAAACCTAACCAGTACTTCATGCACCAGCGGGGCTCCCAAGGTTTGTTCCAAATCCTTATGATGCACGTACAGGTGAAACTCATCCCAAGTAGCATTCAGTGTTTTATAAATTCCGGAAACGCGGAAGGAAGCACGACTGAGTGTGCCTTCTTCATCTTGGAAGGTCAAGACCACCTTACTGCGTAGTTTTAACCCCAATCTATTGGCCAATTTTTCTCCAATAACCAACCTGTTCCGGCCGGCAGATTCAAAGAAATCACCGTACACCAATGTCATGGGAAGCGTTGTTTGTGTACGTTCGTCTTCAGGCCAAACCCCCATAATGCGGACGGCACGCGCACTCTTTGCGCTATTGATCATGCCTTGCAACACCGTGCGCTGTGCAGTACCCGCTACGAAAGGTAAACGCTCGACCTCTTCCCGCAGCTTAGTCACTGCAACATCGTCCCCGATTACGGCTCCGGATAAAGGCTCGGCATCGAATGCGGTACTGTGAATTTGTGCATGGCCGATCGTCGTGCCAATGGCTGAAGCCGTGCGCTCATTATTCATCCCAAAAGAGAATCCAATGATCAACAGACCCGCCCAGATGCCTACAGCGATTGAGCCGATCACAATAAAGGATCGAACCTTAGATCTCCATATGTTGCGCCAAGCTACTTTGAAGATCATGATCGCATGCTTTTAACGGGTTCGAGCTTCATAATTTTCCATACGGCATAGGAACTGACAAGGATACCTATGACGAACACAATAGCCCCGTGGTTCAGGTTGATGATGAACGAAGTGGTAGTGTAGAGTTTTGGCTCAAAATCGAACTGTTCAATAGCCTCTTTCATTTGGCCGCTAAGATCGATGGGGTTGTACTTGAAGTAAAATTGGACCGGCTTCACTAAGGCCATACCCACGATGGCTCCTCCAAGAGTGAGTATAAGATTTTCAAGCACGGTAACAACGGCTAACTTAGACTTTCGCATCCCTATGCTGACCAAAATCCCGAACTCGCGCTCACGTTCGCTTACCATCATAATGACAGTCCCGAGCAAGACGAAAGAGATGATGAAATACAAAATGGTAATGAAGATTTGCCCTCCTGCCATATCTGCCTCTATGGTTTGAATGAGCTCTGGAAAGAGTTCCTCCCATTCCAACAACTCCAACTCTTCGCCCATCATGGGCAACAGTTCAGCCTTAACTTCTTTGTGGTCGGCGGTCGGCTCAAGATCTATGACCGCAGTGGTCAACAAGCCCATTCCATTGTACATCCATTGTGCCGTTTGAAGGGGCATAAGGACCAATTGTTTGTTCAATTCGGGGTTTGAGATTTTTGCGATGCCGCTCACCATGAATTGGCCATAGGCACTCGCTCCCCGATATCCCTGACTTAAAAACAATAAGGAATCACCCACGCCGACTTTTAAAAACTCAGCCAAGCCCTCACTTACCACCACCTGATCTGAGCCTGGTTCAAAAACACTTCCGGAAACAATCTGATCTACAAGCTGTAACCCGGGCAACTCAAACTCAGGTTCAATTCCCAGCACCAAGCTTCCCCTGTTACTTTGACCTGTGCTTACCAGGGAAAAGCTTTCTAACCTGCGCACCACTGATCGGACCCCATCGACTTCCTGCCATTGCGCAACGGGCAATGCCCCCTCGTCCATGCTAAGGTCCAAGCTTTGCTCTCCCCAAAATCCTTTTTGATGTACCTGAAGGTAGCCGAAATTATTGGCGACGATATCGTCCACCATATGCTCCCAAACACCCACCTGAAAGCTTCTAAGGACCACTGCGAAAATGACACAAAACATTACCGCAGCAATGGTGATCATGCTTCTCCCCTTATTTCGCCAGATATTTCTCCACGCGAGCTTGAGCATTATTGCACGAGTTTCATGTTGCTACGCTCAAAAAAACCAGCTGAAAAAGTCGGATTAAAGTCTAATTTCTTGTAGGTCATCTCAGTAAAAAATCCCTCTTCATCTGCCGGAATGATCGTTAGCTTGGATGGCAGTTCCTGTCCGCCAAGATTTTTGATCTCCGAAGCCTGTAAGGTCGTTACCAAATAATCGTCTTCATCAAAAAACTCTGTGCGTAATTGAAGGGTTTGTTTAACGGAAATATGTGTAACCACTTTTCCCCAAACTACTGCTGCTTCAGGTTTTGGGACCAATTCTATTTGATAGCACGGAACCCCGTCAACAGAAACGACGCCCAACAACTTGTGCTCGTAATCTTCTACCAACGACCCCGCATTAATCAGGGCATCGTTCGTGAAATCCGTTCCCATCCAACTCTGCACCATCGCTGCCGGCAAGGCAACTACCTTTTTAATCCCGGGGACATAGTGCCACACATTATCCCCATTACGCAAGAATACCGTCCCCTTTTCACGGGCCGGTCCTGTAATGAGAATCATGGTTTTGTCCATTCCCTCGTTCCAGATTTTCGCCTCCATCGTACGCTCCCACTTCGGACGTACTGTGCGAATACTCACCTCAGCAGCAGAACGAGTTCCGCTCAACTTTGCCTCAGCTTGTTTTAGAAGGGTGGTAGGGTTTTGCCCAAACACAAATGAAGTTGCGCAGGCAAGGAGTAGGGATGTAAAAAATCTTGTCATAGCCTTAGGTGTGTTTGCTTAACGCACAAACCGGCACTATGTTTTTAAAGGGGTTAGTTTAATTTCAGGGCCAATTTCGCCATGACTTTCTTCGCCGATTTCCCCTCGTACAACACCTCGTTCACTGCCTTGACAATAGGCATCTTCACCTCGTGTTTTTTTCTAATCTTCGCCACCAATGGCACGGCATAGTAGCCTTCCGCCACCATGGTCATTTCCGCCTTTGCGCTCTTCACCGTGTACCCCTTGCCCAACATGTTCCCCAGCATTCTATTTCTGGAAAATTGGCTGTAGCAAGTCACCAATAAATCGCCCAAATACGCGCTCTTTTTTATATTAATTGGCCCCTCGCAAGTACTCTTCATAAACCTGCGCATCTCACGCGCCGCATTTGAAATCAGTACCGCCTGGAAATTGTCCCCATAGCCCAAACCATGGTACATCCCCGCCGCGATGGCATATATATTCTTCATCACGGCCGCATATTCCGTCCCATAAATATCTGTACTCAACGTACAGCGCATGTAGTGGTTCTTCAACACCCCCGCCACACGCTCGGCCACCGCTTTCTCTTTCGCAGCTACCGTCAAAAAACTTAACCGCTCCAAGGCAATCTCCTCGGCGTGACACGGACCCGTAATCACCACGATATTCTCCTCAGGAACCCCCACCACTTCGCGCAGGTACTCCCCAACAATCATATTCTCGTCCGGAATGATCCCCTTAATGGTCGAGCACACCAGCTTCCCCGCTAGCGCACCCTCAGTCATTCCTTCCAGAACCTCCTTTACAAACGCGCTGGGCACCGCGAAAATCACAATATCCGCCTGCGCCACCGCTGCATTCACATCGGTGTAAATATGAATACTGCCCGGCTGAAAGCCTACCGAAGACAAATACCTCGGATTGTGATGGTATCGCTTAATATGCAACGCACTCTCCTCATTGTGCATCCACCAATGGCAGCTGCCCAAATTTTCACTGACCATCTTTACCACGGCAGTTCCAAAAGAACCCCCGCCAATTACGGCCACACTTGGCTGCGTGCTTTGCTTCAAATCGTCCATTAAAAGGTGATTTCCGTTTCTACTTCCTCCCCATCTCTTACATACACCAAGGCCGTCGTATCGCCTTTTTTAAAGGCCCCCAACGCCACCATGTATGCATAGATATCATCAATGGCGATATCTCCAATCTTCATGATCACATCCCCGGACTTCAACCCGGCGTTGGCCCCGGGGCGCCCTTCGGTCGCCCCATCGATACGAAGCCCCGGCCCGCCAAAAAGATAATCTGGCACGACCCCTAAGGTCACGGAGAAGTTCGGCGTGGTCTTCTGTTCTGAAGAAGTGGTTTTTTGGAACGTGAGGTTCTCATAATTGGCCGTGCGCGCGGTGATGGTGTAGATCAACGAGGCGAGCTTGGCCATACCTTTGTAGTTGATTTTCTCCGCGTCGTCGGTCGGCTTGTGGTAATCGTCATGGGTTCCAGTGAACAGATGCAATACCGGCAAATCCTTGTAGTAAAAAGACGTCTGGTCGGATGGACCTACGCCAGCAGGATCTTTTTTAATGTCCAAATCGTGAATAGGCGTATCGAGGATCTCGTCCCATTCCGTAGCCGTTCCCGTTCCTGAAAGCTGGAGGCGGTTGTCGCGTAGGCGGCCAACCATGTCGCTATTGATCATGTATTCCACTTCCTTCAGTGGGAAGGTCGGATGGTTGGTCCAATATTTCGAGCCTATCAAACCCAATTCCTCCGCGCTGTAAAACTGGATCAAGTAGTTGTAATTCGTGTCTTGGCGTTGGGCATAATAACGCATGACTTCCAACAGCAAGGTCGTCCCCGAGCCATTGTCGTCGGCCCCATTGTGAATGGCCGCCGGTCCTTTGTACAAGCTGTTCTCACCGCCCATGCCCAAGTGGTCATAGTGCGCGCCGAGCACGACGGTTTTACGCTTGTTATTGTGGATGTACCCGATGATATTGTAGCAGTCGCTAAAACGCTCCGACATGGACACTGAAAGGTTCACTTTCTGTGCGCGCTTCATCAATTTGTTGGCCACGGCTTCGTTTCGAACGAAGAATACCGGCACGGTTGAGGCGTTGATGCTCTTAAAGAATTCTTGGGTATCTGAAGCCGTTCCATCCGGGTTGATGAGCAAGACCGCTTTGGCGCCTTTTTCTACCAAATTTGCCACGCGCTGGTTCAAGCTGTGGTACGCCGCATAGGCGCTATGCGGGTGAATCCCGTCCGGTGAACTGACGTTCATCACGGCGATGACACCGTCTATAGTAAGGCCATTAAAATCATCATAAGAACCGTCCTCTATGGTGATGCCGTAGCCGACATAAACGGTTTTGCCCGAAGCTTGACCTATGTCGCTGCTTATGGATACCGGGTAGAAATCCACGTGGCCTTGGAGTTGTGCTCGGCCCACTAATAGTGTGGTGGCATCGTAATCTACAGCGGCATATTCCGGTACTGGGAACTTTTGGAAGTAGCCATTTTCACCCATGGGCTCGATGCCTAGCTCGAGCATGCGACCGGCAATCATATCACGGGCAACATCGGCCTCTACGGTTCCGGGCTTGCGGCCCTTCAGTGAATCTGAGGCCAAGAAAAAGAGGTCATTTTCCATGCGCTTGGTCGCATCGAGATCGATGGGGACTTCTTGCGCAGATACTTGGACCGTAAAAACAGTCGTTAATAGGAGGATAAGGGGGGAGAACTTGTTCATGAGTTCGTATTTGATTCCCTACAAAGGTAGCGACCAAAGGTTATATTTGAAGTGTGAGTAACGGCATGAAAGCACTGGCCGGTCAAACGGCCATCTACGGACTAAGCAGCATCTTGGGGCGGATGATCAACTTCCTGTTGGTCCCCCTGCAAACTGCGGTATTGACCCAAGCGGAATATGGGATCAACGTAGACTTCTATTCCCTCATCGCCTTTTTGATTGTGATCTGCACCTTTGGCATGGAGACGGCGTACTTCCGTTATTCCGAACAGGAGGGGTTTGAGGAGCCGAAGGTGTTCGGCGCGGCGGTGACCATGATTTTGATTGCCCTTGCGTGTATTTCCGCCTTTGCCTTCTTCGGACAGGGGCCGCTGCTCGAGGTGATGCGTTATGAGAAAACACCGCACTACCTGTTTTACTTGATTGCAATTTTAGGATTGGATGCCCTCAGCGCCATTCCTTTTGCCCGGTTGCGCCGAGAGAATAATGCGTGGCGATTCGCCGGAATAAAATTGGCCCTGATCTTATCTAATGTGGCCATCAACCTCTACATTTTCCTGCCGGCCTTCTGGGAGCAGCACGGTTCCGCGGGATGGTGGATGCACGATTTGCGCGGGGTGGATTACATTTTTATTGCCAATTTCTGGGCGTCCCTAATCATGTTTGGACTACTCATTCCTACACTGTTTCCACTTAAACTCACCCTAGAAAAAAAGTATGTTAAAACTCTTTTGGTCTTCGGCATTCCACTCCTTATTGGTGGATTAGCAGGCATAGCCAATGAGATGCTCGACCGCCAATTACTGAAGTATTTGCTGCCTGAAGAGAGTTGGGCCGAAGGAGTGGGCGTTTATGGTGCCGTGTACAAGATTTCCATCTTCTTGATTTTGTTTAATCAGGCCTTTCGATACGCGGCAGAGCCGTTTTTCTTCCGCAACGCCAAGACGGCCGATGGCCCCAAGCGAATGGCTAAGGTCATGGAAGGTTTTGCTTGGGTAATGAGCGTCGGATTCGTGTTGATCATTGCGGGGCTGGATTTTCTCAAGTTTTTCATTGACCAGAAATTCTGGGTGGGATTATATTTGGTACCCATCCTGTTATTGGCCAATGTGATTCTCGGCATTAACACCAACCTCAACGTGTGGTACAAGGTCAGCGACAAGACGCGCTACGGGATCTATATCACCTTTGTTGGGCTTGCAGTGACCGTCATAGGGAACCTCAGCTTGATCCCGACCATGGGGATTTTGGGAGCAGCCATTACCACCTTGGCGGCCTATACCGCCATGTTCTTCGCCAGTTTATGGTGGGGGCAAAAGCACTATCCTGTGCCTTATAACTGGACCAAATTAAGCGCCTACGTCCTCGGTGCTACTACCACCGTTTTCCTCATTCATTATACCGGGATCGACTCTGTTGTTATTAAACTCAGCCTTGGCGCAACGTATCTCCTGGTAATGTTCATGGCCGAACGCCGTGGGCTTTTTAACTTCGCACGTTAGATGAAAATCCAAGTACACTATAGCGGCAAGCACGCCTTGCCACAGTTTGAAACTACACAAAGCGCGGGTATGGACCTACGTGCCAATATCGATGCGCCTGTGGTCTTACAACCTGGCGACCGAGCACTCATTCCTACCGGCATTAAAATGGCCTTGCCGGAGGGGTACGAAGCGCAGATACGTCCGCGTTCGGGATTGGCGTACAAGCACGGCATTACCGTGTTGAACAGCCCGGGCACCATTGATGCTGATTACCGCGGCGATGTGGGCGTGCTGCTGATCAACCACGGACGGGAAGCGTTCACGGTGGAAGATGGCATGCGCGTGGCACAGATGGTCGTGGCACAGTATTCGCAATTCGAGTGGGAATCTGTGGAAGATCTCGATGAGACGGCGCGCGGTGTGGGCGGCTTTGGCAGTACCGGAAAACAATAAAAAACAACCAATAAAACCTACAATACAATGAAAATTATCGTCCCAATGGCAGGTAGAGGTTCGCGATTGCGTCCGCATACCCTGACTGTACCTAAACCCTTGATCCCTATTGCTGGAAAGCCTATCGTGCAACGATTGGTAGAAGATATCGTCAGCGTATGTGGCGATAAAAAGGTGGATGAGATTGCCTTTATCATTGGCGATTTTGGCGACCAAGTAGAGGCAGATCTAAAAAAGGTCGCAGAGAATTTGGGCGCCAAGGGCAGCATCTACTACCAGGATAAACCACTAGGCACGGCGCATGCCATTCACTGTGCCGCAGATAGCATGGACGATGAGATCGTCGTGGCCTTTGCAGATACCTTGTTCCGCGCAGATTTTACCCTAGATACTGAAGCAGATTCGGTGATTTGGGTAAAACAAGTAGAGGATCCTTCCGCTTTTGGTGTGGTCCAATTCGCTGAGGACGGCAGCATCAACAATTTCGTTGAGAAGCCACAAGAATTCGTGTCGGATTTGGCCATCATCGGTATCTATTATTTCAAGGACGGTCCGGGGTTGCGCAAGGAATTGAAATACCTCCTCGACAACAACATCATGGACAAGGGCGAGTACCAATTAACCGACGCCTTGAGCTCCCTGCTCAAGCAAGGCAAGGTCTTCAAGCCCGGAACTGTAAACGATTGGATGGACTGCGGAAACAAGGCAATTACTGTGGAGACCAATAGTAAAATGTTGGGCTACCTCGAGGGCAAAGCTGAGCTTCGCGGCGAGAACATCACCTTGGAAAATTCAACCATTATCGAGCCTTGCTACATCGGATCTAATGTGGTGTTGAAGAACGCAACCGTTGGGCCGAACGTGAGTTTGGGCGATGATTGTGTGGTGGAAGATGCGACCATTGAGGGTTCGTTGATTCAGACTAACTCAACCATAACTAATATCAATCTAAAAGATAGCATGATAGGCAATCACGCCCATGTGGACGGACGATGGACTTCGCTATCTTTAGGAGATTACTCAAGAATGGACTAATGCAGAAATGGCTGGTCGCCGTTCAGGCGCTTCTTTTTTCAGCAACCTTATTTGCTCAGGGCCCTTCGCAAGAGGGGCCTTCTGCATTAAGCAACACGTACTACAAGGCGGAGACCTACCGCCTGACCGGGCGTGTGGTGCTGGCGATGGAGGCGTATGAACAATTGGTCCAAAGTGACGAATATGCCGAGGCCGCGCATTACCAGCTGGCAAGATTACATTTTGAGCAGGGCTCTTTGTACCCCGCGTTTCAATATGCGAGCAATGGGGCGGCACTGTTTCCAGAGAACACTTGGATGCTTCGAATCAAGGCGCAATGCGCGAAACAATTGGGCGATACCAAGAGTGCTGGGGCGGCCTTTGAAGCTTTGGCGGAGTTGCAACCCGGGCAGCCGGAATATCTCTTTGATGCTTTTAGCGTGTACCTGCAGGGCAATGCCCTTGAGGATGCGTTAAGGGTGCTGGGCACGGTAGAGCGTGAATATGGGACCACGCCCGAACTGGTGAGTGATCAGGTCAGTTTGTACTTGCAGCAAAATGATGCAAAAAGTGCCGAAAAGGTACTGCTGGCTGCGGTGAAGGAGCACCCCAGTGTTCCGGAATATTACGGGTTATTGAGCCAATTCTACGACGGCAACGGCAAGGGCAAAAAAGCCATTAAGTTGTTGGAAAAGGCCGTGGAGCGGTTCCCGTCGAATGGGGCGCTGCACATGGAATTGGCCCGGATATCACAACGCTATGGTAAAACGGCGCAGGCCATGTATCACATGGAGCAAGGATTGGTACTGGACGGTGTACCACTTGAAGACTTGATGCCGGTGGCGCTCAGCATTTACCAGAACCGGGCGAATCCGGAATTTGGAGCGCTTTATGAGCGTGTAGCCCCAGTGCTCGAAAAAAAGTACGAGGGCACCTTGCCTTTTACATTATTCCAGGCGGAAATCTACCTACAAGAGGAGCGCTACGAAGAGGCGATGAAGCTTTATGTGGAGGCCATAGAATTGGACCCTAAAAATTATGAGCTCTACCAAATCGCCTATGCCATTAGTTCAGAAACCGGAGATTGGAAAGGTGGATTGCTCATTCTAACCTTGATCGAACTCAACTTCCACGACCAGGGGGAAATCATGGATGCCCTGGCCTACGAGTTCTACTCCATCAAGTCTTGGGAATCTTGTGCTAGAGTGGCATTGGAGCGTGCAGCGCTGACCTTAGACCCAGAAATAGCAGGAGGTCTATATGCCCTGGCGGGGACGGCATTGTTCCAATTAGATTCTGTGCAGCCCGGCTCAGAAGCCTACGAGAAAGCCTTGGTCTTCGACCGTAGCGCCGCCAACCTCAACAACTACGCCTGGGACCTTGCGACCCATGATGCCAACCTAGAATATGCCCTCGCTTTGACTCAAGAATCCAACGACCTGCAAACCCTTGAGCCGACCTATTTAGATACTTGGGCATGGGTATTGTATAAATTGGGACAGTACGACGAAGCCCGGGAGAAAATTAAGGTAGCTTTGCAACTGCTGAGAACTGCCCCCGATGCTGTGATGTATCGCCATGCCGCGGCCATTGAAGAAGCCGCCGGTAATAACGCACAAGCAGAGGAATACCGAAACAAAGCAAAGGCATTGAACGGCGCAAAATGATAAGGAGAAAAAGGGCACATAGATCTTGGTTAAAGCACGGCATCACAGTGCTATGGGCAGTGGTTTTTTTAGCCAGTTGTGGTCAGCCTATTTCCCCGGAAAATCCGATCAAACGCGAGAAAATTAACGACGGCGTTAACAAGAAAATCCTACTCGAGGACAAGTTCCCATGGGCACAAAGTTTCGCTCGCATTACGGCCTATACTCCAGATGGGGAACAGCGTTTCAAGGTCCAGGTACGTTCTAAACAAGATAGCATCCTCTGGACCGCCATCAGCGATGATATGATTGGCCTTCGAGTGGGAAAATGTATTGTCATAGAAGATAGTGCGGCCTTTACCTCAACCCTCTTAGGGCTAGACTGGACGGGTTCTGCCTCGGATTTAGCGGGGGTGACTGGGATTGAAGTGCCGTTTCAATATTTGAATAGAATTATGCGTGGCCAATTAATTGGTTGGGACGAGCCCCTTAAGTATAAGTTCAACGCAGATCGGGATTTGTGGATGAGCGATTACGAATTGGGCGCTGAGCGACAAGCTCGCGTCGCCCTTGATCGCGACCTTTACCTCGCCGAACTCATCATTCAGGATCCGAAAGAGATCGCACAGATCAAATACTTCGAATACGACGAGCGCACGCGCTACCCCAAAAAAATTGAGTTGACCCTGGTCTCGCGTCCAGAATACAAGGTCATCATCGACATCTCCGACATTCGTACGGAAGGTCCTTATAACACCCCATTTAGTTTCTGATGCGTCGCCTGTTGCTCATAATGTGCTGTTTGAGCCTGACCTTCTCGGCCTTCGGACAAACCAAGGAAGAGTTGCAACGTCAGCGTACCCTGTTGCAAGATCAAATCGATCTAGCCAATACTATTTTGGCGAAGACCCAAAGCACCCGTCAGGCCAGCATAAACGAGCTGCAGACCTTAAACCAAAAGATCTCTGCACGCGAGCAACTCATCTCAACCATGGGGCGCCAAATCCGCGCCATTGACCGCGGCATCACCGCAAAAGAACAAGAGATTGTAGCCTTGACCGCACGTGTGGACAGCCTCAAAGCAGATTACGCCGAGCTCATCCGACTCGCCCAGCGCCAACAACGCCCTACCGATCAAATCCTGTTCATCCTTAGCGCCAAAAGCTTCTCGCAGGCTGCCAAGCGCTTGCAATACTTCAAGGACATGACTGGCTTCCGCGCACAACAAGTGGCACAAATAGCGGAGGCCCAGGAGGTATTGGCCAAGGAAAAGGAAGCGCTGATCCAGCAGAAGGCGGAAAAATTGGCCATACAACAAGCGCAGCAGAGAGAAAAACTAGCCCTACAGGCTGATGCCAATGAGCAGCAATCTACCGTGAAGGAACTCCAGAGCAAGGAATCCGAAATCAAGAATGATATCCAGAAAAAGCAGCGTGAAGTCCAGCAGCTCGAGCAACAGATCAAGCGCATCATCGCCGAGGAAATGCGCAAGGCGAAGGAACGTGCCGAGCGCAATAAGTTGGAGGAAGAGGCCAAGGAATTGGGCTTGATTACTGGGAAAGATTTTAGCGGACGCACCTCGAATAAAGCCTTGAAAGCACTGATCGACAAGACCCGCAAAGAAAAAGGCATGGACGTGCGCGACGACGGTCCGGCCTATGCCATGACTCCTGAGGCACGCGCGCTAGCGAACAACTTTGCCTCGAACAAAGGTGCACTGCCTTGGCCCGTGGAGCGCGGTCTCATTACCGGAAAGTTCGGGAAGCACGAGCACCCCGTCGTAAAAGGCGTGATCGTCGACAACCCGCATATTGAAATCAGTACCGACGATGGGGCCATCGTTCGCGCCGTATTTGAAGGGGAGGTGAGCTCGGTGGTACCGATCCCTGGTGCAAACATCATGGTCCTCATCCGTCACGGTAATTACTTTACCGTCTACAGCAATTTGATCAACGTCAAGGTGATATCTGGGGATATCATCAGCCTTAAAGAGCCTATTGGTCAAGCCTTCACAGACGAGGATGGCAAGACCATGGTCCAGTTTGGCCTTTGGAAAGATGCCGATATCCAAGACCCGCAACCTTGGCTCGCTAAATAACAACTCCATGAAGCACATCTTCTACCTCAGCACCTGTGATACTTGCAAACGCATCCTTGCCCAGTGGAATACCGATGGTTGCACCCTCCAGGACATCAAAACCGAGCCCATGACTGCGACCCAAGTAGACCAAATGATTGCGCTTGCCGGCTCGGCAGAAGCCCTGTTTTCCAAACGCGCCCGTAAGTACAAGGAACTTGGATTGAAGGACAAAAACCTGAGCGAGGCCGATATCCGACAACTGATCATCGACGAATACACCTTCCTAAAGCGCCCGGTATTGATGCTTGATGAACAAATTTTCATCGGCAATAGCAAAAAGGTCGTCGATGCGGCCGCAGCAGCCTTAGCGTAATGAACACGCCTTCACGTCAAGCCGTCCTTACCGCACACCTTGCGCTCCTTGGGGTCGCCTTGATTTACGGCGCCTCCTTCCTCATCGCCAAAAACGCGATGCAGGCGGCGGTGCCGCCACGGGCGTTTATCCAATTCCGTGTTACAGGAGCCGCCCTCCTTTTCTGGGCACTACTGCCGTGGTCCGGATCTACACGAATACACCACCTGCCCAAAGCCGATGTGCTTAGGCTCGCCCTCTGTGCCGCTTTTGGGGTCACCACCAACCAATTATTTTTCTTCGAAGGCCTAGCCATCACCACACCCGTGAACGCCTCCATCATGATGGTCAGCGGTCCAATCGCGGTGCTTGTCGTTGGTGCAATACTGGTGAAGGAACGCATCACTCCACCCAAAATCACAGGTATTGCACTCGGTGCGTTGGGAGCACTTTGGTTGATTTTATCAGGGGCAAATTGGCAAATCAGCGGCCTCTTTCAAAGCGATGTCGCCAAAGGCAATCTCTTTGTATTGATTAATGCCACGAGTTATGCGGTCTATTTGGTCATCGTGAAACCCCTCATGTCGAAATACAATGCCCTCTTTGTCATTCGCTGGGTCTTCACCTTCGGTATTTTCCTAGTCCTGCCCTTCGGCGGCCCCCAAATCCCCGGCATTCCTTGGGAACTGTGGGACCAAGGCATCATCACCTCCGTCGCTTATGTCATTTTAGGAACTACCTTTTTGACCTACCTCGGGAACATCATCGCCTTGAAAACCTTACATCCTGCCACCGTAGGGGCCTATATCTATTTGCAACCCTTGATTGCGAGCATCCTCAGTTTGATTTTCGCCGATGAACCTTGGTCGGTCAACATGTTGGGCGGGGCCTTGTGCATCTTCGCGGGGGTCTATTTCGTGAGTTTCTATGGGCGCTCGTTCAAAGCCTAGGGATGCCTTTGTTTTCCTACCTTAGCAAAAATTTACTCCCATGATTCAAAGCATGACAGGCTTCGGCAAAGCCATTGGCCAAGTAGCCGGAAAAAAGATCACCGTGGAAATCCGCGGACTCAATAGCAAAGGCCTTGATTTGAACGCACGTGTAGCCCCAATTTTCCGTGAGAAGGAATTAGATATCCGCAAGCACGTGGGAGAAAAAGTGCTGCGAGGTAAGATTGATATCAATATCTACGCCGAGGTGACGGGCATCGAAAGTGCCGCCGCCATTAATATGGATTTAGCCAAAGCCTACCTCGAACAATTGACCGCCTTGGAACGCGAGGTGGGAATAAAGGGAGATCTGATCGCCGCCGTCATGCGCATGCCTGATGTACTAGGTAGCGCAAAATCTGAACTCACCGAGGAAGAATGGAGCTATTTACAGGGCTTACTAGATGAGGCATTGGACCAATTCTCTGAATTCCGCACCCAAGAAGGCGCCTCAATCGCTGAAGACTTCAACGTAAGATTAGATGCCATCGAAGCCGCATTAACCGGCATCGCCCCGCACGAACAAGCTCGTATGGAAGCCGTTCGCGAGAAACTACTCAAAGGTTTGGAAGGCATGGAGGTCGACCACAATCGCTACGAGCAGGAGGTCATCTTCTACATCGAAAAACTCGATGTGAACGAAGAAAAAGTTCGCTTGACCAACCACCTCAAATATTTCCGTGAAACTATGAACGTTCCTGCAAGCGGTAAAAAACTTGGCTTCATCGCTCAGGAAATGGGACGTGAAATCAATACACTCGGTTCCAAGAGCAACTATGCGCCTATGCAACAGTTCGTCGTGGAAATGAAAGACGAGTTAGAAAAGATCAAAGAGCAGGTCGGGAATACGCTCTAAGGTTTACCCAAGTATATCACGCTTCAAGTAACGGCTGTACCCGACCCAAATCATCAGGGCGGTCAACACCGCAAAAGCACCACAGGCCAATAAGTTCGGCTCCAAGGTGCCTTGCTCCAAGGTCAATGGCATATAGTGATAAGGACTGAGGTAGGCCAACCAATCCACCGCATCCGAAGCACTGGCAATAGCATTCAAGAAATAGCTGCCGAAGATCATTCCGACAATTGGGCCCATGTAATTCAACTTCACCGACAAAAAAGAGCCCATCAACACACCAGCCGCGGTGAAAAAGGCAATGAGGAAGAACCCGTGAATATGCATCGCCACCATCGCGTCCCAAGCGATTTCCGAGCCAAAAAGATTCATCCCAATGACCGCTACCAGCGTTTGCACAAGGTATACGATGATCAAGAGCGCTCCCAAAACCGCCAGCTTCGTACCGGCCACACTACCTCTTGAAATAGGTCTAGTCAATAGAAATTCCGCCGTGCCGTCGCGCTCCTCCTTACCGATGATGGTCGCGCCGGTGGAAGCGGTATAGATCCCCATCAACAAGGTGATATATATGCCGTAATATGTGGCATAAAAGCCAATGATCGAGCTCCAGGTCGCCTCGTCCATTCCAAAGGCCTTGGCATATTCTTCCGGCAAGCTGCTCATCAATTTCACCATATCCTCACCCATGTGTGAGAACGATGGATAGATGCTCAAAATCAACAACGTGAACGCTAAAACTATGGCCGTCCAGATGAGCGTATTCTTTCTGTTTCGCTTGAGCTCCTTGGTAAATAATACTGTATTCATAGCGGGTTATCTGCGGTAGTAATTCATGAAAATGCTCTCGAGATCAGGTTCGCTTAGAGTCAGATCTACGACCTCTTGCCGGCCCAGCCATTGGAGCAGGTCCTTCGTCGGCCCGACGTAATCAAAAAGCACCTTATTGCCCAACCATTCTTGGTTTTGGGCGCCTTCGGGCAACTCGACCTTTGTATCAGATTCAAGGACCAGCCTGACCTTTTTCATTTGCTTGGCCAATAGCGTAGTGATGTCCTCCACGGCCGTGATCTCACCCCCACGAATGATGGCAGCGCGATCACACAGGCGTTGTATTTCACTTAAGATGTGAGAACTGAAAAAGATGGTCGCGCCTTTGGCATTACGGGATTCGAGGAGCTCAAAGAATCTGTTCTGCATGAGCGGGTCCAGTCCCGAGGTAGGCTCGTCTAATATCAACAATTCCGGTTCGTGCACTACCGCTTGAATGATGGCACATTTCTTCTTGTTCCCAAAACTTAAATCCGCGATAGGACGGTCGAGATCAAGCTCAAAATAATGGGCCAATTCTCTGATCTTCTCCCCTGCATTCTCCAAACCGTAGATGTTGGCGTGGTATTCTAGCAATTCTCGGGAAGTCATCTCCGCGTAATAATCTACCTCAGAAGGCAAATACCCGATGCGACGACGCAACTCATGCCCATTTTCAAGAATGCTTTGGCCGAAGAGCTTCGCCTCTCCACTGCTCGGGGCAAGCAAGCCTAAGAGCGTTCTAATGGTCGTGGATTTACCCGCACCATTGGGGCCGATAAAGCCAAAAATCTCCCCTTGTTTGACAGAAATGGTGACGTCGGTAATGCCACGTTCCTTTCCATAAAACTTGGACAAGGAATGAGTTTCAATGATATTCATGGCGGTTTAGGTTGAATTCCTTTCTAAAATACGACGCATTGCGCCCACATCCCATTAAATTTGCCACAAACTTCCTCTCTAATGAGCGCATCAACATCAGGAAAATTGGTCATCTTCTCCGCACCCTCTGGCAGCGGAAAAAGCACCTTGGTGCATTACCTGATGGAGACCGTGGAAGGATTTGGCTTTAGCATCAGCGCCACCTCTCGAGCCCCTCGAGGAACGGAGCAGCATGGCGTGGATTATTTCTTTTTAACTGCCGAAGAATTTCGCCAAAAGGTCGATGCCGGTGAGTTCTTGGAATGGGAAGAGGTCTATGCAGGGACCTATTACGGTAGCTTGCAAAGCGAAGTAGAAAAGAGCTGGTCGCAAGGCCAAGCGGTGGCCTTCGACATTGATGTTGTCGGCGGGTTGAATTTGAAAAAGCAGTTCGGCGATCGTGCCTTGGCATTGTTTATTCAGGCGCCAAGTATTGAAGAATTGGAACGCAGATTAGTCGCTCGTGGGACCGATTCCCCCGAAAAAATCGCTCAGCGTATCGAAAAGGCCGCCTGGGAAATGGACCAGCGCGACGGCTTCGATCACATCGTCATCAACGACGACCTAGAGCGAGCCAAAGCAGAGGCTAAAGCCCTGTTGGAAGCATTTTTATCCGCATAATATGAAGGGAAATATCGGTTTGTTTTTCGGCACCTTTAACCCCATCCACGTGGGGCATTTGGTCTTGGCGGAATACATGCTGAATTACGGTGAACTTGACCGAGTACTTTTCGTCATTACTCCCCACAATCCCTTCAAGCAGAAGTCTACGCTATTGCCGGATCGCGAGCGTTTGCATTTGGCCTATCTCGCTTTAGAGGACCAATTAAACATGCAACCCAGCGACATCGAGTTTAGCCTCCCACAACCTAATTACACGGCCCAAACGATGGCCTACCTCCGCGAGAAGCACCCGGAAGCCAACTTCACCTTAATCATGGGCGAGGACAACTTGCGCTCCTTGCACAAATGGCAGAACTACGAGAGTATCTTAGATCACCACAGAATCTTAGTCTATCCTCGTGTAGGCGGCGATTATGAAGGTACCATAGAAGAGGCACAAAAATACCCTAATGTGGCGGTGGTGGACGCCCCGCGCATGGAGATCAGTGCCTCAATGATTCGCCAAAGTTTCAAGGATAGAAAACCATTGCAAAACCTCCTTCCTAAAGCGGTTTTTGAGTACATTGAAGGGAGCAATCTCTTTCAATAATTCATGTCCACCTTCATCTCTCGAATTGCCGGAGAAGTTCAAAGCGCCCCTGAGGCGTTGCACGAACAATTGGTCCTTCTTCCAAACCGTCGTGCCGCGCTTTTTATTCAGGAGGAGCTGCGCAAGGATTTGGAGGAGTACGAACTATTCCCCCTGTTTTTAACTGTCGATGAGTTCATCGCCCAGGCCGCGAATTTGCTGGTAATGGAACCCATGGCCTTGCTGGTGGCCTTGCATCAATGTTATGGTGAAGTCCGCCGTACTTCTTTTCCTGGTAAGGAGGAAGAAGATTTGGGCCAATTCATGGGTTGGGGACAAACCTTGCTCTCGGATTTTGGGGAAATCGACCGCTATCTACTGAATCCAGAACACGTGTTGGGGGATTTGTACAACGTGCAAAAATTGGCCGAATGGAACCTCGAGCCAGAGGAGCAAACCAAGATGATGCGCAACTATTCGGATTTCATTCAGCTGCTTCCCCAAACCTACGAGCGCTTCACCAAAGGACTACTGGAGCGGGGAGAAGCCTATGGCGGTTTGGCAGCGCGCACGCTAGCGGAACAACCAGCGTTGCTCGAAGCATTCTTGTCGAGAAATGGCGTAAAGAAAGTGGTTGTTGCCGGATTGAATGCGTTGAATACGGCAGAATTGGACATCCTAAAAACCCTTAGAAATAGCCGTCCCACTTCCTTCCTTTGGGATACGGATGCTCACTACGTCCACACGCCCATGCACGAGGCCGGCCATTTCTTGCGACTGCATCAAAAACGCGAAAAGGTGTTCGGGGACTACATCCCAAAGGTGGACCCGGCACAGAGCGATTGGCGAAACCTGCCAAAGACCATACAGCCCGTAGGGGCAACAAAATTTACCGGTCAAGCCAAAGCCGTCGCCAAGACCTTGGCACAATGGCACGAGCGCGGCATTGCGCCCCACCACATTGCAGTAATTCTAGCCGACGAAAGCCTGCTCAATCCCGTGCTTAATTTCCTTCCGGCGCCTTACGATAAGGTGAACATCACCATGGGCTTCCCGCTGAACCAAACGGCCCTTGCCGCAACAGTGGGATTGTACTTGAACATGGTGGAATATGCCGTGAAAAATCAACGGCCTGGAAAGGATTGGACGCTCCACCACAAATCACTCTCTGCACTGTGTACAGACCCAATGTTCAACCGATATTGGACCGCAGAAGGTGAGGGTCCTTATGCTTGGCACCAAGAGATTGTCGCTGGAAACAAGGTCTTTACGGCAGCAAAATATTGGGGCGATAAAGCCAATGAGCACTTGCCTGCTTATGCCCGATTATTTCTGCCACAACACCCCACTGATTTCATAGATGCGCTTCAACATTGGCTCCAACATGTGGGCGCAACGGAGAAGAACGATACGATGGTCCAAAATACTGCGCACCACATCTATACCCTCCTTGAACAGTTAAAGCGCACCTTGCAAAACACCGCACAAGACCCCCTCATATGGATCAAGCTGATCAAGCAACAATTGCGCAACGGCAGCATTGATTTCGTTGGGGAGCCGCTCGAAGGATTGCAGGTGATGGGAATCTTGGAATCACGAAACTTGGACTTCCCTTACGTGATTCTCGCCGGCATTAACGAAGGTGTGTTACCTGCAGGCCGCTCCTTTAATTCACTCCTGCCCTTTGATATTAAAAGGCATTATGGACTGCCTACCTATGAAGAAAAGGATGCTGTATACGCCTATCACTTTTACCGAATTCTTCAGCGCTGTAAAGAAGCAACCATCACCTTTAATACGGACAAGGAGGCCATGGGCGGCGGGGAGCCAAGCCGATTCTTAGTACAAATAGAACACGAACTCAAAGGAACGGCGGCCAAGGTGCTTCCAAGAATGTTTAGCAACGGAGAAGTCCATGCCCAAAGTGTAGCCTCGAAGTTCGAAGCGGAAAAAACAGATGCCGTCAAAGCGGCCATTGCACAATGGTGGGAGCGCGGCATCAGTGCCTCTTCCTTAAATGAATTGGTAAGTATGCCGGACCAATTCTATAAAAAGCGACTGATCAAAATCAAAGAAGAGGACGAGGTCGAGGAAAACATGAGTGCTATGGTCATGGGTAACCTCGTACACAAGGGCCTCGAGAAAGTGTATGAGCCGTTCGTCGGTCAACAAATCCCGGCCTTTGATGTAGACCTGTGGACCGAACAGGCCATGGAATTTGGCATCCATTACCTCGTTGAAGAAAAGGGCTATTCTAGACGCGCCTTGCATACCGGACGCAATATTTTGACCGTAGAAGTTTGCCGACAAATGATCCGTCAGTTCTTAGAATACGACCTTCACCGGGCCAGCATGCACGAAATCATCCTCCTAGGTATAGAAACTGAGCTGTCTTATACCATGAGCCACCCTACCCTGGGCCTCCCCATGAATTTCAAAGGCTACATTGACCGAGTCGAACTCGTAGATCAATGCCTCACCATTTGGGATTATAAAACCGGCTCCTTTACCTCGAGCGACCTCAGCCTAGGCGCCATGGAAGACCTTTGGAACGGGACGAAAGGAAAACCATTACAGGTGCTACTATACGCCTGGCTCCTCGATAAAATGGGCGCCTTCCCACAGCCATTACCCTGGCGCTCCGGTATGTTCAAACTGCAAAGCGGCGCCCCTGAGATCTTATTAGGAGGAGCTGTGGTCAACAAAACAAAAGACATCTCCCCTGAGGCGCTGAACGCATTTGAAAGTGCCCTCATGGACTACCTTGAGGAGGTATATACCGATGACCTGCCCTTTGTAGAAATCCCAAAATTCGAATTTAAATAAGGCCATGCTCGAGCACATTCCAATTAAAGAAGATATTCTCGCCGCGCACGAACGCATTAAGCCCTTCATCCACCGTACCCCGGTATTTTCGTCGCATTGGTTTGACGAGCGCGTAGGCAAACCTTGTGTTTTTAAAGGGGAACACCTACAAAAAACAGGAGCGTTCAAAGCCCGCGGTGCTATAAATGCAGTACTGGTCAATGCCGAAATAGCAAAAGGCAAGGGGTTCATTACACACAGCTCAGGAAATCACGGCGCTGCATTGGCCTGGGCGGCGGCACAAATAGGAGAAAGCGCCTATATCATTATGCCGGAAAACGCGCCGAAGACTAAAGTTGCCGCAGTGCGCCAATACGGAGGGAAAATCACTTTTTGTGCGCCTACCTTGGAAGCTAGAGAGACTACCGCTGCCGAAGTCCAATCACAAACTTGCGCGGTGCTCGTGCATCCCTACAACAACTACGACATCATCGCGGGACAGTCGACCGCGACCCTAGAGCTGCTCGAAGAACACCCCGACATTCAAACATTGTACGTACCCGTGGGTGGCGGTGGACTACTTTCCGGAGCCGCTTTAGCCAATCATTATTTTGGAAATGCCAAGGTGGTGGGCTGTGAGCCAAATGCCTCAGGTGATGCCTATCAAAGCTTCCAATCTGGACATTGGGTCCCGGCTCAAAACCACCACACGATTGCGGATGGCCTTAAAACTTCCTTAGGCGATAAAACATTTGAGATCATCACCACCTATGTGGATGAAATTATGATGGTTAGTGAGGAGGAGATGAAGGAGGCCTGGAAATTCGCGGTGGGCAGGTTGAAACAATTGGTCGAGCCTTCTGCTGCTGCGGGTCTCGCTGTTGCTCTAAAACACGAGGGAGAAGGCCCTGCCGGCATCATTCTTTGTGGTGGAAATATGGATTTGGATCCTTGGGGCTAGGATAAAGCAATTCATCCTACGATAAATCCTAGGTGATGCTGTTGTATCAAACGTTACATTTATATCACCAATAAACTTAAGCTGATCTGTCGGTCAATAAAGGCACTGTGATGTTCACGGTGCCTTTTGCTTTTGTAAAAGAGGTCTGAAAGGTCCACTGTTCCCCTTTTTTCGCCTGCTTCCGGTGGTATTCAATGCGCTGCTTTACTAAGGCTAAACCATGGCCCGTTCCTCCTTTGGGCAAAGAATCGCCATAACCAGAATCTGAAACTTCCAGATGAAGGGATTTCCCCTCTTCAACCACAGTGATGTGAACCCAAGCTTCCTGGGTAGCTGTGCTTCCCGCGTATTTGAAACTGTTTTCCACCAAGGGCTGCAAGATGCCCGAAGGAATGAGCGCTTTCTTGGACGAAGCAGATGCATCAATGGTAAAATCAACATGTGCATAAGAGCTTTGCTGCTGAAGTGCCGCATACTTCTCTAAATGGATTAGCTCCGCGCCTACATTGATGAAGTGACCGTTTTGATCTTGGAGTAGCGAACGCAGGTATTGGCCCAATTCCGCCAAATACTCTTGCGCATCCTCCATGCGCTCCTGGTTCAGGATGCCGTTGACATTGTTTAATTGGTTAAACAAAAAATGTGGACGAATTTTATTCTTGTACGATTCTAGTTCCAATTCTGCCTCCTGTACGCTCAATCGCGCTTCCTTCGTGCGCAACACCGAACGGTACGACACCCATATTCCAATAGCTAAAATCAAGGCCATGCTCAAGAAAATTGCCAAGGTCTGCTGACGCAACCTTGCCGTTTCCTCATAGCGAAGCCGCTCTCTCTTACCTCGCTCTAACTCAAAAGCCAAAAATCTACTCTGGCTCGCGTTCACCCTTCTCAAGGCCAATCTATTCGCCACGATCTCAGCCTCCTTGGCCTCATCACGCGATTCTCCCAAGAGGTCGTATTCAGTGAATTTACGGCGTGCGTGCGCCTCCAAATCCCAAAAATTTCGGGCATGAGCAAATTCAATACATTGGGCCAATTCCACTTGATTCATCGCCTCTAAACCCAACGCTCGGAAATAAATGTTTTGCTTATCGATATCTGGAACGCCCGCACTATCAACCAAGGCCAAGGCCCCTTGAATGAGCGAATCTACTTCCTCAGGATTCTTCTGTAAACGATACAAGGCTTCTGCACGCACCGCATAGGCCTCACTAGGGTTGATCGCACCTAATCTCGATTTAAAAATGGCGAGTACCGTATCCGAATATTCGAGCGCTTCACCGTAATACCCAAAATCAATCAAATAGGTAGAATAATTCCCCGCAGCTGTCGCAAAGGCCAAGGTATCGCCTTGACGCAAGGCCATCGTCTCCTGTGATGCCGACAAGATTTCTTCGCCCGCACCCAAGGCCCAATACGAATGCGCCTTCAACAGTAGGATTCTTGATAGTCCTCGAAGATTGTTATTGGAACGAAATAGGATCTCGCTTCGCTCGATCATCGGCAAGGATTCTACGCTTGCCCCATTGACTACGAGGTCACGCGCCCGCAGGTACAACCCCCACGCTTCTTCAAGCTCGTTTTTACTGCTTACTAAATCCTCAACACCTGCAAGGTAGTCCTCGCTTAGTCGTTCCATGGCCGTTACCTCTGCCACCTGGTCTGGCAAGTCATCCGAAGCCTGTGGGCTACAGCCCACTACAATCCATGCCGCTAGTATGATCCACCAATGTTTATACATCGGCCCACTCTGCTTCGTTCATTCTCGTTTTTGATGCCTCTAGCACCTGACCACCTAAAACATGAACCAGGATTTTGGCGCCCCATTCAATGTGCTCCACCGCATCGCGACGCACGATGACACTTTTATGGATTCGCGCAAACCTATGGCTCAATGCCTCTTCAAAGCTTTTCAACGTGCGCGCTACCAAATGACGCTCCCCGTTATTGAGGACCACTTCCGTATAATTGCGTTGGCCCTGAAGAATAATGATTTTGGATTCAGGTAGCGAGTGGAAAGAACCCTTTATTGGAATTTTAATGCGCAGATCTTCAAACGTTCCGACGGGTTTCAAATCCGCGATTTTTTTAAGACTCTGGGCCAATCGCTTTGGAGAAACTGGCTTAAGGACATAGTCTACCGCAGTATCAAAAGCCTCTAAACTGTATTCGGTGTGGGCAGTCACAAAAACAATATTCCCAACCATCGCTTTAATACTTTGGGCAACTTCCAATCCGTTCGCGCCGGGCATCTCCATATCTAAAAATACCATTTCGGGACGGTGCTCTTCACACCATTGGACGAAGGGTTTGTGTTGCGTAAAACCTTCCACAGTGGCCTGTGGCAATAGCTTCGACAGCTGAAAAACCATGCCGTCGACTGCCAGTTTTTCGTCGTCGAGAATTCCTATGTGTCGAACGGCTTTCAACCTAAATACCCTTTAATCATGCGGGCCACATATTTGCCGATGACGTCGAACTCGAGGTTTACTCGGTCTCCCACCTTTATATTGTGAAAAACGGTGTGCTCGTAGGTATATGGAATGATGGCCACACTAAAGCTACCCTCTTTAGAGTCCACGACGGTTAAGGAGGTGCCATTCACGGTAATGGACCCTTTTTCAACGGTTACATTTCCTAAAGAGGTGTCGTACGAAAAGGTGAAGGTCCAAGATCCGTCGTGTGCTTCGACTTCGGTACAAGTGGCTACTTGGTCTACATGACCTTGCACAATATGTCCGTCAAAACGATCGCCCATGGTCATGCAGCGCTCCAAATTCACAGGGCTGCCTTCCACCAAATCATTGAGGTTGGTTTTGTTGAGGGTCTCCTCGATGGCCGTCACACGGTAGGTGCGATCGCCAAAGATTTCTACGACCGTCAGACATACCCCATTGTGGGCTACGCTTTGGTCGATTTTCATCTCTGCCGCAAGCGGAGATTCCATATATAATTCCAAGTTGCCTTCGCTTTTTTCAAGTTTGGCAACCCGTGCAACGTTTTCAATAATTCCGGTAAACATGGGGACTGTTTTGTGGTTGGTTAAAATAGTACATTTGAAGCTAAATATTTAGAACATGAAAGTCTCTACATACACCCCTGATTACACCGGACCCCTCGCGATTGTTTACGAAAACATAGAAGAATTGGCCAAACATCTTGCCCCTGAGCAGGAAGCACGCGTTGAAGCGCTGGCCGATAAATTCGACGAGCAGTGGCTTGAACTACAAATTGGAGCAAATACTACTTGGGTATATAAAGTCAAATCTTCTTTGGATACAGATGCACGAGCTGAGAAAATGCGCCAGGCGGGTAATGCCTTGTGTTTAAAGGCCAACGCCTTATTCGCCGATCGTGTCGCCATATTAGGTCACCACGTACCTGCCGTAGCAGAGGGTGCCGCTCTAGGGAATTACCAATTCTTGCGTTACTTCTCCGACCAACACAAGCGTCGCAACTCCTTGGTTCAACTCTTCGTTGAGGCAGGTCATGAAGCCGCCGTACAGGCACAAGCCATTGCTGTAATGGGAACTGTTTTTGCGCGCGATTTGGTCAACACTCCAGTCATTGACCTCACCGCTACAGATTTGGCTAATGAAGCCAAAGCCGCAGGAAAGCGTCATGGTTTTTCAGTAGAGGTGTTAGAGAAGAAGCAGATTGAAAGCTTGAAAATGGGTGGTCTACTTGCCGTGAATTATGGTTCGACTGAGCCGCCTGTATTCATCATTATGGAGCACAAGCCGGCCGGAGCCAACAATGAAAAACCGATCGTATTGGTTGGAAAAGGAGTGGTCTATGATACCGGTGGTTTGAGCTTGAAGCCGACGAACTACATGGACGATATGAAGTCGGATATGGGCGGAGCAGCCGCGGTATTGGGTACCATGAGCGCTGTGGCGGAGGCAAATTTGCCGCTTCATGTCATTGGCCTTGTTCCTGCGACAGATAACCGCCCTGGGGGTAATGCCGTAACTCCCGGTGATGTCATTACCATTTCTGATGGCACAACCGTTGAGGTGATGAATACCGATGCGGAAGGACGATTGATTTTGAGCGATGCTTTGGTCTACGCGAAGCGATACAACCCAGAATTGGTCATTGACCTTGCTACTTTAACTGGTGCAGCCGCCCGCGCTATTGGCCACTACGCCATCGTCGGAATGGGCAATGCCGGAGCAGAAGCCATGAACACCTTGCAAGCGAGCGGTTTGGCAACTCACGAACGCGTGGTTGAATTCCCGTTCTGGGACGAATACAAGGAGCTGTTGAAGAGCCCTATTGCCGATATGAAAAACATTGGCGGTGCAGAGGCAGGCGCCATTACCGCAGGGAAGTTCTTGGAGCACTTCACTGATTATCCGTACATTCACTTGGACATCGCCGGACCTGCTTTCTTGAAGAAACGCATCGGCTATCGCGTGGAAGGCGGTACAGGTGTAGGTGTCCGATTATTATTTGACTTCCTAAGTAAAAAATCTACCTAATGAGCGACTCACAAAACAACAATCCAAACAGCAACGCCGGCAACGGTGAAAACAACGGAGGAGATCGCCGAAGACGCAACCGAGGAGGACGCAACCGCAACAGAAACCGCAAACCAAAAGCCGAAGGACAAGAGCAAGTCCAAGGAGAGGCTAAAGAAGGCCAGGAACCTCGTGAGCAAAAGCAAGGAGTACGCGGGCGAGAGGGACGCGATAGAAATAAAAAACCGGCGAAAGTTGTTAAAGCACAACCTATAGCCGAAGAACTCAAGGAAAACCTTGATGCGCAAGCCGATCTTTATGATATGAGCTTCGATACCCCGGAAGTAGAATGGGAAGGAGGGGATGTATTGACCAAGCCTGTGGTAGGGATAACCTGTGGAGATCTCAACGGCATAGGTATGGAGATTCTCATTAAGGCTCTTGAAGACGAACGAGTGGCCGAATTATGTACGCCCGTAGTTTTCGCCTCAAGTAAATTAGCCTCTTACCACCGCAATGCCATCGATAAGCGGGACTTCAACTTCAACGTTGTGGATTCTATTGGCCAAATCAAAGAAGGCAAGAATAACCTTGTTTCAGTTTGGGAAGATAATGTCGAACTAGAATTAGGGATGCCTACTGATGTAAGTGGGGTCTATGCACTGAAAAGCATTGATGCAGCGATTGAAGCCTCAAAAGCTGGGCACATCCATGCTATTGTAACGGCACCCATTAATAAGCACAACATCGCGGAACAACATGAAGGCTTCCGAGGACATACCGGTTATTTGGCAGAGGCCTTTGGCAATGAGGTGTTGATGGTACTTACCTCAGATTATGTGAGAGTGGCGACCGTTACGGGACATGTCCCTATTAAGGATGTTGCCACAACGTTGACCCAAGATAAAATCGAGAAAAGCATTGCGTTGTTGGCCCAGAGCTTAAAGCGCGATTTTGGAAAAGTAAAACCTACCATTGCAGTACTGGGGCTGAACCCACATGCCGGCGAGATGGGAACCATTGGTAGCGAGGAGGCAGAAATTATCGCCCCAGCCATTGCCAACAGCCAAAAGTTAGATGCCATTGTAAAAGGCCCATACCCTGCCGACGGCTTCTTTGGACAAGGCCATGAAGAGCGCTTCGATGCAGTCCTAGGCATGTACCACGATCAAGTGTTAATTCCGTTCAAAAGTTTATCTATGGGAACTGGGACCAATTTTACCGCAGGACTCAGCGTTGTACGTACTTCTCCTGATCATGGCACGGCAATGCACATTGCAGGACAAGGCAAAGCAGACCACGCCTCATTCCAGCACGCCATCTTTACTGCCATTGAAACGGTTCAAGCCCAAATACAATACGATGAGATGACCGCAAATCCTCTCAAAAAACAAAAAGAGAAGAATTAGAAGTTTTCAACAATTTGAATATCTTTGCACGCTCATTCAGAGATAATTGAAGTAGTGAAAACGAAGGACTTTGATATTGCCTTTATCGGCTTGTCCAACGGGGCACACGTATTTGAGTTTGATCTGAATGATTCGTTCTTTGAACTTTTCGAGTATGACGATTATTCACAATTGAGTGGAAAAGTCACTGTAGAAATGGTAAAAAGCGAGACTGTTATGGATTTGAGCTTGAGTTTTTCAGGCACCATTCAAGCGCCTTGCGACGTAACCAACGAGCCGTACAAGCAGGCATTAGAGAATGCCTTTGATGTACAAGTGAAGTTTGGTGATGCGTACAACGACGACAATGAAGAGTTGTTGATTTTACCTCACGGTGAGCACCAGTTCAACATCGCACAAATGGCGTATGAACTTGTGGTATTAAGTATTCCATCAAAACTATATGGACCAAATGCCGGAAACGGTATCGAAGATTACTTGGAGGACGAAGACGAAGAAACTGAAACGGATACGGACCCACGTTGGGACCAATTAAAAGACTTGTTGAATAAATAACGATTTGAAAAATGGCACATCCTAAGCGCAGACAGTCTAGCACAAGAAGAGACAAGCGTAGAACGCACTACAAAGCAGCTGATCAGCAATTGGCTATCTGCCCAACTACTGGTGAGGCTCACCTTTACCACCGTGCACATTGGCACGAAGGAAAACTTTACTACAAGGGTAAAGTGGTAATGGAAAAGGCGTAAGCCCTCCGTTTAACGCATTGATTGTTAAAAAAGTAGCCTTTTTTAGGGCTACTTTTTCTTTTTTGGGTACCTCTAGAAAAATCAAGGGGCCTATTTTAGCCCCCACAACAACAAAGCTATGAAAGCAGCAATCACCGCAATCGGCGGATACGTTCCGGAATATGTGTTGACCAATGAAGAGTTGGCCACAATGGTGGAGACCAACGATGAGTGGATCACCACAAGAACCGGAATCAAAGAAAGACGCATTCTTAAGCCAGAAGAAGGCATGGGCGCTTCCTATCTCGCTATTAAAGCGGTAGAAGCCATGAAAGCCGAATACGGTGTGCGTGTAGATGATGTTGATTTAGTTATCCTAGCCTCTGTCACTCCAGATATGCCCGTAGCCATTACCAGTGCTTATATCGCACAAGAAATTGGTGCCACGAACGCATACGCCTTCGACCTACAAGCCGCCTGTTCATCATTCCTATATGCCGTAAGTAATGCGGCTGCCTACATCGAATCTGGGAAATACAAGAAAGTATTGGTCGTTGGTTCAGATGTGATGAGCTCTATCGTAGATTATACAGACCGCACAACTTGCATCCTTTTCGGAGACGGCTGTGGTGTGGCCTTAATGGAGCCAAATGAAGAAGGACTTGGAGTTCAAGATGAAATTCTCCGCACCGATGCGACAGGAAGAGATTTCTTGCGCATAGAAGCCGGTGGTTCTTTCCTACCGCCTTCTCATGAAACAATAGACAACAAACAGCACGCCATTCGTCAAGAAGGCCAGAGCGTATTCCGCTTTGCAGTCAGCCGTATGGCAGATACTTCAGCAGAATTATTAGAAAAGAACGGCTTGAGTGGTGACGATGTGGCCTACTTGGTCCCTCACCAAGCGAACTTGAGAATTATTGATGCTACTGCACGTCGTATGGGCCTTACCAATGACAAAGTCGTCATCAATATTCAAAACTATGGAAATACTACCTCTGCAACCATTCCTCTAGGACTTTGGGATTTCAGAGATAAGTTTAAAAAAGGAGATAACATATTCTTCGCAGCATTCGGCGGCGGTTTTACATGGGGAGCCATGTGGATCAAATGGGCCATCGATAAAAAATAACTCGTACATTCATATTCCTAAATAACACACGAACATGGACTTGAAAGAAATCCAAGCACTCATCAAATTCGTTGCGAAAAGCGGCGCTCAAGAAGTGAGTCTAGAAACTGAAGACTTCAAGATCAACATCAAAACAGGTTCTGATGCTGAGCAACCAACAATCATCCAAGCGATGGCTCCACAAGCACCTGTAGCTATGGCAGCGGCTCCAGCGCCAGCAGCTCCTGCACCAGCGGCAGCAGCGCCAGCGGCAGCAGCTCCAGCAGATGATAATAGCAACTACATCACTGTTAAATCTCCGATGATCGGTACGTTTTACCGTAGTGCAAGCCCAGAAATGGATGCATTTGTTAAGGTCGGCGATGTAGTGAAACCAGGTGATGTAGTTTGTATCATCGAGGCGATGAAGCTCTTCAATGAGATTGAAAGTGAGGTAAGCGGAAAGATCGTGAAGGTCTTGGTCGACGACCAAACACCAGTAGAATACGATCAGCCATTGTTCTTGGTCGATCCGTCATAAGAACGAAACCTCTAAGGTATGTTTAAGAAAGTACTCATTGCCAACCGTGGTGAGATTGCCCTTCGCGTCATACGTACGTGCAAAGAAATGGGCATTAAAACGGTTGCGGTTTATTCCAAAGCGGATGCCGATTCCCTTCACGTAAGATTCGCAGACGAGGCCGTATGTATTGGCCCCGCAGCTTCTTCGGAAAGCTATTTGAGCATCCCAAACATTATTTCTGCTGCAGAGATTACCAATGCCGACGCTATTCATCCGGGCTACGGCTTCTTGAGTGAAAATGCCAAGTTCTCTCGCATTTGTGCAGAGCACGGCATCAAGTTTATCGGTGCAACGGCAGAGCAAATTGAGAAAATGGGAGACAAGGCCACGGCCAAGGAGACCATGAAAGAAGCTGGTGTTCCTTGTGTTCCTGGCTCTGAGGGTATCCTAGAATCCTATGAAGATGCAGTGGCTACAGCACGTGCCATCGGTTACCCTGTAATGATGAAAGCAACCGCCGGTGGTGGGGGTAAGGGTATGCGCGCCATTTTGGAAGAGAGCCAGTTAGAAGGGGCTTGGAAAAGCGCTCGTCGCGAAGCTGCAGCAGCCTTTGGAAACGACGGCATGTACATGGAAAAGCTCATTTTAGAGCCACGCCACATTGAAATTCAGGTGATCGGTGATGCTTACGGTAAGGCTTGTCACTTGAGCGAGCGTGATTGTTCGGTACAACGTCGACACCAAAAATTGGTCGAAGAAACGCCATCTCCTTTCATGACGGACAAACTCCGTAAAAAAATGGGTGATGCGGCGGTAAAAGCGGCTGAGTTCATCAAATACGAAGGTGCGGGTACAGTTGAGTTCTTGGTAGATAAGGACCGCAACTTCTACTTCATGGAAATGAACACTCGTATTCAGGTGGAACACCCTATTACCGAGCAGGTTGTAGGATTCGATTTGATTCGTGAGCAAATTAAGGTAGCCGCAGGTGAGCCTATCTCTGGAAAGAACTACTTCCCAGAGATGCACAGCATTGAGGTTCGGATCAACGCAGAAGATGCGTTCAACGACTTCCGTCCTTCACCAGGTGCAATCACCTCATTCCACGCCCCAGGAGGTCATGGAGTACGTCTAGATACTCACTGTTACAGTGGCTATGTGATTCCTCCGTTCTACGATTCTATGATTGCCAAGTTGATCGTAACGGCTCGCACTCGTTCCGAAGCATTAGACAAATTAGAACGTGCACTAGACGAATTCATCATTGAAGGCATCAAAACGACTATTCCTTTCCACCAACAATTGTTGGACAACGAAAACTTCCGCAAAGGGGTCTACACGACCAAGTTCATGGAAGATTTCGAGTTGGTGGCTGAATAATAGACCCTCGACAAATAAAAACCCCCGCGCCGATGGCGCGGGGGTTTTTTGTGCCTAAAATTTTTTCCTTAGAACAACTTCCGAGGCGCATGACAATAGGGCGTTCCGCCTTTGTTGTCATAATAATCCTGATGGTAGTTCTCCGCCGAGTAGAACTCCGCCGCCGGCAAGATCTCTGTCGCGACACCATACCCTTTCTGAATCAACAGGTCCTTCAATAACTGCGCGGTTTCTCGTTGCGCTTCGTTTTGGAAGAATACAGCACTGCGGTATTGCGGTCCTATGTCCGGACCTTGACCGTCGCGCTGGGTGGGATCATGGGTTTCAAAGAATACTCGGGCCAATTCCTCAAAGCTCACCTGAGCCGGGTCAAAAACCACGTGCACGGCTTCATAATGCCCGGTGCGTTTGGTACACACCTCGCGGTACGACGGGTTCTTCACAAAGCCCCCTGTATATCCACACGTGGTGGCGATGACTCCGGGTACTTTTTGCAAGTAGAATTCGGTCCCCCAAAAACAACCTGAGGCCAATACGGCCACCTCCTGGCCTGGTTCAGCCGTGGGAATGGTCGCCATAGCATATGGATCTGACATTTTCGATTTTGTTTGTGCGTTGCAGCTCGACAGCCCTACGACGGCGAGCAATAAAAATTTCCAATTCATGGTATGAATAACGCAAAAATTGGACCTATTGTTTCTTAAACATCGCTTATCCGATAAAGCCTTTGGCCATCAGAACTTCCGCAATTTGAACGGTGTTGGTCGCTGCGCCTTTGCGAAGGTTGTCGCTCACAATCCACATGTTCAGGCCGCGGTCGGTGGTGAAGTCGCGACGTAATCGGCCCACAAAAACATCATCCTTGCCTTCGGCCATCAAAGGCATGGGGTAGGTGTTGAATTCCGGGCGGTCCTGCAAAGTTACCCCTGGCGTCTCGCTCAAGATTTTGCGCACTTCCTCCAAGGTGAAATCGCGCTCAAACTCCACGTTCACACTCTCGCTGTGCCCGCCCTGAACGGGAACACGAACGGCAGTGGCCGCAAGTTTGATGCCCTCATCGCCGATGATTTTAACGGTTTCATGGGTCATTTTCATCTCTTCCTTGGTGTAATCGTTGTCCAGGAACACATCACAATGTGGAATACAATTGCGGTCGATCTTGTACGGATAAACCATCTGAGGATCCTCGCCATTGCGCTCGCCCTCTAGCTGATCCACCGCCGCTTTCCCAGTACCCGTAACACTTTGATAGGTGCTCACGATTACGCGTTTCGCGCCAAAAGCTCGGTGAAGCGGATTGAGGGCAACGACGAGTTGAATCGTAGAACAGTTCGGGTTTGCGATGATCATATCGCCTTCTTCGAGTACATCAGCATTGATTTCTGGTACGACCAATTTCTTGTCGGCGTCCATGCGCCAAGCACTAGAGTTATCGACCACGCGCGTGCCTGCAGCGGCAAACTTTGGAGCCCACTTCAGAGAAGTTTCACCCCCAGCTGAGAACAAGGCAACATCTGGAGCCGCAGCAACCGCATCGGCCAAGCTCACGATGGTCCAATCCTGTCCCCCAAAGGCAACTTTCTTACCGACACTGCGCTCCGAGGCTACAGGAATTAATTCCGTCACTGGGAAACTGCGCTCCGCCAATACTTTCAAAATGATTTGGCCCACCATTCCAGTGGCACCCACAACCGCGACTCTCATAAAATGTCTTAACTTAAATAGAACCCCACAAAACTAATTCTAATCCGCCTTATGAACTGCACCTTGTTTCGAAGTGTACGAACACTTCTGTTTTGCCTCATTTTAAACAGCCTACACGGCCAATCGACCTCAATTTCAGATTCTCTCCTCGCCAAAAATCCCCTTTGGTCGGGAGATACCGCTTGGATGAATTTCACCAGCGCAGGCCTGCGCACGAACGCGCCTGGGGCCGGATCACTGTATTGGTCCCTGCCCTCAAACGCCGCCATCGATGCACAATGGCGACTCAACATCGCCCTAGATTTCAACCCCTCTTCCAGTAATTTTTGCGAGGTCCAATTCATCGACGGACCCAAGGGACAATACGTCCTACAACTCTCTGGCAATTCTTCGGATGCCCTGAGCCTCATCTTACGACGCCCCGGCCACAACGACTCCACCCTCGCATCTCTTCCTGGCTACCTCAACCAAAGCAGCCCAACCCTTAGCCTCAACCTCACCCGTGATTCTACCTATACCTTCAGGGTGTACGACGACCAAAACCTCCTGCTCAGCGCCACCGACAGCACTCTGCGTAACTCGCGCCGGTTCACCCTCTACTGCAAATACACCGCCTCTCGTGTGGACAAGTTTTTGTTTTCCACATTGCACCTCGAAGGCCATGCCTTCCAAGACACCTTGCCCCCACATCTGATCGCCATCGCCCAAGAATCTCCCCGCGCCGTCCGCCTTACCTTCAACGAGGCCTGCGTCCCCGCCCCAGGCGCTCTCAACGGCCTCATTGCCTACCACCAGGGCACGGCCATCGATACCGCACTGTACCCTGAGCTTGATGGACGGAATTGGACCTGTACTTTTCCCCAACCCTTACCCCGCACCGCGCTGGCCTTTCTACTTCAAAACACCGTCGACACCGCCCAAAACCCTTCTGGCAACCTCTGGGAATACCTCGACATCGATTACCTCCCCGAGCGATGCATGGCCATCACCGCCATCCAGCCCTTCGACCAAAGCCTCTCAAGTTTCCTACGCATTCAAAGTCCCCATAGTACTCCCGCGAACCTCCACTGGCGGTCCCTCTCCGGCACCGAGCGCTCCTATGCCGTTACCATCGATTCCGGCCTCACCACCCTCCACCTCGACCTGCCCACCGCCGGGGCGATCTGGATCGAACACGAACAAATCCTACTGGCCCACCACACCTTCGACGATCTCTTCAACCCTGCCCAACGTCAAGGCTACCACATGCTGCAATGCGACAGCCTCAGCTTCGGTAGGCGCCATTGGTCCGTCGAGCCGTCCTCAACGGACCCCAACTGGCTCCAACCCTCCACCTTCACACCCTACCCCGACCAACTCTTTGCCGAAAACAACGGCTCCCTCTGGATCCAATGGTCCGACAACGCATATACCCTCGCGCACCGTCCCAACTCCTGGCACCCCGCCCAACCCTACCTTACCTCAACCTCCTCATGGCCGTCCGGACAAACTTGGCCTTGGACCTTTCCGCCAACCACCATAGCCGCCCAGCCCGATTCCGGCCACATCCTCCTCAACGAAATACACTTCGCCCCAGATGCCCTCCACGAATTCATCGAAATCGCCAACCTCACCGACCGCCCCATCGCCACAGCGAATCTCTGGCTACAACTTTGGCAAGGGCCCAACCTACTCCGCGCGGAACCCTTGGATGCCCGCACGCCACGCATGAAAGGCACCGAACTCTCTCCCGTACTTCTTCCTAATGAACTCCTCGCCCTTCCATCACCCTTCGCCTTGCCCAACGACTCCCTCACCCTCGAGTTAATCACCGCACCCGGGCAAGTCCTCGATCGAATGACCTATTACCCACTCGATGCACCCAACGACCATCAAAGCTTCGAACGCATTTCTTGGCACTCGCCCGGGCATTTGCAAGCGAATTGGCATCCACACCTTCCGTCCCCCTTGGCATCCACCGAGGCAAGTCCAAACCAGCCTAATAGCGTCGCAGGCACTTTACCAACACTCCCGCTCGAAGCCTCCATCGTTCCTAATTTCATTGACCTCAGCCCAAACTCAATCGTGGGAGGCGGCACCGGATCGGGTGCGTCAAACGGTTCGAGCAGCGGCTCAGGTTCTGGCGCTGGCTCTGGATCGGGCGCTGGCCCTTTTGCTGGCGCAACCGGCACAGGACCCCACGCGACCTTATGGCTCCACGCTGAGCGCGGCGACCGACTTTACGTGTCCCTCCTCGACCGCACCGGCCGGCTCCTCCACCCCCTAGTCGATGGTCAGGAGTTGCCGGCGGCAAAAAAGGGGGCTATTCCGTTTGTTTTGGCTCCACAGAGTTGGGGCGAAGGACACT
>Ga0255771_1000736_pt1 | contig 36911 bp, 30 predicted proteins | sample 011ome_19_FD_179969 | JGI IMG/M metagenome (GOLD analysis project Ga0255771, IMG submission 179969) | Coastal salt marsh microbial communities from the Groves Creek Marsh, Skidaway Island, Georgia - 011510BT metaG (version 2) | ecosystem: Environmental > Aquatic > Marine > Intertidal zone > Salt...
GGTCGCGCGTGAAGGCGAGCGCGTCGCACAGTGACGACACCGCGACAGGCACCCAACCCATATGGGTGTCCATGGTGTCCATGGTGTTGTATGGGTAAACAGTATAGATGGTGATGGTGGTGTTTGTGTGGATGCACGTCGGCGGCGCGCGCACACGTCGACGCGCGCGACGTCGTCGTCGCACGCGAAACCTCGCGCGAAGAACGAGTGAGGTGCGGATCGACGCGCGTGGGCGTTCGCGGGAATCCACCAGGTCGCGGTGCGGTGCGGTGCGGTGCGCGAACGTCGCGGGCGATGCGGCGCGCGATCGCATCGACGATCGGGCGCCGGTATCGGGCGTGTGCGTCGACGTCGGCGTGGGTTGGCGCGCGGGGGGGGGTGGATGTGAGCGCGTCGGTGTCGTCGGTGTCGTCAGTGTCGTCGGTGTCGTCGGTGGTGGCGGCGATGCGACGGGTGACGTTTTCGACGCGCGCGGAGTGGACGCCCAAGTCTTCGACGACGACGTTCGCGCGGGGCGGGACGTCGGCGGTGCCGAGCGCGGCGAATGCGACGACGGCGGAGTATGATGCGGAAGTTGTGAAGGCGCTTGATCGGGCGTGCGCGCAAAGCTCGCCCGTGGGGCTCACCGTGCGAGGGTTGATCGCGCGGTTGCGTCGCGTCGAACGCGAAGCCGAGTACGAGCTCGAGCGCGCGACGCGAACGATTCGCGCCGTATCGCGTCAAGGTGGGTTCTTCGATATGGCGAGCGTGAAACGGAAGCGTAAAAAGGCGATGAATAAGCACAAGCATCGTAAGCGCAGACGCCGCGATCGTCACCAGAACAAATAGAGCGCGAGTTTGGCGGGTGCCTGAACGCCGCAAGACACTTCAACTAGGTTCGCGAGCGAAAAGTACATAGTTAGAAATGGCGCGCGGTACGCCGCGCGTCTTCACAGTTGTAAACTACGAATATACATTTTTTACTTGTCAATCACGCGCTGTGTTCGTTCGTGCTCGAAACGCGACGGCGTAGATGAAAGGCTTGAAGCCGCGCGATACCTCGGGACGACGACGCGGGCGCGCGCGTCAGAGCACGCCGCCGCCGCGTGTCGACCGAGACGATGTTTCGCCGAATCGCAACAACCTTAGCACAGAGTTCGAAGCGCACGTTTGCATCCGACGCTGCCGCCGTCGATGCGCGCGTCGTCACCTTTCTCGAAACATTAAAGATCGACACCAAGCACGCGAAAGCGTTGGGGGATTGGGAGAGCTGTTTGCGCGTGCGCACAGAGGAGTTGAAGAAGATTGGCTTGAGCGTGAAAGATCGCAAGAACTTTTTGCGGTTTACTGAGCGCACGCGAACTGGCGGATTTGACCCGTTTGCGGAGGCGTACGCGGGGAAGTGAGCGGCGTCTTCGTTTGGTTTGGTTTGGTTTGAGCTCCTCGGAGAATAGCGAATAGTTTATGTACAATAATTACAATCCATATTGGTAGCTGAGCAGCGTGCGCACGCGTCATTTTCAGTTTCCTTATCTTCAATCAAGGCGTCGAAGGCTCGGCGGCGTGAATCGTTTCCTCTGAATTCGTCGCGGCAACGTTGGTAGACGAAGACGTCCGCAGACGATTAAACCGCTCACCCAACGAACCAACGAACCCTCGCGCGCCCTCGGTCAACGCGCTAGCTTTCGCGGTCAACATCCCACTCATCGGCACCGACGCCGTCGTCGCATCTTTATCTCCCTCATCGTCATCGCCAAAGTAATAATCTTTAGGCGACGTTGGCGACGCCGGTTGCGCGCCTCCGCCTTCGCTGCCTCCACCGCTCACCGCACGCGCCAAACTCCACGTCTCCGTGATCGCGCTCACCTTCCCAAATACGCCAGACATACTCGCTCGGACCGCTTCGTACGCCTTTTCCCGCGCTTCACCCGCTCGAGCGCCTTCGCACGCGCTCAACTCGCGCTCCAACGACGCCAACGCGCGCTCAATCGACACCAACGCATCCTCAATCGAATCCACGAACGCGTAATCCTTATTGCACGAATCAATCGTTGTCACCAGCGCCTCACTCAGCTCTTCTCTCGACGCATCTGCGTCGGCGTGCGCGCGAATCACCGCGCGTTCGCATTCATCTAATCGCGCCAACAACACATCCACCGTCGACGTCAACGCGGTGGTGTATTCCACGCACGGCGGCGACGCGCTGGCGTCGGCGACGGCGGCGATATCGCGCGCGAGTTCGTGCACGAGGTCGTGCGATGCGAGCATGGCGACAAGGACGACGACGACGATGACGACGAGTGCGCCAGTGTGTGGCGCATTGTTTCGTCATGCCTCCGCGCCGGTCGCGTGCGGGCGCCGGCCGCGCGATGGAGCACGACGGAGACGATATCCATCACGACGAGGAGGACGAGGACGACGAGGACGACGAAGACGACGAGGACGAGGACGACGAGGACGACGAGGGCGTGCCGCAGGTGCTGTACCGTGGCGAGGAGCGACTGGTGGAGGAGGAAGAAGACTTTTACACCGACGACGAGGATGACGAGGACGAGGATGACGAGGACGAGGATGACGAGGATGATGACGAGGAAACTCGATTGCTCGAGGCACAGCGTCGGTTGAGACGATCGGAGTCTAGAGAGAGAGAACTCGCGAGACAACGCGAGCGCGCCGAAGAGGAGGGCGACGGAGGCGCAGACGCAGACGCAGACACGGATAATCGACGTCATTTTATTCGACTGATAGAAGACCTATTACAAGCGACCGCCGCAACACACGTGGACGGTGAGCGCAACGCTGCGGTGATCTTGGATAGAATGCGAGAGCGGGCGCAACTTATCGGTACTTATATGGGTTTGGGTGATATGGACGACGTTTTTGAACGGATGATGCACGACGTGCGGTCGGGTAGCATTGAAAATTCGCCGAGATATCAATATCTAGTACAGCACCTCCAATCTCCAGCGTTAGAAACCGAGGATGGACTTGGCATAATCTTTGGCAATGAATCGGATGAAGATTTTACGGCCGACGAAGGTAGCGATTCAGATGACTTGTCTTTGTTGAGTGAAATGCAAAGCGACGAAGACACTGACCAACGCGAAGACTCGCTCTTTGAATGGATTGACGAAGACGGACCATTTTTCATCGAGAGTGCAAAGGTACAGAATTTCAAGGAGTGGCGTAACGTCCAGTCCGGTAAGAACCACAACCAAGGTGCGGATTCTGTGTGCGCTTTTCCATGTGCACACTATGAAGCCACCGGCGAAGGCGTTGAGATTGATGAAGAGGAGCGAATAGAATGCTCGCAAACGTTCCTCGTGACGGGACGCAATGAGGTCTCTTTGTATAAGAATGGGAAATGTGTAGGGATGATTAAACAGCGCTTGCCGTTTAGTGTGTATAGTGTAGCATACGATGAAGAAACATCCATGGTGGCGGTGTGCGGAATGTCCACGGGGTATGGAGAGCTGACAAATGTGGCAATTTTTAAGCTCGAGCAAACTGAGGAAACAGTGATTCAAGTTTTGAACGATATAGTTTTGAACGGCGGCAGCACCATTCTTCCGATGGAAGATGAGCGCAGCTCAGCGTTCTTTCACGCTTGGTACCCTCAAAAGATGCAGTACGACAGTGCAGTGCGTACAGGCACATACGACGAAAAACGCCCCGAACCATATTTCCCCAAAATGTGGGAATTCACCGAATTGTGTCAGGCGAATATTGGCGCGCCGCACTACGATAGAACGTACGAACACATGCAGGCTGATTCATTGGAACTTGCCGAGCAAGCGAATTGTATTCGTTTCGCTCGGCTTCAAATAGAAGCAAATCAACCAAAAGAGCTCAAAATATTGATTTCATCGAATGATAAATGCGTGTACGTGTGTCGTTTAGAGGCAATCATGGACGAAGAAAATGTTCGGGTCAAAAGCCATAAGCTTGTGAAAGATTTCATCATTCCAAGATTAACAAACGATTCGGTGAATTGTGCTGTGGCGAGCCCTTGCGGGACGATGGTGGCATGTGCCGGTGATAATCGCCAAATCACTGTCAAAGTCTTGTCGATGGATACTCACGGTCGGGTGGATGTCAACGCGCATGGAGTAGTTCAAGGTAAGACATTCTCGTTAAAATTTACTGGAGCGAGCGGCGCACCTGGAGCGAGTCAGTACCTGGCGTGGTCACCAGATGGACGATATCTCGCTGCGACATCAGATAGCGATCACGCAGTGATGGTTTGGCTCGCAGTGCGTGATAGTGCATTTCCGTTTCACTTCCGTTCCATTGCCCACATACACTCACACAGAAATGCGTGTTTGCCAGTGATGTGGTCTATTTCAAATCCATCTATCATGATTTACGGCGAACGCGGCGGACGGTTCCATATGTTTGACGTTGCGCAGGCGGAAGATTACCACAACGAGCTCGTTAATGCGTTAGAGTTGGTTAAGGACAGTCGACCACGTCCCTCGCGCGAGATGATAAGAGAACAATGTCAAGCATTAATCAACATGCGACTCCAACGCAGTTCGCTTCACCTGGCGCTCATGAAAGGCTACTCAGAAAATCCTGATCCAATTCAAACTGCAAACGATCTGCTTGATTTGGCATTTGGCGATATCAATCACAAGGGGGAATTTCATACGATGTGGAAAGCGTTCAACATACAGACTTTTCGAGAAGGCACTAAGAATGAATACATCACTGGATTGTCTGTGCAAAAGGGCATGCCTTGTCCAGGCTCGTTAACCACAGAGTGCTGTGCGGATTACATTTATGTCTCTACACCTCATGATATGCTGAGATACGCATTACCTACCGGCTTAAGACAGGATTGCAAGAATTTTTCCTGTTTTCCGCCGATGTTCCGTCACGCCGCGCGCGAGTTCCTGAGGTGCGCAAGGTCAGGTCGTTTGAACGCCGAGGCGCGATTGCCTGATTTACCACAAGATGTTTTACAAATGATCGTTTCAAAAATGGCTACGCCCTTCTATCGCTGGGGTGAACTAGAGATGATCGATCGACGCGAATGGTACTTGGACAACGCACAATTTGATGACATACCATCCGATGAGATTGAGCGTCTTCGACAAATTCAGCTTACACAACATATGCTTGGTTGAATGCACCGTACCGGTAGATACTTGTGTATATTATTTCTCAATCACGACAAATCATAAATGTCTTGGAGCCAGACGAAGAGCACGCAATACCCCGCGAATAAAATATACACGAGGAGAAACGCCGCGCCCGTTCGTCGCGTGAGTCTCCAAGAGTTCCAGTACAATGAGAAATAGTAAATCATCAACACCCCAAAGAGGATACCCACGGATGGTAACAGCTGCGCAGTCTCGATGAGAATTCGTCCGTTCGGCTGAGAGGGTAAGATGATGAGCCAAGGTAAACCGAGGCCTAGCCAAATGTCAAATACGTTGCTTCCAACCGCGTTTGCGACAGCCATGTCACCTTCGCCAGCCTTCGCGACGGCGATTGAGCCCAGGGCGTCAGGGATAGATGTACCGGCGGCAACGACGAGCGTGCCCATGACTACTTCGGGAATGCCAATGATGCACCCGACGCGCGCGGCCCAGGACACCATGCAATACGAAATGCCGCTAATCCACATGATGGACATGCAAAACGCCACGCCATAACGATGTTCGCTGCCAAACACAGAACAATCGGGGATGGTGTAATAAAACGCATAGCGCCATGGCAGGCTAAGCACGTGGAGCGGTACGGCTGATGGCGACCCTGGCCATTCAAAGGCATCTAGAGTATCTTGAACTTCCTCTCGTACTGGGCGTCGGGATTGTCGCCGGGTATCGGCGCGGCGAAGCATCGGCGTGGGTGGTGGCGTTTCAACGATTTCAATCCTCTTCTCAACCGCCGGCGGTTTTACGCTCCACTTGTCGCCCATCCGTGCCATTATTTTTGTGTTGTAACACATGAACGTCACGTACGTTCCGTAAAGTAGAACAGAAATTAGCCCTTCGTACCATCGTACTTCGCCGTCGTAGAAAATTAACAAAACGGTTAAAATTGCCAGAGCGTAAAATCCGCAATCACGCGTCACTGGTCGCCAATCGAGCTCGAGTGTTTGACCAGCGCATAGCACCGTCGCGCCAACAATGAATAATATGTTAAACACTGCGGAACCGACGATGGCGCTGATGCCAATTTCATTCGTGGCGTCGGGTGAAATTAAACTCATGCCCGAGGAAAAGAGCTCGGGCGCAGATGACCCCGCAGCCATGAACGTCGCCCCGGCAACGTCTTCGCTCAAATTAAGCTTATCACAAATTTTTTCCAACGATGCAACGAAGTAGTCGTCGCACACGATGGCGATACCGAGAAACATGTATAAAATACCGAAGACGTACAGCGTCCATCCGCCGTCTCGAATCCAGGACGAGTGCGTCTCCGCGCATCCACCGCTCGATTTCAACCCTCTTCCATGCGTCGGTACGGCGTTGGTGCCCGTAGCGACGTGGTCACGAGAAGTCCACTCGTATATGACGAGCAAAATCGTGCTCACGGCGACAAAAGTCGAACTACGGGGCGATGAAAACGTCGGTCAATGCCAAAATCACGCGCTCGACGGCAAAGACGCGTACATGAATATGCGCCAGGCCCGTCTCGCACGCATCTTCGGAACGCGTTTAGAGTCGTGCTGCACACGCACGCGTGCGACTTGTTTGTGCATGTTATTCTCGGTCCACATGCCGACGTTTTCACGCGCGTTGACGTGTCGGGCGCGACGTGGCGTGGCGTCCCAGAAATAGCCAAAGCGGTCAACATTTGGCGTCATTGTTACCACTCGCCAATGTTGACGCCAATGTGCGGGTCAGCTCGAGCGAGACGATCGATGCACAAACTAACATGCAATGTATCGTCATTCAAACACTGCTTTGTATGGCAAAACGAATCGCCGAAGCACGCCGGCGTCATCCTGCTCTACGCGCGCGAGCGCCGCCGCTCGCGCGCGCTCCGCGCCTTCACCGTCTCGCACGACAACCTCAAACGCCCCGACATTCATCGTCGTATGCGTGGGCACATCAAATACATCAATACCATCGAACGCACATATCAAATCGTAACACACACCACCATCAGCGTCGTCATTATCATCCTCGACTCGAACGACGCGTTCGCTTCGCGTCGGCGCGACCAAACCATCCTTCGTCACCAACCGCACCACCTCTCGCGCCGATGCGATATCGCACACAAACTGTGCTTCAAACCGCATGGCATCCATCGCGCATTCGCCATCATCGCGCGCGACGCGCACGCGCGCGCGCACTTCACCACCGCTCGCCAACCCACACCAGTGCGCAATGTTCGTCCCGAAAAACCCACGCGCTTCGAGCTCGCGCCGCGCCCCATCGCCGCCGTCGCCGTCGCCATCGCGCGCGCCATCGTGCGCGTCCACGACGCGGACGTCCAAGACGTCGAGCGACATCGCGCGCGCGCGAAGCGTCGACTGTTGACGCGCGAACGCACGCCGCGCACTGGAAAAGTACTTTTTGACGCCACTAATGTATCAGTTGCGCACGACCGCGCGACGCCCGACGGCACGCTCCGCACACACGCGCGCATCGCATCGCACGCACGACGCTCGAGTGACGCACGGCGAATATCGTTCAGCGTTCGCATCGCTCGCGCGCGCCGTTTAACCCAGTTGTGGATCGATTCACGACGCGAGAGAAGTCTTTGGCGCGACGTGAGACGCGAGGGCACGCATCCGGACGCGCGCGCATATAACGCCGACGCACGTACGCCTCGACGCCGTGATAACGCCGTGAAGACGCGCGTTTGGTGGAGAGGATTTTTGTACATTCGTGTGCGGCGAGTTTGGTGGCGAACGACGCGCGCACACGCGTGAGAACGCGGCGAAAAGTCGAACTTTTCGTGCACTTGTGAAAAAATATTCTTTAGCGGGATAGAGTTGACGATTGAACGACGTACCGTATAAATGCAAAGCGTTTGGCGAGGACGAATTGAGTGTGCAGAGGTGCTGCGGGTAAGATTCGTTGTTGAGAGACACGCAGACGCTGGCAGAGGTGGCGCGGCGAAGGAAGGGGCGGAGCCAAACGACGTGACGCAACTCACGGGTGGCGGGCCGACGGAATAAAGCGCGCAACTTTTGCAAGAGGAGGACGCTTGAAGACGACGGAAGGACGTTGACAATACCGAAGGAGTTGATCTCTTTTGCGTTCTTCGGCATATACTACGTATTGAACGTGTTGATTGAGTTTTGTTGATTGAATTTGAACGCTGCGATGGGCGATACGGCGACGATGAGCGGGTCTCGGCCGCAAAAGCCGAGCGTCGTGTGCTCTCTCCATCAGTTGGATGGTCAAGATAGCGATAAGGATTTCGCTAAAGTGGCATCGATAGTTGGCGGTGAACGAAAACTGCCAAAGATTAGTTATTTGAAGCACGAAGCGGCGGCAGTGTTTAAACGCGTGCGGTCATTTGGCTCGTTTCAAGATTTAGTCGTACCTGATATCGACGGTTACGAGTCGTCAGAGAACACTGAAGATGATGATGACGACGACGACTCGTGGGGTTTATCTGGATACGTCACTGACGCGAGCGAGTTCGACCGGATTTTAATTTCCGCGTGGGAAGACCGCTTTGCAGGTGGACTTTTCCGCTATGACGTCACGGCGGTGAGCACAAAGGTGATTGCGGGTAACAAACAATACGTGGCACAGTTCAATATAGGACGCGCGACAAACAAGCGACCGACAGAATTTTCAATCGACAAGGTGTGTCAGGACTTCGATGCAAACAAATTCAACTTTACCAAGGCTGATTTGAAGGAAGTTTTGTTTTCCTTCACTGCTCTCGCGGGACAGGCGGATGAAAACGTCAGTCGCTCTATATTTGAACAGTCGGCATGCGTCGGTGAGAGCCCCACGGTGGTATTGATTAACGTGTCGCCAATTGAGTACGGACACGTGCTGCTTTGCCCGCGCGTGACTGATAAGTTGCCGCAGCAAATTACGCCAGATCTCTTGCTTCCGGCGCTCTACATGGCATCGGAGTCTCGCAATCCATATTTCCGCGTCGGCTACAACTCTCTCGGTGCGTATGCCACAATCAACCATTTGCACTTTCAAGCGTACTATCTCATGGAAGCGTTTCCCATCGAACGCGCGCCTACGGTAGAAATCGCTCCGGGCACGCATGGCGATTGCACCGTGTATCGCGTGAATGGCTACCCAGTGCGATGCTTGTGCTTTGAAGTTGGCGATTCTTTCGAAGAACTTGCGACACTCGTGGGTGATTGCTGTGTGAAATTGCAAGGAGCTAATATCCCATTCAACATATTGATTGCAGATCACGGAGCTCGAGTATTCTTGATTCCTCAAGTATTCTCGAGACGCATTGCGCACAACAAGATTCCGGAATCCGTCATCGCCACGGGCGTCAACCCCGCCGTATTTGAGATTTCAGGTCACTTGCTTTACAAGCAAGAAAGCGACTACGATGGATGCACGGAAAGTAGTGCCGAAGAATTATTAGCGTGCGCGTCTTTGACTGAGACGCAATTTCTTGCGCTCGTAAAGTTCACTGTTGGGGAAGGAAAGAATAGCCCGAGCGCTGTTCAGGATTTGACCGCTGTCATTGATTCCGAAAATTAGCCACGTTGGCGTCAACTAGCGGGGTGTATTTTTAGCGATTCCATTTTTGTCAACTAAACCTTTTATTCTTTTACATGGTTTGATTGTCTTTGAGCGTTACGTGCGAATTCTAAAGTGCGGTTGCATGCGTACACCATTCTCCTTACTTGCGTCTATGAGCCGCGCCGATGGCTTCTTGTACACTCTTAAACCCATCGCGTTCCAAGCACGCGGCGAGTTCGCGCTTTATTTTCGGTACGAGCGGTGGCCCTTCGTACGCGAATGCGGTATACAGTTGCACCAAGCTCGCACCAGCTCGGATTTTATTGTACGCGTCCTCACCGCTCGCCACGCCTCCGCATCCTACGAGAGTAATCTTGCCACCTGTGAGAGCGTACAGATCGTGCAAAACTTTGGTACTCGGCTCCATCAAAGGTTTACCACTCAAACCACCGGCCTCATCGCCGTGTTTGTGCGCCTTGATGGCATCTGGACGCGCAATCGTGGTGTTGCTCACGATGACGCCGTCAACGCGTTCGCTCTTGACCACGGATGCGATATCCTTCAACGCCGTATCTGTCAAGTCTGGGGCGATTTTCACCAACACGGGCTTTTTCGCTGTTCTCTCGCTCGCATCGCGCGCCTTCAAAACTTTCCGCAATAACGAACTGAGATGCTTGCGTCCTTGCAAATTTCTCAGTCCCGGAGTATTTGGACTCGAAATGTTCACCACGATGTAATCCCCAAACTCCCCGATATTCTCCACCCCGAGTACGTAATCGTCCGCGGCTTGTTCTTCTGGTGTAAGTTTATTCTTACCAAGATTCACTCCGAGCAATCCGACGCTAGTGCGCGATTCATCAGATGTGCGATACGCCTCCAACCGCGACTTTGCGCTCTCGTGTCCCTCCGAGTTGAACCCGTAGCGATTTATCACCGCTCCGTGCTCGGGCAAACGGAACGCTCGCGGTTGCGGATTCCCAGGTTGTGGTTTAGGTGTCACCGACCCAATCTCAACAAACCCAAATCCCATGCCCAGGAGCGCTTTAAACGCTTTGGCGTCCTTGTCGAAACCGGCGGCTAAGCCGAGCGGATTTGAAAACGTCATACCAAACGCCTCGACATTCAATCTCGGATTATCCTTCCCGCGCATGCGCGGGGCTAAGCCACTCGAAAGCGCAAAAATTCCCACGTTATGCGACGTTTCAGCATCGAGCGTACGAAGAAGCGGAGTAATCGCGCCGTACGCTGCGAATTCCACATCCTCCGCCCACGGCGCGTCCACGAAACGCAACGCCGCACCTGCCGCCACGGTCCCGAGCGCACCGTACGCGAGCGTGCTCATCATCGAACGCTTCGGACCATCGCGCACGGGCGCGCCCGACGCACCACCACCGCCCGCTGACGTCGAAAACGTCAACACATTCACCGGCGTCCCCGTCCCAGACATGGCTCGCCCGACACCAAACGCTCTCTCGCGCGCGCATCGCGTCAACACCGCGCTCACCTCGCGCGCGCCCCGACGCACCATACCCCTCGTCGTCTTTCCCTCGACTCTTCTCGTCTCGCTCGTGCGCGCGCGCGTGTGCGGGGCGCGCGGCTACGCACAGCGCTCCAAAAAAGTGCAAAACCCGGCGAGCCGAACGCCATTCTACGCCGCATCTGCCGCACGGTACGTGTTCGACGCGCGCGTTTCCCACTCGAACCCGTCGATGCGATCGCGTGACACCGTCTCGGGCGCACTCGCGCGCCTAATACGCGCGGATGCGCGCGTGTGTCGCACTAATCCACGCCGTGAAGATGCACTGACGTCACCCAAAACGCGTTCGGCTTTCGCGCACAGAAACACTCACGCCCACGCCCACTGATTATGTTCTCCATGTCTACGAGCGCGAAATGCGCGATTTCTTCCACGGCGTCGTTGCGCGTGGCGAAGACGTCTTCCAAGGCTCGTCGCGCCGCGACGGTGGTGACGCGCGCCGAGGGCGGGTGGAAGCCGATGGCGGTGACCGCGCCCAACTTGCGTAACAACTTGGATGGTAAGACGACGCGTAACATTGACGGTAAAGTGTACACGATCGAGGCGAAGGGTGAAGAAATTACCGTGACGGATAAGTTTGGGAAGATGTTCGCGTCGCGAGTGAACAAGGCTGGGGTTATCGAGGCGGATATGTCGGCGGCGATCGGCAGCGCGGCGGCGGCGGCGGGCGGCGCGGATGGTGACGATGTTCTCGACTTTGCGTCGATGAACATTTCGGAATTGTTTGGTTTCAATGCCAAATATAAGATTCCGGAAGTCGTTAACGGTCGCGCCGCGATGTTGGGTGCGGTTTTCGCGCTCTTTGGTAAATTCGGTGGGCACTCTGTCGCCGAACAAGTCTTCTCCGCCGGTGGCTTTTTCAACATGTTATTAATCATGGGCTTCACCACCGCCGCGACATTGGCGCCGTTCGCCCTCGGTAAGACCACTTTGCGTGGCGCTATTCCGGACGAGAATGCGCCGTACCCGGACGAGAAGCTCCCGACGCTCTGGACGTCCAGCGCCGAAGCCGTCAACGGCAAGGTGGCCATGGTCGTCTTCGCCTTGGCTTTGATCACTGGCAACTAAATTAACGCAGCAGCGGCACGCGATTTTTCAAAGGTACAGCGTACATTTTTCCTCAGCATATTATTTTCTATTCGCGCGTGATGTAATATTCAGCCTACAATTCTTTGAATCATATTAAAACCAAGTCGGTGTCGGTCCGTCGTTTGCGCGCATAGTTTTCAACGCGAACGAACCGACGACTGTCGTTTACAAACAATGTATCGTGTGTGTCTGTGTCGGTGGGTATTGGTCGGTGGGTATCGCCGCCTCTAAGAACGATTACTGTCTGTACCCGTTTGCAGCGTATTGCGATGCGTATTGGGTGTAATATCCTTGTTGCATTTCGGCGTATTGCGCCGCTTGCGAGTCCCGACCGCCGACGTTTTGACCGCCTTGCGCGTACTGTTGCGCCGAGGCGTCTTGCGCCTTGTATCCAGGCGGGGCGTTGCCCGCGGATTGCTTGGACGGCGCTTGACCCGGGTAGACACCAGCGGCGGGGGGGTAAGGGTAATGGGATTGCACCGCGTACGGGTAAGCCGGTTGGTGGGGCATGGCGTAAGGGTAGGAGTACATGGGGTGGCCGTACGCGTTGGGCATGTTGGCGTACGCTTGCATTTGCTGCGCGCTGGCACTCTTATCACCCGACGCGCCACCAGTCGCAGCTTGAGCTTGGGCGTTTTGCGCTGCAGCTTGTTGCTTGTAGTAGTCCGCGTATGCGCCCTCTTGCGCGGTAGTCGTTTGAGCCGGCGCCGCTTGGTACCCTTCGTATCCGGCGTAGCCACCCGCCATCGGCACCGCCGGCGGCATCATGTAGTTGGCGTACGCGTTGGGCATCATGCCGCCAAAATATGCAGGCATGACGGGTTGACCATCCGGTCCACTCGTCGTGGCGCTTCCGTTGAGCGAATTCGCATCCGGAAGCTTGGACGCCACGCTAGAGTTTCTACTAGTAGGTTGTCTCTTCGCTTGAGCCGCCGGTTGACGCTGCTGCTGTTGTTGTTGTTGCATACCCCAGCCCGCCGCGGATTGTTGCGAGGACGAATCAAATCCAAAGCCAAAATCACCACCAGCGGACGAAAAGTTACCAAACTGAAGTCCCAAGTCTTGCGCCTGTTGCTCCATCGCTTGCTGCGGGCGGGGCACGGCGGACGCTTGCGCCGAGGCGTCAAAGCCAAATCCAAAGCTATCGGTGGATGTCGGCTGCGGCGACGCTTGGCGAGCTTGCTGAGGGGGTTGCTGCGTCGGTTGCGGCGGACGCTGCTGCTGCTGCTGCGCCACTGGAGCTTGCGCCGCAGGGGCTTGCGCCGCAGGGGCTTGCGCGCCGGCAACCTTCTTGGCCCAGTTCACCGGCTCACTCGTCGCCGCGCCGTTGAAGCTCGGCTCCGAAACACCCGCGTTCACACCGTTCACCTTTGGCGCGGGCTTACCAGCCCCACCTTGCGGACGCGGAACGCCGCCTTTTGCGGCACCTTGCGGACGCGCCGGCGCAGCCGCCGCCGCCGGCTCACCGCGCACTAAATCCGCGAGCGTCTTGCCCCCCGGACGAATCGGCGCCGGGTTCGGCGCGGGCTCCAACTTTGCCACCGGTGCAGACACCATCACCGGCGCTGCCGGTGCCGCAGCCGTCTTCCCTCGGTCTTGTCGTCTATCTCCTCGTTCCCCAGCGCGCGGCGCCGGCATCGAAGCGCCGTACTTCTTATTTCCTCGCCCGTTTGCGCCATTCTCCTTGTTATTAAACTTTGTCCCGTCATACTTCTTTTCAAACTTACGCGCACCATTCGCGCCGCCGCCATCATTCGCACCAGCACTACTGTTCGCCTTCTTCTTTGCCTTCTTATCCACCGTCTCAAACTTATCCACTGCGACGCGAGCGAAAGAACGCCGAGGTCAGTCGCGGCGGCGCGCGCAATTAATCATCTTCCATCCACTTTTGACGCGAGGTCCATCGACCAATCACAACCAGGCCAACGAGTCCCCCCCCAACACCGCCGGCGGCGCGTTGACCAGATCCCACCCGATCGGCGCGATCCGACGGATCACCATCCGCCGCCGACGCGTCGTCGACACCCGCCAACACCAACGCGAGACGCGAGACGACCAACGCATCGCACATATTTTTACGCACTATTTAACAACGCATCCACCGCGCGTTCGACGTCGCCACCGCACTCCGCGAGCACGGTTTTGCAATCATCCACGCCGTGCCCCGTCAGGGCGCTCAGCTCTTTCGCGCTCATGATGATGATGTCGTGCGCGCTGTACGATGCGCCACGCGACGATCGCTCGGCGACTGTGACGTTGGTTTCGTGTATATACGTCGTTCGTCGATGGACGGCGAACGCGAGTCGCGTGCGACGACCAGGCGACGGGCGCGACTGTGACGTCGATGCGCGCCGACGATCGCGCGAATGTCCGTAGGCGAACACAGAGGGAAAAATGGCGGGAAAAGGCGATGATTGCATTGTGTGGGTATTCATAACTTAGCGCTAACGACGCTAACGACGACGAGTGCGGGTTGCGTGTGAGGGTTTATGAACGACCACCGTACCGACGATCGCGCTTGGCGTAGGCGTGAAGCGCGCGCCTGAGCTCGGCTTCGCCGAATTCGGGCCACATCATGTTGGCAAAGTAGAGCTCGGTGTACGCGAGCTCCCACAATAAAAAGTTGCTCAGCCGTTGCTCGCTGGTTCGGATGAGTAAATCCGGCGCTTGTGCGAAATGGATATCGCTTGATGCTAAGGTTTTGTCGTATGTGGAGAGATAGGAGCTGAATGTGTGCTCGTTGACGTCGTCGACGGAGAGTTTTCCGGCGGCAACCTCGCGCGCGATTTGCTTGGCGGCTTCGACGATGTCCTGCCTGCCGCCGTACGAGAGGGCGACGACGAGACGCATCTTGTCGTTGTCTTTTGTCGCTGTCATCGCACGATCGACGGCATCGCGTAATCCTTCATTCACGCGGTTAAGATCGCCGATGACTTCCACTCGAACGCCTTCTTCAACGAGTAAAGGGAGCTCGTCTCGCATGGCGGTTTCGAGCAACGCCATGAGCTCGTCGACTTCGCTCGCGTTGCGCCCCCAATTTTCATGACTAAACGCAAACACCGTGAGCGTGCGCACGCCCCACGCCCCACAACATCTCACTACTTGCCTCAGTGCGTTTACTCCGCGTTCATGTCCAATCGTACGCGGTAATCGACGCTTCTCGGCCCAACGAGCGTTGCCATCCATGATTATCGCAATGTGCTTGGGCACTTGCGTCTCGTCGAGCTCGCGTAAGGGCGTCGGCGGAGAATTCCACCTCGAATGTGCCCCGCGTGGGATAGCTCGAAATCCATCGAGGAGGCCTGGAAACCCACCACTAGGCCACCATCCGGCATCTGGGACGTCTTCAACGTCGCTCGAAGACGCCGACGCCGACGTCCCGCGCGATCCCGTCTCGAGCGAGGATTCAACATCGCGCGCGACATCTCCCGCACCCGTCGACGATGCCTTCGCGTGCTCTGGTTCTATGGAATCTATGGATGCTATGTCATCGGATACGCCGCGGTCGCGGGATGACGACGGCGTGTCCGCGCGGCGGCGTATGGTTTCGCCGCGGTGTCGGCGATGCATTGTTGAATGCGCGCGCGGTGCCGCCGTCGTCGTCGTCGTCGTCGTCGTCGTCGCCCGTGTCGTCGCGCATGGCTGCCTACGCGCGCATCGCGACGACGGCGGTGACGGTGCGAACCGCGCGTGGAGCGCACAGCCGCGAGTGGTCATGCGATGCGACGGGGACGTGCGACCGCGAGATCGTTAACGTGGGACGTTGTGAGGAGGCGCGATGTATAAACTTCTAATAACGAGTTGGTTTTATAAACAAGGTACACATGTGATGGAGCAACGCGCGATGATGATGCGTGCAAATATGCGTGGCTGCTCGCGCTATGGCTTTTGGAGCAGAATCAAGTGCTCAGTGCGAGCTTGATTGTATATCGAGCCGTCGCTCAACGTGCCGCCGACGTGCTTCATCGTACATCCCGCGAGCTCAATCAAGCCGCTCTTCGCGCCGGCTTCGATGATTGACGTTCGAGTGTTAATGTTTGCACCATCACCAACCATGATTGCAGCCCGACCGCCGCTCTTCAAGCAATCAGCGACGACGGCGACCCAAGCGTCGGTATCCCGTTGCCACGTCTCTTTGAATGAATACGGATCGCTTCTCAACGCCTTGCGCGAGCCAATCTCGCCTTCGAGCCACTCTTTGGGCCAATGACGGTCACCTGGAACCGTAGTCGTGAGAAATGTCGACGACAACGGCTGAGCCTCGGCATCAGATCTCGTCACTACCGCTCCCGATCCCGCGCGCACTTTCCGCGCAAAGCTTTGATAATCGTACACGCCAGGGTAGACGCACGACGTCAGCACGGCATCAACCTTGTCTTCATCTTTTAATTTAAACTGTCGAATATCCATATTATGAATCGATGCCTCGGGTGCGGCAGGGTCGTGTTGATTGCACACTGCTTGAAATTCGAGCACTCGCTTGACGTATTCATCAGTAATTTTCACAAATTTGTCGGCGTTGTCGCTCACGATGTTCCCACTTCCCCCGCTCTTACCCTTGCCTTTCGGTCTGCGCTTATTACTCGACTTTTGCGTGCGCTGCACGGCGACGCTTAAACAAAACCAAGCTGCTTCGAAGACCCGGGCGTCGACCTCTGAAGCTGAAACGTTGGCCAAGCGCGCTCGTAACGCGTCTCGCATCGGCCGCCACGGTTTCGGCACCCCCGAATCCTCACTCGACACCACCCCATCGTCATCACTCGGCACCGCTACTGGCGGCGCAGAAAACTCCCCAGTCTTCGCCATATCCGCCGCATCGCTCACGAGCGCCGAAAGCGCGTCTAAAGACGCCGAAGACGCCCGCCAATTTCTATGCGTCGATACGAAACAACTCAACGGCGACACATCCACGCCAATCGCGCGTCTCCCTTTCGTCTGTCCCACAATCAACGTCGTGCCTCCACCCATGAACGGATCCATCACGCTATCTCCAGGCAATACATCAAATATCGCGTCGCACGCCGCGGCTTGCATACCGGCGAGAATCTCGCCAAACCCGTGCGTGCACTTCGGGTAACTCTTCGGCGTCGACGTAAAGCCGTGCGTCCACTGAATGCGCATGGCGCGCAATAAACTCGATTGCAACTCCACGCTCTCGCCCCACGCGTGCTCGGTGAACATGGTCGACGGCGTGGATGCGTTCTGGAGGTATTCTGGCACCGACGACGACGGTGCGGCGGCTCCATCCGTGTCGTCGGCTATCGCACTCGCGCGCGAACGAACGCCGACGTGCCGACGCCCCACGGGCGCCGCACGACACGTCCTGCGTCGCGTCCACGTCTTCGCCGTCGTCGTCGTCGTCGCGCGACAACGCCGCGCCGCGACCATCATCATCAACGCACTCGCGTGCGCGCGCGAGTGCGGTCGGCGTCACACACGCGCACGCACGACATGACGGCCGCGGCGGCGCCGATTGGATTCCTCGGCGCGGGCATCATGGGCGCCGCCATGGCGCGCACGCTCGCGCGCGCCGGCGCGCACGTCATGGTTTGGAACAGGTCGTCGGATAAAGCGCAGCGCGTGAGCGATGCGTTTGCATCGTGTGATGATGCGTTCGCGAAGAATGGCGGTCGCGTGAGCGTGGCGACGTGCGCGAGCGATGTTGGTGAGGCGTGTGACGTGACGTTTGCGATGTTGAGCGATCCGCGGGCGTCGGCGGCGGTGGTGACGGCGTTTGCACGTGGTTTGGAGCGACGAAGCGACGGCGGCGGACGCGGAGCGGCGTGCTACGTCGATTGCTCCACGGTGGATGGCGCGAGCGGGGAAGCGTCTCGAGCGGTGATCGCCGCGGGTGGTGGTGAGTTTTTATCTGCACCCGTGAGCGGTGGATGGCGCGATGCGGCGAAGGGTGAGTTGTTGTTCATAGCCGGCGGTTCAAAGGCGGCGTACGACGCCGCGGCGGCGTCGATGGACGTCATGGGCTCGAAGACGTGGTTCGTCGGTGATACGCCCACGCACGCCGCACGCGCAAAGTTAATGCTTCAGGTGATGATGGGTAACGTCGTCGGTGCGTTGGGGGAGATGGTGAGCCTGTCGGGGCGCGCTGGCCTAGACCAGAATATGGTGCTCGAAATGTTGTCGCATTCCGCCATGGGGTCGCCGTTAACGACGGCGAAAGGGAAGCTCATGGTGGCGAAGGACTTTTCGCCAAATTTCCAAGTGTATTTGCAGCAAAAGGACCTTCGTTTAGCGTTAGCGTTGGCAGATGAATTGGATTTCGCGGCACCTATTACGGCGGCGACAAACGCGCAATACGTCCGCGCGAAAGCGCTCGGACACGCAAATTCAGATTTCGCCGCCGTCGCCGCCGCCTACGACGCCGCCGTCACCGGCGCAAAGGAACATTGAGTACAATTATTTACATATATTGCATCGCCGCGAATGAGCGCAGCCTCACGCGCGCGTTGATGCGCACGAGTTGTTATTTCATCAAAGAAAGAGTTGCACTTTTCCAACCAACCGTTTTATTTCCACACCGTCAGAGCGCGCCGCGATGCGCGAACGGCTGCACTACATCACCGCTGACGATGGCACGCGCATCGAATGCGCCGTCATAGAACACGATCATCCACACGCGACGACGTCAGAGTCGGTGTCGTCGACGTCGCGCGCCCGGGACTGGTTTGTGCTCGCGCACGCGCACCCCAAACTCGGAGGCTCTCGAGAGATGATGACGCCGCTCGCGCTCGCGCTCGCGCGTAAGGGCTATGGTTCCGTGTCCATCGCGTTTCGTGGCACGTCTGGTTCTCTTGGGCACTCGTCGTGGCGCGGGTCACCCGAGGAAGGCGCGGATATAATCGCCGGCGCGCGGTTGGCGCGAAAGTGCTTTGGCGCTACGACTGAAACGCGTGTTCATTTAATTGGATATTCCTACGGTTCGACGATTTGTTCGTACGCTCTGGATGGAGACGAAAGTATTGCGTCGTTCATTGCGATTGGGTACCCACGAGGGAGCTATTCGTGTGGGTTTATGGGTATAGGAGCGAAGATTTTGATGCGCGACTCGTTTGACGCGCTCAAGGCGAGCCGCAAGCCAAAGTTGTTCATTCATCCGGCGAATGACGATTTCACCAGTCAATCCACGATGGAACGATTAGTGAGTGAAAAATTATCCAATGAAGGCATGGACGGCGCCGAGAGCGGTAGCGTGAAGCCTTGTTTGAAAATTTTACCTGGAGCAGGGCATTTTAGCGTTGTCAATGATTCTCGCGCGGTTGAAGACACGGCGTCGATGATTGTAGACTTTGTGGAAAAATTAGAACTATAGATATATCAATACGTATAGACTATTTGATTGCGCGCGCGCGTGCTGTACGGCTTGATACCGCGTTTGTTTACACACCTGTGTTACTTGGCCAAAAGGATGATACTGCCACGCGGGGCAACGTTGTATCTTTGTTCGACTCCAGGTTTACCTTCGGCGATGAAATCTTCAGGTGATGGAAGATTAGTATCAACAATGCGATACCACGCTTTGCCGTGTGGTGGAGACGGTAGCGCCGCATCGACGTAGAATTCGTGCGCGTTGAACGCGATGTACAAATCACCTCCGCCAAGGCCTCTGTCGTGCAAAGTGAACGCCAAAAACTTCGAAGTCGGGTCATCCCATCGATCTTCGTGCCAAGTCACGTCGTGGTCGGAAAGGAATTCTTCACGCCCGAGTAAAGGGTGCGATCGACGAAGCTTGATCATCTCAGAACTAAATCGGAAAAAGTGCTTCTTTTGCTTGTCAAGTTCGCTCCACTGGAAATTATTCAATTCGTTATCGTGACCGTACGTGTTATTGTTCCCGCCACGCGTGTGACCGTATTCATCACCCATGAGCATCATGGGAGTACCTTGAGAGATCATCAACGCAACTTGGAAGTTTTTCATCTGCCGCCAACGCAAACCGTTGACTGCGGCGTCGTTCGTGACGCCCTCGGAGCCGCAGTTCCACGACAGGTTGTCATTCGACCCGTCATTATTGGACTCACCATTTGCCATGTTATGTTTTTCGTTGTAGCTCACCAAGTCGCGGAGCGTAAACCCATCGTGAGCGGTGATAAAGTTGATGGAGTGATACGGTTTGCGCTTGTTGACGTGGTACAAATCCGACGAGCCCGAAATGCGCCGCGCAAAATCACTCTTACATCCTTCATCACCCTTGATGAATCGTCGCATGACATCGCGGTACGAACCATTCCACTCGGACCAACGATCCCAGTTGGGGAAACTCCCGACTTGGTACAACCCACCGCAATCCCACGGCTCGGCGATGAGCTTGACGTGTGACAATTCGGGATCCTTTGCGATGGCGCGAATCACAGGCGGCGAAGCGAGCGGTGTGCCCTTCTCATCTCTGCATAACGCCGACGCGAGGTCAAAGCGGAATCCGTCGACGTGATACTCGCGTACCCAATGCTTTAAAGAATCCAAAATAAATTTAGATACGTATGGATGGTTTGCGTTCACCGTGTTTCCGCATCCAGTGTAATTTAACATTTGCTCGTACTGCTCTGTGTTTGTCATGTAATACGTCTTATTGTCGATGCCACGCATCGAGACGAGATTTGGTAATTCATCATTCATCTCCCCGGTGTGATTGTATACGACATCCAAGATAACTTGAATGCCCGCCGCGTGCAATGCCTTGACCATTTCCTTGAATTCGCGCGCGGCGCTCGAGGCGTCGCATCCTCGACGACCAAAACGCGTCATCGGTGCAAAGAAGCTCATCGTACTGTACCCCCACGTATTCACCATGTGGTCTCGCGGGTTTTTCAACCGTTGAAACTCCATCTCGTCGAATTCGAAAACCGGTAACAACTCCACGACGTTGACGCCGAGCGCCTTCAAATGCTCGACCTTGGCAGCGACGCCCGCGTACGATCCACGCTCATCATCCCCCAAACCCGACGACGCATCCGCAGTGAATGCGCGAACAGTCATTTCGTACACAATCATATCCTTTTCCGCAATCTTCGGCGCCTCGACGCCTTGCCAATCAAAAGGCGACGATTCAAAATCGTACCCGCTCAACATTTCGGGATCGTTCGCCTCGCCGTGCGTCATGTGTTTCGGCCCTTTCCCAAACACCTTCCGCCGCGCCTCCACGAGCGGCGCGTACGGATCCATCATCACACGTTCTGGGTACCATCGCGCGCCCGTATCCCACCCACCGTGACCATTCACGCGATACCCGTACTTTGTCCCGCGTCGAGCCGCGCCCTCGTCCACGCGCACGTGCCACACGTTCCCCGTCCGCGTCATTGGAATCTCATACTTGATGCGCGCAAAATCATCGCCATCCTGAAATATACACAATGACATTTCACTCGCCGCTTCGCTATACGTCGCAAAGTTGATCCCACGACCATCGTCGCTTAAAGATGGTCCGAGCGGAGCCGCGACGCCGTCGCTCCACGCCGCGCCAGCCGCGCCTCCTCTCGCGCACACCGGCGCCGGCGACGCATCATCCATCGTCGCCGACGCGCACACGAATAACGATCCCATACTGCGACCACGCGCCGCGCGCTGCGCGCCCGACGTCTCGCGCGCGGGCGACACGACCGCCCGCGACGCTCGCGCGCGCTGGCGTCTGTCACCGTTTGATTTGAACGCAATCGCCCGTCGCGACGCCGTCGCAGACGATGACGACGCACCGCCGCACGCGTGGTGCGTCAGTGATGACATATACGCCGTGTGCGACGCGGCGGCGAGGCGGCGCGCGCGCGATCGGCGTCCGCGTATGACGACACACGCGGGGCGCGGCTGCCGCACACATCGACGCGCGCGACGCGATCGAGCGCGACATGTCTGCATCCGCCGCCATGGTGGACACGGGCGTGCAGAAGGCCAAGGTAGGTGCATGCGTGAGCGCGCGCGTGGCGCGCGTGCGGGTGAATATAGCTCGCGCGACGCGTGCGCGTTTCGGCGATTGATTAGTGGATTGAGGTTTGACCGCTCGCGTCGCGATTGTCGTGGCACCTCTGACACGCGCGACGTTGTCATCGAATGGGACACTGACCGCACACATCGTCGCATTTGCGCGCGCACTTGAACGCTCTGGTTGTAGTTTATTGAGGATGTCGACGCGTACATGAGCGGGAAGACTGTCGAGGACGCGTTGAGCGAGCTTCAACGCAAGTACTCGCGATATAAACTTATCGAACGCGATTTACAAGAGCAGCGGATTAGGTATTCCACCAAGCTTCCGGATGTGCAGCGATCATTAGAGGCGGTGGAGATGTTGTGTGAGAAGCGAGATGGGGAGAACGCGGCGGAGGAAACGTTGGTCAAGTATCAGTTGACCGAGGCGACGTTTGCCGACGCGAGCGTGACGTCTCCTGAGAGCGTGTATTTGTGGCTCGGAGCGAATGTGATGTTGGAGTACCCACTGGACGAAGCCAAGGAGTTATTAGAAACGAACGTGCACGCGTGTGAGAGTGGATTGGAGGCGAATGCGAGAGATTTGGCGGTATTGAAGGACAACATGACCATCGTTGAAGTCAACATGAGCCGCATATACAACTACGACGTACGCAAGCGTCGGAATGCGGAAAACCAGGCCGCGGTCAACGCCAAGTAGACTTTTTCGTTCACACGCGAACTGCGTCTCGCGCGAACGAATTCATAGATGTAAAGTAGACACACACTAAAAGCCTCCCTCACTCTGCGACGCGCTCATTCGTCATCATGCGAACCGCGCTCACCCGACCCCGAGCCATCGCTGTCGCGAACACCGGGATTGCGCGCAATAAACGCGCGGCGTCGACGGTCGCCAACGTCACGCGCCGTGACCTCATTCGCGGTGGCGGCGTCGCGCTCACTGTACCTTTGTGGCTCGATGCCTTTCAAGACTTGGGCTTCTTTTCGGGTGAAGATAGCGAATTTGCGCCGCTGCCACCCATCGAACCGGGGTATGAGGTTGCCATGTTTGCAGGTGGGTGCTTTTGGTGCATGGAGGCCCCGTTCGATGCGGTACGTGGGGTGAAGGCGACGACAAGTGGCTATATTGGTGGCGACGTCGACCGCCCGCGTTATCGGGACGTCGGTTCGGGCTCAACTGGGCACGTCGAGAGCGTTCGAGTGCTGTACGACGCATCGCAAGTGTCGTATGAGGATTTATTACGAGTGTATTGGCGTCAGGTGGATGCGACGCGGGACGACGGGCAGTTTGTAGACAGTGGCGCGCAATACCGGCCAGTGATTTGGGCGGCGAATGCGCGGCAGATGGCGGCGGCGGAGGCGTCGAAGAAGGCGCTCGAGACAGAGAAACGGTTTGGAGACGGTCCCATTAAGGTGAGCATCGTTGACGCGTCCGACATGACGTTTTGGCCGGCGGAAAATTACCATCAAGACTACTACAAGCGCAACGCGAATAGGTATAGACTGTACCGCTCGATTTCTCAGCGCGACGAATACATTGCCCGCGTCTGGGGCATAGAAAGGAGAGAGTAATTGTTCTGCGTGCTCCTGAACACGCGCGTTCACAAGGGAATTTATTTTAGTAACATATTTTGTAACGTATAGGATTGGTCCGAGCGAATAGACAAAGTGAGCGAAATCGTTAAAGGCGTGTGCGAGAAAACATTCAAAGGCGCGACGGTGTCAAGTTGTGAATCTCAAATCGTCTTATTGACATAAAAGTTGAGATAGATTTCAATGACACGGCAATCGCGCTGCAATACGTTTCACACACACACACACACGCACATTTCACTCGCTATTCGAGACTTGTGCTCGGCTAAAGTTTAATACGGACGGGAGCCAGCGCCATAACCTGAATAGCTACCGCCGCCGCGCGAGGCGCCGCCGGCGCTACCGTAGCCGCCGCCGCCGCCGCCGTAGCCGCCACCGCCGTAGCCACCACCGCCACCGTAGCCGCCGCCGCCGCGTCCACCGCGTCCACCACGTGAACGTCCGCCGCGACCGCCGCGACCGCCACCGCGACCGTAACCAGCGCGGTGCGCCATGTCTTCAAGTTCAGGAGAAATAATTTGGTTTGCGTCTTTAAGAATCGGCACCAACTTTTTCGCCATGTTTGTTTCTTCGGCGTCGAGGAAGGAGAACGCCCAACCCTTTTTGCCGGCGCGACCAGTACGACCGATGCGGTGGACGTAGTCTTCAATTTGGTTCGGGAAGTCATAGTTGATAACCATGTTGCAATCCTTGACGTCCAAACCGCGCGCAGCGACGTCAGTGGCGACGAGCACAGGCGTGCGCCCTTGACGGAACTGGTTCAACATCCAGTCGCGTTCGCGTTGCTCCTTGTCGCCGTGAATCACGCCAGCCAAGTTACCGATAGAGCGTCCAATTTGATCGCACATACGCTTGGTAGAGCAAAACACGAGCGCCTTGAGCGGCTCGCATCCGTCAGGCGGTTTGTTTAAGATTTCCATCATGCGCGTCTCCTTGGCGAAACCGCTTAAAATTTCAATCGTTTGCGTAATATCCTTGTTGGCCACGAGCTGGTCGGTTTCACCAATGTTCACCTGAATTGGGTTAGTCAAGATCGCTGTTGCCACGCGAATCACAGCCTTGGGCCAAGTTGCGGTGAAGAACAACGTCTGGCGATCGACTGGAACGTGTTGAAGAATGCGACGAATTTGCGGCTCGAAACCCATATCCAACATACGATCCGCTTCATCCAAAACGACGTACGTCGCGCTGGACATGTCCACCATGCGCGACTCCAATAAGTCATTCAATCGTCCAGGCGTGGCGATGCAAATTTGCGGGCGCGCGCGTAATTGCGACAACTGTCGTCCCTTCGGAGCACCGCCGTACAAGCACACCGAATGCACGCCGGCGGCTTGGCCAAACTTGTAGCACTCCTCTTGAATTTGCGTTGCGAGTTCACGCGTGGGCGCGAGCGCCAACATCATCGGACCACGAGCGTCACGCCCATTCCCACGCTCAGCAATGTGCATCAAACCTGGAAATAAAAACGCCACCGTCTTCCCGCTTCCGGTTTTCGCCACGGAGATCATGTCGTATCCTTGCAACGCGATGGGCCACGACTGCGCTTGAATCGCCGTCGGTTCGGTATATCCCGCGCGTTGCACCGCGCCAAGTAAGTCCCGCGGCCACGGACCTTGGTCAAACGCCGTCATCGGATCTGGAACCACAACGCCCTGGATGTACGAAAAGCGCGCGCGCGCGACGCGTCAGTCAGTCTCGATCGGTCATCTTGATTGTCCAAGATCATCATCTATGTCGCATCTCACACCACGCGCACGCACATCGCGAAACCACGTAAAATCGAACAGAACAATATACGTACCGGTGGTGCCTTAACGGAAATCTCATGGCGCTTACGAAACGCGCTTCCGCCCTCGCTCGCGGCGTACCCCAAATCTTTCGTTCCCAACCCTTTCCCTCGCGCGTACGCGTCCGGCGGTGGCGCGTTATACTCCTCCGCCCCGTACGTATCGTCCGCACCGAGGTGTTCAAAACTCGCACCGCTGTGTCCGAGATAGCCAAACTTGTTTTCAGCCTTGGTCGTCGCCGCTGGACGCTCGTACTGCGTCACGTTGGTCTCGGTGTGCCAGTAGTAGACCTTGCCTTCGGCGTGCACCTCTTGCCACCCCGGGGGAAGGCCGACGCTGCTCACCGTGCCTTGAACCATGAGAAGAGTGTGCCGTGACTTTTCGTGGTCGTTGCGGCGCGCGCGTGAGCGGGCCGGGCGGCGTGTTGTGAGGATTGGAGCGCGCGATTCGATCTCGAATCTTGTCTGGCGGCGGGCGTTGACTTTTTTGGATGAGGTGTATGGTCTAGTATTATATTTGGTCGAGTATGAGACGTGGGTCCGATTTGTTTTTTATCTTTTTTTGTGATCCTCGACGATTCGCGCGGCGCGGTTGATGATTTCGATGGCGCAAGCGCGTGAGAAATGCCGCGTTCGCACCGCGCATATGCGTATTAAAATGTGTTTTTTCTATGTCGATGACTCGGCGACCGGCGTGGCATCGGTAAATGATGGGACGGCGTTCGCGTCAGAGGTTCCATCAGAGGCGGTCGGCTCGTCCCCGGATTTGGCCGGCGGGACTAAGTAATCCGCCACGTAGCCGTAGTAAAATGCCCCAACGAATTCGCCCGCGGTCAGGGCAAGTAAGGTGCCCCAATGTACGACGCGCTGGGACGATCCGCGCGGGCGGCATAGGGCGAATGTCGCCGTAGCCGTCGAACCGCCGAACAGCACGCACGCTTGTTTCACCGCCGCGCGAAGCACAGCGCGTCCAAACGAACGCAGCGCCCTCGCCGCGGCTTCGTCGTCACGTTTACTGTTGTACAAATATGCACGCGCGGTGGCGTAGATGGACAACGCGACGTCGACGAACCATTCACCCAAGGAGTTGACCGTGCTCGCCAGCGCCGTCGTCCGAAACATATTCGCCGACTGTTCAATCTTCGCTAATCCTCGTTCCCATGAAACGCGCTTTGCCTTGCGCTTCGCACTCGCCTTGACATCCTTACATAACTTCGCCCCTAGTCGATCGCTCGACGCGGTTAATATAACGCGCTCGCATACCCTACGTGACACCGCAACCGCCGTGTCCCGTGCAAACGCCACGCACGCCACGTTCAACTCTTTCTTCCCACCTTCAAACTGCGGCATAGGCTGGAGCTCTCCAGTATCTTTTTCTACATCCATCGACGCCTCCATGCGCTTACACCAATCATCCACCGCGGGTTGGTAGGCTAATATCAAACACTTGGCCGCGCGCAACGCCGCGCCGCGCCACGCAAACGCCCCCGCCACCGCATGTCGCTCAATCACGTACACCTTTGACGCATCATCAGGGTACGCCGTGGTAAGAAACGAACACTCTGCGCGCGTCACCACCCCGAGATCGCCCAACGCACGCGCCACGGCGCCACCATACGCGTGCGCGCGCGCAACTTGGCCATCGCCAGTACATCCCCGCGACGTCGCCACGCCGAGCGCCGCGAACGGTGCCGCGGACGCCGCCCACGACGACGCAAATTCGCGCGCAAACATGCTCGCTGCGTCGCGTGCACGATCGAATCCGAGCCTCGAGCGCGACGCAAAGTGACGAAATCGTCGTCAACTGTCGCTTTTTTGTCCCACAAAAGGGTTATCCAAATTCGTCATGCGCCCCACTTGCCGCCGCGCGCGACGCGATGCGGTCGTGCGTCGACGCTTCGACGTCGGCGAGGACACCCGTGAGCGCGCACACGCGCGCGCGATGGGCAACGCGCGCCGTGGCGACGACGGCGACGCGTAGCCGTGTGAGCTGCCTGCGGCTGGAGGGCGCATTGGCGCGGCGTTCGCTAGGCGTTCGTGCGGTGAGCGCGAGCGCGGACGACGCCAAGGGCGCGCTGGATGTCGAACATAGTTATGAGGTATCTCACGCGCGCAGTGGTGCGGCGCAGATGTCGCGTAAGGCGGCGATGGCGGCGTGTAAGAAGTTCTTGGCGGCGGCCAAGCCGAGTCGCGAAGGCGACGGAGACGGAGACCGCGAACGTCGCACGTATGACGCGACGATGACGTACGTGCGCGAGTTAGCAGAGGAATATGCCTTACCAGTGCATCGCGTGATTTGGGCGCCGGCGTTTTGGGCAGTCGTGGCGCGAGAGAGATGGAGCGCGGAGGAGGTGGCGGCGGCGACGGAGGAGCTCAAAGGCTCGGGCGCGCCGTATTTAATCGAAAAGTATGCGTTGATGCGGGATATAGAAGCGTGTGAGCGCGTGTACGACGCATGTATAAAAGGTGGGTGGTATGGCACCGATGAGATGCGGGCGTTGAACATGAGCATGGCCAAGGCGTACGACGGCAACCGAGGCGGCGCCGCGCGCGCGGATGCCATGTGGGATGACATTTTGCACGCCATATTATCCACCAAGGCGCGGTGTGAGGCGTATTGTGAATTATTCGAAGGCCGTTGTCTTCAGCCTATGCGGTTTGAATCATTCGTGCGCGCGTATGGGGCGTTTCGTAAGGAATTTAGAGAACCCGCCACCGGCGAGTGGCGGCACGGTGTGTCCAAGCTTCACGTTCAGCGCGTATATACCGCCGCGTGTCGCATGATTAACAACACTCACAACTCGAAATTTGCCAAGATTATCATGCGCGATGTGTTGTACGATCACACAAAGTATCATCGCGATGAGAACTTTGTGTTGGCGACGGATTTCATCGTGTGCGCGTTGTTGGGCTCATCGAGCGAAAGCGTCGTCGTGGCGAGAGAGTTGTTTGAAATCGCCCTCGAAAGTGGCGTCAAGCTCGGTGGTCAAACCTGGGCGTACGTCGTTATCATGTATACGCGTGAAGGTATGCTTGATGACGCCATGAAGCTTCTTGAGCGGCTTGAAGGATTGCCATTCATGCAATCCGGGTCGCTCGGCGCCCTCGCCTTTGCCGCCGCATTTTCAGTCGACGGTTCGAGCAAGAACCCAGCCGCAGCAGCCAAGATGCAAAAGCGCGCTAAAGAGCTTCAAATCGTCGAAGCCAACAACGCAAAACAGCGTCAAAAGATTGAACGCGCGTACGCCGACGTCATGTCGGGGTTGAATAAGAATGGACAACCGCAATTGGCGTTGCGCGCGTTTACGCGCATGCAATCCTCGGGTGTTCGACCGACGTCGGCGCACACGTATAGACATCTCTATAACGCTCTAAAACTGAGCGATGACGGGCACAGCGCACCACGTCAGTTGTTATACCGCACCATGCAAACCGTGAAGACGCACTTGAAGGGTGTGGATGCCATCATGGTGGCTTTAGATGTCGCCGCGCACGACGGCATCGCAGACGTCGCCGAAGACATTTACGACCGCTTGCGTTGGCACGGGTACATGCGCGACGTCACCATCAAATCTCGCGTATACGATTGCTTGATGATTACCAATTATCACACGCGGGATCAAGGCGGGGCGATGGAGCTCTACCAGCGCGTGCAGCGCGACACCGATGTGGTCGTGAGCGATGATTTCTGGTTTCACCTCATCAAGACGCACTGCGACGAACCAGCCAACGTCGAGCTCGCGATGGCGCTCCTCGAAGACGCCATTCGCGAAAACGCCTCTCGACGACGCAAAGCGTTACCAATCACCGCTTTCAACGTCGTCCTCTACGCTTGCGTGAGATCAAAGACGCCGACGATGGCGATGAAGGTGCTCACCGTCGCTCGAAACGCCGGCGCGCGATTGACTCGAGCGTCGTATTTGAGCGCCATTCGCGCGTGCGCAAACGCCGCGCTCATGCAGCGCGATGTCTCACACGAACGCGACAACGTCATCGGTGACGAACTTGATGATCCAGTAGTTATGGCTCGACGCTTACTCGATGACATGCGCAAAGATGACATTGCACCGACGCCTAAAATTTGGTCGGCTGTGCTCCTGGCGTGCGCCTCTGCCAGGGACGTCGACGCCGCGCGGGACGTGTTTCAAGACATGCGTTCGAGCGGGTGTGAACCCGATGTGTATTCATGCACCGCCCTCATGCAAGCCTACGCTGCGGTTCACGACGTGCGCGGCGCGGTGGCGATGTATTGGACGATGCGGGAAGAATTCAAATGCGCGCCCAACGCCGGGACGTTGCACGCGATTTTGGACGTCGTCAGAGGCGCGACGTCCATGAAGAAGACACATGGCGGCGGCGACATCATCGACGATGACGTCATGAACCTCGCATCAGAGGTTTATTTAGACATGCGGCGACTCAAAGTCAAACCCAACAACAAGATTTTCGAGCTCCTCACCGAATCTTGGGTTGAAGACGCCTTTGCGCCCGACGCCAGTGGCAAGAAGAATTTCGCGCGTTTCGCGTTGAATGATTTCAGCACACTATCATCGACGACGCAATCCTTCGACGCGGCGACGACACGGTGGGAGGATTTTGCTAAACTCGACGTACACGAATACTCCGTCGCCGAAGCTCGCGTGGTCGTGCTCGGGTTGTTGCAACATTTACGAGAATGTCGCGCGCGAGGAGGAGACGTCGAGGGCGACGTCGTCGTCGTCTGCGGGGTTGGTAAAATTCGCGAGCAGATTTTCAAACTCGCGAGCGACGTGCGATTGGTGTTAACAGAGACTGAAAACGCAGGCCGCGTCGTGTTTACGCGAGATGCCCTGGAGGTGTGGTTGGATAAAGCGTCATCGGCGTCAAACGCTCGCGAGACGTAGTGCGTGATTGAGCGCGTATCAATATTTATCCGCATTTATTTGCACGCAACATACACGCCGCGCACGCGCACGCACGCATATATATATACACTATACACATGTATTCACGCCCGCATCGCGGCGTCGGCGTCGGCGTCGGCGTCGGCGTCATCATCGCGGCGCTCGCTGTCGCGCTCCGCGCATCGATTGCAATCGCGACGCCGACGACAACGCTCCCTGCATCCATCGCTCGCGCATTTCCGCGCGTATACGAATGCTCGACAACCCCGTGCGTGATTGCGGTACAAAGTTTACACACGCATGGATCATTCACCGCGTTCGCGCGCGTCGTGACGAATGAAACATTGAATGCAACGATGACGTTGACGCTCGCGCTGGAGAAGCGCGCGCGCGACGTCGCGACTTACGACGCGCGTCTCTCGCCGCACGTTGCCCGCGTGTTCGACGCGCACCGACCTCCGACGTGGCGCCGCGTCGATGCCATGATCATCACCACCGATGGCGACGCGCGCGATCGTCGTGACGCATCACCATGGGTGACGTTTCACGCGTGCGACGATCGATGGCTGGGCGGCGCGCGTCGGCGGTACGATTACCGCGTCGTCCTCGCACCGTCGACGTCGTCGGGTGCCACGACGCCAACGACGCAAACGATGGACAATGCGTACAAGGCACACATCGCCATCACGGCTGTGCCACACGGACACGGCGCGTCGCGCAAATGCCAACGAGAGCGAACGCGTCGAGCGCGCGCGCGATGACCGCCGCGCGACGCGCACCACACGCGACGCGCGACGCGCGCGTGCGAACAGACATGGAACGAAAGATGCAATGCAATAGTTCAACGCTACACGCTACACGACGTCGAGAGGTATCGCGCGCGCGCGATCGACATCAGCGTACCGATCGGGGGCGTGACCAAAGGTGCCTCGATGTGCCCAATTCCAGGCACCCCAATTCCAGGCACCCCACACGCCGCACACACACGCCGCACGCACACACACACATGGACCATCTGTGCGCACACTACTGGTTTCTCCTAACCCTAGGTCCTCTAAAACCTGTATATATGACAATTATATCTTCAGTACGATCCGTATGTCCGAAACCTGTAAAACCTGAAAACGAGTCCGCCCGCGCGCGCGTCGAGCGCACGCGCGGCATTCACGCACGCCTGTCGCTTTCGACGATGTTCTCCATCACCGCCTCCTCGATCAAGGTCACCGCCAAGGTGAACACCACCGCGGCGAAGAAGTCGTCTCCGTACGTATCCTCGTCGCGTCGCGTCGTCGCGTGAGAATGACATCGATCGAACGCGCGCGCGCGCGCGTTCATCGATCGGGTGGATATCGCGATTGTGGATACGGTTCGATCGGGCGCGCGTGGGCGACGTCGCGGCGTGTCGCGCGCGACGACGACGGGCGGGAGACGAGTGCGGGGATATATCGCATGGAAAATCTTCCGTCGGTGTCGCGCGCGAGATGGCGCGCACGGCGCGCACGGCGTTGCGCGACGGTGGCGTTTTGGGCGCGCGCGGGATCGTCGCTCGGGGTACAGGGCTCTGGGGTGGTGAGGGTTGTTAGCCGACGGAGGTGTGATGACGCGCGATGAGGCGTGTGACTGACGATGTGTGTGATTTTGTGGTGGTGTAGGTTTGCCAACAAGGCGGCGGTTGCGGGCGCGGCGGCGGCGATTCTCCTCGCGGGTCCGGCGCACGCCGATCGCTTGGGCTTGACGCTCCAAAACGGCACTGGTTTGGCGCCGGGCAAGTACGAACAACCGTTCTATGACCCGCGCCCGGTTGTGCTCGTCGAGAAGGATGCGTGCGCGGATATCACTGTTGAAGGTGCGCGCATTGCGCCGAACGTGCAACGCGGTCCGGCTGGTTGCAAGACCATCACCGGCGCGCCGTGCGTCGACTTCTCCTCGGGCAAGTAAACGCGCATTCGTTTCGATGTACAAGGATGTCGGATGCGCGTCGCTCGCGGCGATCCATGACGATAGCATAATGTAGTGTTATGGAGCACAACCAGAATATATTATTACATCACGATCGCTCGTAAGTCTCTTGTATGAAGCGCAAGACTGCTCGTCGACGCGCGCTACGCTCTGCGATGGCGACGTCGCTAAAACGCCCGAGCCCAAGACACGTTTTCGCACGTGCGCGCGCCACCTAAGAATCCAACCATTACGGTGATATTGTCTCCGCTCAAGCGCGTGAGTGCCTCGGAACCTAAGCGCTTAGCGCACATCGAAGGCTCCTTGACGGTGTCTTTAACCATTGCCAGCGCTTCGGCGTTGTTTACGACGTCCCACAATCCATCGCACGCGACAACCACGGCATCGTCTATGGAGGGATCAAGAGTGATTTCTACTGTTTCTGGGACTGCGATGACGCCGAATGGCTTGGCGTCGGCGTCACCTATCGCGCGAGTGACCGCGACGCCGGCGTCGCCGACTCGCCAGACGCCATCGTGCTGACGCAACGCTCCAGCGCCGTGTGATCGCTCAATTCGCGCGCGTTCGTCCGCGTTCGTCTGTGCACTGTGGTCTACGCTTAATGCTAGCGGTTCGCCATTGCGGGATAGGATTGCACGGCAATCACCGGCGTTGGCGACGCATAAGCGGTCTCCCCAAATCAAGCACACGCTCGCCGTGCAACCCGGATTACGAGCGCCTTGCTGTGCGCTCTTCGATGCGCTAATCTCGCTTTGTTTCATAGCTGCAAACCGCGCGACGAACGCTTCGTCTACTTTGACCATTGCTGCGGAAAGCACCGCACCCATGTCGTCGCCGTGCGAACCCCATTCGCTTTCGACGGCGTTGGCGATATTTACCATGGCGAATTCGGCTGCTTCGCTCCCGCGATGACCATCGAAGACGGCAAACAAATGTGCGTGATCGTATCCGCCAAGTTTGGGGTGACTCAAATGGCGATCTTCCATCTTGTCCGCGCCCCGAGCGCCTGGGGTGCTGAAAAATCCAGCAGTGAACGCGTTCGCGGCGGCGGCCGATGTCACCGACGGAGGCGCCAACGCCGGCGCTTGCGACAACCAATTCAACGTTTCGCCAAGCGATGAACTCGCTTTCTCAGCTCGCTCTGCGCGATCCGCCGCAGGTGGTAACCATACCGCAGCGACATCGTCCAAGTCGTGCGCGTGGCAATACTGCGCGATAACGTTGTCGAGCGCCGCGCAAATTTCACCGCACGTCGGCCGCGTCTCCTCCGCGCCCGCCCACGCACGCTCAATCAGAGCATTCACACCCGACGGTACGACGCCCGCAGAACCAGTGTCACCAGGCAACACTGGACGCAAATGCTCGCTCGCAATCGCCGTGGCTAAATCCTGTTCGTTGTAGCTCATGTCCAAAACAGTGTGCGCGAGCGCCACGTTTCGAGCTCTGTCGCTAAACGGCACCGTCCCCGTTGCAATCTCACAAAAAGTCACCGCAAACGCATAAACGTCCGCTCCGAACCCAGATACTCGACGCATAAGAACTTCTGGAGACATGTACAAAATCGACCCAACCATGTGCTGCTTTTGAAATCCCCCACTCGGCGCGCCTTGCGCGCCTTCAATCCACTTGCCTTCGACGCGCTGCTTACCTTCGGCGTCTTCAGTAGAATAAATCGCCGCCTGCAAGCTCGCTCGTAAATCCTTCTCGTATTCCGCCAACCCAAAATCCCCAATCTTTGCACTCCAAGACCCATCGAGCAATACATTCGAAGGCTTTATGTCCCGATGCACGACGCCACATTCGTCGTGCAAATACGCCAACCCAAGCGCAACCTCTCTCCCAACCTTCAACACCGCCTGCCACGTCGGCACCCATCCTTGTGCATACATCACATCATCAATCGCTCCATTCTCCATGAATGGAAATAATAATTCATAATTCGGTGGCGTCGCGCGAGCACCGACGACGCGCAACACGCTCGGGTGTGAAAACGAAAGCATCAACGCGAGCTCGGTGTGATATCGATCAATCTCTCGACTCGTGCGCAGTTTCGGGCGCTTAATCGCCACCGCTGCGTTCATGAACCGTCCATAGTACACCGTACTCAGCGGCCCGGCGTACAGCACCTCTCCGCGCACCGCTTCGAGCGGTTGTGCGCTCGCCAGTGCGCCTCCACTGGCGGCGCCCGATGCCGACACCGACGACGTCGACGCCACCGACGCGCCGACCACGCACACGTCCAGACGTGCGTCGTCGCGTCCGATGCAACATCCGCGAAAACACGCGTTCGGGGCGCGCGTCATCGTCGCCGTGTGACGCCGCGTCGAACGTCACAGCGCGCCGCAACGAGGTGAACCAAAAAAAATCATGTCCCGACGAGGCGGAGGAAAAGATTTCTACGCCGCGCTCGGGATCTCGCGCGATGCAGATGAGAATGAGATACGTAAGGCGTATAGAAAGTTAGCGATGAAGTGGCACCCGGTGCGTGGTCGATGCGAACGACAGCGATGGGCGAATGGATGATGAGATTGAAGATTTTTGAGCGCGATGCAAAGATGAGATTATGATTGTGTCGCGTTGGTTTTCGCACGGATGCGCGACGGTGAACGAACGAACGGGGCGTTCGTGACGTCGTATGGTGATATGCTTTCGTTACACTGACCGCGGCGCACGCGTTGATGCACGCACACCACACGCACAGGATAAAAACCCCAACGACGCAGGCGTCGCAGAGAAGAAGTTTAAAGAAGTCTCCGAGGCGTACGAGGTGTTGAGCGACCCGAAAAAGAAGGAGATCTACGACACATACGGGGAAGATGGATTAAAAAATGATGGCAGTGGTGGACACGGAGGTGGGTTTAGCCAACAGCACGCGGAGGATATATTTGCGCAATTCTTTGGCGGCGGCGGCGGCGGGTTCCCGGGCGGCGGTGGATTTGGCGGCGGGTTCCCAGGAGGTGGATTTCCAGGCGGCGGCGGCGGATTTGGCGGTGGATTTCCTGGGCATATGGGTGGTGGTGGTCATGGTTTCGGGCAGCCCGAACAGCCCAAGCGTAAGAAGGGCGCGGCGATCGAACAAGTATTGAAATTGACGTTGCAAGAGTTGTACTACGGGACGCAAAAAAATTTACGCGTCACGCGCAAGGTTTTGCGCAACGGTAGAACAGAGCAAATTCAAGAGACACTGCCGATCGATGTCAAGCCCGGATGGAAGAGTGGTACAAAGATTACGTTTACTGAAAAGGGCGACGAGACGCCGACGACGATTGCGCCGGATATTGTATTCACCATTGAGCAAAAGCCGCACCCGCAATTCGAGCGCGACGGCAGCGATTTAATCAAGACGGTGGACGTCACGTTGCGCGAGGCATTGCTCGGCACGTCCTTTAGCGTGTACACGCTCGATGGTAAAGCCATGGATGTCAAGGTGGATGACATCATTTCTCCCGATTACGTCAAAGTGTTGCCAGGCGAGGGCATGCCGCTGAGCAAATCGCCCGGCACGCGCGGCGATTTGAAAATCAAATTCAACATTCAGTTTCCAAAGGCGCTGAGCGGCGAGCAACGCGAGAGCTTAGACGCGCTTCTCGCCGACGTCGCGTAGCAGCACGACACATGAATTGACAGGGCTTTATGTTTGTAATATTTGCACGAGCACCGATAACGACAAGGACAAACGTGATGTGACAGTAGTAAGTGTATAAATTGTTGCGTGCGCATTTCAAAACTACGAAAAACCGCACGCGCGCGCTACCGATACCGAGGAAACGTAGTAAACATATACATGTGTATATATCACACGTTTACTTGTCCGGCAACATACCCTTGCCCTTACCCTTGAGCACGGCAGCCATGTTGGTCTTCTTGTTACCCGCAGCCTTGGACTTGTCATAGTACGCTTGGGAGAAACCACCCGACACGTTGCCTTCAGACGCGCTCTTGACGTACAAGATGATCAAAAACGACGTCGGGATGATGATGAACAACGCGGTGGCGATGACACCCAAAATGTTCACATCAGCGAGCGCAACTTGCTCGACGGCTTCTTGCGCCGCGAACGCCGGCGCGGCGATAATCGCCGGCGCGGCGGCGGCAACCTTGTGCATCTTCTGCGCAAACTTCGGCGCAGACATCGCCTACATACCGTTAAAATACGCACAATACGTCAGTTTTACCCCATGGAGACATGTCCCCGATCAAATCCACGACACGCGGGCGCGCGATCGCGACCCTATCGAGGTCGTCGCCCGTCGTCGTCGTCGTCGTCGTCGTCGTCGTCGTCGATCGGTGTGACGACACCGACACCGACACCGACACTCTCGTCCGCGATCGCGACCGGTGTCACCCACCGACGACCCACCGACGACCGACGACGACCGACGACCGACAGATCCTCCGTCGCGCCCCAATCAATATCCACACCGTATCTTTCCCCGCATCGGTCGTCGTGGACGTTCGCGCCGTCGCCCATCGCCGCCCGCGTTCGTCATCGTCGTCGTCAGGGACCCCCG
>Ga0255771_1000744_pt1 | contig 36684 bp, 32 predicted proteins | sample 011ome_19_FD_179969 | JGI IMG/M metagenome (GOLD analysis project Ga0255771, IMG submission 179969) | Coastal salt marsh microbial communities from the Groves Creek Marsh, Skidaway Island, Georgia - 011510BT metaG (version 2) | ecosystem: Environmental > Aquatic > Marine > Intertidal zone > Salt...
TTTAAAACACTTGTAATGCCAGACGAAGAGGACGCGCAGGTGATACAGGCGTATTGCAGTTGGAAAGCCAAAGAAGTGATGAACTTCATTGGGCGTGATAGAGTGCAACCAATGCAAGACTGCTTCTTCAGCGACTTATTAGATAGTTCAAGCGATGCATGTTCAGCATCGGAGTATTGGTCTGGCCTTTGCGAACCTTGCCTTGACCCAAGGGAGCTCAATCCTGACTATGTTGAACCGGAAATCGCCACTAATTTTGACGATTTTTCTTAAACGTCATAATTTTAGGCTGTGAGGGGTCTTCCCTCGCGGCTTATTCCAAATCAAACTGAATTGAAAAAATATCTTGGTAAAAATAAAAATGACATCCGACCAAAACCCACAACAAGACTTAACTGAAGAAGAGATTGACAAGCTTATTGGAGAGTATGAATTCGACAAACGCCAAACGTTACAGCTGGAAATTCTTAATGAACTTTTCGACAGTGGCATGGGTTGGGATAAGAAAGCTGTTTGGCGGAAAGAGTATCATCCAGAAGACACTAAGAAGACGAAGTTCATACTATCGCTGAAGCAAGATGTAATGCTCTATGCAGCGAGCTGTTTTGTACAACAAAATAAAAAATATATTGATGTTAAAACACACGTAGAACTTTCTGACCGTGAAATCTATCGGGCGCTTGTTCAAAAGATTGCAGATAGGTTTGCCGATTATTACCCAAGTATTCTAACGGCAAATATCCTCGAGGAGTTGGCTTATTCCGTAATCAATGGGATTACAATTGACCCAAGGATGAGCTTTGCTTTGTACTCTGGCAAGAAGTACATGCTACCTGGTAATTCTGCTAATCGACTTTGGCGCAGTGGCTATTGCGACCTCAACACTTGGAGGCAGCCCGCATACCGACAAGTTGACGCGGCACCTCGTAATGCTGAAAAGCCGTTAGGCAGTCTTCAGGACCTTTTAGACTTTGCGATTAAAACCCCGTTGGAGCGAGAAATCTTGTTGAATTGGCTTGGATGGTGCTTGAAGTCTGAGCACCTCAAGCCGAGGTGGGCTATTTTCCTGTTTTCTGAAACAAAAGGAACCGGAAAAAGCAGCATATTAGAACTTGCTCAAGCACTGTTTGGTTTAGAAAACACAGCTAATGAGAATGGTATTGATGGCCTGACCCAGCAGTTTGCAGGGGACAGTTTAAGCAAGAAGTTTATAAAAATAGAAGAAGTTAAGCTCTCAAGTCACAGTGATGCTGGCAACAAAATGAAAGAGTATATTACGGGCGAGCATGCATTTGTGGATGTGAAGCATCAATCTAAGCAAACGATACCCCTATCTTGTGCTTTTATGCTGACCTCTAACCATCGCCCCACTTGGCTCGAAGGTGGAGAGCGGCGATATTACATCATCGACATGGATCATGAGGGTCATGCACATGGTGAAATGAAAAATACATTTGATGAAATCTGCCAGCGGTTTTATGCGGACTTGGCTGACCAGCAGGTGTTGAAGCGCTGGTATATCGAGCTTACCCAAATGACATTCCATCCTGAATTTGATGCTATGGTTCTCAAGCCAAAAACCGTTGGCAGTCCATTAATGAAAGAACTTATGACAGACGCAAAGGTGGAGTTGCGAGAAGTTTTGGAAGACCTGTTTCAGTCTTACAAAGTCACCGTTATCCCAAGCTCTCAACTGCAAGCACTCGTTGATCACTTCAAAATGCGCAATTTGCAGGCGCTCAGAAATACTTTGAAAGAGCTTGGATGGCGTGATGATAAGTTACGGTTTGGCGGCAAACAAAATCGGTGTTGGATTGGTTATAATTTGCCGACAGAAAACGGTCGCATTCAGGCCTCTGTCTTGTCCGCTGACATAAAAGAAGCTGTGCAGCATGGATATACTTGGTGGAAACTCGAGGAGGCAATTGAGCAAGGGTGGCATAAACTCTATTCTAAAAAGCTCGCTCGCGGAAACCTACATCGTGAAGATACCAACGAGGTGCAACGGGTGACTGATTATGCTGGTCCGTATCTCGATAGTTCTTCGAAAGAACCGTTTGAACTTCGTGACTCGGTGGGTATGGATCTCTCGTTTTGAATAAAGAAAATCTTGTTAAGCGCGCTTACGAGGAGGCTTATGAAGCTTGTAAGAAGTTTGATAGCCGATGGGCCGTTAGCGAGTTAAAGCGCAATAACATTTGGTTCAAAGCACTCCACAATCCGGAAACGCTTCCACTATTGTTGTACGAAATTTTGAGTGAAGCTCGCGAAGATGCGTTTTCTGAGTGCTTGCTATTGGAAAGGTCACGAAAGAAATGGACGCTCCTAGGAACGCAAGAGTATGCCTATCGAATAGTTGCATATGCGCTCAAAGGGTGGCCTCCAAAGGACAGGCGTTCGGAAGTCGTGCGCCATACCTGTGGCAACGCTCTTTGCGTGCATCCGGAGCATCTGCAGATTGGAACTCATCGGGAAAATATTCAGGACGAAAAACTGCACAAGTCTAAACGCTTGATGGCTAATAAAGTTGAAAATACTGGTGGTCATTTGGTTCAGGATGTGACGCCTAAAAGTACAGGGCAGGACTTAGTAAAAAGGCCTAGTTTGCGTGTACCCTCAGGGCGTAAGCCTAAAAAACGCGATATTCAGTAAAGCGAAAAGCTAAGCGTAATAAAGTTCTCACTGTCCCGCTGTCTCTGTGTCTCGTGGCAAAATAAGTTTAATGAATACAGTATATTGAGGTGAGACAGGCGTATATTATGAGTGTCTCAGTCTTTCGCTGACAGTAAAACGCTGTCTCAATAAAACCCAAAAACTGAGAAATTCTGGGCCTCTATAATGGTAGATAACCATTAAGGAGAACCATTATGTTTACCACATCAACGCTGCTCGCACTCGCGAGTGGCGCTTTACGTCTTGGGCTAACCTATGCTGTTTGGAAACGCTTTGGTTGGCTTGTTGCGCTTCCTCCTGTTGTTGCAGGATTGATACTTGGGCTGGCAGCACTGCCGGACTTACTCAAGCCAATACCTTGGCCATTGCCCCTGTCGGTGACCTTGGGTTTACTGCTGCCTGACCTCTTGCTGCGGAGGGCCTGGTGATGAGCGTGACACTCAAGGATCTGCAACCTGGATGCATTGTCCTCATTGCTGGGTTTGATGACATTCCAGAGCATCAGTTCCAAGTGGATGAGGTCTACGAGGACTTAGTGACAGGAACCGTCCTAACAGGACCGCTTGCCGGGGAATACGGCGAGCCAGAGATCGAGCTGATCACAGCTGTGATTACTCAGGGAACAACCAACGACAGCTGAGTGTAGCTTTCAGGGAAGGGCTTAAACCCAGCCCCTCGTTGTTCTTACTCACAAAATCCCAACTCAACACCAAAACCGGGGCAATTGCCCCAGTAAGGAGACAGTATGTCTGCAGACATAAAATACGCCTATAAGCGGCATAACACCTGGGTCTATCGCAGAACCTATCCCAAAGCGCTGCAACCCATCCTTGGTTCAAGCCTCAAGCAATCCCTGAGAACAGCAGATGCCAAACAGGCAAAAGCCAGAGTGGCTGAGCTTAATCAAACATTCACGAACCTCGTAAAGGAGGCACAGGCCCATGCTGATGCTGCAACACATGAACCCAACTCTGAAGCTGCTAAGCTTGCTGTGGCGTGTCCTCGATATCAGCGCGCAAGGCTTTTGGGTGAGCAGCCTGTTTATGGGTTAGCGAGGAGATATCTAGAAGAACTATCTCAAACGCTAAGACCAGGAACTACAAAGTCCATTCGCTATGCGCTGGAGCTTTTAAGCTCTCATGTGGGTAATAAGCAGAAGATAGGAGAGCTTAGCAGTGACACAGGAAGAGATATCCTTAAGCTAATATCCAAGCTCTCTCCCAATGTTAGGAAATACGCTGAAGCTAAGGAGGCTAGCCTAACAAAGCTAGTAGAGCTCTCACAAACCTATGAAAGCATATCCCTGACGCCACAAACGCAGGGCCGTATCTTCAAGCAGATGCAGCGCTTCCTTGACTGGTGCGTGAGAGAGGGGGAGCTAGAGATAAACCCTTGGGTAACTCTCAGCATAAGAGCAAAGCCTGAGGTCTCCCCTCATGGCGTTCTAACAGATGAGCAAGTCTCAACCCTTCTCAAAGCCAAGGATAGGGTGCTTCACAGCGCCCTTCTCTTTGGTCTTCTCACAGGTATGCGCTCAGGGGAGATCTGCGGGCTTATGGCAGAGGATATCACCCATAAGGAAAACCTTGGGCGGTTTATCCAAATCAAGCCCAACGCTATTCGGCAGCTCAAGTCAAAAGCAGCTGAGCGGGAAGTACCACTTCATCAAATCCTAGAACAGCTTCTGGATACATCCCTGCCAAAACAGGGGCGGCTATTTCCCTACCTAACTGTTGATGCTGTGGTTAAGCGCTATAACAAGCTTAGGCGGCTCTACCCTGACCTCCAAGGCAGCGTGTTCCACTCCACCCGCAAGTGGTTCATCACCCAGTGCGAGCGTACAGGCACCCCTGAGCACTTCACCGCCTCCCTTGTGGGGCATCATTCTGCACGTTCAGCCAATAAGCTCACCTACGGGCTTTATTCCGCAGGGATTAGTGATGTGCAGAAGCGGGAGATCGTGGATGGGATCAAGCTGCCAACAGAGTTCGCGTTATAACCCCTAAATATCCCCGTCCGGCTGCCCTTCGCGGGTGGTCAGGCGGGGGTATGACCACTAATTGTTTGTAAAATACAACTGATCAAATGCGGACATTAGTATAAAGCGCAGCGAATGACTGGAGTGAGCCCAAACTGTCCGATGCTGCAGCCAGCTCGAATAGGTGTGAAAACATGGAGTTGACGTCTTTGGGTGTGACTACTCTTCCTGCCGTCATTTGAAAAGAGCCAAATATACGCACGTATATGCCGCCTAGGGATAAACATCTGAGAAGCAATCATTGAAGCGAAGATCATTAAATTCGAACCTGACTTCGACCCCCCACCTGTAAGTAATTTTAAATGATTAAAAATTCTTTTCAATTTTTTACTCATCGGCTTGTCGGTACCGATCTTCTCTACAAACAATACGAATTTTGGCTTGGAGCGTTTCTCTGGTCCTATTTCGCCAATTACAAGGAGGAAAGAATGAAACTTGAAGTAATAATGAAGCAATCGCTTTCAGGTCTTTGGGGGGTTGCTGTTCTGGCGGCTACGCCGCTACTGGCAGAAGAACGGATGAATTTTGCTTTTGGCTTTCCAGCCACCTCAGCGGTAGGCTTGGCCGTCGAAGACTATATTGCCGCTGCCGCCGAGCGCTCTGATGGCGAGATCGTGATCACGGGCTTTCCCATGACACTTCTAAGTATTCCCGAGACTAATGCCGGTGTTCGTGACCGTCTCGCTGATATCGGTTTTGTCCTTACTCCCTATCATCCTGCCGAATACAGCACAAACCTGTTCCTTCACGAGTTGAATACGTTAATCAACTTGCGTGATAACCCCACTGGAAAGGAGCCTTTGGCGTTTGCTGGCGCGATGCTTGAATACACATTCAACATGTGCCCTGAATGCATGGAAGAGTTCAGCGCCCAAAACCAAGTTTATACTGGAGGAGGGGTGACCCCGCTCTATAATCTGCTGTGTAATGACGTTTCCATTACCTCGATTGAAGATGTTGCGGGATTAAGGCTACGCGCCGGCGGTGCAGGTTTTGTTAGATTTGCAAATCATTTTCGCGCGCAGGGTGTGACTCTTCCCTTGAATGAGGTGTACGAGGCGCTCGACCAAGGCATAATAGAATGCGCAATGCTGAGCGCGCCGGAGCTCATAAACTATAATCTGAACGAGGTCGTCACAGACATCACCCCAGCCGTTCCAGGGGGAGCGTTCGCAGGTGTTGCTTCGGCAAACATCAACGCGGATCGCTGGAGGGCAATGGGCGATGCAGAACGCGAGGCGTTGCTTTGGGCAGGAACGCAGCTGACTGCAAGCGCCACTTGGAATTTCTACACGGACGACAATCAAGCGGTCGAAGATGCGCAGGCCAGGGGCATAAGACTTCACGAAGCTTCGCCGGAGCTCATTGCTGAAGTACAGGAATTCAGCAGGCAAGACCTTCAAACAGTCGCTGGTCTTTTCATGGAGGACTACGGCGTAGCACGGGCCGAAGTGATCATTAAAGAATTTCGCCCCGTATTGGAAAAGTGGTATGATTTGGTCGAAAACGTAGAAACGAGAGATCAATTGCAACAGCTTTATTGGGATCAGGTGTCTTCTAACATCGACCCTGCGACCTACGCAAACTGAATTGATAAGGGGGGGGGCATTCGTGTTGGCCCCCCTTAACTTTTGTATCTTCATTTTGGGGTAGAAGCTGATGAAAGCTGTTGGAAGAACCATTTCTTGGATAACTGAAGGAGCATCAGGCATTGCCGGTATACTGGTTATATTAATGGTGATCCATGTTTTTCTGGATGTGTTGATGCGCTTCATTTTTCAAACGCCTATCGACGCCACAATCCTTTACGTTTCCGTCTTCTACATGATCGGAGTGGCTTTTTTTCCATTGGGGTCTTTGGAAGTCAAAGGCAACCATATTTCTGTTGAGCTTTTGGTCGAAAAACTTCCTGGAAGGCTCCAGAAAATTCTATCCGTATTTGCGCTTCTGGTTACCAGTGTTGTAGCTGCAATGGTTGCCGTGCGTACGGGTCAGGAGGCCTTGTTGAAATACTCGATTGGGGCTTATTCCATCGAAGCGAGCGGACGGATAATCACATGGCCAAGCTATTTCTATTTGCCAATTGGATTTGGTCTGATGGCTCTTGTTTCGGCGTGGAAAATGATCGCTACAGTGATGGGCCGGGACAGTGGGCTGCGCGTCTTACAAATTGAAGACCCCTATATAGCAAGAAGCAATCGCGATGTCTGAATTTCAGATTGCAGCCCTCTTCATTACAATTCTCGTCGGCTTTCTCCTGATCCGAATTCCTATTGGTATTGCGCTGATCGCCGTATCGTTTGGTGGTTTATGGTCAATGTTCAACTGGGACATTGCTTGGGGATCGCTTGGAATAGTTCCCTATAATTTTGCAAACAGCTGGGTTCTGAGTTCGATCCCGGCATTCCTGTTGATGGGATATATCTGTTACCACGCACGTCTCACCCAAGGGTTGTTCCATGCCGCCCAATTATGGCTGTCAGGATTACCTGGAGGGCTCGCAATCGCATCGGCATTCGGTTGCGCAGGCTTTGCCGCGGTAACCGGTTCGTCGGTGGCGTGTTCCGCTGCTATGGGGAAAATTGCGGTTCCTGAAATGATGCGTCATCGCTACAACCCCGAATTGGCGACTGGAACCGTTGCGGCAGGAGGCACAATCGGTGCGCTCATTCCACCATCCATACTAATGATCCTGTATGGCATCATTTCGCGCCAACCCGTTAGTCAGTTATTCCTTGGAGGGTTGGTTGTGGGACTGATCACTCTGTCTGCATATGTCTTGCTGATCTTTGTAAGAGTAAAGCTGGATCCTAACCTCGCTCCGCCAGTCGTGGCCAGCGCCAAGCCGCATGAGAAGCTTCGTGCTTTGGGCGAAACTGCACCAGTTCTACTGATCGTGATTGGCGTTTTTGCGGGTCTGTTCGGCGGGGTATTTACGCCTACAGAAGCTGGTGCCATAGGCGCTGTGCTATCTGCGATCGTCGCCGCCGTTTACCGGACATTGAGCTTCAAGGCCTTGCGAATGGCAGTGCTCGAAACCATCATGACGACTTCGGCTTTACTGATAATTGCTGTGGGTGCCAGCCTTCTCACACGCTTTCTGGCACTGTCTGGATTAGGTGATGCTTTGTCATCGTCGATTCTTTCTCTAGGTGCTTCGCCTGTTCTCGTGATCCTCGGTCTCATCATTGTTTACCTCGCGCTTGGCACTATTCTGGAACCCATTGGCGCGATGTTGCTAACCCTGCCGGTTGTTCTACCACTGGTGGATGAGACGGGTTTCAGTCTGCTGTGGTTCGGCGTGGTTTTGGTGAAGCTCTTGGAGATCGGTATGGTTACCCCGCCCATGGGTATGAATGTATTTGTGATCAAAAGTGTGGTCGGCAATCTTGCGTCATTGACGCAGGTCTTCCGCGGTGTGTTTTGGTTTGTCGTCGTGGATCTGTTCATCGTGGCCATGCTTGTCGCGTTTCCCGATATCGTGACTTTCCTTCCAAACATGTTCGCGAGGTGACCTGAAATTTTTTGCGTGCAGCTGAAATCAGCGTGCGACCAGCTCTGCTAGTGCATGTTTGCCCAAAATGGACACCCTGGGATATGAAATCCCAACCCGCAAACTCTCCATCAAAGTGCGGGAGGTTTCGGAAGACAGGTCGCCTCACTTCAACTCTCCACCTGTAAACAATTGTACATGATCCAAAATTCTTTTCAGTTTTTTGCTCATCGGCTTGTCACTAGAATTTTTTTACAAACAAGGCGAACGATGGCTCGGAGCTTTTCTTCGGTCTTACTTCGTCAATTATAAGGAGGAAAGAAATGTTTAAGATTTCAACGGGACTCGGGTGTGTATTTGCCGCGGCAATCACCGCCTCAGCGGCCCAGGCAAACGAATGCGGTGAAGTATCAATTATGCAAGGTGATTGGGGATCTGCACAAATCGTTACTGCGGTTGCCAAGTTCCTCATGGAGGAAGGTTACGGATGTGAAGTTACCACAGTGCCGCTTTCATCTAACCCTGCCCTGGCATCTGTATCCGAGACTGGAGAGCCTGATATTTTGACAGAAATCTGGACAAATGGTGCCCCAGCATACGAAGGTCTAGTTGAATCTGGCGCAATTATTCCTGTGACAGAAGTTTTGTCAGATGGTGGTGTGGAAGGATTTTTTGTTCCAAACTACCTTGTCGAGAAACACCCAGAACTAGCAACACTAGAAGGTATTACAGCTAATCCCAAGCTTGTCGGGAACCGCTTTCACAACTGTCCAGAGGGATGGACGTGCCTAAACGTCAGCACCAATTTGCTCAAGGCAGGCGGACTAATTGACGTTGGTGTTGAAAACTTTGTGCATGGTTCCGGCGAAACTCTTGCGGCCTCGATCGCTTCGGCCTACGAGAACAAGGAACCGTGGTTCGGCTTTTACTGGGGACCGACATCTGTACTAGGTAAGTATCCGATGACTTTGGTCGAAATGGGTGAGCACAAACCAGAGGTATGGGCCTGCAACAGTACTGCGGAATGCGAGACGCCTGCCATGAGTGGGTTTCCTCGTAGTTTGGTTGTGACGGTCTTGGCTAAAGAATTTATGGCAGAGAACCAAGCGATCAGTTCGCTCATGACAAACTTGTCCTTCACAAACTCCCAAATGAGTGAAACACTGGCATGGGTTGAAGATAACGATGCTTCTTACGACGAGGGCGCGGTGCATTTCTTAACAACCTATAAGGATGTGTGGGGGGCGTGGCTTAACGATGCTGCGCGAGATAAACTTTCCGCATTGCTGTAGTAAACTGCATGGACAGGGGCATCCTAAGTGATGCCCCTAACGCACTGAAGTAGATCGGAAAGCGTTATATGGCCTTCTATGACAAGTTATTCAGCGCATTGGGTTTGAGCGACTGGTGTGGCACGTCAGATGACAATGCGCCTCTTTCGCTGGCGGACCTTGCGGCGCAAGCAGGAGGAGAAAAGACGTCTGAGCCGTTCTTTCCTATTCCTTCGTTTGATAATTTTCATGAAAGCTGCAACCGCATATGGCAGTCGCGCGATGTAACCAACGGAATAGAAGAAGGATTTCTGGCGGCCAAACCGGTCCTAAAAAATGTCCTAGACCCGATCACACAACCATTAAGCTGGATGCTGGATAGCGCACTTTGGCTGTTTGAAGCGATGCCGTGGTTCATCATGGTTCCGCTTCTGGTTGCGATTTCGTGGTACGCGTCGCGATCGCGTCCTGTGACGATCTTTGTCGCCGTCGCGATTATGCTATTGGCCCTCGTCGACCACTACGATGTGGCGATGCAAACCCTTTCAATCATCTTTGTATGTACGGCGATATCGGTGCTTTTCGGTGTGCCCATTGGAATTGCCATGTCGAAATCTGATCGATTGCAAAAAAGCGTTGTTCCGCTACTAGATCTGCTGCAGACCTTGCCGACCTTTGTATACCTAATCCCTCTGATTTTCTTGTTCTCGGTCACGGAGTCCAAACTTTATGGAATTGCGATTATCCTTTACGCGATTGTGCCAGTAATCCGTCTGACCGACCTTGGCATCCGCCTTGTAGACCAAGACGTGTTAGAAGCTGCAAATGCTTTTGGTATGAATGACCGTCAGAAACTTATGCGAGTGCAATTGCCGCTAGCGCTGCCGAACATAATGGCCGGAATCAACCAGACCATCATGATGAGCCTTGCCATGGTCGTGATTGCCTCTCTGGTGTCGGCGCCTGGTCTAGGTGTAAATGTTCTGCGCGGTATCAGAAACTTGGAATTGGGTGTAGGCATCGTTGCTGGTCTCGGCATCGTTATGCTGGCCGTAATTCTTGATCGCGTGTCCAAAGCAGCGCTCACACGGGTCGATAAGGCTCGAGTTAAACACTGAGGAGCGAGTTCAATGACACAACCAATGGTCAGTATTCGTGGGCTATACAAGATCTTCGGCGCCCGCGACAAAGACGCTTTGCGCCATGTTCAGAGTGGTATGGGCAAGCAAGAATTGCTGACGCAGCATAAACATGTTCTGGGACTCAACAACATCAATGTGGATATGCAGGGTGGGGAAATCACAGTGGTCATGGGCCTGTCCGGCTCTGGAAAATCTACTTTGATCCGCCACCTGAACCGGTTGATCGAACCCACTGCGGGCGAGATCATCGTGCAGGACGAAGACGTGATGCAACTGTCCGAAGATGGGCTGCGCCATGCCCGCCAGGAAAAGATGTCGATGGTGTTCCAGAAGTTCGCGCTTTTGCCGCACAAAACTGTGCTAAAGAACGCAGGCATGCCCCTGTCGGTACGTGGCGAGGACGAGGCCACCTGCGACCGCGAAGCCGCGAAATGGCTGGATCGCGTGGGTTTGAGCGCGTTTGAGAACCATTATCCAGCGCAGTTGTCTGGTGGGATGCAACAGCGTGTGGGCATTGCCCGAGCACTGACCGCAAACACACCGATCATGCTAATGGACGAGGCTTTCTCGGCCCTTGATCCGCTGATCCGGACCGACATGCAGGATTTACTGCTCGAGCTGCAAAAAGAGCTGCACAAGACCATCATCTTCATCACTCACGATCTCGATGAGGCGCTGAAGCTGGCCGATCATCTTGTGATCCTAAAAGACGGCTTTGTCGTGCAACAGGGAGAGCCGCAGCATATCCTGCTGAACCCAAACGACCCCTACATCGAAGACTTCGTAAGCGACATCAACCGCGCACGGGTTCTGCGGGTGCGCTCGATCATGACCCCGGTTAGTGGGAACAAAGTGCCAAATGGTGCACATGGCGAGGTGGACGTGAACGACACACTTGAAAGCGTGATCGCGCAGTCCGGTGGAGATACGACACACGCCTATGTCGTCAAAGATGGGGAGCAGACGGTCGGCACACTGGATATGATCGAACTGGTTCGCGCTCTTGTCCCTCGCGTCGCACCTAAAGCGGGTACGCGACAGTCCTGACGCGCACTGATCGGACCTAGGCAGATCGATATGCCTTGCCTCTACCGTTTCGCCGAAGTTCCCCAACGACGGTCGAAGCAGAACGCCTAAGATCACGTGCGAAAGGTAATCCGATAAGACCGCCATTAGGATATATTAGTGAACTTTTGGGATGGCGTGGACCTTTTACTCGAATTGCGTCAGAGGCAGCCTCGCTGTTCTGCTCAAGCATAAACGGACCATTCCGATAATAGGGATAGGTTTACTTCGGCCACCGGCGGTAACTAATTTTACATGGTCTGAAAATCTTTTCAGTTCTTTGAGAGTGGGCCTGGCGGTACAAAGAGTTATTAATCACAACTGTCCAATCGTGAAGGGAATGGGCGTGTACTCAACCTCTGAAATTCACATGAATAAGGTCTGAATGAACCGATAATAGGAGCTTCGCACATGTCCGACACAGATGAGCATCTGAAAGCAGGCATCAGCAAGGAATGGAACTGGCATCCGGATTTGCCCGTAGCGGTGACGCCGCTTTTTTCATGGCCACCAAGGCCCATAGCTACGCTCCGGTGGTTTGCGACCAACTGGCTGCCGATCACCGAATACCTAATCTACACACTGATGGCCTGGGCCATCTGGGCGTGGCTGGTGCCACCCTTGGAGCAGATGCAGCGCTTAAGTTGGGCATGGGTTTTGCAGCTTTGGGCGCGCAACCTGATCCTGATGATCTTCTTTGCCCAAGGACTGCACCTGTGGCTTTACGGATGGAAGAAGCAGGACGAAGCTTACAAGTTCGACCGGCGCGGATTAGCCAAGAATGCCCGCATCTTCCTCTGGAACGATCAATACTGGGACAATGTCACCTACGCGCTCCTATCTGGCGTGACGGTCTGGACGTTCTATGATACTATTGTTTGGATGGCTTACGCCAATGGATGGGCGCCGATGATCACGGCCCAGAGCAATCCGATCTGGTTTTTTGCCATGTTCCTGTTGTTGCCTGTTGCGCAGTCCTTCCATTTCTACTGGCTGCACCGCGCACTGCACATCCCATGGATCTACAAGCGCGTACATTCTGTGCATCACCGTAGTGTTTCGGTTGCACCGTGGTCAGGCTTTTCCATGCATCCGATCGAGCATGTCGGCTATTTAAGTTTGCTGCTGATCTTCCTGGTTGTGCCAGCGCATCCCATCCACTTTCTCTTCATTGGATATTCGTTGGCACTTGCTTCAGCCACGTCGCATGCCGGTTTCGAAAACCTGGTGCTTGGGGATAAGGCCAACCTGAAGATCGGGTCGTTCCACCATCAACTGCATCACCGGTATTTCGAATGTAATTATGGCGGCCCGGAAATGCCTTGGGACAACTGGTTCGGAAGCTTTCACGACGGCAGCCCCGAGGCAACGAAACGTGTGCGCGAAACTAAGAAGCGCATGCACACGAAATGAGTGGCTGGAAAATACCCCGAGAAGGTCGGCGGTGATCCGGAACGCGCTAACAGGCATAGTTGGGATTTAACAGATCAGGACCGGAAGAACCGCATGGTCGGGTCGGCCTCGATTTGTTCGTAAAGCCAGTCGATAAATGTATCGAGCTTGGGGTTGGGTGCACCTTCTTTTTGCGTCACCAAATACCAGCGGCCTGGCTCGGGCACTGAAATTTCAAACGGTTTGACCAGGCGACCCCGCTCAAGATCACGCGCGCAGAACGGTGCCCTTGCGACGCTGATACCGTGATTGTTTAAAACGGCTTCGCGGACAAGAGGGTAGTTATCGAAGATTGAGCCAAATTTCATCGGTTCGCGATCTAAGCCTACAGCATCCAACCAACAGTCCCAGTCATCCGGCTCATTCCATGTGCTTGGGACACTCAACAATAAGTAATTTCTAAGCTCTTCGAGTGGCATTCCGCCGCTTGCGGAATTGAAAGCCTCTGGCGCGCAAACCGGGTAGATATCCGTTTCGAATAACGGGCTATAGTTAAACCGTTTGTCAAATGGTGGCGCGTTGAACACGCCCACATCGAACCGGTGCATGTCATAATCACCGTCTTCAAAGGTAGAGACTATGCGCACGCGTGTGTTCGGATTGTCCTGAAGAAATTCAGCCAATCTGGGCTGTAACCACATTGTATTGAAACTTGCGTAGGACTGAACGAGCAACACGTCCGGTTCCTCAGGTGCCTGGATGCGCCGCGTGGCTTTGATAATTCCCTGAATGTGTTCGCGAACTGCCGGATAATACTGCTCACCAGCCACTGTCAGTTCGACCGAACGGCTTGTGCGTTCCAGTAGTTTAACGCCGATTGATGTTTCCAGCGCTTTGACTTGGTGGCTGACGGCGGCATGCGTCACACAAATCTCGTCAGCGGCCTTTCGGAAACTCTTGTGACGCGCCACCGCCTCAAAAGCGCGCAGTGAAACCAGCGTGGGCATGTGAGTGCTCATTATTGCATCTCCTTGATGAAACCTACTCTGCTTACCCTCAGAGTTATCCGACAACGGGCGCGAATGGAGCAGGTTTTTGATACTCTTTTTCGTAGCCTGTCAGGGGATAAAACGCAATTCGCGGTGCGATATGATTGGTTAGAATTTCTTGATGAAAAGAAATTTCTTTCAATTCTTCGACAGGGTGAGAAATGCCAGATTAGCAGATAGAGATGTTATGGGATTCCACCTTCATGCCACCACTTTCACCTTCGCCAAATGCATATGGCTATCCGTTGCTGATTAAACACTTACTGGCCGGATCCCAGCTCGCGTCAGCCAGCGAAAAAATCGTCAGCGGCGGCAAATTGCGGCTGAGCTACGCGGACTTGGGCAAACGCATGCGCCAACTTGCCAATTCTTTAAAGGCCAGCGGGATACATGAGGGTATGCGCGTCGGTGTCATGGATTGGGATACGCACCGTTATCTTGAGTGTTTTTTCGCGATCCCGATGATCGGTGCGACCCTTTTCACGATCAACGTCCGTCTATCTCCTGCGCAGGTTCTCTATACGATCAACCATGGGCAGCCGGACCTGATTATCGTGCACCGCGATTTCATGCCGCTCATTGATAATATCAAGTCGGGCTTTGATCGGGATATCATCATTGTGCCGATTGGAGACGGAGAAGGATATGAAGAGTGGATAGGCGAGGCCCCAGAAAGCTTTGACTTCCCGGACTTCGATGAAAACCAAACGGCAACATTGTTCTATACGACCGGGACCACAGGCAAACCCAAAGGGGTGAGCTATTCACATCGGCATTTGGTCCTTCACACATTGGGCCTGATCACAGGTTTCGGCGCATGGCCCGGAAATGCCGGATTTCATCGCGGCGACGTCTACATGCCGCTGACACCTTTGTTTCACGTCCACGGTTGGGGTTTTCCATATGCCGCTACGATGCTGGGGCTGCGTCAGGTCTATCCCGGTCGATATGACCCTGACATAATCCTGCGATTGATTTCAGACGAAGGCGTCACCTTTTCCCACTGCGTGCCCACAGTTCTGTCAATGATACTCGACCATCCCAACTGCCCGCAAACTGACCTGCATAGATGGAAAGTAATCATTGGGGGGGCCGCTTTGCCGCGCAGTCTGCAAACCCGCGCCGCGACGGCAGGTATATCCTTGCATGCGGCATATGGGATGTCCGAAACCTGTCCGTTTCTGACGGTGGCCGATTTGTCCAGCAACGATCCTGAGGTGCAGGCTCAAACTGGCTTTTCCGGCCCGCTTGTCGACCTTCGAGTTGTGACACCGGATATGAAAGACGTTCCGCATGACGGTGAAACAACCGGTGAAATTGTGGCGCGGGCTCCCTGGTTGACACAAGGCTATCTGGATAACGCGCAAGCCTCTGATGAGCTTTGGGACGGTGAGTATCTGCATACCGGGGATGTTGGGTATATCCGCGGGAATGGATCGTTGCAGATTACTGACCGTCTCAAGGATGTAATCAAGACCGGCGGCGAATGGATATCCTCACTGGCACTGGAAAACATAGCATCGTCTTGCAGCGGCGTTGAGGACGTCGCAGCAATCGGGTTGCCGCACGCGAAATGGGGCGAAAGGCCAGTGTTGGTGGCGCAAGCCGCAAAGGATGCCGACCCGGATCATGTACGCTTAAGCGTCATGGAAGAAATCCAGTCGCGTGTTGACGCAGGCGAGATCTCAAAATGGGCAGTTCCAGACGAATTAATCTTTGTCGACCGCCTTCCTAAAACCAGCGTCGGCAAGCTCGACAAGAAACGCGTGCGTCAAGACCTTTCAGCGCGCGCGGATGTAAAATCATGACAGACAAGCAACGCCGTATTCAGGCGCTTATTCATTCCATTGTCACCTATCTGCAGGCTCACATAGCTGCCACGCGCGGCGTTGATCTGACGTTGGATAAGCTGGCAGCCATTGACATGTCTGACGAGAGGCTCATTGACTTACCTCCCCAAGGAACCCGGCACGATGAGGTTCTGAAGAACGCCATCGCCGGGATTGTCGCCCCCGAATTGCAGGATATCGCAGGTTGTCTGAAAGCGGCGAAGGATGATCTGATCTGGCGCGAAGACAAAGCCCAATTCTATCCCCCCGGTGCCGATTTGGGAGAGGGATACACAAAGTGTAACCTGCATACTCTGCTAATTGGGCCAGACGCATGTGGACATCACCATCCCGATTTCAACCTTGGCATTTTCATGCTGGGTCCACGGACGCTGTATCGCGACCACAACCACGACGCGCCAGAGCTTTATCTGAACCTGTCCGAAAAATCGGGTTGGCGGTTTGGCACTCGCGATTGGCAGGATTATCCGGCTGGATCACTTATCTGGAACGCAGCGGGCGAGCCCCACGCCACCCGGGTCTATGATCAACCGTTCATCTCGGTCTTTGTCTGGCTCGAGAACGTGCATTCACCCTGCAATGTAATCCATTTCGACGACTGGGCAGAGGTCGAACAGGATCTTGCCAAACCGTCTAATTGAGGTTTCCGAACATGATTTCCATTAAACACACCGAGGGTGCCGCTTTCATTGAGCTGAATGCCCCGCCAGTGAACGCTCTTGGCCTGAAGATGCGGCAGGCGCTTTCCTCGGCCATCCACGAGTTGGACGCCGATGAACAGGTCAAAGCTATCGTTCTATGCTCGGCTCTGCCGCTCTTTTGCGGCGGCGCTGACATCGTCGAGTTCCGTACCGGGGCAGTTTGGGACAAGCCGGACCTGCCAGACCTGTGTTTAACGATTGAAACCAGCAAAAAACCCATTATCGCCGCAATGGCAGGCCCTGCGATGGGGGGCGCGCTGGAGATTGCGCTTGCCTGTGATTACCGTGTCGCGACTCCGGATACCGTGATGGGCCTGCCTGAGATCAAACTGGGGCTGCTGCCCGGTGCCGGCGGCACCCAGCGCCTACCCCGGATTGCCGGGCTGGAAGTGGCAACGCAGATGATCCTGTCGGGTGATCCTGTGAAGGGCGAATATGCCTCGTCTTGCGGGTTGGTCGACGCGCTGTTTGAGAACGACCAGGAATTTCGTGCGCATGTTTTAGACTTCGCCACCCGTGTCAGCCAAGAGGGCGATCCGAAACGCAGTTGCGCGGATATGACCGTCACACACCCTGATCCGAAGGGTTTCCTCGCGGGTTTCCGAGACCAGATAGCGCACAGGTCCAAAAATCTTGTTGCCCCTGAACGATGCTTGGTGTCCATCGAGGCCGCGTGCGAATTGCCGCTGTCCGAGGGGTTGGCACAAGAGAAGGCAGGTTTCGCTGAACTGCTCGACACACCTCAATCGCGCGCGGGCCGACACCTGTTCTTTGCGGAGCGTGAATGCAACAAGGTTCCGGGCGTTACCCGTGCGGACCGACCACGTGACATTGCATCGGTCGCCGTGATCGGCGCAGGAACAATGGGGCGCGGCATTGCCATCGCCTTTCTGCAGGCGGGGTATCCAGTCACGCTTCTTGAAACTGCGCAAGGCGCGCTCGAACTGGGACTGGAAAAGGTCCGAGAGCATTTCCAGCGCGCGAGCCAAAAAGGGCGGCTCAGTGCCGATCGGGCAGAGGCAATCGCCGCCAACGCCACCGGGACGCTCAGCTACGGCGACCTTGCAGCGGCCGACCTAATCATTGAAGCGGCGTTTGAAAGCATGGATGTCAAACGCCAGATTTTTGAAGCCCTAGACCGACACGCAAAACCTGGCGCGATACTGGCCTCAAACACATCGACATTGGATCTTGATGAAATCGCCGCAGTCACGTCACGCCCGGAGGATGTGATTGGTCTCCATTTCTTTAGCCCGGCGAACGTCATGCGCTTGCTAGAGGTGGTGCGGGGCGCCAAGACCGCTCCCGACGTCATTGCAACGGCAATCACGGTCGCAAAGAAGATCCGAAAGCTCCCTGTCACGGTTGGCGTGTGCTACGGCTTTGTTGGAAACCGGATGCTGGAACCATACTTCCGCGAAGGATCCCGTCTGCTTCTAGAGGGGGCGACGCCGAAACAGGTGGATGACGTCCTTGAAGGCTTCGGCATGGCCATGGGCATTCATGCGATGGCAGATCTGGCCGGAGTCGATGTGGGCGCACGCGTGCGTCAGGAACGGAGTAGTGAAATCGCGCATGACCCGACATACCAGGCTGTGCAGGACAGGTTGTTTGAACTAGGCCGACTGGGTCAGAAAACCGGGCGAGGAAGCTATGTCTACGAGGGGCGGACACGGGTCGAAGACCCAGAGATTGTTCAAATCAGTGCCCATTTGGCGGACTTGCATGGCGTGAAGCGCAGGGAAATCGACGAGAAGGAAATCCTTGAGCGTTGTCTGTTCCCCCTGATCAACGAGGGCTTTTTGATCCTTGAAGAGGGCATTGCAACGCGCCCGGGTGATTGCGACCTGATCTGGGTCAATGGCTATGGTTTTCCAAACTGGCGCGGCGGCCCGATGCACTATTCCGATGAGATTGGATTAAGTCAGATTTTGGAACGCATGACCCACTATCGGCATTCGCTAGGTGCCTATGGTGAGATGTGGTTCACGCCTGCGCAATTGCTGGAACAACTTGCAACCTCGGGCGTGACACTTGACGCACATTTTGATGCCAAAAAGGAAAAATCATGAGAGAAGCCGTTATCGTCTCAACCGCACGAACCCCCATTGGGGTTGCCTTCAAAGGTGCGCTGAACAACATCAAGTCCCCTACCATGATGGGGCACGCCATGCAGCACGCGGTTGAACGTGCAGGCGTGGACCCCGGTTTGATCGAAGATGTTGTCATCGGATCGGTCCTGACTGCGGGAACAGCAGGCATGAATGTCGCTCGTTTGTCGGCGCTGGCTGCGGGCCTTCCCAATACGGTGGCAGGACAGACGATCGACAGGCAATGCTCCTCCGGGTTGATGGCCATTGCGACGGCTGCAAAGCAGATCATCGTGGATGGTCAGAACGTTGCCGTGGCTGGCGGGCAGGAGAATATTTCCGCCCTGCAGAATGCCTATTTGAAATGGGCGGGCGATGAGAAAGATCCAAACGTTATCGCCCAATCTGAGCATGCCTACATGCCGATGCTGATGACGGCGGAAAATGTGGCTAGGACCTATGGGATAAGCCGTAACGCCCAGGATGAATACGCAGTACTGTCGCAGGAACGAACTGCACATGCACAGGCAGCTGGCACCTTTGAAGACGAGATCGTCCCGATCACTGCGATAAAGCGGGTCAAGAACCGCGAAACCGGAGAGGAAACCCAGGAAGAGGTGACCTTATCAAAAGACGAAGGCAATCGGCCGGGTTCGACGGCCGAAACACTTGGCCAGTTGAATCCGGTTGTCGAAGGAGGCCTGATCACTGCCGGAAACGCAAGCCAACTTTCTGACGGGGCCTCGGCCTGTGTGCTCATGGAAAGCAAAATGGCTGAGCAACAGGGCCTCACACCGCTAGGTATCTATCGCGGTATGGCAGTTGCAGGAAACGCACCGGAAGAGATGGGTGTCGGCCCCATCTATGCCATTCCAAAGCTTTTGAAGAATGCAGGCCTTCGCATGAGCGACATTGGCCTTTGGGAGCTCAACGAAGCCTTCGCCTGCCAGGTTCTGTATTGCCGTGATCATCTTGGCATTGACCCTGAAGTCTACAACGTGAATGGCGGTGCCATATCGGTCGGCCACCCCTACGGCATGACAGGTGCGAGACAGGTTGGGCATGCCCTGCTTGAGGGGAAGCGTCGTGGCGTAAAATACGTGGTCACGTCCATGTGTGTTGGTGGAGGCATGGGAGCCGCGGCTTTGTTCGAAGTCGCCTGAGTTAAATTGTAACCAGAAATAGTAATTAATATGATTGAAAGCACACTTTTAACGTGTATCCCGGGCTATGTTGGCTCGTATGTGTTGAGGAACTAGTTGAATTGTTGTGACAGGCAAGAGCTAACCAGAGCGGACATTCAATGAAACCGTAGCGAATGACTGCTCAGAGCCCAAATAATCGGTAAATTGATATCCGTAAACGTGAACACCTAATATTCAGGCTGGCTTCAAAAGCTTTTGATCGCGTGGTAGCGAAGTAGATATGAAAGCTAATGTTACATCAGCACATTATTCAACCGTATCATACCTCTTCATAGAAGACTGGTTGTACGCGTTGCGCCCACTTTGTACTGAAGAGAAGTATCTTTCATTTTTGAAACATGCTGATTTAACGATCGAACACAACCTATCACAGGCTCGTGTGACATTAGATCAACTGGTTCGCCTTTATCAACTTTCTGCAGTGGAAACTGGTGATGAAATGATGGGGCTTTGGAAGCGCCCTATCAGGGCACGTGCTCTGCAGCACCTTTTGACATCCGTACGCGAAGCAACATCACTCACATCAGCGCTTTACAGGTTTTCAACGTTTTGGAACCTATTATTGGACGAGTATCAGTTCACGCTAAACGAAAAAGACAACAGGCTTGTGCTCGCGTTAGAGGCCCAAGATGAAAGCAGGCCGCAGCGATTTGGACATATGCTAATCCTCAAGCTGGCGCATGGTCTTATTTCTTGGTTAGACCGTAAGGAGGTTCCTGTAAGAGAGGTAGGGTTTGCCTTTGATCGTCCCAATTTTGCAGATGATTATTCGGTAATTTTTCCGTCATTAGTAAAATTTTCTTGCCGGCAGACTTTCATTTCTTTCGATCTAGCAGATCTCGGCCCTGTACAGATCCGCAGCACAGCAGATCTTGATTTATTTTTGGAGAATGCTCCGCGGGATTGGATTTTTACGCGCTCTCGCGAACATACCGAGGCATTGCGGGTCCGTAGTTATTTAAGCCGGATGGGTTGGGCATCTGCAAATCTGACCGAGGTCGCTCGCTCGATGCATTTGACGTCACGCACTTTGATCCGTCGGTTAGAAGCCGATGGCACATCATTCCAATCCATCAAAGACGCTTTGCGCCGCGATATCGCAATCCGTCACCTTTCAATAGGGTTGAAAAGTATCGAAGAGATTGCACATGAGGTTGGTTTTTCTTCTGCCGCAAATTTTCACCGCGCTTTTCAAAGTTGGACAGGCACCACGCCAAGCTCTTATCGAAACAGGAAATAGTGCATTAGATTAATTTGTCACTTTTTGACAATAACTTGTCATCTGAAGAGATGGATAAAGAAATTTAAGAACGTTATTCGTCCATAAAATATCTAACTTAATGTAAGCCACTGCATTTTCTTAAACTCGCGCTCTTTATAGATTTGGCGGGATAGGAAAGTGCGACCTATCGAAAGGAATATTCTATGTCCGAAAAACTCAATGGAATCCTTGAAGCTGCTCGTCTTCATGCAGAAGAGGTGATTTTACCGCATGTTGATGATTGGAATATAGCAAAAACTTGGCCCCGTGCTGCTTCTGACAAGGCAGGTGCTGCAGGCCTCATGGGGTTATACGCGCCCGAAGCATTTGGAGGGCAGGGCTTACCACTATCAGAGGGTATACAAGTCTATGAACAGCTAGGGCTGGGAGATGGCGCTTACGCGTTTGCCCTTTCGATGCATAATATTTGCACTTTTGCTGCATGTGGATACGGCACCGAAGCATTTAAAGACGTATGGGGAATGGAACTCACCTCCGGTCGAAAGTTGGCGAATTTCGCATTGACCGAACCTCAATCGGGATCTGACGCAATGAAGATGTATACCCGCGCCACGATAAACGAGGATGGCACTTGGACAATCAACGGTACGAAAGCATGGGTGAGCTTGGCAACTGAGGCAGATGTCTACTTCACGGTTGTGAAAACAAGCGATGTACCTGGGCACAAAGATATGGCGATGATTGCTATACCTGCTGATGCATCAGGGGTTAGCTTTGGTCCAATGTATGATACGCCATCCTATAAGTTTCTACCGATGTCAGAGATGTATTTAGACAATGTCGTTGTCAGCGAAGATAATATCATCCTACCCATCGGTCAGGGCTTTCAAGGCTCGCTGATGGCGATTGATATTGCGCGCGTTTCTATAGCCTCAGGATGCTGCGGCCTGATGCAATCAGCCCTCGACACAGCCCTCTCTTATTCTAAAAATCGAAAAATGTTCGGTGCTACAAACCTTGATCTGGATGGCATCCAATGGATGTTAGGTGAAGTGGCAACTGATCTTGAAGCTTCTAAACTTTTGTATCGCAAAGCCGCAGAAGCGCTTGGCACACCAAAAGGGCCACTTATGGCCGCACATGCAAAACGGTTTGTACCTGATGCGGCTGTAAAAGCTGCAAACACTTGTACACAAGTTCTGGGCGGAATGGGTTTGCTGCAACCTTATGGGCTGGACCGTTTGTCTCGTCTCGCACAAATGCTGCGGATAGTTGATGGTACAACAGAAATTAGTCGCGTTGTTATAGGGCGTGCCTTGCAAAAGCGTGCAGCTGAACTGCCAGATTTACGAATCCCCAAAGGCTTTGGTGAAGCGGATGAAGCCACTGTATCCGTCGCTGCAGAGTAGTCCGTTCCATAGCGGAATTATAGAACAAGGTTAGAGGTTTTAAAGCTGCCATCTCAAACAGCCATGGCCTGCTTCGTCCGCGTAGTAGACCTTTGGCATTGGCCCTGCGAATGTCTGATTTGGGTTGCAAGGTACAAATCGAAACGCTAATTGCGATTGCAAATCAGGACCACTTTTAGGACCGCTTTATAATTTTACCTTAAAAATAAGTAATTGTAATTAAATAGAAGTATATAAAGTTCGACGTCCTCTCCTGGGCACCAAGTATTCAGCTTAGTTAATTGATATCATTAATTTATTATTTCTAACTTGAAATCAGGTCCCACGCTTAGTCCCACAAGTAACGTAGGCCGAATCGCGTAAACAAAGCGTTAGAATAAAAAGAACTTCAATGACGACAGATCCGACCATTTTAGCAGTCTAGAATATTATAAGTTTGGTGAAACAAAATATTGAATTCATTTTTAAAAAGACAGATTTTTACATTGTCTGAAACCTAAGCAGCCGTTCGCAGCACAAATTAAAAATTCGGCAAATTACTGCACATCAGTCGTTAGATGATCGCGAGGCGAATGGCCACTATGAGCCCATTCTGCAATATTCTGCGCCATGTTCAAACGATCACAAGGCGTCGAAAACAGTCATCGGGGAACTCAAAAGCGCAGTGACAGGCAGGACATGCCACCGTCCAGTTTGGCACACTCGGTGTTGCCATAAGGTAAACTTATTAATTTCGGTTTTCTGGTTACATCCTCTATAGTTGCCCACGATCGCGTTCGGTTCTGCGTATTGAATAAAAGGAAAGCCTAATGACCAGACCCATTAAATTCTCAGAGACTGGCCCTGACGGCTGGCTTGATGTAGAAGATAACTCTCTGGAAACAGCCGAGTTGATCACGGGTCAACCGAAGGGATTGGATCATATCTATTTCCAGAAAGACGCACCTGGCGTTCGCGCAGGTATTTGGCGCTCATCTCCATATACAGAGTTCTATGAAGACTATCCCTGCAGTGAATTCATGTATGTGTTGGAAGGGTCAGTTACACTTGAGAACGACGAGTTCTCGGAAACCTATGTAAAGGGGGACGCCTTTCTCGTTCCCAAAGGGTTTCGCGGTTATTGGAAACAAACCGAGCCGATGTTGAAGTATTACGTCATGATCGATTAATCATATCCTTGGCTTCGAAATGCACATGCCCCTTTCTAATCTTTCCAAAACGCCGACTGATCTCGGCAGCTACGATTACATAATCGTTGGCGCGGGGTCTGCTGGCTGCGTGCTCGCCAACCGCTTGGGTGAAGATCCCAAGGTTCGAATTCTGGTGTTGGAGGCGGGTGGCAGCGACAGATCACTTTGTGTTGAGATGCCTGCGGCGCTTTCGATTCCGATGAATACCAAACGGTTCAACTGGGGCATGCAAACTGAACCAGAACCCGGGCTGAATAATCGGATCATGAATCTGCCACGCGGCAAGGGGTTGGGCGGGTCGTCCTCAATTAATGGTATGTGTTATGTTCGGGGCAATCCGATGGACTATGAATTGTGGTCTGCACTGGGGGCTGACGGGTGGCATTGGGCGAATGTGCTTCCCTATTTTCAGCGTCTTGAAAATGTGAATGGCGGCGGACCGCTACGTGGCACTGACGGCCCCATTTCCGTAACCCGCGGGACGGAAAAAAATGTGCTTTACAGGGCTTTTATCGAAGCGGGCAGGCAAGCTGGGTATGCCGTCAGTCCTAACATGAACGAGCGTCAGCACGAAGGCGTCGGCCCAATGGAGATGTCGGTCGGGGGCGGCAAGCGCGCTAGCGCGGCGGTTGGTTATCTGCGTCCAGCAGTTTTGCGTGGCAACGTGCGGGTGATCTCGCAAGCTTTGACAGACCGGATCCAGTTTGAAAACGGGCGTGCAGTGGGCGTTACGTTCACCCGAAAAGGGGCGCCGCACCACGCGCGGGCGCATTATGATGTGATCCTCAGTGCTGGCTCAATCATGTCACCGATAATCCTAAAGCGATCAGGCATCGGGCCGGCTGAGGAATTGAAATCCCATCAGATCGAGGTTTTGGCCGACCGAGCCGAAGTAGGTGAAAACCTGATGGATCATCTGGAGGTCTATTTGCAGCAGGAATGCACCCAGCCCGTATCCCTGTTTTCGCACATTAACCTCATGGGCAAAGCGATGATCGGGGCCCGTTGGTTGCTAACAAAGGGCGGTCTGGGGGCCACGAACCATTTCGAAAGCGGTGGCCATATTCGCAGCCGAGCAGGCATCGTGTATCCCGACATTCAGTATCATTTTCTGCCAGTTGCCATTTCCTACGACGGAAAGAGCCTGGTCAATGGTCACGGGTTCCAGGTGCATGTGGGCACCAAACGATCAAAAAGCCGGGGCTGGGTGCGGTTGCGCAGTGCGCGGCCTGATGATCTGCCGCGTGTCCGCTTTAACTACATGACCCACGCGCAGGATTGGACTGAGATGCGTGCCTGCATCCGGCTGACGCGTGAGATATTCAGACAAGCCGCGTTCGATGCTTATCGGGGGAAGGAAATAGCGCCCGGGGCTGAATGCCAAGGTGATGACTGCATTGATCAGTTTATCATCAACAAAGTTGAAAGCGCCTACCATCCCTGCGGCACTTGCCGGATGGGGAATGACGGCTCTGCCATCGTCGACCCCAATACTATGCAAGTCAAAGGGGTAGAGGGGCTCCGTGTCGTTGACAGTTCGGTCATGCCGCAAGCAACGGCGGGTGATCTGAATGCACCGACGCTTATGCTGGCCGAACGGGCGTCAGACCTGATCCGGGGGCGCAGTTTACCTGCGGCCCAGGATGCCCCTCTGTTGGCGGCACTTGACTGGGCCACCTGCCAACGATCCGCGGATATCAGTCACGATTACGCCGATGACCGTGAAAGTTTGCGCGTGGCATTATTGGAAAATGCTTCAAGATAGCTGCTTTTTGGTGAGAAATTGATGAAACTGAACCTAAAAGACCTAAAGCGCAGGTAAACTATGAAACTGATCTATTCAGACGAACACCGCGAACACGCAGGCGCCAAAGAAATGCGCTACGATCAAATGATACCGATGTGCGAAAGCCCTGAGCGGATGGACATGATATTGGCAGCGTTAGCTGAGGCTGGCTTTACAGACATTGTGGCACCCGCACCGCATGACCTGGAGGTTACACATCAGGTACACGATCCCGCCTTTGTCAGCTTCCTGGAGCGATGCTACCCTCTGTGGGAAGCCGAATTTGGCCCCGGTGGCTTTGCCACTGCCTATACCTTTGGAATGCGCGGGATGTCTCAGGTGCCAAACCAGTCGGTGCATTCGATGCTCAGCTGTTATACTTTTGACGTTTGCGTTCCGTTCATCAAAGGCACATGGAAAGCAATACGTTCGGCTAAGGATGCAGCACTGACGGGAGTTGACCTAATGCATCAAGGCGAGCGGGCCGTGTTTTCGCTCTGCCGCCCGCCAGGTCACCACGCCTCGCGGGATATGGCGGGCGGATACTGCTATCTCAACAATGCTGCTATCGCCGCTCAGGCATATCTGAACAAGGGTGCGAAAAGGGTAGCAATTCTAGACATCGATTATCACCACGGTAATGGAACACAGGCTGTCTTCTATGATCGTGCGGACGTGTTTTTTGCGTCGCTGCATTGCCGCCCAGAAGAAGAGTATCCCTTCCTAATGGGATATGCGGCCGAGGTTGGGAAAGGTGCAGGCAAAGGGTACAATCTTAACTTGCCAATGCCGCGCGGTACAGATTTCCAAGTTTGGGGCCTTGCACTGGAAACTGCGCTGGAACGGATACACAATTATGCGCCAGATATGCTGGTGGTTTCCTTGGGCGTCGACAGTTTCATCGGCGATCCGGTTGGAGGTTTCGAACTGCAAAGTCCGGATTACATAACCATCGGACAGGCGATTGCAAAAGCGAGTCTGCCTACCCATTTTGTGATGGAAGGCGGCTACGCAATGGAAGCTCTTGGCACCAATGTCGCCAACGTAGTATCCGGATTTACAGGCACCTGATTTAGTATCAGCTGCTATTGCCGCTCGTTTTCGGAGTGGGCATTCTTGACGGGCGGTTTTATCGCTTAATATTTCGCTAGGAGGGAGCCAGGATTTGTTCTTCGGCGCCCACAAACTCGACTTTCTTCATCCCATAGTGCGCCCGACCTCAACTCAGTAGCACAGCTGCCTACAAACCAACTTCGAAAGCCTCTGTGATGATCTGCAGGTTACGGCGGGACCTAAGACATATCGCATGGATCTCGCCGTGGGTTGAGAAGTCTGCCGCACGGACGATCCCAACCTGTGTGTCCTCGGGAATTTCACCTATTGAAATTGGCGCAAGCCCCAGACCTTTCTGCGCTGCCTGCAACGCGCCTTCGCGGCTGCCAAAAACAGCAGTGCGGCCCGGTACATACCCGTGTTCGACCAATGCGGCGTCCATCAGGGAGCGGGTTTCCGAACCTTGTTCACGCTGGATGAGTGTCTGTTGACTGAACGCGTCGCGAGAAACGACCCCCTTGTCAGTCAGCGGATGTTCATTGGACACGGCGAATACAATCTCAGGCTGCGATACAAGCCGCATATCGCAATCTGGATTTGGTAGATGCGCGCCGATATAGGCCAGGTCGATCTGATAGCAGAGCACCATGTCCAAGAGCGTTTGCGAATTATCCAACGTGAGGTTTACTTCTAGCGTGGGATAGCGCCGCATCATGTGTAACATAATTTCTGACGCCCAGCGGGGTGAAATCGCGCCAACGCGCAATGTGCCACCTTTGTTGCGTCCAGCTTCGGCAACCAGCGCCTCGGCATCTTTTTCGAGGCTGAATAATTGCTGAGTGTTTTCATGCAGTTTTTCACCTAGTGGTGTCAAACGGGCCGTGCGCCCACGCCCGCGAAAGAAAAGTTCCACTCCATAGCGTTGCTCAAGAGAGCGGACCTGCGCGGTCACGGTTGACTGTGACCGCGCAAGAAGCTCGCCCGCACGGATAAACCCGCCACCCGTGGCGACCGCGTGAAATGCACGTAGTTCGGTCATAAACATGACCTTTAATAGATCAAATCTATTTATTTTTGCAATATAAACTATTTTACCGATCTATTTGCCGTCTTCTAAGCTCAAGAAAAATAGGAGAGCATGGATGGCCACCGCAGAACTTCAACAAGCAAATTTTGATCTCGAAGCCTTGCGTCAAGCCGTCGGCCGCCCCGATGCCATTAGCGACAGTAAAGATGCAATTGACGCCCACAGCTACGACTGGTGGCCGATGAATGCCGCCTGGCGTCAGCAGGAAAAGGCGCCTTATCGCCCCAATGCTGTGGCGACGCCAATCACCGACGATGAGGTCGCGGCGATTCTGATGTGGGCGCAGAAAGGAGGTGTTCCGGTGACAACCTGGGGTCTGGGTTCTTCTGTGGTTGGTGGCCCACTTGCGGTGCGTGGTGGCATCGCACTAGACACCACACGCATGGATCGCGTCCTTTTGGTTGATACGGCAAACATGCATGTCACCGTAGAGGCCGGGATGAATGGCGGCGTGCTTGAGGATCAGCTTCAGGCCCAGGGCTTGACAATGAATCACTCGCCACAGTCGCTTTACCGCTCGACGGTCGGTGGATGGCTGGCCACCCGGGCGACAGGGCAGTTTTCATCACGTTATGGCGGGATTGAGGATCTATGCGTTGGCTTCAAGGCGGTGCTTGCGGACGGAACAAAGGTCGAGATCGGTGGCACGCCACGGATGGCGGTTGGGCCAGACCTGCGGCATGTGCTGATCGGGTCCGAAGGCTGCCTGGGTGTCATCACCGAGGTGACATTGCGGCTTTTTCCGCTGACTGAGGCGCGTGAGCTGCGCACTGTCGCCTTCCCGGACATCGCGACGGGTGTTGCAGCGATGCGCGACATCATGCAGTCTGGTCTCCTCCCATTCCTGTTGCGGTTTTACGATTTGGCCGAAGCGCGTCACGCGATGAAAGACCCGGCCTTCGGATCACCTGTAATGTTCCTTGGCGCGGAAGGCTCTGCCAACATGGCCGCCAGCGAGATTGCCGAGTTGTTGAATGTCTGCGCCCGCAATGGGGGTCAGGATATCGGCCCGGCCGGTGCCGAGGGATGGATGAGGCGTCGCTTTGATTTCTCGACCATCGAGAATGTTGTGAACAGCCATGGTGGAGTGGCAGAGACAATCGAGGTGGCAAACACCTGGTCTGGAATTGGCGGCACCTATGACGCGTTGACCGCGGCGATGAAACCCTTCGCTGACGAAGTGTTAGGCCATTTCTCGCATGCTTACAGCGATGGTGTATCACTTTATGTCATCTTGCTTGGCAAGGCAGATGACCCGGCCGGTGCCGAGGCACGTCTGAAGCAGATCTGGGAGACCGCGAACCGCGCGGTACTCGACTCTGGTGCAGTGCTTTCACACCACCACGGCACCGGACTTGCACGAAACGATTATGTACGTGAGGCCCTGGGTTCGTCCTGGGATCTCTACGGTCGGCTGAAAGAGGCGATGGATCCATCCGGCATCCTGAACCCAGGCAAGCTCGGCTCATGAACCGCGCCCGAGGACGGGCGCAATTTAACCCAATGGGAGGACTACTATGACAAAAACGATACGCAGAAACCTGTTCAAGGCCGCGGCGCTGATTGGCGCGGCCGTCCTTGCCGCCGGACCGGCTCTGGCGAAGGAAAAGCTGGTTCTAGGCACGATTCAGGGCCCGACGTCGCCCTTGACCCGGGCTGCTGAGCATTTCGGTGCGGAACTGGACCGGCTGACCGAGGGGCGCTACGTCGTGAATGTTGTCAGCGCCGCACAGCTTGGTCCAGCACTTGAGCAATATCAAAACATTCAGAACGGTGCGCAAGATCTGTTTCTTGATGACATCGGATGGAATGCGCAATTTGTAAGGGACTATGGCGTTCTGGCGGTGCCTTTTGCGATCAATGGGCGCGAGGGCTTTCGTAAGGTTCTCGGGAGCGGCTTTGCAGAAGGCTGGCGTGCCGAGTTAAAGGACCAGCACGGTATCGCAACGCTGTCAGATACGTTCATCCGCTCGCCACGTGTGGTTTTCAGCACCGCGGCGGTTCAAAGCCCGGATGACCTCGCGGATGTGAAGTTTCGCGTCCCTGAGATTGATGTCTATTTCAACTCGTGGAAGGCGATTGGGGTGAACCCGACGCCGGTACCGTGGGGCGAACTTTACCTAGCACTGCGTCAGGGTGTGGTCAATGGCGGCGAAGGGCCGTTCACGACGCTTATTCCAAGTAAGTTCCCCGAAGTCGCAAAAAACGTGCTGCTGACGAACCACCTTTATTCGTCTAATACAATGATTATGAACGGTGCGAAATACGATGCTCTGAGCGATGAGGACAAGGCGCTGTTTGTGGAGGCCACGAACTCTGCCGAGCAATTCTTCATTGCAGAAATCGCAAAGCTGGAAGGCGAGCATCAGGGCGTGATGGAAACCGAGTATGGTGTCACTTTCGCGACTCCATCCGATGAACAACGTGCAGCTTTTGCAGCAAAGGTGTCTGAAGCCGTAACTGGATTTGTAGACAGCGGTCTGTTCAGCAACGGTATCTACGAAAAAGTTGTCGCGGCCCAATAAGCGATTGCTGATCATTCCCGGCGCGCGTTCTGTTGTGCGCCGGGATACTCTTGAAACAAGGATAACGTTCCATGCGTGTCGGGCTAATTGCAGATGACTTGACTGGGCTTGCCGCCGTCGCCAGTGAATTTGAACGCCACGGTTTTTCCGTCGGCATCGCACTTAACGTTTCTGCAGTATCTGCGTTGGCGGACCGCTACGACATTGTTGGGATCGACACGAATTCCCGTGCTCTGAAATCTGATACGGCGGCGACGGCAGCGCGCGAGGCGGCTGAAGCGCTTGCAAAATTCAACCCTCACTGGTTGTTCAAGCAAGGCGACTCTGCACTGCAAGGTTATATCGCTGCCGAGCTTTCGGCAATTGCCGTTTTGCTCAAGGCAAAAAATGTGCTGTTTGCACCCGCATGTCCCTCGCTGAGGCGATTCACCATAGACGGTGTCCATCGTCCAGTGGCGGATGACCCCCAAACTCACGTCCGTGTGGCGGATCTTTGGTCCACGGACAATTCGGTGGCCATCGCAGATGTCACAAGTCCTGCGCCTATCTCTCCCGGACAACCACTTATTACCGTCGCAGACGCAGAAAACGACGCGGACCTTGATGTCGCAGTGCGCCGCGCCAGCGCCGCCGACAAACGGCTTGTTGCTGGGTCAGTGGGCCTAGCCAAGGCCATCGCCCGGCACATGTGGGCAACGGAGACGCGAGATGCCAAGCCAGCGCTTATTCTGCTTGGCAGCTTTCAGGCGCGCTCACGCAAGCAAGCCGAAACCTTGTTGGCAACAGGAACTACGCGACTGATCGAACTTCCCACAACGGGCGAGGCGGATGACGTCTGCGCCACCGTTCGCGAGGTAGGACAGGCGCTGTGCGACGGATATCATGCCGTGCTCGCCGCTTCCTCTTCAGTGGTAAATCCAACCGATACAACGCGCTACCCGTTTCTTGACGCTGACGTGCGCGCTGGGATCGAGGACGCGCTGGGCCAGTCGGCACATGCGATTTTTAACGAATACCGAAACCAAATGTGCGGGCTGATCGTTGCAGGCGGCACGACCGCCGGGATCGTAGCGCGCGATGTGCTGGAAGTCGTAGCACTGCATCAGGTGGAACACCTCAACGACGGGGTTGCCGCTGGGCTCGCTGAAGATATCGGGGGACGTTTATTGCCGTTGGTTACCAAGGCCGGAAACTGGGGAGAAGCAGAAGCTTTTTTGCGCGCAATCCGCTGGTTGCAACAAACACATTCGACCCAAGAGCTGAAACAAGGAGTTAATTGAATGTCTGACGAAACCCTCGTGATCGGCCTAACAATGGGTGATCCGGCCGGCATTGGTCCGGAAATAACCACTGCGCTTTTGGCGGAAAGATGCAACGACAAAAAAATACGCCCCATCCTGATCGGATGCGCAGCGACGATTGAAGCAACGTCCCGCCGGCGGGGGCTTGATCTTGAGATCCGGCGCCACAGCATACTTGACCGTGAAGCGCTGAGCGCGGGCGGCATTGACGTCTACGACCCCGGCACATTCGATGCCACGGTGGTCAAGCCCGGAGAGGTTTCGCGCGACGCCGGTAAGGCTTCGATGCTTTATAACCGACAAGGCGCAGAGCTTGCCATGGCCGACAAAATCGACGGTCTTGTCACCTCGCCCGTCACCAAAGCCAGCGCCAAGATGGCCGGCTATGATTATCCGGGTCAGGCTGAATATTTCGCAGAGCTCGCCGGTGATGTGGCGTTTTCTACAATCCTGATCTGGCGTAATTTCAAGGCAGCGCTGTTTACCACCCACACGCCGTTGATCGAAGCTTGTCGCGCGGTGACCAAAGATAACCTTCTGAAGAAAATCCGATACCTGCACGAAAAACGGTTCGAGCTAGGCGCGCCCGATCTCCGGCTAGCGGTTGCCTCCCTCAATCCTCATGCCGGTGAATTCGGCACCATGGGGCGCGAAGAGATAGATGAGATGGAACCGGCCATTGCCGAGGCGCGGGCTGAGGGAATTGCGGTCGATGGTCCGTTCCCGGTCAACGCTTTGATCTCTCCACCTTATAACGGTCGGGACTATGACCTGACGCTGGCTCTTTATCATGACCAAGTGGTAGCGCGGATGAACATGAATGAAACCACCACATTGACCTTTGGCCTGCCCTTTATCCGCACATCGGTTGGGCATGGATCTGCGCTCGACATCGCGGGCAAGGATATTGCCGACTACGGCGCGCTGGGGGCGACGTACGACCATACAGCTGATCTGGCGCAGGCTCGCCGGAATAATAGGAAGACAGCACTATGACCCGTCCTGCCATTAGCAATTTTGCCCGGGCACGGGCTATAATGATCCGGCTACAAAAACATCTTCTGATTTTAATCGCCATCGCGATGACGCTTGTGGTTCTTTACCAGATCGCGGCTCGGATCGGTGGGTTCTCGGTTCGGTGGACTGAGGAATTCGCCCGCTTTCTCAGTATCTGGGCAACTTTTCTGGCGGTGCCGATCCTTATCTCATTCGGACGATTGATAAATATTGACTTCTTCCATCTTGCAATGCCGCCGCGCTTGCACCGCATTGTTTCTTATCTGCAAATTGCGGTCTCTGTCGCAGCATTCCTTACACTGTTCTGGGTCGGTCTGGGGCAGGTCCAGGCAACCTGGCGCCAGTCCAGTCCCGGCCTGCTTTGGCCGATGGGTCTCTTCACGCTGCCAATCGTTATCTGCTCGGTTCTCAGCCTTGTGGTTGTTCCGGATTGGATTGCTTCTGCCCGCCACCCCGGCAATGAAAGTGATATGGAGAAATACCTATGACCGTCGGGATGATACTTATTGTTTTGGCCGTACTCATGGCAATTGGCCTTCCGGTCTCGATTGCGGTCCTGGTGCCGTCGCTGCTTTACCTTTTCATCAACGATATCCCTCTGTCTTCGGCCATTGCACGAATGTCCGGCTCGGTGAATTCGTTCACGGTGATGGCCGTTCCATTTTTTATCATCGCCGGTCAGGTGATGAACAATAGCGGGCTGACGGAGAAACTGATCGCATTTACCCGCTGCCTGGTTGGGCATATGCGCGGAGGCTTGGCGCAGGTCAACGTCGCCGCAAGCATCATCTTTGCCGGCATGTCCGGATCGGCCGTTGCAGATGCAGGTGGGCTCGGGTCGGTCCTGATCGGGCCGATGAAAAAAGACGGCTACACCGGATCTTTCGCTGCTGCAGTTACGGCTGCGTCCTCGACTATCGGGCCGATTATTCCGCCCTCAATTCCGATGGTGATCTTTGCTGTTATCGCCGAAGAATCGGTTGGACGTCTGTTTCTTGCTGGTGCGGTTCCCGGCTTTCTGCTGGGCCTCTTGATGATGGTGATGTTGCGTTTCATGCCCCAGACACGCGACGTCAAGGTTTACCCGCGCGGTACTTTAACTGAACTTCGCACCCATTTGCCCGCCGGTCTCCTCGCGCTTATGATGCCCGCAATCATTCTGATTGGCATTACCGCCGGCGTCTTCACCCCGACAGAAGCGGCGGCAGTGGCGGCGGTTTATGCCACGATTGTGGGCGCATTCATCCTGCGCGGGCTTACAATGAAGCGCTTCCGCGGCGCGCTTTTGCAGAGCATGCTGCTCTCTGGCAACGTTCTGTTTGTTGTGGCGGTCGCAGGCGTTTTTGGCTGGATTTTAGCGCGCGAGGGCGTGTCAGGACAGCTGGCCAACTGGTTGATGGAGATGGAGTTGTCGCCCCTGATGTTGCTCATCGCGCTGAATGTCCTGCTTTTGCTAATCGGCTGCGTGCTTGAACCTATCTCTATCTTGATTGTGCTCACCCCGGTGCTGGTCCCAGTAATCGGATACGCAGGGATCGATACGGTGCATTTCGGTGTGATTATGGTGTTCAACTTGATGATGGGCCTCGTCACCCCGCCTATGGGGCTGGTGCTCTACGTCGTAGGGGATGTCTCTGGCGAAAAGTTCGAGCACGTCGTTAAGGACATTCTGCCGTTCTACCTTCCGATGCTTTTTGTCCTGCTGCTGATCACGGCCGTCCCGAATCTTGTGCTCTGGTTGCCAGACCTGGTCTTCAACTGATCCGGCGCAAAGTTCGACAACACTGGAACAACAGACTCGAATGATCATGACCTCAGAGCGGAGCCACTTGGAGAAAAAAATGGAAGAAAGTCAATCAAAGCTAAAGATTGCGATCGTTGGTGCCGGGCTTATCGGCTCTGGCTGGGCGCTGGTTTTCGCAAGGGCAGGTCATACTGTCCGTGTCTTTGACCCGTCTGAAGAAGTCCGTGCGCGTGTCTTGAGTTGGGCTAGGAACAGTCTGGACGAGATGGCCCAGATTGAATTTGACGAGGACCCCAAGAAAATCCTTACGCGCATCACTGTTTTCGACACTCTGGAAGACGCGCTCGACGGCGCCGTTTATGTGCAGGAGTCTGTTTTTGAGACAGTCGAGTGCAAGACAGAGGTCAGCCTTTCAATTGATGCGTTGCTTGGCGAGGGTGTGATTGTCGGATCGTCCTCATCGGGCATCCCGGCGTCTCACTTCACCCAAGGGTGTAAGAACAGGGGGCGCTTCATTATCGCGCATCCGGTGAACCCGCCGCACCTGATTCCGGTTGTCGAACTGGTTCCGGCGCCCTGGACCGACGAAGGTGTCGTGGAGTTTGTGGCCAAATTGATGAACGAGGTCGGGCAGATGCCGGTGCGTCTGACACAGGAAATCGACGGCTTTGTTATGAACCGGCTTCAAGGCGTTATGCTGAACGAAGCATGGGCCCTGTACGAAGACCGTATTGCCAGCCTTGCCGATATTGATGTGGCGATCTCGCATGGCCTGGGGTCGCGCTGGGCTTTCATGGGACCATTTGAGACAATCGATCTGAATGCACCAGGCGGCATTGAAGACTATGCATACCGGCTCCGCGATCTCTATGCCGGCATGGTTCGGGAACCGCGCGGTTGGTCAGATGAGGTCATCCAGAAAGCAACAGATGAACGGCGCTCAATTCTGGATGCGTCGGACCTCGCGGCCCGCCGCGCCTGGCGCGACACAATGCTCGGTCGGCTGGCTGCATTTAAGAAATCACAATCGCTTTAGGATTAAGTGTACCTCAACGTTCTTCCAGAGCTCCGAATTTGAAAGGCAAAACTGTGTCCAAGCTTCAACATACCCACAACAGCCAAGTTATAGGCACCTCCAATGCCGATGTTCACAGCTTCCGCCTTGATGGCAAGCGCGCGTTGGTCACTGGGGCAGGGCGCGGCATCGGGCTGGCCATCGCCCAGGCTTACGCCGCCGCCGGTGCCGAAGTCTTTTTGTGTGCGCGCACGGGTTCTGAAGTCGAAGCCGCCGCCGGAGATTTGCGCGCTCAAGGTGAAAAAGCGCAAGCGCTCGTGCTTGACGTGACCGATATAGCCGCCGTTGAGCGGGCCGTTGATACGCTTCCCGGTTTGGATATCTTCGTAAACAACGCTGGGACAAACCGTCCCATGCCACTGGCGGATGTAACAGAGGATGATTTTGACGCGATAATGGATCTGAATGTCAAGGCTTCTATTTTCTGCGCTCGCGCAGTCGCCAACAGGATGGTACGGGATGGAACAGTAGGTTCTATCATCAACATGTCATCGCAGATGGGGCATGTTGGTGCAAAGAACCGGACGCTTTATTGCGCCTCGAAATGGGCTATCGAAGGTTTTACCAAGGCGCTTGCTATTGAGCTGGGCGGCTGCAGTATCAGGGTCAATACGATCTGCCCGACATTCATTGAAACGCCTTTGACCAAACCATTCTTTGAGGACAAAGATTTCCGTGAGGAAGTTCTTTCAAAGATCAAGCTGGGCCGCCTCGGTAAAGTGGAAGACGTTTCAGGCGCCGCGGTCTTTCTTGCCTCGGATGCAGCTGCGCTCATGACAGGAGCCGCCTTGATGCTTGATGGTGGTTGGACCGCGGAGTAAGAGTTTGTTGACAAGGTTCATCCTTAGTAGCGTTACTAGCAGCGCGCGGTGTAAACACGCAGAACGAGGGATTTGCTATCGGGTGAGTCATTGGTCTTGTATCTAGTAACGCTCGCATAGAACGAGCCAGTATGGTTGTGGAAAACAGTCAATTTTCAACCGGATCCACAATCTGAGCTCGAAATAAAAGGTCTGCACTTGGGGAAAGTGTCCAACTTAACGGTGAGCATCCTATTTCATAAAAGCTAACCTTAATGCGATCCTGCCGAATGCTAGCTTCGTCCGCATAGAGGTAGTTAGATGATCCCGCAGCGAATGGCTGTTTAGAGCCCATTGTTTCGGGTGCTGCATCGAGAACGAATGGCGGCAGCACGCAGTTAGCGCACCTTACGGAATAGCACTTTCCGCCCAAAACGAGCATTCGAATTTCCTTTGGGAGGCGGCCTCTCAGAACACAGGTTTCGAGAACTCTGTCTCGCTTAGTG
>Ga0255771_1000749_pt1 | contig 36555 bp, 34 predicted proteins | sample 011ome_19_FD_179969 | JGI IMG/M metagenome (GOLD analysis project Ga0255771, IMG submission 179969) | Coastal salt marsh microbial communities from the Groves Creek Marsh, Skidaway Island, Georgia - 011510BT metaG (version 2) | ecosystem: Environmental > Aquatic > Marine > Intertidal zone > Salt...
CGCTATATCGAAGACCCGAGGCTTGGATGATGGCGATGGCTTCATCCACGCGGTCCATGGGGGAGTCGCTGTGGAGCGGAATGAATTGGATTTGAGCACTAATGGTCATTAGATGGGCATTTGAATGAAGGAACCAATAAAGGTGGAGAGCGCCATAATCAAGGTGCTCCAGATGGTGATACGCAATACTGCCTTTTTAACGCTGGAACCGCCCAAAGCTGCGCTGGCACCACCCAACAAGGCGAGGAAACTCACAGAGAACAAATATTCAATCCAGAACAATTGCTCGAGTGGAAATAGGAAAATGAGTAAGAAGGGGAGACCGCCGCCTACCAAGAAGCTCAATGCACTGGCCCCTGCGGCTTCCAACGGATTGGCCGAGGTGATTTCATTAATGCCTAACTCGTCCCGGGCGTGAGCACCTAGTGCATCGTGTTCGTGTAATTGGCGCGCGACCTCTGCGGCGGTCTCGGGCTTGAGCCCGCGACGAACATAGATCTTGGCCAATTCCTTTTCCTCCAACTCCGGCATTTCTTCCAGCTCACGAGCTTCTCGTTCTAGATCGGCTTGTTCAATATCTGCCTGAGAGCTCACACTGACATACTCTCCGGCGGCCATGCTCAATGCCCCGGCCACAAGACCGGCCAGCCCTGCAATGAGGACAGGGTCTTTGGTGGTGCTGGCGGATGCCACGCCCACAACGATGCTGGACACACTGAGGATCCCGTCATTGGCCCCTAATACTGCGGCGCGTATCCAATTCGATCTATTGACGTAATGCTTTTCTAGCTCTTCACTCATGGCAGGTAATGGATGATGAATATCAATTCATTGGTTATGGTATCTAAGGTAGCGAACCACAATCCATACTCCAATAAATTTCCTTGGCGAGGGATTGGCAACCCTTCATGAGCAAGAGGGGAATTGCGAAAATTATGGTAATGATGAGTAGTATTCGGGCAGTTTTGTTGCGTTTTATTCAGTCGATTTAAGTATTTGTTGAATTTGAAACATAATAAGGCTTTAAATTTTGAATCGAATTCAATAAATTTGCCATTCCCTTATAAATCCAACCGAAAATAGTTGTTTATGACTAAGCATCATTCGGATCTATCACAGGAAAGTAAGGAATACGACGGACTTTACCACCCGTCCTTTGAGCACGATTCCTGTGGGATCGGCTTCGTCGCGAACCTAAACGGTTCAAAATCTAGAAACGTAGTACAAGGTGCATTAACCATGTTAGAAAACATGGAGCACCGCGGTGGACAAGGCGCAGAACCGACGTCCGGGGATGGTGCGGGTATATTAGTTCAAATCCCTCACAATTTTCTATCCGTAGAAGTAGAGGAGCTAGGATTCTCGCTCCCCGCACAAGGGAACTATGGGCTTGGAAACACCTTCTTTCCAAAGGAGGATAATTTAAGGGCGAAGTGTTTGGTGGAATTGGAAAAATACATTGCCAATTTCAAACTCAACCTTCTCGGATACAGGGATGTACCGGTCAACAACGAACCGTTAGGAAAGAGCGCTAAGGACTCAGAGCCGGCGCATATTCAGTTTTTCGTGGCGCCGAAAGAGGCGATGGACGAAGATACGTTGGAGCGCAAGATGGTCGTGCTACGCAAATACGCCAACCGTACCATTCACCAGCTATTCCCATCTACTTACGATAGTTTTTACATCAGCTCGCTAAGTTGTAGAACCTTGATTTACAAGGGCCAATTAACTACTGAGCAGTTGCAGCAGTACTTCTTAGACCTGCAGCGCGATACTTTTGAAAGTGCTTTGGCACTAGTTCACAGCCGTTTTTCAACCAACACTACCCCTAAGTGGAAATTGGCCCAGCCGTTCCGCTACATTGCACACAACGGGGAAATCAATACCATTGCAGGTAATGTCAACGGAATGAGCAGTAAAACTGCCTTATTCAAGGACAGCTTGTTTTCTGAGCAAGAATTAGAACTCATTCACCCGATCTGTGACGTTCGTCGCTCAGACAGTTCGAACTTAGATAACGTCGTTGAGATTTTAACGGCCTCGGGTCGTTCGCTTCCTCACGCGATGATGATGTTGGTGCCAGAGGCGTATGAGAATGACGCCAATATGCCAAAGTACAAAAAGGATTTCTACGGATACCACGCCCACCTCATGGAGGCCTGGGACGGTCCTGCTTCGTTATCCTTTACCGACGGTAAGGTGGTGGGCGCCGTGTTGGATCGTAACGGACTGCGTCCTTCGCGCTACACCTTAACCAAGGATGGTATGGTGATTATGTCGTCTGAAGCGGGCTCATTGCCTGTTGAACCGGCGAATGTTTTGAAAAAAGGCCGTCTAGAGCCGGGTAAAATGTTTGTTGCTGACTTGCAGCAAGGCCGCATCATCACAGACGAAGAGCTTAAAGAGGACATTTGTAAAGCCAAACCTTACGGCCAGTGGTTGGCTGATGGGGAGCTAAGGCTAGAAGATCTCCCTGCGGTGAATGAAAAAGCATTAGGAAACAGCACCTATGAAGAACGTTTGCGTTTCCATGGGTATACGAAAGAAGAGGTAGAGCGCGTCTTACTCCCTATGTTCAATGATGCCAAAGAGGCTATTGGTTCTATGGGAGCGGATAACCCAATTGCTGCGCTGAGTGAGCAACCACAGCATTTGAGCCATTACTTCCGCCAGCGTTTTGCACAGGTAAGTAATCCTCCGATTGACAGTATACGCGAGCGATCGGTAATGTCTTTGACAGCGTTTTTGGGTAAGACACGAAATGTCCTAGATGCCACCGGTGAGCACTGCCGTAAGATCCGTATTGAACAACCGGTATTGACCAACGGCGAACTACAGAAATTGCGCAACATATCGGTGCCGGGCTTTGCTTCGCATGAAATTGAAAGTCTGTTCTATGCAGATAATCCGGAGACTGGACTAGAAAACGCCATCAAGAGTATCTGTAAAGAGGCAGATTTTGCCGTGAAATCGGGCAATAACCTATTGATTATCTCTGACCGCAATGCCGATAAGAACCGAGTGGCTATTCCGTCGCTTTTAGCCGTGGGCGCCATTCATCACTACTTGATTAAACAAGGTGTACGTTCTAATGTCAGCTTGGTTGTTGAATGTGGAGATGCGAGAAGCACCCATCATTTTGCGACGCTTTTAGGCTACGGAGCCAATGCGATTAACCCGTACATGGTGTACGATATCCTGCGCCATTCCTTGAAGGAAGGTAGGGTAGAATCTACTTCAGCTAACACGGAGTTAGATGCTTATTTTGAGAAGGTTAAGAATTACCAAAAAGCAATTGGCAAGGGGCTATTGAAGATCTTCGCCAAGATGGGAATCTCTACTTTGGAGAGTTACCAGGGCGCTCAGATTTTTGAGCCTATCGGACTAAACGGTCGAGTGGTCGGAACGTGTTTCCGTGGCTCACTAAGTCGCATTGGTGGTTTGGACTTCGAGCACATCGCGAAGGAGCAATTGGACAAACTCTCACTGGCATTAAATGATGCTGAAGAGACCTTGCCTTACGGCGGGGTGTACCATTGGCGCGTGAACGGTGAATACCACCATATGAATCCGCGTACCATTACAGCTTTACAACGTGCTTGTCGTGAAGGCAATTACGAGCACTTCAAGAATTACAGTGCATTACTAGATGGGAACGGTCGCTCTTTGCGCCACTTGTTGGAATTCAAACAGCGTCCATCCGTTCCACTAGAAGAGGTGGAAGCGGTAGAAAACATCTTGAAGCGCTTTGCTACTGGGGCCATGTCTTTTGGTTCTATATCACACGAAGCCCACAGCACGCTTGCAGTGGCGATGAATAGAATAGGGGCTAAATCGAACTCAGGTGAAGGTGGTGAAGACGAGATTCGCTTTGGCACCATGGAGAACGGCGATAGCGAAAACAGTGCGATTAAGCAGATTGCCTCTGGCCGATTCGGGGTGACGATCAATTACCTCGCGAACGCCGTTGAACTACAGATTAAAATGGCTCAAGGTGCAAAGCCTGGTGAAGGTGGGCACCTGCCGGGGCACAAGGTGGACGATTGGATCGGTCGAGTACGCCACTCTACCCCGGGGGTAGGTTTGATTTCTCCGCCGCCACACCACGATATTTATTCTATTGAGGATTTGGCCCAATTAATCTATGACCTCAAACGTGCCAACCCTAAGGCAAGAGTGAGCGTGAAACTCGTTTCTTTAGCTGGGGTAGGAACCATCGCTACGGGTGTTGTAAAAGCCAAAGCAGATACCGTCCTTATCTCAGGAATGGATGGAGGCACAGGTGCTTCGCCACTTAGTTCTATACAGCACGCAGGTGTGCCGTGGGAATTAGGCTTGGCCGAGGCGCATCAGACATTGGTGAGTAGCCGATTAAGAGACCGCGTATTGCTCCAAACCGACGGGATGATTCGCACCGGTAGAGATTTGGCCATTGCCACCTTACTAGGCGCCGAGGAATGGGGCGTTGCCACGGCTGCCTTGATCGCAGAAGGGTGTATCATGATGCGTAAATGTCATTTGAATACCTGCCCAGTGGGTATCGCGACTCAGAATCCAGAGCTACGCAAGTTGTTCTCAGGAAAACCTGAGCACGTGATCAATATGTTCTCTTTCATGGCGCAAGAACTGCGCGAGATTATGGCGGAATTGGGCTTTAGAACCATCGAAGAAATGGTTGGACAAGCGCATGTATTGAAACAGAATACAAAGGCAGGCAACTGGAAAGCGGCATTATTGAATTTAGCCCCCTTACTGAAATACGCGGATTGGAGTAAAACTACCAAGGGATACCCCACGCAGCCTATTCCATCTACAGCATTAGATACTACGATGGTGGAGGCCGTGCACAAGTACAAAGCGGATCCAAATCCGGCGCAGTATTCTTTCGAAATTCTCAACACCGACCGTTCTACGGGGACCACAGCGAGCCATGAGGTAGCTAAATGGCGTGGTAGCGCTGGATTACCGGGTGATGCACTCACATTTAACCTTGTAGGTTCAGCGGGTCAAAGCTTTGGTGCATTTGGCGCGAGAGGGCTGACCTTCAATCTCGTTGGAGAGAGTAATGACTACACTGGTAAAGGCCTTAGTGGTGCGAAAATTATCATTCGTAAACCTGAAGATGCGACGATTGTAGCGCACGACAATATTATTTGTGGAAACGTTGCCTTGTACGGAGCGACCTCCGGTGAGCTTTATGTAAATGGGATTGCCGGTGAGCGATTCTGCGTGCGAAATTCAGGTGCCAAAGCCATTGTAGAAGGTGTGGGGGACCACGGATTGGAATACATGACCGGTGGTGAAGCCATCATCTTGGGTACCATAGGTAAAAACTTTGGTGCGGGGATGAGTGGAGGAATCGCTTACGTCCTAGATGCCGACGGCACTCTTGAAAGCAGATTTAACAACGATAGCGCTGATCTAGAGCAGCTATCTGTTGAAGACTTAGCCTACTTACAATCTCGCATTCAGGCACATTTGGACCTTACAGGTAGCGAGCGTGCTAAGGCATTGCTTGGCGATTGGAATAATGCTTCAGGCCAATTTGTCAAAGTATTCCCAAGAGATTACAAACGCGTTCTAGAATCGAAAAAAGCACAAGCACATGGGTAAGGATACCGGATTTTTAGAAGTAAATCGCCAAGGGCCGGCTATGCGCCAGCCTGAGGAGCGAGTTAAAGATTACAAAGAACATTACTTGCCGCTAGGCGAAAGAGCCACTGAGCAAGCCTCGCGCTGCATGGACTGCGGTGTGCCTTTTTGTAACTCTGGATGTCCACTAGGCAACCGTATTCCTGAGTTTAACGACGCGGTGTACCGTGGCGACTACAAGGAAGCATACAGCGTTTTGCGCACGACGAACAACTTCCCTGAATTCACGGGTAGAATTTGTCCTGCGCCTTGTGAGGCAGCCTGTGTATTGGGCATCAATAACAACCCGGTAACTATTGAATTCATTGAAAAAGAAATCAGTGAGAAGGCCTGGGAAGAAGGTTGGGTGGTGCCTAAGCTGCCCGTGGTTAGAATGGGTAAAAGCGTAGCCGTTGTAGGTGCAGGCCCTGCTGGTTTAGCCGCTGCGGACCAATTGAACCAGAAAGGCTACCGTGTCAAAGTCTTTGAACGCGATGCCCGTGTTGGAGGACTATTGACCTACGGGATTCCCGATTATAAGCTTGAAAAGCATGTAGTGGCTCGCCGAGCGGCCATCATGGAAGAAGAGGGTGTGGTATTTCAATGTGGTACGGAGATTGGCACAGACATTACGCTAGAGGAATTACGTGAATCTTTTGATGCTGTGCTTATCACTATTGGCTCAAAGCAACCTCGAGATATTCGTGCGAAAGGAAGAGAAGCTAAAGGCGTTCATTTTGCGATGGACTTCTTGCACTTGAACAACCAGAAGGTCGCAGGTGATGCGCCTGTAGGTCAGGACATCACTGCCAAGGATAAAACTGTTCTCGTCATTGGCGGTGGAGATACAGGTTCGGATTGTATCGGTACCTCTATTCGTCAAGGGGCTAAGGAGGTGATCCAGGTGACCATTGAAGAGCAACCACCATTGGAGCGCGCTGAGAATAACCCTTGGCCAGAGTGGCCGAAGATTATGCGCACGTCGTCTTCTCATGAAGAGGGCTGCGAACGTAAATGGGGATTGAATGCAACCTCTTTCAATGCTGATCAGCAAGGAAATCTGGTAAGTGTGAGCTTTGATGAAGTTCGCGGTGAGGAATTGGCCGGTAGATGGCAATTTGTTCCAACCGGAACCCAGCGCACCATTGAATGTGATATGGCCGTATTGGCTATTGGTTTCGTGCATCCAGAGCACGAAGGTCTGGTGAGCGGTGCAGGCTTATCAACAGATCCACGAGGAAATATTGCTGCAGAAGGTTTTAAGACAAGTATGGAGGGGGTTTTCACGGCCGGGGATGCGCGCAGAGGGCAGAGCTTGGTGGTTTGGGCCATCGCTGAAGGTCGTCAGGCAGCTGATGCGATTGATGTATCTTTAGCAGAAAGCTAAAGACCTTGAAATACCTACATATTGCCGTCTCTGCGCTGCTTTTGGCGTGTGCATCGGAAGAGCAACCCATAGAAATCACATTATTCAATGGTGAAGACCTGAGTGGTTGGCATCTGTACAATGAGGAAAAAACACCCTCAATTTGGTCCGTCGAAGATGGGCTGTTAACATGCGATCCGAGCAATGACGGTGCATTTGGCGATTTGGTGACGGATCTTACCTACGAGGGTGATTACATTTTTCAATGCAGTTGGCGTGTCGATTCTGCGGGCAATAGCGGTATTTTCTTTCATGTATTAGAAACTCAGAGCCTCGCTGCTCCCTGGATGAGTGGGGTAGAGTACCAAATTCTTGATCACAGCGATACCACCAACCACAATTACGGGGATCCTACTCGAATGAGTGGCGCCTTATACGGATTTCAAGAATTGCCAGATTCCTCCCTTTATCACCAAGGGGACTGGAACCAAACAGAAGTTCACATGAAAGGCGGTGTGATCACCTACTTCTTAAACGGGATTCAGACAGCGCAGATGGATTTGAACAGTGAATCTTGGAAGGCTGCGGTAGCCGCATCCAAATTTGAGGAGTACGGCGTCTTCGGTAAACCAAGAAACGGTCGTATAGGCCTACAAGCCTGGAAAGGGCGTGTCCAATTCAAGGACATCACCCTAAGGCGTTAATTGTTCTGTAGTGCGTAGGCGTTTAGCGTAATCGCGATACTTAGCCACACTACATAGGGAGTAAGCAGCCAGGTAAGCTGGGGCAGATAAGGCTTTGCCTTGATGGCCATGAAGCCGACCACAAAGACCAACAGGATGATTTCAATCAAAGCGATTCCCGTCCAATGCAGGTCGAAGAACAGTGGATTCCAAAGAATATTCAGGACCAATTGGACACCATAAATCCATAAAATGGTCTTGCTAAGTGCTTCAATTTGAACGGCTTTGTTCATGAAAACGCTTAAACAGACCATGATCAAGGTCCAAGACGCACCAAATACCCAACCCGGAGGTGTCCACGGCGCCTTATTGAGGTTGGTATACCAACTGCCCATGGGGCCTTCGCCCATCAAGTAACTGCCCAACGCTAGGGCACCAAAATTCAAAACGAAAAAGAGGAGGAGTCTCATAGCTTATCTTTCATAAATGCAGCGGTGAACAATCCAATACCCATACCTGCGATAATTCCACCCACCATGGCGGTTCCGCCTAAAATTGGAATAAGCATAAAACCTAAGCCCATACCTAGGAACAGCCCGCCACCAATGGCGAGTCCTTGTCTTGTTGAAACTTTATTATCCGACATATAGCATGATGATTGCAAGGATGATTCCACCTACAGTGAACCAAAGTCCTTTCTTAAATATAGGTGATTTTGGCACGAACATAAAGAAGGCGCTAACGGCAAAGAAGAATAGCGACGCCCCAAAAAACATGTTGAAGTAGTATAATGGATCGTTGGTGGTGGCTTTATGCAAATGCGTTAGCTTGTCGAGCCAACCGGGTAGCTCTTTAGCTGTGAATTTCGCTTCCCCTGTCTCAGGATTGTAGGCACCTTGCTCAAAAACTAAGATCGTACCGTCGTTATCAATTACTTTAAGATCGCGTATTCTCAAGGCAGGGCCCAGTGTTTCTTCGGTTAGGCCTGCTTCTACAGTGATCTCTTTTTGAACCTCTTGTTTGAAGGTATCGGTGTTTCTAAAAATTAGGGTAATGCCTGAAACGGCATAAATCATCATGATTCCGGCTAGGAAAAAGCCAAGGTAGCGGTGTAGTACTCTGAAGGTGAGCATAATTTGTTGGGGTTTAGATGCTGTAAAGATAGCACAGATTTAGCGCTGGCCGTTCCATTCCCCGTAAAATTGGTCCAAGTATGCTTCCATAAATTCGTGTCTTTGTTCGGCAATTCTTTTTCCGCTCTCTGTGTTCATTAAATCCTTGAGCAGGAGGAGTTTTTCGTAAAAGTGATTGATGGTAGGTGCCGTCGATTTCTTGTATTCCTCCTTGGTCATATTGAGGTTCGGGGCGATCGCTGGATCGTAAATGGCTCTGTTTTTAAATCCCCCATAGTTGAAGGTGCGCGCAATCCCAATGGCACCGATGGCATCTAGTCGGTCGGCATCCTGGACAATGTGGAACTCAATGCTGTGGTCCTCATGTACGTTGGCGCCGCCTTTGAAACTGATAGCACGAATGATAGATGTGATGCGATCAATGCGGTCCTGAGGATAGTTTTGGGAACGAAGCCAGTTTGCGGCTGTTTTGGGTCCAATTTCCTCGTCACCCGCATGAAACTTTGAATCTGCGATGTCGTGGAGAAGCGCAGCTAATTGGACCAATTCCATATCACATTCCTCCTCCTTAGCAATGAGCATCGCATTCTTCCAAACCCGTTCGATGTGGAACCAATCGTGCCCGCCTTCAGCATCAGCAAGGGTTTTTTGTACAAACCCAATGGTAGTTTGAATAATGTCAGACATGAGAACAAATGTGATAAATTCGGGAGAGGTAAACCTAAGCACAATGAAAAGAATATTACTCTTAGCAACATTTATTTACTCATCGTTCTCATACAGTCAAAACGACAATGCTCTGCATTTTGATGGAGTAGATGATTATGTGACCACCACTAAATCCAGTATTCAAGGGAATGCAGCTCGAACATTCGAGGCATGGGTAAGGACAGACGAAAATTGTATTCCAGGTGCTGGCGGAGGCGTTCAGCAAGTGATAGCTGATATGGGAACTTTTTCTAATGGCAAGAGATTCACATTTAATTTACTTTGGTCGAATTCCGTCAGAGTTGAAATAGGAGGGTCTGGCGTTAGTGGCACTGTTGCTGTGAATGATTCTGATTGGCACCATGTAGCCGCTGTATACGACCCAAGTGCACAAACTAAAGTTCAGTTGTATGTTGATGGCGCGGGATGTGGGTCAGGAAATTTCACTGCTACACCAAACACTTCTACCGGAAATGTTGTAATTGGAAGAAGAATTGATGGTGTTAATCCTTTTGGTGGGGATATTGATGAATTTAGACTTTGGAATACAGCATTAACCGAAGCTCAAATCCAAGCCCATATGATGGGAGAGATTTGTGCACCTTCGAGTAATCTCGTCCTTTATTACACAATGAATGATGGAGTTGCGGACGGAAGTAATTCCTCAAATACGACCTTGACGGACTATTCGGGCACGAATAATGGGACCTTGCAAAATTTTAATTTGAGCGGCTCTAGTTCGAATTGGACCTATGGACAAAATTTAAGTCAAACCGTGTATGACACCGTAGTAGCAACGGCTTGTAGCCAGTACATGATTCCAGATAGTAGTGGCTATTGGGATGCGACAGGAACCTACAGTTGGACCTTCAACCAAGTGTCAGGAGCATCAGCAGGTTGTGATTCCATCGTTACCTATGATCTCACCATTGATACGGTCGATACTCGGACTTCGGTGAACGGTATTGTGCTATCTGCATTGGCCACAAATGCCTCCTATCAATGGGTAAACTGCGGCGATAGTTCGTTGATTTCAGGGGCCAATTCCGCTACCTATGTCGCCTCCGCCAATGGCGATTATGCGGCACTCATCACCCAAGGGAATTGCACCGAGTGGACGGATTGTATTTCGGTCACGACCATAGGGCTGGAAGAAAGATCTCCTAACGGAGTAGTGGTCTACCCAAATCCATCTAAGGGAACGGTGTACGTTCTGCATGTGGAAGAGGGCGTAAAGATGGAAATCCTTGATATTTATGGTCGAAAAGTGGGAGAGTCTGCAATTGAAAGCGGCACTATTGAATTGCCGACTCGTTTGGTCAACGGAATGTATGTCCTGCGCAGTGCCGCGTTGGAATCGCCATTGAAATTGCAACTGTTGAGATAATTGGATTTTTATAAGGGCCCAATTTCATTCAACCTCGTACTTTAGCACTAGCAAACGATTCCACGTTGAACGCAAAGGCCTTACAGCAAATCACCGAGAGTAAATGGATGGACCTACTAGGGGTAGCCTTAGTTATTGGCGTCTCCATTTCCTTAGGTTTCCATCTCACAGTACGCGAAGGAATTCCTATAGGTTACTTCTCTACGTTCGGGGCAGCAGGTTCTATGATGGTCACCAGGTTAGTGACCAAGCGCAATAACATAGGAAACCTCATCGGATTGCTCACTGCAGTGAATTCTGCCTTTGTAGATTATTACTTAGGCAACGAAGCAGCCTTCTTGACGTATCCCATTTCATTCCTGGGAGCCGGAGTATCCTATTTGTATTGGAAACGTAAAAAAGATCGTGTCCCGCGCAAGATCGATTATGTGTACTTCATCAACATTTTGATCGCCTTTGCCCTAGGGATAAGTCTGAACTACATTGGGTTTACAGATTTTCTCTCAGCACCAATTGGAGATAAGATGTCGAAGTTCACCGTGACGGCCATCATCACTGGGATTACTTATTCCGGAATTCTGAATACGCCTCGCATGTATGCAGATTCATGGGCAAGCTGGCAGGTATATAATATGCTTAAGCTCTACCAAAACATTCTGTTTGGCAACATTGCCTACGTCGCTAAATACGGGTTCTACATGGTCAATGCTACGCTTGCATGGATCGTATGGCACCGAGTTCGAAAAGGAGAGGATTACAGCGCCTCCTAACGCACCAAGATTCCCTGTACTTGTAAGACGGGAATAGGGTCCATGAAATTGGCATCAATGGTATGTGGGCCAAAAATGTATTTCCGATCCTTCATTTGACCATCTTCGAAAAAGCTGATCCAATACTCGTTGAATAGATCAAAAACCTCGGGCATGATGGGTTCTAGCTTCGCTGCGCTTTTTGCAGGAAGCACCTTAATGGACTTTCTTAAGGTAGCTGTTTGTTTGCCTCCTTTTGTTTCCAAGTTACTATATCCGCGGCTCTGAATCATCAAATGTTCTAGTGGACCTTCAGTATCATTGATAATGTGTACCCACCAGTTCTTATTGCCTTGTTCATCTTGGCGTTGAATGGCTGCGACGTAAACATTTTTAACCTCTGGAATGATGATGTCTTTTTTCAAAGCTGAGTCTTTGTTTGCAAATGTACTCCAGGCTTATCACATACTATTGTCTCAAATATGAGTCATAATTATTCAGTTATTCGATTTAGGCATATTTAAAACCATATAAAAAGACATATAACGGGATTTATTGAATTGTGGGAGGGTTTTAATCGAGTGTACTTAGCACCATAATCAAAACACAATTCGTTATGAAATTCAAATTAACTACCCTTCTTACAATGTTGACAGTAGCATTGTTTGCGCAAAAGACACCATCCGTGGCAGTCTTAGACTTTGATACCCGAGGATATAATGAGGTAGAACGCTACCAAATCATTCAAAAACTTACCCTTGAGATGATCAATATGGAAAACTACGAAGTCATCGATAATTATGATGTCGAGTTCATTTCTAAACGTGATAGTATCGACTTTACAGGATGCTATTCAAGAATCTGTTTGAAAGAATTAGGAGAGAAGCTCGAAGTGGATTTTATTCTTACCGGCTCTATGAACTTGCTCGGTGAGAAAGTAAGTACAACGGTCAGATTATTCGATGTAGCTCAAGGCTCTTTCGTGAACAGTGCCAATCGCAATTATGTGGATGTACCGAAGAATGACCTTTTGATGGCTGAGCTAACCTTGAAAGATATGATGGGCTTGGAAAACGATCCGGAATTGGTCCGTAGAGTGACTGTAGCTAACGATTATGAGAACATATTAAACAATCCTTTTGACCGCACTATTGTTGCAGAAGGTCCGCGTATGGGCTTCGGATTTGTTACTGGTGCTAATGCTCAAATTCTAGCCAAGCCAACAAGCGAAGGAGGTTTCAATCAAAAAATACCTATCATGTCTCAGTTCGGTTACCAGTTTGAAAAAGCCTACATCACCACAGGAAATTGGCAGGCATTGGCTGAATTTATTCCCTTAGTCAGTGGACTCGAAGCCAACCGCTTTGTGCCAAATGTTACCGTGCTCAATGGATTGCGTAACAACAATTCTGGATGGGAATTTGCCTTCGGGCCAACACTAGATATTACTAAAACGATGGATGGTCAACTCGATTCTCGCGGAGTGTACGGTGTGAGTACAGCCTTGGTATTCTCAGTAGGTAAAACAGTAAAAAGCGGGGAGATGAACTTCCCAATTAATGCGTATTTCATCCCTCCAAAGGATGGCTCGTCTTTTAGATTCGGATTATCTATGGGATGGAATGCTTCTTCAAAGAAGCGAATGTTTGATTAAGTCAAACGAATTTGTGTAACGACCCCTTCAAGCTTCGGTTTGAAGGGGTTTTTACTTCCCTATACAGAACTTGCTGAAGATGTTAGCGAGCAGGTCGTCGGTAGATATTGTACCGGTGATTTCGCCTAGTCCATCGAGCGCCAACCGTAAGTCCTGAGCCAATAAATCCCCAGGTATGCTGAGTTCTACTGCTTCGATACTTTTATCTAGTGCCAAAGCGGTTCTGCGCAAAGCATCGGCGTGGCGAGCATTCGTTACAATGGTTTGTGAGGCGCTGTGTGAAGTCCAAGCAGTTGCTTCTTTCAATGCTGTTAAAAGCTCCGTTAGTCCGTCTTTGGTTTTTGCGGCTATCTCAAAGATTTGTCGATTCGAATCTTTCAGTCTTGATAGAATTTCTGTCGTATCCGCTTGATCGGATTTATTGATGCACAAGAACAATTCCGCTTGAGAAGCTGATTGTTCCAAATGTGCAATGCGCTGCTCTAAATCTGCTTCAGGGGCCGTGGCGTCAATGAGGTAGAAAATAACATCTGCTTTTTCAGCTTGCTCAAACGCCTTTTGGATGCCAATTTTCTCCACATAATCTTCTGTCTCACGAATACCTGCAGTGTCAATTAAGCGATAGGTAAGGCCGCCGTAGTTAAAGGTGTCTTCAACGGTATCTCTTGTGGTACCCGCAATTGAACTAACTATGGCGCGGTCTTCGCCAAGCAAAGCGTTGAGTAGGGTGGACTTTCCAGCGTTTGGGGCGCCGAGAATCGCAGTGGCAATACCTTTCTTCAGTGCATTTCCGTACTTGAAACTATCAATCAACGCATTGACCTTTGTTTTCAGAGAATGCAGCATGTCGAGTAGATCTTTCCTTGATGCGAATTCTACATCTTCCTCGCTAAAATCTAATTCTAACTCAATCATCGAGGCGAAGTGTACAAGATCTTCTCTGAAGGTGGTGATTTCGTTGGAGAAGCCCCCTTTGAGTTGACGCAGAGCCACATCGTGCATGGTTTTGTTCTCTGCATGAATCAAATCTGCTACGGCCTCTGCTTGGGCAAGGTCCATGCGACCGTTCATGAAGGCACGCATGGTGTATTCACCTGGATCGGCTAGTCGAGCTCCGGCTTCGAGCAAGCTTTCCATGATGCGAGCGACGATATACGGGGAGCCGTGGCAGCTGATTTCAAAGCTTTCCTCGCCAGTGAAGCTCTTGCCTTCTTCAAAGAAAGTGATCAGGACCTCGTCAATGTGCTCACTTGCGATGCTGTAATCCCCGAAATAGGCTCGGTGGGATTCAAGGCCCAATTTCTGTGCGCGCTTCGAGGTAAAGTAAGGGGAGAGGAGTGCGGCGGAATTGGCCCCACTAACTCTAATAATCGCTAGCGCACCCACCCCCTGGGGCGTGGATAATGCACATATGATATCGTCTCTCAGCATGGCGCAAAGATACATCGATAAGTAATGAGCAAAGAAATTTGTATTTGAAGGAAACCCATTACGCCTTGGGTAGTACATTTGCCGAGTATTTCACAGAAAATCGATTTCCAATGAGCGTTTTAGTCAACAAAGACTCTAAGATTATTGTCCAAGGTTTTACCGGTAAAGAAGGCACGTTCCATGCCACTCAGATGATTGAGTACGGTACGAACGTTGTAGGTGGAGTGACTCCAGGAAAAGGAGGAATGACCCATCTTGACCGTCCGGTATTCAACACAGTAGCGGATGCCGTTGCGAAAGCGGGTGCAGACACTTCTATCATCTTCATTCCACCAGCATTTGCTGCTGATGGTATTATGGAGGCTGCTGAAGCGGGTATCAAAGTGATCATTTGTATCACAGAAGGTATTCCCGTAGCGGATATGGTGAAAGTTAAAGAGTACTTGAAAGACAAAGATTGTACGTTGATTGGCCCTAACTGTCCGGGTGTAATGACGGCTGGTGAAGCGAAAGTGGGTATTATGCCCGGTTTCATCTTTAAAAAGGGTACCGTGGGTATCGTGAGTAAATCAGGTACTTTGACCTATGAAGCAGTAGACCAGTGTACGAAAGCGGGTTTGGGTCAGACTACGGCTATTGGTATCGGTGGTGATCCTATTATCGGAACAACCACGAAGCAAGCGGTGGAGTTGTTGATGAACGACCCGGAGACTGAAGGTATTATCATGATTGGTGAGATCGGCGGTCAGCTAGAAGCTGAAGCAGGTAAGTGGATCAAAGAGAACGGCACGAAGCCAGTGGTAGCGTTTATTGCGGGTGAAACTGCACCGGCAGGACGTACGATGGGCCACGCAGGTGCGATCGTAGGTGGAGCTGAAGATACAGCGGCTGCCAAGAAGGCTATTTTGCGCGACTGTGGCATTACTGTAGTTGATTCTCCAGCAGATTTGGGAACGGCTATGGCTAAATTGCTGGGTAAGTAATAAGACTATTGATAAGTATAGAGCCGCTTCACTATGTGGGGCGGCTTTTTTGTTGCCTTTGGCCGTACCTTCGTTCTATGAAAGAAATCAAATGCCCCAAGTGTTCCCAGTGGTATGAGGTAGATCCAGCCATGGACAAGTACTCGTACACGTGTAGTGGGTGCCAAGCGCCTTATGCGGTGAAGACTGAAGTTCAGTTGGAGCGTGAGGAGGGAATGAAGGCCCCAGTGAGCAAGCCGCCGCTGACTTGGAAGCGCTTTGGGGAAATGCATTGGGCGTTGGTGATCTTGAACAACATTGGCTTCATTATTCAGACCATTTTGTTCATGATTGGCACAATCATCGGTATCTTAGTTGCACCACTGTAGAGCTATGGAATTTCTATCACCTAAAACGAAAGAGCGTATCGCGAAATTGGAGCAAGAAAATGCCCAGTTAAAAGCGGCTGCTCAATCCCAACAAGGGAAGTCTTCGGGTGCCCTTGCTTTGTTGCCATGGGGCTTGGTGGTCATTTCGAGTGCCATAGCGGTCTTTTTATTCCTTCGCCCCTCGGGACCTTCTGAGGAAGAAGTAGGGGCAATTCAGGTTGAAATGTGGCGCAACGGAGAGTTAGTGGATACCGTTTTAAAGCCCACCGCTGGTCTTGTTTTTTCAATTCAAGTTGGAGCGTATAAAGATTTGGATATAAGTGAATTAAGTCATGGTCTTTCGGCTATGTCATTTTCGCAAGACAGCGCATATACACGCATCAAATTAGGCCAATTTGCTTCCCTTCCGGAAGCACAGGAATTTTTGGAATTGGTCATAAATTTGGGATTCGAACGGGCTTTTATTGTTGCGTATAAAGACGATAATGCCGTAGGTTTGCTCTCGAATAAAACCGCACTTAATTAAATCATATGGGTTTACTTTCAGGAAAAACGGCCATCATTACTGGGGCCTCGAAGGGTATTGGTAAAGGAATTGCCGAAACTTTCGCTAAAGAAGGCGCAAATGTTGCCTTCACCTATTTGAGTTCTGTAGAAAAAGGACAGGCTCTAGAAGAAGAATTGAAACAATACGGTACTACTGTCAAAGGATACCGCTCGGATGCTTCTAAGATGGAAGATGCTGAGGCATTAGTGGCGCAGGTCGTTGAGGACTTCGGCGGCGTGGATATTGTCGTAAACAATGCAGGAATCACTAAGGACATGCTATTGATGCGCATGACTGAGGAAGATTTTACTCGTGTGATCGAGGTGAATTTGAACTCTGTATTCAACATGACTAAAGCGGTGCAGCGTACGTTCTTAAAGCAACGCTCGGGCTCTATCGTGAACATCAGCTCAGTAGTAGGTGTGAAGGGAAATGCAGGACAGGCCAACTACGCAGCTTCTAAGGCAGGTATCATTGGCTTTACGAAGTCTGTGGCATTGGAATTAGGTTCACGCAACATTCGTTGTAATGCCATCGCACCTGGATTTATCGAGACTGAGATGACGGCTGTATTGGATGAAAAGACTGTTCAACAATGGCGCGACGGCATTCCATTGAAACGCGGCGGTAGCCCAGAAGATGTGGCTAATGCTTGTTTGTTCCTAGCGTCAGATATGAGCGGTTACATCACCGGTCAAGTCATGAACGTTTGTGGTGGAATGTTGACCTGATGACAAGTCTCGGCGCAGCTGGTATAGCCTTATTTGTAGGCGCTGCAGCAGCGTTCGTTTTATATTATACATCAAGTAAAAAGCCAGAGTCCTTGTGGATTCTGGCTTTTCTTCGTTTTGGTTGGATGGCATTGCTAGTCTATGCCATTCTGGCTCCGGCACTCGAGAGGAAGCAGGAGGTAGATCGACCTCAGGTGCTTTGGATTTTAGCGGATACTTCTCGTTCCGTAAAGGGTGATGCGAAGCGTCTTGCAGAGGAGATTCATGGTACACACCAAGGACAGGGGTTGCAGTGCATGACCATACCATATGCTAAGGATGCCATTCCTGCTCAGCAGCCTTGGATTTATGTTGGTGATGGGCATATAGAATCAATACATTCCTCGGTTACTGCGCCAGTAGGGATGTACATGATGCCGGCCAATCCGCTCGATGCACCGTCTTTGGTTCAGGGTATTTCAGTCCCGCCGCGTGTTGTGGCCGGTTCTACCTTTCCTTTTAAGGTCCAATTATCTCAAGGAGAGGTTGATCTCACCGTTCAATGGAATGGCCAGCAACTGCAGGGCCTAGAAGGTTTTTTGAAGGCACCAGAGGAATTGGGCACCTATGCAGTAAAAGTTGTGGCAACCTCAGGTAGTCAAATAGATCAGATGACTGTTTGGGTCCAAGTGGAGAAGGAGTACCGTAAAGTGGGACTTTTGAGTGATGCTGCGCATCCGCATGAAATGATGGTGCGCCGTTGGGCTAAAAAACGTCGCTACGGTATTGTGAATGAACGCACGGTTTCGAACATCATTACCATTGGTAAGGTCTCCGCCCCCGAGGATAAGGAAGTATTGAAGTTGAGTGGGGGATTGCCCAATGCATTTGATGTTACTCACGTGTACAAGCCTGGAAAAACCTCATTGCCCCATGAAGTAAAACTTTGGACTTCACAGGAGCGCATGCTGGATTTATCTCAGGTGCACTGGTACCGTTCGGCCCTAGAAGATGAAAAAGTCATTGCTGTTTTTGAGGATTATTTGGACCAATTCATTGCACGTACCACACCGCCTCGTATCTCCTACAGTGGAAATTCAAATCCGCTCAAGGGACAACAAGCCTCTTGGACACTCGCGCTCATAGGGTCAGATGGCTTGCCAAAGCAGGCCAGTAGTAGGGTTGAGATTTGGAAAGGAGAGGAGCTCATAGATGTTCCTGTGGTTGAAGAAAGTGAATCTAGCATCTATGACTTTACTACCCAATTCACTGCAGCTGGCACTTTCGACATAAGAATGTCCATGACTCGTGATGGTGAAGAATTTGTCGCTCAAGAGCGCGTAGTGGTGGGTGAGGGCGATATTGAAGCCGTCCGTCCATTCAATCAAAGATTGATGAACGAGTGGAGGCAACAGGCACAATGGGTCGCTAGCGACACTAACACCGCAGCTTATGAAGCTTGGGAATTGGAGCGTCAGACGATGGAATTGGCCATAAAAAATCCCCAGCACTACACGTGGTGGTACTGGGGACTTGCATTGTTGCTTGCCGCATTAGAGTGGGTACTCCGCCGTCGTCAAGGCTTGATTTAAAGGTTGTTCATCAAGAAGTTGTTCAACTCTTCTGGCGATAAGTTCTTTCCAACGATTACGCCATTATCGTCCAACAAGATGTTTTGAGGAATGTATTGAATGCCATAGTACACGGCGATTTCATTTTTCCAAAAGTTCAAATCGCTCACTTGTGGCCAAGGCAAACCGTCGGCCTCGATCCCTGCTTTCCATTTCTCAGCATCTTGGTCCAAGCTAATGCCGACAATGTTGAATCCCTTGTCGTGGTAAGCGTTGTAAGCAGCTACTAATGCTGGGTTAGCAGCGCGACAAGGGCCACACCAAGAAGCCCAGAAATCTACCAATACATAGGTTCCTTCGACGCTCAAGATGCTCAATAGCTCACCTTCAGGGGTGGCTTGAGTGAAGTCTTGGAAGTTCGCACCTACCTGGGAACGTTCGAGTTCTTCGATTTTAGCTTGCAGTTTTTCGTAATCTGGACACGCGTGGTATTCTTCCGAGATTTGGTCGCGTACTTGGATGAAATCCTCGTAGGTGATATCTGAAGTAGCTTGACTGAGGATGATGGCTGCACCGAGCAAGTTGTTGTTCTTCGCAAACTTCACCACAGATTTAGATTGGCTCGCGATGAGGTTCATTGCCTCTGCGCGAATTTGCTCTTGTGCTGCAGTATCGTTCAACGTCATGGCATCGCGGAACTTGATCTCAAGCATGCCCATGGTATTGTTAAAAATCTCGCCGCGTTGGTTGAAAACGGTCACAGAATCTTGGAAGGCACCTGCTGTGATGTTGTACCCTACGATAGAATCGAAGGCAATACTAACATCTGTTCCCTCGTGGAAGTACATGCCTGGTGCGCCAAGTTGTTCGATTTGCACCATTACGTGTTGCGGCAGGATGTCGTCTATATTCACATCTAGATTTCCGCCATTTAGTTCACCTTCGAAAAGGATTTGGTTATCTTCTAGGGAGATGCGCACAGGGCTGTTTCCGGCCTCTGGTATATCTATGGAAAGATTGAATGTTCCTTCAGGAGCCGAACAAGCGGCCAAAAAAGCAGCACTTACGGCTGCCAGGAGAAATTTCTTCATTGCTAATGATTAAGTTTACACTCCGCAAATTACATAGAAGAGATGAAGAAAATCGTTACCCTAATCACAATCTTAGTTTTTAGTGTCCAATTATCTGCGAAGGAAGGCATGTGGATCCCCATGCTCCTGAACAATAACATCGCAGAAATGCAAGCGATGGGCTGCGAGCTCAGTGCCGAGGACATTTACAGCGTAAACCACAGCTCCTTGAAAGATGCTATCGTAAGTTTTGGCGGTTTCTGTACGGGCGAATTCATTTCTTCCAAAGGACTCGTCTTGACCAACCACCACTGTGGATACGGCCAGATCCAGAAGCAAAGCTCGATGGAGCACAACTACCTAAAGGACGGTTTCTGGGCGCGTTCCATGGACGAGGAGTTGAAAAACCCAGGGTTGTTCGTGGAGCAATTGGTCTATATGGAAGATGTGACCAATTCCTTAGTGAACTCCGGTGATAAATTCAAAGAAATAGAGGCGGCCTTGATTGAGGCCAAAGAATTGGACAACCCAAACCTCACGTACAAGGTCGTTCCATTTTTCAATAACAACCAATTCTTCCTGTTGGCCACCATCAAATACAACGACGTACGCCTGGTGGGTGCTCCTCCGAGCTCCATCGGAAAGTTTGGCGCGGATACGGACAACTGGGTGTTCCCGCGTCATACTGGGGATTTCAGCTTGTTCCGAGTATACGACGAGAACGGTAATGCCTTCACACCAGCCCAGCACTTGAAAGTGAACATTGCGCCACGTACCCCGGGTGAATTCACCATGGTCTTCGGGTACCCTGGCCGCACTCAGGAATATCTAACGGCGGTTGAAATGGATCAGCTGGTCAATGTTGAAAACGCCCGTCGCGTTGAAATCCGCGATGTTCTCTTATCTATCATAGACAGTGAAATGCGCGCGGATGCAGAGGTACAGCTCAAGTATGCTTCAAAATATGCTCGTATTGCCAACGGGTGGAAAAAATGGATTGGGCAGATTGAAGGGGTCCAATTCTCCAAAGGCCTTGACCGTAAACGCAAACTCGAAGCCGAATTCACGACACGCATTGCGGCTGATGCCAACCTTTGGGACAAATACAGCGGCCTGTTGGACGAAATTGCGGTGAACAACACGCAGATTGCGGAAGGTCAACTCAAACGCAACGAGTTTATCGAAACCATCTACTACGGTATGGAGTGGTTATCATTGATGAGCCAACTGCAACGCGCGAAATCTGATGTAGATATGGACGTGGCCCTAATTGAGTTCAATCAGAACTACAGCCGCACGGTCAGTGAAAAAACCACCGCGGCCATGCTTTCTATGGCGTTGGCAACCTTCCCAGACCTATTGGTGGATATGGACGAGGCGACGTTTGTAAGTACGGTTCATAATGAGATTGATGCGCTGGTAGAATTGGCCACTAAAGATGAGCCTATTGAATTAACAGCAGTTGCACCTACAGCCAGCAACTTCAACACATCGGCATTCCAAGCATTTTACGCTGTATCACCGGACAATGCGTTGTTGCAAAAGGCGACCGAACTCTCGGCCGAATACATGCGTGCATTGATGGAAGTATTCCCTGAGCGTAACTTTTACCCAGATGCCAATAGCACCCTGCGTGTGACCTATGGAAAGCTAGAAGGGGTGAGCCCTCGCGATGCTGTATCCTACGGAACCACTACGTATTTGGATGGAGCGATGGCGAAATACAAGCCAGGGGATTACGAATTTGATATGCCTCGGAAATTGATCGAGTTGTACGACAACAAGGACTACGGCCAATATTCAGAAAACGGCAAGCTCCCGGTGTGTAATATCGCTTCGAATCACACCACTGGAGGGAACAGCGGATCTCCGGTGTTGAACGCTCGTGGAGAGCTCATCGGATTAAACTTTGACCGTATTTGGGAAGGGACGATGAGTGATGTAAACTTTGATGCCAACATCTGTCGTAATATCATTGTAGACAGCCGTTATGTACTTTTTATCATAGATAAGTTCGCTGGACAGCAGTGGTTGATTGAAGAAATGGATTTGATAACGCTTTAAACCTTTTCAATTCTAAGGCGTCTTAGTAGAAACACAGCCTATGAAATCGACCCCAATTCTTGTCGCCATCACCGCTGGAGCCTTGTTCGCCACCTCTTGTGGTAAAAACAAGCCTACCCCGGCGGAGCCTTTTGAAGCCGTCTATGCGGCCTTTGGAACGAGCGTGCCGGTGGAACCTCCATATTCGTATGAAAGTCAAGCGCCGGCCTATTTTCAAAAAGACAATAGAGGTGGAGTAGCCATAGACGATAAGAAAGCCACCTTGGGACGCGTGTTGTTTTACGATAAGGCGTTGAGCGACAATCAAACCATAGCCTGTGGTTCTTGCCACCAGCAAGCTTTTGCTTTTTCGGATACAGCGCAGCGCAGTGTAGGATTAAATGGCGGTCTGACTGGACGACACAGTATGCGCTTAGTGAATAACAGGTTTGCTGTAGAGCAAAAAATGTTCTGGGACGAGCGCGCCATCGACCTTGAGGCCCAAGTAGTACAGCCCATCCAAGACCACATTGAGATGGGATTCAGTGGGACTAACGGTCAGCCTGGCGTAAGCGAATTGGTCACACGTCTTCAAAACCTTGACTATTATCGAGAACTGTTTGCTTGGGTCTATGATGGCGATAGCACCGTGACTTTGGGAAAAATGGGAGAGGCGTTGACAGATTTTGTCAATTCAATTGAGAGTTACGATGCCAAGTTTGATGATGGATATACCAATCAAGCCGCATTGGCCCAGCCTTTTTCAAACTTCACCCCGCAGGAGAATCAGGGTAAGGCCTTGTTTTTAGCACCTCCTAATTTGGATATCAACGGTATTCGTATCGGCGGTGGTGCAGGATGCGCCGGCTGTCATCAACCTCCTGAATTTGATATCGATCCAAATTCTGGAAACAATGGCGTTGATCATGTCGCAGGTGATCCGGCAAGCGTGGACTTCACCAATACCCGTTCTCCATCTTTGAGAGATGTTATCGGCACTAATGGTCAACCCAACGGTCCCATGATGCATACAGGTGATTTTATTGAGTTTCAAACGGTCATAGAACACTATAATGAGGTCATCCCCGATGTGAATAACAATACCTTAGACAATCGTTTGAGACGGGGACCCAATAGAATACAATTAGAGCTCACAGCCATTGAACGCGCGGCTTTAGAAGCCTTTGTGAAAACGTTGACAGGCTCAAATGTCTACACGGATGCTCGTTGGTCGAATCCCTTCTAATGTGCATAAATAGGGTGGTTTAATTCATTAGTCCGCAGTACTTTTGGTGCTTCAAGTAAAAGTACCATGAGAGATACAACCATCTTTGACTTAATCGCCCAAGAAAAACAACGCCAGATCAACGGTATTGAGTTGATCGCTTCTGAGAATTTTGCTTCCCCTCAAGTGATGGAGGCGCAAGGTTCCGTATTGACTAACAAATATGCGGAAGGCTACCCTGGCAAGCGTTATTATGGCGGTTGTGAGATCGTGGATGTCGTTGAGGATATGGCGCGTGATCGTGCGAAGGAGCTATATGGCGCTGCATATGTGAACGTTCAGCCTCACTCAGGGTCTCAGGCTAATGCTGCGGTATATCTCGCAGTGATGAATCCTGGTGATACAGTATTGGGCTTTGATTTGAGCCACGGTGGTCACTTGACGCACGGTTCACCTGTGAACTTCTCTGGTAAGACTTATAAGGCAGAATTCTACGGTGTAGAGAAGGAAACGGGATTGTTGAACTACGATGCTATAGAGGCTAAAGCGAAAGAGTGTAAGCCTCGTATGATCATTGCGGGTGCTTCTGCATACAGCCGTGATATTGACTTCGCTCGTTTCCGTGAAATCGCTGATGAAGTAGGTGCCATCCTTTTGGCAGATATTTCTCACCCTTCAGGTATGATTGCCAAGGGAATCTTGAACGATCCGATGCCGCATTGCCACATCGTAACGACAACCACACATAAAACATTGCGTGGTCCACGTGGTGGGATGATCATGATGGGAGAAGATTTCCCTAACCCATGGGGTGAAACCAACAATAAGGGTGAGGTGAAAATGATGTCAAACATCCTAGATATGGCGATTTTCCCAGGCATCCAAGGTGGTCCGTTGGAGCACGTTATTGCGGCAAAAGCGGTTGCCTACGGTGAAGCATTGACAGAAGGGTTCTTCCACTACCAGCTCCAAGTAAAGAAAAACGCCGCAGCTATGGCCAAAGCGTTCGTAGATCGTGGTTATGATATTATTTCTGGAGGCACAGATAACCACTTGATGTTGATTGATTTGCGCAACAAAGGCGTAACGGGTAAAGCGACAGAGCAAGCCCTCGTGCGTGCGCACATCACGGCGAACAAAAACATGGTACCGTTTGACGACAAGAGTCCGTTTACGACTTCCGGTATTCGTTTGGGAGCACCTGCAATCACTACACGTGGTTTGAAAGAAGGAGATATGGACACCATTGCTGATTTGATTGATCGTGTAGTGATGAACATTTATTCTGATGCCCACATCAAAGCAGTAGGCGAGGAAGTGGTTAAAATGATGCAAGACCGTCCATTGTTTACTTGGGAATAAGTAAATTCGAGGAGCAACCAAACCTCTGAAAATGAAACATCATATAGAGCGCTATGGCTGGTTAGCTGTAGCGCTTTTTTTATCGTTTGCCGGGAAGGCGCAGATCCAATTTGAACCTGATCGTAGCATCAAAGAAACCCGCTTGGGTATTATTCGCAATACCATCATGACCATTGATGATGATGCGAAGGCAATCATACAACGCCCTTGGAATAATCCCAACAGAACGGCAAATGCTATTAAGCTCTTTGCTTTAGTGGCCACAGATTACCAAACCACGAAGTTTTTTCAAGAGAACATTGAGCCGCTGGATGTTTATGTACGAGATGTAGTTTCCTTTCCCTCTCTCTTTCCAGGTGTTCCAGTGCTCGGACGATGGGGCGGGGGAGTAGATGGATATATGTATTCGGGAGTAACGGCAATGTATGCGGCAGGCCTGATCAGCGGAAATGAAAAGATGCAGGAAGCGGGAATTCTCACTGTCAAAGCTGTGGTGGAATCCTATGTGGTTAGTCATGTTGTCCTTAAAACATTAGTAGCACGACATCGGCCAGCAAGACCGTTGGGAGGTTTAGGCTCAGATCGCGATAGCCAATATCCATTTGTGCAAAGCCCTTATGATTTCTTCAATTTTCATCCAGTGTATTTACACTCCGAGGCTTATGGAACCGGTTTTCCATCCTATCATGCCACCATGTTTTTCGCATTTGCGAGTGTGAATAGTAGAGTTTTCGATCGCAGCTGGGTTCCTTATGCATTGGCTACTACAGCGTTGGTCTACGATATTCGGGGCCATAACCATTGGGTAAGCGAATTAGTCGCGGGTGCTGTCATCGGTGAATTCATCGGAAAGGTGGTCTATGACAACTATCATGAAGCCCGAGAAAATTCCGCGACAACACGTGCTAAAACAAAGCGTTGGAAAAGTGATGTGAGTTTGGGACAAACCTTTGGGGTAATTGGCCCAAAATTTGCTCTTTCATGGTAACTTTGAACGTACTCAAACCACAACTAGTGAAACAACTTTTATTCTTCACCTTTGCAGCAGTACTATTGCTGTCTTGTGAGCCTCAGGAACCGGTAGTAACCAACACAGAGCGTTTTTATCGCAGTGGATGGAACGTGGAAGTTCACCGTGAACATGCAGCTGTAGGCCAATTACCGGCCGCGGATGAGGACTATTCTACCACGTGTTTATTGGCTAAGGATGGACAGTTCATTATTAATGAAAATGCCTTGAACGATCATATGTACCAGTATTGGGGGTATTCTTGGTCGACGGACCAATTCTTTATGAACTGGGAGCAATGCTTGAATTGGCACATCAATGAAGCCGAGGACTCAATGTTCCTGCAGTACAATCACTACGATTACGATCCCAATACGGGTAATAGTTTCTACTGGTTGTATGAACTAGAAATGACGAGATAAAAAAAGCCGGCAGAAGCCGGCTTTTTTCATTGATTGAGTTTCTTTTTTAATTCGGCCAATTCCTTTGCCAGTGCGTCAATCACGCGAAAAGTGATAATGGTTGCGGCAATAAAACCGACGGTCAAGATGTAAATCAAAGTTTCCATGGAATACAAAGTGCTTTACCCTATAACTCATCTACCACCTTCTTGTTTTAAAATCTAAAAAAAGACTTTTAAATATGTTGGCGGTGTTTATATTTGCACCCCACGAAATGGCGAGGTAGCTCAGCTGGTTAGAGCGTCGGATTCATAACCCGGAGGCCGAGAGTTCAAGTCTCTCTCTCGCTACAACAAGAAAGCCTTGATGCACAGCATCAGGGCTTTCTTGTTGATGTAAAGCTTTCCCACCGGAGTCCGCAAGTCTTTTGCGCAGCAAAAGCTTGCAATCTCGAACGAGCAAAGCGCTGAAGTGCTTCAAGGCTTGTTGATGTAAAGCTTCCCTTCCGGAGTCCGCAAGTCTTTTGCGCAGCAAAAGCTTGCAATCTCGAACGAGCGCTACTCTTCAATAAAATCCAAATCCCTTCCGAAAGTTTCATCGAGGCCGGAGATGGCCCAATAGGTAATGGCCATGACAATCACGGCTGTTGTAATACCACTTCCCACGTAGCTGAAGTAGCTGCCGAGGCCGATGAAGATGGCTGAGATACCGTTTAGAGATCCACGAACCATGTTTGGGATGGTGGTGGCGGCGGTGGCGCGCAAATTGGTCCCAAAATTTTCGGCTCCAATAGTGACAAACACTGCCCAAAATCCGGTTCCAAAGCCCATAATGCCCGTGGAAATGTACAATTGAAGTGGGGTGGTGGCCGTGAAGAAAACGACCATTCCTATGATGGTAATGGCATAGAACACATGCATGGCTTGTTTGCGGGATTGCAGACGTTGTGAGAGAAGTCCAATCGCTACGTCCCCAACGGCGATGGCGGAGTATGAGATCATGATGCCGATTCCTGGATCGATAGTGCCCTCGATGTCTAATTGGCGTGCGAATTCTGGAGAGAAGCTGATCAAGATGCCGACGACGAACCAAGTAGGCAGACCGATCAAAATGCTGCGTAGGTAGCGCATAAATCGTTCACGTTTATTAAAGAGCATGAAGAAGTTACCGCGGACTACTGCCGTATTCTTTTCCATCTTTTCAAACAAGCCGCTTTCAAAGACACTTAGACGTAATAGGAGTAGGGCGAGGCCTAATCCACCCCCGATGAAGTAGCAGGTGCGCCAATCAAACCATTGGGCTATAAAGAACGCCAGCACGGCACCTAATAGGCCAACCCCCGCGACTACAGAGGTGCCTATGCCACGCTTTTCCTTTGGAAGTAGTTCGGAGACTAGGGTAATGCCTGCGCCTAGTTCGCCGGCGAGGCCTATGCCCGCAATGAATCGGATAATGGCATATTGTGTGCCCGTTTGAACGAAGCCATTGAGGATGTTTCCGATAGAGTATAGAGCAATGGAAAGGAAAAGAACCTTGGTTCGACCTAATTTATCCCCCAAAACACCCCAAAGGATCCCACCGAGCAATAAACCGAACATCTGTGTATTCAGGATCAACAGCCCCACATCAGAGACGTTTTCTACACCTATGGATTGGAGGGAGGGGATTCTTATGATGCTGAATAGCAGCAAGTCGTAGATATCAACGAAATAACCAAGAGCGGCTACCCAGATAATGGCTTGGGTGAAGATGGAGGAGTTTTGTTTCATGCGAGTGTGTCAATAGTGGACTGAAATTAACAAAATCCGCTAAACTCTTGGAAATATGACGCGCCGTGTTATATTGCAAACACGATACTACTACCATGGAAAAAGAAAAATTTGAACTAGAATTCCCCTTACGCGCCTCCCCAAAAATGCTCTTTCCTTTCTTGAGCACTCCTTCGGGATTGAGCGAATGGTTTTGCGATGACGTAAATTCACGTACGGAAATGTTCACGTTCTTTTGGGACGGTTCTGAGGAGCAGGCGAAACTGTTGAAAAAGCAACAAGATAAAATGGTTCGCTTTAGATGGCTCAGCGATGATGAGGATGGTTTGGATTGCTATTTTGAGTTCCGCATTGAGGTAGATGCGATCACCCACGACACCTCCGTTATTGTGACAGATTTTGCTGAGCCGGAAGAAATGGAAGAGGCAAAACAATTGTGGGAAAGTCAGATTCACGAATTGCAGCACATTCTCGGCGCATAATGAAGCACATCCCGTATTTCAGTATACCCGCAGTCCTGTTTGTTATGGCCTGCGGGATTTTTTTATCCTTTTTTCCAGATAAGGTCGAGGCCCAATTAGCCTTGCACAACCATTGGTATTCCCCTCGAGGCTACACTTGGATGGGATTCATCACAGGATGGGGCGAAGGTCCCATGTTTGTGCTGGTGATCATAGCCTATGCCTTACAAAAGGCGTGGTGGCACGCTGGAGAGTTTGTAGTCGCTGGAATCCTATCAAGTTTGTTGGTCCAATTATTAAAGAAGCTCGTCTTTGCACCGTCACCGCGGCCTATGGGGGTTATTGAGTGGAGCCAAACACAATTGGCCACCGATCTAGAACTCCCGCTACAATTCGCTTTTCCGAGCGGTCATACAACCACGGCTTTCGTGTTCTTCACCCTTATAGCCATGCATTGGCGCCGTCCTGCGATCCAAATATTTGCCGCGTTTTGCGCCATTACCGTGGCCGTTTCCAGGGTGTACTTGATGGCACATTGGATAACCGATGTGATGGCCGGAGCAGTGCTAGGGATGAGTATTGCCTTGGTGGTGAGTACTGTTTCTCAACGGATACAAAAAAAGCCGCTCACCCAAGGGTAAGCGGCTCAATACAGGAGTGGAACGGGTTTATAGTTCCAATTTCTTTTTCATTGACTTCGCAATAGAATCTTTGTGCATCATCACGCTGATGGTCTTCAAGCGCACGTAGCTTTCTGACGCATACAAATATCCTGGACGGTAATCATTAGGGATATCACCCCAAGAGTTCTTGATGATGTAGAAGAGGTTGCCCTCTTGATCTTTTACCATTCCTTGAATGACCATACCGTGGTCGTCTTGGGTGAGGTAGTTGTCGTATTGCTCCTGACGCATTTCTTGGTCTACCACTGCCTCCTCGTGTGGTGCACTGTACACTGCCTGCGCTTCTTCTGCAGACATGTCGCTCCAGCTCTGGTTAGGCATTACGGCGATACCGTTTTTAATAGAGAAGCCTTTGTCACTCACATCACAAGCCCATGCAACGGGGTAGCCTGCCTCAAGAGAGGTGTTGATGGCTTCCATCATTTCGTCGAGGGGAAGATTGTATGACGTTCCCCAAGTCCAGTTGTCCGGAACTTGGATTTGGCATGGTGCATACATCTCGTGGTGGGTCCAAGAGGTCAGTTGTACGTAGTCGTCAGGGTTGATGCCGATCACTTCATCCGCAAAGGTGCGTGGGGTGTAGGTTTTTCCATTGTACCCGAACTGCGCCGGATCGTCACCAAGGTAGGCGTCCAATACGCCGTTGAAGCCTTTTTGCCAGCTTGGGCTCAGCTTGCCGTTTTTGTTTTCAATCACGGCATCAAGGATCCCTTTCAGTGAGGCTTCCATTTCGCCGTGGCGGTTGATTTCGGTACCGTAGTTCAAACCGCTGTAGACTTCTTGCGGTACTGCCCCAAAGTGCTTGATGACATAGAGTACATCCGGCAAGGCACCGCCTTGTGCGAAGTTCAAATAGCCGTGTAGACGAACGTACTTTTCTCCTTTGTCTTCGTATACCTTACGCACTGTATACATTTCTGAGATATCGATAGGCTCTTTGCCCATGCGGATCATCTCACTTTCCACAAAAGAGGTCGTGGCGTAAGACCAACAAGTTCCAGAGGCACCTTGATTTTTTACCGGGGTTGCTTCAATATCTACGATGGTTTCCCATTCGTAGCCTAGGGGTGCATCGGCACCATTGTCTTTGACCTTGTTGATCAAATCTACTTGGGCAAAGGCCGCCGTTGAGAACAGTAGGGCAGCCGCAATAGCGTGTAGTTTCATAGTGAGGGTATTAAATAAATTGTTGACTGACTTTAGCGTTTTTCACGCCTTCTGAATAATCGTAGAATCCTTCGCCGGATTTCACACCTTTCTTACCAGCGGTCACCATATTGACGAGCAATGGACAAGGGGCATATTTAGTATTTCCAAGGCCGTCGTAGAGCACATTCAAAATGCTCAAGCACACGTCGAGGCCGATGAAATCTGCCAATAGTAATGGACCCATAGGGTGTGCCATACCTAATTTCATAATGGTATCAATCTCTTCCACGCCGGCCACACCTTCGTGAAGGGCGATGATGGCTTCATTGATCATCGGCATCAAAATTCGGTTGGCGACGAAGCCGGGATAGTCGTTACAGCTCACAGGAACTTTGCCTAAAGAAGCGCTCATCTGTACTACCGCATCGGTGGTTTCCTTCGAAGTACTGTATCCATTGATGATTTCGACGAGTTTCATCACCGGAACTGGATTCATGAAGTGCATGCCTATGACTTTGTCTGGGCGCGAAGTTTGTGCCGCAATCTTCGTGATGGAAATGGAAGAGGTATTGGAGGCAAGGATACAATTGGCTGGGGCCAATTCGTCCAAGTCCTTGAACAATTGGAATTTAATAGCGGTATTCTCAGTGGCTGCTTCAACTACAAGATCAGCGGCTCCAACGGCCGCACCAAGGTCAGTGCCCGTTTGTAATCTGTCCAACGCCGCTGCCTTATCAGCTTCGCTGAGTAATTCTTTAGCGATTTGGCGGTCCATATTCTTGCCAATTGTGGCTAGGGCACGCTGCAGGGCATCTTCGCTAATATCAAAGAGTTGAACGTTAAATCCGCTTTGAGCAAAAACATGTGCGATACCATTGCCCATGGTTCCTGCTCCGATTACTGTGATGTTCTTCATGTATTTGGGTTTGTGTGGTTCTTATTTGCCTCGTCCTTGTAAGACAATGACTAAGGTATAGAAGAGGATTTTGATATCGTTAAGAAGGGTAATGTTTTCGGTGTAGATCAAGTCGTATCGAGCGCGCTCAAGCATTTCTTCCACATTTTCTGCATACCCAAACTTTACCATTCCCCAAGAAGTGATGCCGGGCTTTACTCTAAGCAGGTAGCGGTATTGCGGGGCCGATTCTATGATCTGGTCGAAATAAAATTTACGCTCAGGTCGGGGTCCCACGATGCTCATGTCGCCTCGAAGCACATTGTAAAACTGAGGCATCTCATCGAGTCGGAACTTGCGCATGGTGCGTCCCCATGGGGTGATGCGAGGATCATCCTCACTGCTGAGTTTCGGGCCTTGGGCTTCGGCATCCTGATACATGGAGCGAAGCTTGATAATGCGGAAGGTGCGTCCGTGCTTGCCGAGGCGTTCTTGTGTGAAGAAAATTGGACCCTTCGAACCCACAGCAATCATGGCCATGGAAAACAATACGAACGGGGAGGAAAGGATGAGAAGAATGGCGGCAACCACGATGTCGAAGATGCGCTTGATGAACGCGACGTGCGGCTTGATCAGCTCGCGCTTGACTTCGATGAGGGATCGGCCCAAACTCTCCATGCGGACTTGGCCAGAAATGATGCTGAAGACGTTCGGCAAGACGTGAATGCGGACGTTGACGTTTTCGATGGTGCTGATCATTCGCGCGATTAGATCGCTATTGCCGGAAGGGATGGCGATGATGACGTCGTCTATAATGTTGTCGTTGAGCAGGTCGGTTAATTGGGCCGCGGTACCCAAATAAGGAACGGTCTTCATACGCTCGTCGGTGGTTGTTCCGTCTAGGGATAAGTACCCTTTGAAGTCGTAGCCCTTGCTACGGTCCTTAGTAAAGGTGGTCAACAAATCCGCTGCTTCCTTGCCTGAACCGATGATCAGGGTGGGGAAGGTGAGCTTCTTTTTGTCGATGAGGATGCGGACTCTGGTGCTCCAAATTAATCGGAAACTCATACTGACGAACAACAACACGCCCACATAGGTCCCCAAGGTGAGGTAGTATTGGCTGTAGTTCTTGACGAAATCATCGAGGAAAATGGCGAAGAAGAGCAACACCGCTGTAATCATCACGCCGCCAACGGTATTGAATACGAGGGCGAGTCTTGATTTACGTGCCAAATCTCTGTAGATCCCGCTCAGTCCACTGATGCCGAGAAACACCAAGGTGGTCAATAGTAATCCTAGGAAGAACTTACCGTCGAACTTGATGGCCACCTCTTGCCCAAATTTAATAGGCTCCACATAGACCTTTCGCACAATGTGTAAGGCGGTATATGCCAGGGCACCGCTGAGAGAATCGGTCAATAGGTATGCCCAGAATTGGACCCTTTCTATGCGCTTAGAATAACTCAATACAACAGTTTAATGTTATCAATATACGTTGTAGTCGTGTCCTGAGAAGTGTTGATGCTTCCGAAGAACAGGTGGTAATCTTGGGCGGCGGGGTACGCACTTACTTCAGTAACGAGGTTGATATATACTTTATTCCATTCATCGTTCGGAAATAACGTAACCACAGGGGCTTGAATGCTTTGCAGCGGTTCGTTTGCGAAAATCCCGAAGGTCAACGCCACATCGGTTTTGTAGTCAATTTCCATCCAAACATTTGCGCCGTATTTCGGCAAATCAAAGGCCTGCAAGGTCTTGAACTCTCCGCGCGTCATTGGAGGTAGCACATATTTCCCACTCTTATTGGGCCATTCACCATCAATATTCAACGCTTCGTCGATTGCAGCGGTCAATTGCAATGTAGTATCGCTTTTGATGGTGTGTACATAGTTCAAGCCGACGTCGTCGAAGTCTTCCAAAACTTCCAGTGTATATGCCGTATTGTATTCGAAGGTGGTTCTAGTAGTGGCCACATTTTTTGTGCTTTGCGGTGCCAAGTCCCACGTTACACTATTAGGAGATAGCATCTCGTATTGATTGCGCTGTGCGTACGAACCATTGAGGTTTATGCCCGGGATGAACCGGATAGTGGTGTTCTCTCGGGCGAAGACAGGAATGGTGCATGGTGGGGTGAATGCGCCCATTTGCTCTCCATCTTGTTCGATCCAAAGTGTGGTCAATTTTGAAGAAGCGGTGCCTTGGTTTGCCTTGGGCGCGACCACGAGGGTATCTACGGTGAGGTAGGCGACTTCAGGTGCAGGTTGGACGTCGCAGCTGTGTAGGTGCAATGCGAGGACGGCGAGGGCTAAGACGAGGCTGTTTCTCATGGAATTCAAAGGTAATGATTGGGGTCCAATTCTATTTTGTTAAAAACAACCCTTATTTAGTGAGAAGATTCCCTTGCCGAGCGCGTAATTTCAACCTTGTGAAAATGACCGATTCCTCTATTCATCAAGGCCAGCGCGCCATTTTATGCAATACCTTAAAAGAGAAGGGTATAGCTGGAGATCGCGTATTGCAGGCGATGAATAGAATCCCACGGCATTGGTTTTTGGAAAGTGGTTTTCACCAGCATGCCTATCAAGATAAGGCCTTTCCCATCGCTGCAAATCAGACCATTTCTCACCCGTCTACGGTGGCTTGGCAAAGCGAATTATTAGAAGTGGAACGGGGGCAAAAAATCCTTGAAATAGGCACTGGAAGTGGTTATCAAGCCGCGGTTTTGTGTGAATTAGGTGTGAAACTCTTCACCATCGAACGTCAAAAGGAGCTCTTCGATTTTTCCCAGCACATGCTACAGCTAATGGGGTACAGGGCGGAACAAAAGTTTGGCGATGGATTCAAAGGCATGCCTGTTTTTGCGCCATTTGACCGAATTATCGTTACCTGCGGCGCACCCTATGTGCCCAAAGAACTGCTCAAGCAATTAAAGCCCGGAGGAATTATGATCATCCCTGTAGGTGAGGTCACACAAAAGATGGTGCGAATTCAGAAAAAAACCGACGGCACCTTTGTTCAAAAGGTGTTGGGAGATGCAGCCTTCGTTCCGATGCTCAAAGACCGCGAGTAACGTACCTTTGCGGTATGAAATCTGTGGAGATTAAAAATAAACGCGCCAAGTTCGATTACGAATGGTTGGACACCTACACCGCGGGACTACAATTGGTAGGCACCGAAGTGAAGAGTATTCGCATGGGCAAGGCATCCATTGCGGAAGCGTATTGCTACATGACCGGTGGTGAACTTTTCATCAAGGGCATGAACGTGACGGAATGGTCCCACGGAAACATCTTCAACCACGATCCCATCCGCGAACGCAAGCTGCTCTTGAGCAAGAGGGAGCTCGATAAAATTGATAAAGCACTCAAAGATCAAGGCACGACGATTGTTCCCACAAAGCTCTTTATCAGCGAAAAAGGCTGGATTAAGCTCAACATTGCGGTGGCCAAAGGGAAGAAGAACTACGACAAGCGTCAGTCATTAAAAGAGAAGGATGCCAAGAGAGATTTGGCCCGATTGAAATCATATTAACATGTACAAGAGTCTCATCCGACCCATTTTGTTCCTCATGAACGCCGAGCAGGCCCACCATTTCACATTTAAGACATTGAAATGGGCCTTCCGAATTCCAGGAATAGCATCATTGGTCAATCTTTTCTTTGGTTCTATCAAAGGTCATGAAAAACAGGTGATGGGATTGAATTTTAAGAATCCAGTAGGGCTCGCCGCCGGATTCGACAAGGATGCCAAGCTCTACAATGAGTTGGCCAGTTTCGGTTTTGGTTTCATCGAAGTAGGAACCTTAACGCCTAAACCTCAAGCCGGAAACCCAAAACCGAGGTTGTTCCGCCTGGTAGAAGATGAATCAGTGATCAACCGCATGGGCTTCAACAATGGCGGTCTAAATGAAGCGGTATTGCGCCTGATGAAGCGTAAAACGGATCTAATCATTGGTGGAAATATTGGCAAAAACAAGGTGACTCCTAATGAGGAGGCGTTGAATGATTACCTCTTGGGCGTGGAAGCCTTGCATCCCGTAGTAGATTATTTTGTGGTCAACGTAAGTTCTCCTAACACCCCGAATTTAAGGGAGTTACAGGAAAAAGAACCCTTGACAAAACTGCTGAAAGCAGTGCAGGAAAAGAATAATGCCTTGGGTAAAAAGCCGTTGCTTTTGAAAATCGCCCCAGATTTAACCGAAGGTCAATTAGACGATATTATCGACATCATCAATAGCTTGGAGCTAGACGGTATTGTCGCTACGAATACGACCATCTCTCGCGATGGCCTGCGCACGCCTGCATCTAAGGTGGAGGCCATAGGTGCCGGTGGATTGAGCGGAAAAGTATTGCGCGAACGCAGTACGGAAGTCATTGCTTATTTGCGTTCAAGATTAAAAAGTTCCATTGCCATTATTGCAGTAGGTGGAATCTTCACAGGAGCAGATGCCAAGGAGAAGTTGAACGCCGGGGCAGATCTAGTACAAGTTTGGACAGGATTTTTATACGAAGGTCCTGCGATGGTGCGTAGAATGCTCCGCAATTTGTAATTTCGGGGGAGAACCTATCCAACCCTCAGAAATGAACCAAATCTCTATTGTAGAGTGTCCTCGCGATGCCTGGCAAGGCATACATGAATTTATTCCTACTTCGGAAAAAGTAGCCTACCTCAAGCAATTGTTGCAATGTGGGTTCCATACCTTGGACGCGGGTAGTTTCGTCAGCCCCCGTGCCATGCCGCAAATGGCCGATGCTTATGAGCTATTTGGGGCGCTAGAGGAAGCCAAATCAAAGAGCCCGACTAAGCTTCTGGCAATCGTTGCCAACGAAGGCGGAGCAAGACGCGCCGCACAATATGATTTCATTGACGCCTGGGGTTATCCCTTTAGTGTGAGTGAGGAATTTCAACAGCGCAATTCTAGAAAGGACATAGCTGCAGCCATTGAAGATTTGAAGCGAGTTAAAGACTTGGCTTCCGCACACAATGTGGAACTCGTCGTATACCTCAGCATGGCCTTTGGAAATCCCTATGGGGAAGCCTATAATGTAGCTATGGTCTTGGAAAGATTGCATCAAGCCGTGGAATGTGGCGCTGATATTGTGTCTTTGAGCGATACCACAGGGCAAGGCACGTTGGAGAAGGTAGGAACCTTGAGTGCAATGATGAATACGGAGTCGACAGTGCCCTGGGGTGCGCACATGCACAGTATCTACGGGGAAGCAGCTGCGAAGGCCCAAGAGGCCATAAAGCATGGTTGTAGAAGAATAGATACAGCACTGCGTGGCTTTGGCGGTTGTCCTTTTGCCAGTGATGCCTTGATCGGCAACATGCCTACAGAAAAGGTCTTGAGCGTCGTTACCGCTGGTGGCTTCGACTGTACCGTGGATCCTTTACAATTAGAAAGTTCATATAATAGTGCGCTCAAGCTCTTTGGGCGTTATTCATAAGCGTACCTTTACACCATAGGTTGTTCAGCGGAAGTTGAACCGAAGAAGGAACCCGGTGGGAGTCCGGGGCTTTGCCAGAAGCTGTAATTCGTGTGGAAAGCACCTGTAGCCACTGCC
>Ga0255771_1000751_pt1 | contig 36478 bp, 29 predicted proteins | sample 011ome_19_FD_179969 | JGI IMG/M metagenome (GOLD analysis project Ga0255771, IMG submission 179969) | Coastal salt marsh microbial communities from the Groves Creek Marsh, Skidaway Island, Georgia - 011510BT metaG (version 2) | ecosystem: Environmental > Aquatic > Marine > Intertidal zone > Salt...
TGGATTTGATATGGGCAAATTCCTTGCTGGAACCACCCTCCACCATGTAAGTGGCAACAGTCCATGGGCTGCCGGAAAAGCCTATCAATGGCACGCTGCCGTTAAGTTCCTGCCGAATCAGTTTTACCGCGTCCAGCACATAAGGTAGGTCTTTTTCAGCACTGGTTACTTTAAGAGCATCAACATCGGCGGCGCTGCGCACGGGTTTTCTGAACTTTGGCCCTTCACCCTGGGCGAAGTAAAGCCCCAGTCCCATGGCATCGGGAATAGTAAGAATATCGGAAAAAAGAATGGCGGCATCCAGCGCGTAACGACGCAGTGGCTGTAATGTAACTTCGCAAGCCAGTTCGGGATTCTGGCACAGGCTCATGAAATCACCGGCCTGCTGCCTTACTTCTCGATACTCAGGCAGATACCGGCCAGCCTGTCGCATCATCCATACCGGAGTGACATCAACATCCTGACGCAAAAGAGCACGTAGAAAGCGATCGTTTTTTAGTTCTGCCATTGCCTGAGCCGGGTTAAAGAGTGATTGGGTAAAATTAACTGTTAATCAGAAATCAGACTTCCAGATAATCCAGTATGGCATTTCCTGCCTGACGTCCTTCAAATATGGCTGTAACCACCAGATCCGCGCCCCTCACCATATCTCCACCAGAGAAAATTTTGGGGTTGGACGTCTGGAATGGATAAGCAGCCTGTTCCGGTGCCAAAACTCTGCCGCGGTCATCAAGGCTAATATTAAAGTCTGCAAACCAGGGCGCTGGGCTGGGCTGGAAACCAAAAGCAATCAATACCGCATCGGCTTCCATCACAACTTCACTGCCGGGAATTTCTTCAGCACGTCTGCGACCATTGGCATCCGGTTCACCCATGCGGGTTTTCATAAACTTGACGCCTGTAGCCTGGCCATTATTACCAATAACTTCCACAGGCTGGTGGTTGAAAATAAAATCCACACCTTCCTGGGTAGCGTTGCGTACTTCGCGACGGGAGCCCGGCATATTGCTTTTATCGCGTCGGTAAACACACTTCACGGACCTGGCACCCTGACGAATAGCGGTACGAACACAGTCCATGGCAGTATCACCACCGCCCAGCACAATCACGTTCTTGCCCTCCATACTGATGTATTCAGCCAGGTCAGCCTTGTATTTCATATGGTGATTGGTATTGCCAACAAGATAAGGTAATGATTCAAATACCCCATCCATGTCCTCACCTGGAAAACCGCCTTTCATATAAGTGTAGGTACCCATGCCGAGGAACACAGCATCATATTCATCATTGAGTTCCTGAAAACTGATATCTTTGCCCACCTCGGTATTCAGTCGAAACTCCATACCCATATCTTCAAAAATCTGTCGGCGCAGGTGCATCACGCTTTTTTCCAGTTTGAACATGGGAATGCCAAATGTCAGCAAGCCACCAATTTCAGGATACTTGTCAAAAATTACCGGTTTAACGCCGGCGCGAACCAGAATATCTGCACAACCGAGGCCCGCAGGTCCGGCGCCAATCACTGCCACACGCTTCTCTGTGGGCACGACTTCAGACATATCCGGACGCCAGCCCATCTCAAAGGCTTTATCGACAATATACTTTTCAACATTGCCTATGGTCACTGCGCCAAAGCCATCATTGAGCGTGCAGGCACCTTCACATAACCTGTCCTGGGGACAAATACGGCCGCAGACTTCAGGCAAGGTATTGGTTTGATGACATAACTCGGCAGCTTCAAGGATATTGTCTTCCTGAGCCAGCTTTAACCAGTTGGGGATATAGTTATGGACCGGACATTTCCATTCGCAATAAGGGTTACCGCATTCCAGACAACGTTCAGACTGGGTCTCGGCATCTTCTTTTTCAAAGGAATTATAGATTTCCACAAACTCTGTTTTACGAACATCCAGAGGTTTCTTTTTCGGATCCTCACGGTCTTCTGTCAGGAAGCGAAAGGTATCTTTTGATCTGGCGATGATATCTGACATGGTCTAGTTCCCCGTCACTGTGACATCATTGAGCAACATTTTAAGACTTGCCGCCTTGGGTTTAACAAGCCAGAACTTGCGCGTGAAATCCATATAGTTATCCAGGATATGCTTGCCCCAATCACTGCCGGTTTCGATAACAAATTCTTCGATCACCGAGCATAAATGACTGCGGTATTCTTCCATACCTTCCATACGGATACGATGTACTTCAACCAATTCATGGTTGTACTTGTCGACAAAATTCTTATTCAGGTCTAGGACGTAGGCAAAGCCTCCGGTCATGCCGGCACCGAAGTTATGGCCAGTTTCGCCAAGCACGGTAATATGACCACCAGTCATATATTCACAGCAATGATCACCAACGCCTTCCACTACAGCATGGGCTCCGGAATTTCTTACCCCAAAGCGTTCCCCAGCTGTGCCTGAAGCAAACAATCTGCCGCCAGTGGCACCATAAAGGCAGGTATTACCTATGATAGAGGTATCCTGAGTTTTGAAACTGCTACCTGGTGGCGGTACCACAACCAGCTTGCCGCCAGCCATACCTTTACCCACATAATCATTGGCATCGCCGCTGAGATGCATATGCAATCCGCCAGCATTCCAGACGCCGAAACTTTGTCCGCATGAACCACTAAGACGCAGATTGACAGGGGTGTCAGCCATGCCCTGGTTGCCATAGCGTCTTGCTATTTCTCCGGACAGGCGTGCACCAATGGAACGATTAAAGTTCTGGACCTTGTAGTTAAATATACCGCCACTCTTGTTCTCAATAGCAGGAAGAATATCTTCGACCATCTCCTCAGCCAGTTCACCCTTATCCTTGGGTTCATTTTTCTCGCTGACACAAAAGCGATCCATTTCTTCAGGAATCAGGTCATTGTAGAACAGACGGGAAAAATCAAGATTGGCCTGTTTTTCAGTTTGCGGCGGAAGTTTTTCCAACAAATCGGTTCTGCCGATAACATCAGTCAGCTTGGTAATACCAAGACTGGCAAGCCACTGCCTTGTATCCTGGGCAACAAACTTGAAGTAGTTCATTACCATTTCTGCCTGGCCGATGAAATGCTTGTCACGCAGGCGCTTGTCCTGGGTGGCAACACCGGTTGCACAGTTATTGAGATGACAAATTCGCAGATATTTACAACCCAGCGCTACCATCGGAATGGTGCCGAAACCAAAACTTTCTGCGCCAAGAATTGCCGCCTTGATAACATCAAGTCCGGTTTTCAAACCGCCATCAGCCTGCAGTCGAATACGGCCACGCAAATCATTGGAACGTAATGCCTGCTGCACTTCACTCAAGCCAAGTTCCCATGGCGTTCCCGCGTAGCGAATTGAAGTCAGTGGACTGGCTCCGGTACCGCCATCATGACCGGATATGGTGATCAGGTCTGCATAGGCTTTTGCCACACCGGCAGCGATAGTACCAACACCTGGTCCAGATACCAGTTTCACACTCACCAGAGCGTCCGGATTAACCTGTTTCAGGTCAAAAATAAGCTGCGCCAGATCCTCAATAGAATAAATATCATGATGAGGTGGTGGCGAAATAAGGGTAACCCCTGGAACCGAAAAGCGGAGCCGGGCGATAAGATCATTTACCTTGCCACCGGGTAACTGGCCACCTTCACCGGGTTTTGCCCCCTGGGCGATTTTGATTTGCAATACTTCGGCATTGACCAGGTAATGAGGTGTTACGCCAAAACGACCGGAGGCGATCTGCTTGATCTTGCTGACCTTGTCAGTGCCAAAACGGGCCGGATCTTCGCCACCTTCACCTGAATTTGATCTGCCGCCAAGCCTGTTCATGCCCTGTGCCAGTGCCTCATGGGCTTCCGGTGAGAGCGCCCCGAGGGACATACCAGCAGAATCAAAGCGCTTCAGAATGCCTTCGATAGGTTCAACCTGATCTATATCTACAGGCTCCTGGTCTTCACGTAACTTGAACATATCCCTGATGGTGGACAAAGGCCGATTATCCACGAGTTGGGCAAACTTGCGGTATTCTTCGAAATCACCGCTTTGCACAGCATCCTGAATGGTTCTCACCACGTCCGGATTGATCATGTGATATTCGCCGCCATGGATATACTTGAGTAGTCCACCCTGCATGATCTTCTTTCTGGCTAGCCAGGCATCGCGACTGAGAATTTCCATATCATGCTGCAAATGCTCGAATGTCGCCCCACCTATTCTGCTGTCCACATCAGGAAAACATAGAGTCATAATTTCATCGGCGAAGCCGACAATTTCAAATAGTTGTGCTCCGCGATAGGACGAGACAGTACTGATACCCATCTTGGACAGAATCTTCAGCAGGCCCTTATTGATTCCCTTGCGATAATTCTTGTGCGCTTCCAGCGAACCCATCCGCAAAATGTCTTTATTGATCATACGATCAATAAGGTCAAAGCTCAGATAAGGATAAACGGCAGTAGCACCATAACCGATAAGGCAGGCGATCTGGTGTGAATCACGGGCAGAACCAGTCTCAACAATGAGGTTGGTATCGCAGCGCAGTCCCTTTTTACTCAGGCTGGAATGAATTGCCGCCGTAGCCAGCAAGGCATTAATCACCAACTGCCCTTTTTCAGGCAATCTTTCCGAAAGGAATAAAAGCACCTTGCCATCGCGCACATGCTGTTCTGCTATTGCCATGACATTTTCAATCGCCTGCTTGAGACCGATAGAAGGCTCATAGGTCAAGCTTATATGCGCAGATTCAAAGCCCGGTCTTTCAACATGCTGCAGGGTATAAAATTTTCTTGGCGACAATAGTGGTGAATGCAGAATGATACGGTCAGCATGAGCTGGAGTTTCCTTGAAAATATTAAGCTCTCTACCCAGTCTGGTTTCCAGTGACATCACGATGGTTTCCCTGAGTGAGTCAATGGGAGGATTTGTTACCTGGGCAAACTGCTGTCTGAAATAGTCATAAAGTGGACGCACATGCTTTGACAGCACAGCTATCGGAGTGTCATCGCCCATTGATCCGGTGCCTTCTGCGCCTTTCTCGGCGAGCGGTCTGAATACCTGATCAGTTTCCTCAAAAGTCACCTGGAACATTTTCATATGCTTTTCACCCTCTTCATCAGACAAGGGCAATAATGCAGCAGTGTCTTCAGAGAGCTTGGATTCCAGATAACTGGTGTTTTCTCTTACCCATTCAGCGTAAGGCTGTCTGACTTTCAGATAATCGGCCACATCATCGGAATGCATGATCTTGCCTTCCTGGGTATCAATGACAAGTATCTGACCTGGTCCTACCCGGCCCTTGGCAATAACATCTTCCGGCGAATAATCATTTACTCCGATCTCGGACGCCGCAGTAATATAACCATTTTTGGTCATCACCCAGCGTGAGGGTCGCAGTCCATTGCTATCAAGAACACAGGCGGCAAAGCGACCATCAGTCAGGACAACGCCTGCGGGGCCATCCCAGGCTTCCATGTGCATGGAGTTATAAATATAGAAGCTGCGCAGATCTGCATCCATATTTTCCATATTCTGCCAGGTTGGCGGCATGATCAGCCTGATAGCCTGGTACAGATCCATACCACTGGTGGTCAGCAGTTCCAGCATATTGTCCATGGAAGAGGAATCAGATCCCGTAAAATTAACCACGGGTGCAATTTCCTCGATATTCGGAATTGCCTCAGAACGGAATTTGTTAATTCTCGCAACGGACCAGTTTCTGTTGCCACGGATAGTATTAATTTCGCCATTATGAGCGAGCATTCTGAAAGGCTGGGCCAGAGGCCACTTCGGCAAGGTATTGGTGGAAAAACGCTGATGGAAGGTACACATCGCGATTTCAATTCGCGGATCTTTCAGGTCCAGATAGAAGTTTGGCAAATCTACCGGCAGCATCAGCCCCTTATAGGAAATGACGGAATTGGAAAGGCTGCATATATAGAAATCTTCATCACTAACCAGGCGGTTTTCAGCTTTTCGCCTGGCAATAAACAACTTAACCGTGAGATCTTTTTTCGACAGTCCCGGCGCATTAACAAAAACCTGCTCAATGGTCGGCATATTGGCCAGTGCCATGCGGCCACAAACCGAATCATCACAGGGCACCATACGCCATCCTGCGATATCCAGGCCCTGGGCTTTAATTTCTTCATCAAGAATCAATTTGGCTTTAGTTGCCTTTACCGGATCCTGGCTAAGAAACACCATGCCAACACCATAGGACTCGGACAATTCAATACTGAAAAGCTCCCTGGCGATTTCACGCAGAAAGGAATCCGGCAGCTGCATGAGCAAACCACAGCCATCGCCGGTCACACCATCGGCTGCAATACCCCCTCGATGGGTCATGCAGGTTAGTGACTTAATTGCGGTTTCCAGTAGATCGTGGCTGGGTTTGCCCTCAATATGGGCGACTAGACCAAAGCCACAGTTATCTCTGAACTCATCTGGATGATACAGACCCGTCCTCATATTCCTTCTCAAATCAGTAAGTTAAGGGGGACTACAAAAGGAAGAAAAACTACCTTGAATTTGTCGGAAAAACAGCCGGCCATTTTACACAAATCAATCCTGTCGAGCAATTAGGAATATGATTAACCCCAATTATTATGCGGGCTTCAGCTGACATGGATGTTAGCCTCTTTATCCAGACACCACACCGGAGAGTCTTTTAGCGGGCAAATGACACCAACACTACCATCGATCTGAGGGTATGAAACGCCAACCATAGAGTAGCTATTCTGGAAAATTGCGCTGCCAGCACCGACGCCCGCAACAATAACAGAGAGCAAAATGGTAAAGAGAAAATATAGAAGAGAAACGTTAAGAAAGAACCAAAACTCTGAATAAGGGAAATTTACAACAGGGATTCCAAAACGGATACCAAAGCGCCCTGACTGACATCACTGGAAACCCTGGCCTTGCCAAGCGCTTCAAGCAGGATGAAATTTATCTTACCCTGCTCAGCTTTTTTATCCCGGCTCATCAGGGAAATAAAAGTATCAACATCCATTTCCCCTGGCGGGTTTGTTGGCAAACCAGCACGCTCAATAATAGAGCGGACTCTGTTGACGTCATCAAGGTTAATTAAATTTTCCCGATGCGAAAGCTCGGCTGCCATAACTATTCCGGTCGCCACCGCCTCACCATGAAGCCAGTTTCCGTATCCCATAGCCGTTTCAATGGCATGACCAAAGGTATGCCCGAGATTTAATATGGCGCGAATGCCAGCTTCCTTTTCGTCTTGCGCCACAATAACTGCCTTTTCCTGGCAGCTGGTATAAATGGCATAAGCCAGTGCATCGGCATCGAGCGCAAGGATGTTTTCAATATTTTCGTCAAGCCAGTTCAGAAACGACAGATTATTAATCAAGCCATATTTGATCACTTCAGCCAGACCAGCTTTTAATTCCCTCTCTGGCAGAGTACGCAGTGTTGAGGTATCTGCCAGTACGCAATTTGGTTGGTAAAAGGCCCCTACCATATTTTTCCCAAGCGGCCTGTTGACGCCGGTCTTGCCACCCACAGATGAATCTACCTGGGACAGCAAGGTAGTAGGAATCTGAATAAAATCTATACCACGCTGGTAGGTGGCAGCAGCAAAGCCAACCATATCCCCTATAACACCGCCACCCAGGGCTACCAGAGTTGCTGATCGACTGAACCTGGCCTCAAGCAAGCGATCATAAATCAGGCTTATGGTATCCAGTGTTTTATATTCTTCGCCGTCAGGCAGAATAATTGATAAGGGATCGAATGCTGACAACGTGTTTGACACCGTCTCGAGATAGAGCGGCGCAACGGTTTCATTACTGATAATACAAACCTGTTGGCCGTGGATATGGGGTACCAGCAGTTGCGCATCTGAAAGCAGTTGCTCGCCTATGTGAATCGGATAACTTCTATCGCCAAGGTCAACAGTGACGGTCTGCCGATTATCGCTAGTGGCAGTATTATTCTTCATGGACTTCTTCATCAAACAGCTGCTTTACAATTTCACTACTTACGGATCTCGGACTTCTTCTGTTGGTCATCACTACATAATCAGCAATTTCCCGGTAAAGCGGATCTCGAATATCCATAAGCTCTGTCAGCTTTCCCTTAATATCGGTGACATTTTGAATTAATGGCCGACGCTGATCATGCCTTGTTCTTTCTTCCTGCTGGCCAATTGTCGCCATCAGGTAAACTACAGTGCCACGGCTTTGCAGAAATTTACGATTCTCAGGCGCCAGCACAGCACCGCCACCAGTGGCCAGCACTATATTCTTGCTCAGGGTGAGTTCTTCGATGATTTTCTTTTCTCTTTCGCGAAAGCCTGCTTCACCCTCAACATCAAATATCCAGGCAATATCAGCTCCCGTTCTTTCTTCAATTTCCTGATCTGAATCGACAAACTCCATTTTCAGGGATCGGGCAAGCTGACGCCCAATAGTAGTTTTGCCTGCGCCCATAGGACCAATCAGGAAAATATTATCCACTGCTTTTTTCATTATTTTTGGATGCTGTCGCTGAATATAGTTATTGAGTAAATACGAAAAATCGAGCATGCCATTGTAAACGACATGCCCGAAATTAGTCCTGAAAAATCAATAAACTTTTAATTAAAGAAGTTCATTGATAATAGACGGCGTAATAAAGATCAGAAGCTCTGTTTTGGTTTCAGCATTTTCCGTACGCTTGAACAGATTTCCAACATAAGGCAGATCTCCAAGAACCGGCGTCTTGGTCACTGTAGTCGTTACTTCCTCTCGAAATACACCGCCAAGAACAATGGTATCGCCATCATTAACCAGTACTCGAGTGGTTACCGAGTTGGTTGCGATAGCCGGTACAGCGCCTGCTCCGGGCACTACAGAATCCTGATTAATCTGAAGCAACATGTTAATGCGGCCATCTGGCGTAATTTGTGGCGTCACTTCCAGCGCGAGTACCGCCGAGACGAACTCTGTGGTTGAACCGCCGGCAGTACCACCAGCCTGAGCCTGATAAGGGATCTGGACACCTGACTCAATTCTTGCGAGCTGCTGATCCTGGGTCGTTACTTTAGGCTGGGCAATGACTTCTCCATTACCGCTGGATTCCAGGGCAGACAACTCAAGCTCCAGCATGCCCTTATTACCGGCAAACCCCAGGGCAATGGAAGAAGCCTGCTCAACTCCCATATCAACTACCAACGCATCGGGGAAATCTGGCGGTAAAAGCGGATTATTCACGAGACTCTCGGCAAGTGGTAAGCCAGCCAATACATCTCCAGCAATAGCCAGGTTTCTTGTATCGATGCCATTACCGAACCCAATACTGGCTTCCTGACTACCGGATATAACAAAACGGTCTCCGGCGCCTGGAAAGGTCTGACCTCCGCCCCAACGCACCCCTAAGGCATCACTAAATGAGGTCGATGCATTTACTATACGAGCCTCAATCAGTACCTGGCGAACAGGAATATCGAGCTGCCTGAGCATGTTGCGAATATCACTCAACACTGCTGCTACATCCTGAACAATCAGTGTATTGGTTCGTGCATCGACCGTGGCAGTACCGCGTTCGGACAAAATACTGCCTCTACCTGCTTCACCACTTAATAGCTGAGCAATTGTCGCCGCATCGGCATAATTAATTTCTATGTATTCGGTGACAAGGGGAGCCAGATTCACCTGCTGCTGATCATTTTCAAGCTCCTGTAATTCTGCGGCAGCAATATCCCCGGCTGGCGCTATATACATGACTGTGCCTTCAATACGCTGACCCAGACCTTCAGAACGCAATACCATTTCCAGCGCCTGATCCCAGGGTACATTGACCAACCTTAAGGTAATATTACCTGAAACCGAATCGGCTACGACCAGGCTAAAATCATTAACTTCTGCAAGAAGAGAGAGCACAGAATGGATATCAACATTCTGGAAGTTGACGTTAATGAGCTCGCCGGTGAACGAAAAACCACCTGCACTGCCATCACCAGCACCGGATAAAGATCCGGCAACAGGCGTGATATTGATGATGTATTGCCCACTACTCTGATAAGCCAGGTAATCGAAGCCGCTAATCATTTCAGCGACAACCATAACCCTGGTATCTTCCCGAAAAATATCGACATTCCTGACCGGTGTGGCAAAATCTGTTACATCAAGACGCATCTGTAACTCATCAGATAAATTTGCGTTGAGGAATTCAAGCTCCAGTCGATTTCCTGAGCGGTTCAGATTGCCAACAAGATTATCATTGGCTAGATCTATAATAATCTGACCGGCACCTTCTTCATCGCGACGAAAATCAACAGCACTGATGTCTCCCGAATTACTTGAAGGAATTTCTGGTCTGGAGCTAAGGTTAGCTGCGCCCGCAGTTGAACCATCCCCCAATGTGACTACCAAAGATCTATTTCTAATACTGGAAATATAAGATGTTGATTCATTGAGATTAACAATCATTCGGGTTCTGTTACCGGAATCAACTACCGTCACGGTGTCGGCAATTCTTGAATTCACCGGATAATTATTTTGATCCAGAAAATTACTCACACCATCGAAATCCATGACAAGACGCGGTGGACTTTCGATTTCAAAAACAGTGGGCTCCGGGGGCGAAGCATCAAATTCCAGTTGAATTTCCAGCATGCCGCCTGGTAGCGATACAAATTGTATATCTTCAAGAGAGACCTGAGCCTGCAATGCAGATGTCAGGAACAAACCATTGACCATACAAAAGGTCAGTAGCAAATTCTTGATGCTTTTCATCCTCACCAATCTCGTCATTACGAGTCTCCCGGCTTTACCAGCATTTCTATTTTTTGTATCAATCAATGTTCTGGTCCAGGCATTATTTGAATAATGCTTATATATTATTTGTTACCGCTACTGTGTCTTTATTAGTCTTTTCTGACCGCTGCAAACTGCTATTTTCTAAAGCTGATTGTTTTTTTAATTATTTCGCAACATCACCGTTTGCGGACGCTCCATCCATGAGCCATCGCCAGTAGGTACTATTTCAACCAGATCAATTTGATTTTCATTGATCTCAATTATGCGGCCATGATTCCTGCCCAGGTAATTTCCAACTGTAGCTCTGCTTACCAAACCTGTTTCATCAAGTATCAGTACCCAGTTAGTGTTATTTCTGGCAATCGTTCCAACCATTGTCAATGAGCTCAAAGGAAAGCTTTCAAGTAATTCTTTTGGCCTGTTTTCATCCGGACTGACATTATTACTTTGGTTTCGAATAATCAGCGTTATATCAAGAGGCGCATCAAACGGACTGCGCAAGGAGGCAGCGCTGTACTGAAACGGCTCATAGGAGGTAAAGGCCGGAATAGGCTCGATTCGACCGGGAGGCCTATTGACTGTGCTATTCACATAATCCTGCAGTTCAATCATCTCATCATTATTGGAACAGGCAGATAAAAACAATATCACTGTTACCAGTAATACTCGGAAAACACTATTTTTTATCCTGTAATTATTCATCATCGGATTTATAACGATAAGTTCTGGCTGTTATATCCATGAGTAAATCAGCGCCACCAGAACTGTTGTTTATACTAAAATCATGCAAGGTCACAATACGGGAAAGACTGGCAACGCCACTCACAAAAGAACCAAAATCATGATAATCACCTACCACTGAAATCCTTATTGGAAGTTCAATATAGAATTCCTGTTGAACTTCTGACTCCAGCCTCATGGTTGAAAACTCCAGGCCACTGCCTACCCCTTGCACTGTAATGTCATCAACCAGACCAGGCACTTCGGTTTCTCCCGGCAACTGCCTTAAAAGAGCGCCGAACGAATCTTCCATATCTGTCAACTGCTGTCGATAGGCCTCAAGATTTGCGGCAAGCACAGCTTTCGACTCCAGCTCATTCTTGAGTGTGGTTTCTTCCTGGGCAACCGTTGCCAACGTTGCCTGCAGATTCTTGATATGAAACCAGTAACCACCGCCCAGACAGGCACAAAAAACCACGGTAATGAGTAGAAATTTTACCGGCGCAGGCCAGATACCAATCGTTTCGATATCCTGAAGATCATTCCAGTCAAAATTCTTCAGCTCATCAACGAGTCGTTGGATATTTTTCTTGTATGTTTCTATGGCACTCATGGCAAGTGTCCGCTTATTCCTCTTCCAGGGCCGGGGTAGTAACAAGCACAGTCAGTTCAAATCTATTTCCATCAGGACCAGCCTGATTTGAAGAAATCTGCTGCAATACCGGGGATTCAAACCATTCTGAATCATCGAGAGAACGGAGCAGAGCTGAAACCCTGTTATTGGATTCTGCCAGCCCCCGGAAATTTATCTGATCACCAATACGGGTAATATTTTCGTAATAGACACCATCCGGCATTGTTCTCACCAGCTCATCAAACAATCTTACTATTACCGGTCTGCGCCCCTGTAGATCCTGAATTACTGACATACGTTCTGTCAGCTCTGCTTTCTGACGCTGCAACTCCCTGATTTCGGCAATTTCTTCATCCAGGGAAGCAACTGTCTGGCGTATATAATTATTCAGTTCATTCTGATTGTTAATCAGATTATTAACAAAGCGGTCACCACTAAAAATAAATACCGCAGCAATAGCTACAGTAATTCCCAATCCGACCAGGAATTCCTGTTTTCTTTCTTCCCTTAACTCTTCGCGCCAGGGTAATAAATTGATATTCGCCATGGTTAAAATCCCCTGATGGCAAGCCCACAGGCTAGCATTAGAGATGCGGCATCATTATGTAACTGTTTACTATTCACTTTCTTGTTGACTGCCATCTTTGCAAACGGATTTGCCACCACAGTGGTGGTACTTAAATCTTCCTGAACCATTTCAGCCAGACCCGAAGTCGCAGCTGTGCCTCCTGCAAGCACCAATAAGTCAACATCATTATACTGACTTGAAGAAAAGAAAAATTGCAATGTACGGCCAATCTGCTCGCTCATTTCACGCACAAAGGGTTTCAGAACATCCTCTTCATATCCCTCTGGCAGATCTGCATTGAGTAAAGCCGTTTCTGCTTCAGCGGGGGAAAGGCCATAGCGAGCCTGTATTTCACTGGAAAGGCGCGAACCGCCAAAGACCTGCTCTCTGGTATAAATAGAAATACCATCGCGCATAATATACATGGTTGTCATGGAGGCGCCGATATCAATGATAGCGGCAAGTCCTTCTTTATCCAGATCCATCTGCTCACACATCAAAGCGTAAGCCCTTTCCATGGCATAGGCCTCGATATCTACCACTTTTGCCTCATAGCCACCAATTTCCAGAGCCGCTACTCGAGCATCAACATTTTCTTTTTTACAGGCGGCGAGCAAAACTTCCACCATCTCCGGGTCTTTTTCCGAAAGTCCCTGACGCTCAAAATCAATTAATACTTCTTCCAGAGGATAGGGAATATATTGATCCGCCTCCAGTGCGATCTGCGTTTCCATTTCCGTGTCACTCATGGAAGCGTTCATTTCAATAGACTTGGTAATAACAGCGGATCCGGAAACGGCGACTGCCGCTTTATCAGTAGAGGCATCTACCAGCGCAGCCAGCTTCAGCATGGTTTCACCAACAGCATCAAGATTGGCAATATTTTTTTCCACGACAGAACCTTCAGGCAGCGGCCTGTTGGCATAACACTCAACCTTGTACTTGGAACCCGACTTTGACAACTCCAGCAATTTTATTGAACTGGAGCTGATGTCTATACCAAGTAAGCCATTGTTCTTTTTAGCTAAGAAACTGACCAAGTTGTCTCCCCGAATATAGGCCCGCTCTGAATCAATCTTAAATCTTTATGCACACCGGTTTTGCTGTAAGAATATGATTCGAAACTACCGGAAATATACCTTTTACTCTTTATTACAGCCTGGCACGTTAATCAATTTAATCATTAATTTCAAGCAATTATCGCATTTTTTTACAAATTACATTAATTTGCTATCCAGTTCACAAAAGTAGTGTCGAGCACTTCACATTTTGCCGAAAGTGAAAGTATGTATATTAAACAGGGTTTTTCCGTGAAAAAGCGAGAGATATCACGCAGAGCTCCCATTTGACGGGGCTTAACAGAAAGTCTGGCAAATTCTTTTCAGTGCTAACTACCAAGGTCAAAAGTGTTTAAAATGGCGGTTCAATTAGTACAACTGGCCCAAACCATGCAAAATCTCATGCCTAGTAATGACTAAAATAAAGAAAATTGGTATTTTCCTGGGCTGGTGCGCTGTCACTGGTGCTATCGGGCTGGTTATGGTTGCAGCCGCCATGTACCTGTATATCTCACCAAAACTACCTGACAAGGAAACCTACACAAATTTGCGTCTGGAAAACCCCTTGCGCATCTATTCAGCTGATAACAAATTGATTGCAGAGTTTGGCAGTCGTCGCAGCACCCCGGTCAAGTATGAAGAAATTCCCCAGCTGGTTCTTGACGCACTGATCTCCAGTGAAGACAAACGCTTTTATAGTCACCATGGTGTTGACCCACTGGGCCTACTCAGGTCTGTCGCTGGTATTTTCACAGGAAATGACTGGGGTGGCGGCAGTACCATCACCATGCAGGTAACAAAAAACTTTTTCTTTGAAGGAGAATCTCCTCATACCCGCAAATTCAAGGAAATACTGCTTGCCCTGAAGATGGAGGGGGAGCTCACCAAGGAGGAAATCCTCGAGCTTTACCTCAACAAAACCTTTTTTGGCATCTCCGCTTACGGTATTGCTGCTGCCGCAGAACAATATTATGACAAGGATATAAACGCGCTGAGCCTTGCGGAAGCAGCCACCATGATAGGTTTGCTACCAAGACCCAATGCTTACAACCCGCTGTCTTCAAAAGATCAGGCAAAATCAGTCAGGGAACGTGTACTTTCCCGAATGTTTGCCCAGGCCATGATTACCCGGGATGACTATGAGCTGGCAAGAAACGCACCAAATACGGCGTTCAGACATGGCAGGGAAACCGAACTTGATGCGCCTTATATTGCAGAGATGGTGCGTCAGGAAATGATTGAACGCTATGGCGATCTTGCCCTTACCGATGGCTTCGAGGTCTTTACCACTGTCGACAGCAGCATGCAGAGGGCAGCCAACACTGCCTTTCAGCAAGGACTTGAAGACTATGATCGGCGCCATGGCTATCGTGGCAGGGAAAACCACCTCAGACCCTCTGCTGACGGCTCTGTAAAGCAGTGGTTGGACGTACTGAACAATACTTCAGCAATAGCATCCCAGTTGCCTGCCTTCGTTCAGGCAGTGGAAGAGCGATCCATTACAGCACTTCTGGCTTCAGGCGAAAGCATCACAATTGACTGGGACGGCATTCGCTGGGCGAAACGATTTATTACCAGCGCTACCTGGGGCTCGACGCCACGCTCTGCCAGGGATGTCACAGAACCAGGCGATCTGATCCGGGTCAAACGTGATGCTGAAGGTCAGTGGATGCTGGGGCAAATTCCAGCGGTGAATGGTGGTCTGGTTGCATTGGACCCCAATACCGGCTCTATAAAATCTCTGGTTGGCGGTTATGATTTCAATGATCGTAAAAACAATGGTCAATTCAACCGCGTAACACTGGCCGAAAGGCAACCAGGCTCCAATATCAAACCTTTCCTGTACTCTGCTGCGCTTGAAAACGGCTATACCGCTGCCAGCCTGATCAATGACGCACCGCTTGCCCGCAGTGACTATCGCCCGGAAAACTTTGGTGGCGAATTCATGGGGCCTATTCGACTTAAGTATGCACTTACTACCTCAAAAAACCTCGTATCTTTGAGGCTTTATGATGCACTGGGGTCAGACAAAGTGCTGCCCTATATCTCCCGCTTCGGCTTCAATACCCGGGAGTTTCCTCAAAATGATCTCACTGTCGCCATTGGCTCCCACGCTGTTCACCCCCTTGAAATCGCCACAGGCTACAGCGTTTTTGCCAACGGCGGTCACAAGGTAGAACCCTATCTGATTGAACGCATTGATAACTTTAACGACGGCGAGATGTTTCGTGCCCAACCCTATACGGTTTGCGACAGCTGTGAAGATATGGCTGTTATTGATTCCTTATTGGACCAAAACCAGGTTCCTGAAATTCCTGCAGTAACGCCAGCACCAAGAGTGATTGATGAGCGCACAGCCTACATCATGAATACAATTTTACGTTCTGTGATTACCAATGGTAGCGGACGACCGGCAAACCGGGCGATGCCGGAAAGAGAAGATCTGCACGGTAAAACCGGTACCACCAATGACAATAATGACCTTTGGTTTTCCGGCTTTAACGGCAATCTTGTCACCACGGTATATGTCGGATATGACCAACCTCAGTCACTTGGTGGCCGCGAAGAACAGGCGGCCACGGTTTCACTGCCAATCTGGATTAGTTATATGAAGGAAGTGCTGCAAGGCACTCCGCTGGCCAATATGGCCCAGCCTGATGGACTTGAATTTGTCAGGATTAATCGGGACACCGGACTCAGGGCAAGACCCGATGATGCCAATTCATTTTTTGAAGTGTTCAAAGCGGAAGACGTACCTGGTTATGAAAATACCCAGGGCAACGAAGGCGATTCAGTGAAGGAACAGGAGAATCCCTTTTAACTTTGTGACACAAAGACTAAAAGCAATTATCAAACCGGGGGAAATTACCGTGTACTGGCTGGGCTAAAGCTGTTTTCAAGCTTTCAGAAACAACCAGTACATATTCGGCAGAATAAGATACTGAAACGGATTCTTGAGGACTATCTGCAGATGCGAGTTATCTGTTATCTGACAGTTATACAATAGCTTTCAAAGAAGCTGTAAAACCGCTATCAGACTTTACGAGCGCCACCAAAACGTTTCTTGAATCGGTCTACACGACCACCGGTATCAACAATTTTCTGCTTGCCGGTATAGAACGGATGACACTGTGAACATACGTCTACACGCACGTCATCTGTCAATGTTGAACGAGTCTGAATCACGTTACCGCAACCGCAGGTAACACTGATGTCCTGATATTTGGGATGAATGTCTGCTTTCATGGTCTGTCTCTCCGAATATCGCTACCTGTCGTTAAACCCGCGCTCAATCTGGTTGCTTGTAAAATGCTTTCCAGACGCTGGCCCTTATCAGGCACCATATCCATATATTGGATTTTCAATGTAGCCAGCACTAGAGCCGGCGAATCTTTTTCCCCACGGAAAAAAGAGGGCGCATTCTAACAGAAAATAGTTCCAGCACAAGAGATCAAGGCGGGGCTGAGTAATACAATTACCGCCAGAAACTGTTCAGGCTCATAAAATTACTGCTTGGACATGAATTAGAAGCAGGGCTAAACGGTGATTAGAGGCCTAGTTCAGGTAAGAGCGGTGATTCTTTACAACTTCATCGAAAATGGCCTGAAACAAATCCAGGATGAATTCGCTATTCAGGGATTTATCCATTGCCCGTTTTCTCAGGCGTTCGAGCTTTTCCTGTTCCCTGACCGGGTCCACGGAATCCAGTTTTTGGCTGGCTTTAAGCTCACCCACCTTGGCGGTAACTTCAAAGCGTCGTGCCAGCAGAGTCAGCAATTCATCATCAATACGATCTATAGTGTCTCGCAGCTCGAGCAATTCGTCAGGCACTTTTTGGCTTTGCATAGGCTTAAATACTCCGCAGGCATGGTCCGTGAAAACAGCAGAGTATAAACCAAGATATTATGAATCTCCTCTACTGGCTGATATTTGCTATATTCCCTTTTTCTTCTTCGTTAACCTGACACGGACAACTGACTCCGCGGGGTCTTCCCGGACGCCTTCAGATTCGGTTCCTGCTTATGCCCCAGAACAGATTCAAGTAGTGACAACAGATTTTTTCATACAGGTTGCCGTTCCCTCCCCCTTGCGCCGGACTTTTGATTATCGGCCGCCGCCGGGCTGTGAGCAAACCGCATTGAAGCCCGGAGCAAGAGTTCAGGTGCCCTTTGGCAACAGACGGCTGATTGGCCTTATAACCGGAACCAGCACTAGCAGCGATTTTCCTGCTGTCAGGATAAAGGCCGCTTATAAGCTCATTGACCAGGACCCGGTGCTTGATGACAAGCTTATGCAGCTTTATCAGTGGGCGGCCGCCTATTACCAGTTCCCGATCGGCCAGGTTCTGCAAACCTCGCTGCCGACTCAGATACGCAAAGGTCATATGGCCGAGGAAAAGCAGACTCATTTCTGGCAATTAACAACTGCTTGCGTCAGCTTTGAATCTTCTGTGTTAAAAAATGCCCCCAGGCAACTGGAATTACTCGAACTTATCAGCCGCCGGGAAAAAATGACCACAGCAGAGCTTAAAGATGCCGTCGGCAAGGAAGTCTCCAGTGTTCTAAAAAACCTTGTGGAAAAAAACCTGATAGAAGAAGTCCCGCATCAGCCTGTGACTGAAGTAACTTCAGAAAATCTCTATGGCGATGATGGGCCGCTGCAACTCAATCCTGAACAAGAAATGGCGTTAACTGCCATCAGGCATAACAACGATCAGTTCAATGTCCATTTACTTGAGGGGGTCACCGGCAGCGGCAAGACAGAAATCTATCTGCAAGCCATTGCTGACGTGCTGGCACTGGACAAACAGGTGCTGGTGCTTGTTCCTGAAATCAGCCTGACACCGCAAACCCTGCGTCGCTTTGAGCGTCGCTTTAATCGTGATATCGCCGTATTTCACTCCGGACTTACGGACAAGCAGCGAATGACGGCCTGGTTACGAGCCCGTAATGGTAAAGCCGATATTATTATTGGCACGCGTTCTGCCATTTTTACGCCGCTGGCCAATCCAGGGTTAATCATTGTCGATGAAGAGCATGATGCCTCTTACAAACAACAGGATGGATTTCGTTATTCTGGCCGTGATCTGGCAATCTATCGTGCCAGGCAGCTGAATATTCCTGTCGTTCTTGGCACTGCCACGCCAAGCCTGGAAAGCCTGAACAACGCTCTGGCCGGGCGCTATCACTATCTTCGCCTGACAGAAAGAGCAGGTAACGCAAGTCACCCTGACTATCGCCTGCTGGATATTAAAGGCCAGGAGCTGAGAGAAGGCTTTTCCGGTGCAATGATTGACATAATACGGTCCCATCTTGAACAGAAAAATCAGGTGCTTATTTTCCTGAATCGCCGCGGTTTTGCCCCACTGTTGTTATGCAGGGATTGTGGCTGGATCGCTACCTGCCCGCGTTGCGACAGTAGTTACACCCTGCACAGAAACCCTCCCAGACTGAGCTGCCACCATTGCGAAGCACAAAAGCCGGTTCCATTAACCTGCCAGGAATGTGGCGGTGCCGATCTCGCCGCCATGGGTCTGGGAACCCAGAAAACCGAGCAGACTGTAAAAGACTTATTTCCTGACATCCCCGTCTATCGTATTGACAGGGATTCCACCCGCAACCGGGATGCACTGCATAACATTATTGAAAAGGTCGACAGCGGCAAGCCCTGCATTCTTGTGGGGACACAAATGCTTTCGAAGGGACACCATTTCCCGAATGTCACACTGGTGGCAGTGCTGGATGCCGATGGTGGACTGTTCAGTGCAGATTTTCGCGGTCAGGAACAAATGGGGCAGTTGCTCACCCAGGTTTCCGGAAGAGCGGGTCGGGGTGAAATATCCGGTGAAGTTGTCATCCAGACCTACAACAGCACCCACCCCACTTTGCAGTCACTGGTTGGGGAAGGCTATGCTCCGTTTGCCCGCAAATTACTTGAGGAAAGGAAGCTGGGCAAGCTCCCGCCTTTCAGCTACATGGCTCTGGTCCGTGCAGAAGCTTCAAATCAGCATTTACCGATTAAATTTCTCAGCGAAATTGTAAATGATCTGCAGTCTGCCTTTAGCAATGTGACGGTTATTGGCCCCATGCCTTCACCCATGGAAAAACGCGCCAGCATGTTTCGTATGCAAATGATTATTGAGGCTGACAAACGCTCCTCGGTGCAGCTTTTTCTGCATGCCTTGATAGCAAGAATGGAAGAACATCCGGACAATCGTAAAGTGCGCTGGTCTGTTGATGTTGATCCATTGGATTTCACCTGATCAGGTCATACCTGAAGAAAATCAATCACTGGTGCTTTTTACTGAAGCGCTTTTAAAGGATAATTATTTCCTGACAAGCAAGATAATACATCGATTAATTCACTTACCCTGGCAGGGCTGAAATCAGCTACGATGGCGGCTAAAAAAGTGAAGTAAGAATATCAGTTTCAACTATTCCCTAGAGGGTATATGGCTCAGGATTTCGCAAAAAAGAAAAAAACCAGTAGCGCCCCGAGCAAGAAAAAACCTGTTCGCTCTGCAACGCGCAATAATAATGCAGACAGCAGTAGTCACTGGAGCTGGTATTTTTCAGGTTTATTCAGCGGCTTGCTACTTTGTGTCATCGGCTATGTGGCACTCACCCAATTAAACAACGGCGCCACTATTTCCGATGTTGTTGATTCAATTCAGGATACCGACAATAACGAAAACAACCGCGGTACTGAACTCGAGTTCTATGACTATCTTCCCCAGGCAGAAGTTGAGGTCAATGTAGTTCCTGTCGAAATTGCCAGTAGTGCCATTGAAAGTGAAGCCAATCAAATCACTTACTTGCTGCAGGCGGGCTCTTTCCTGGATCCCAATGATGCAGAAGCACTGCGGGCAAGACTTATTCTAATGAACCTCGATACGCGGATTCAGCCTCATCCTCTTTCGGGACGAACATGGTATCGCGTTCAATCCGGGCCCTTTCTTGGCAGAAACGCTGTGGAAGGGGCAGAAAATATTATGATCGAAAATAATATCGATCCTATCCGGATGAGAATTCCTTCCCCCTGAGCTTAAAATTGGCATCTTGCCAGGCATGCTCGCTTGATTTTCAGGCATTTGCCCCAACATCCGTTGGATTACACTAACTCTCCAAAATTTTTCAGGAGCCAGTATGGATCAATACAGAGGTACTACTATCCTCTCGGTACGCCGCAACGGCCAGGTAGTAGTTGGCGGTGATGGCCAGGTCAGCCAGGGCAACACGGTAATGAAAGGCAATGCCCGCAAGGTCAGGCGTCTTTACAATGATAATGTAATCGCCGGTTTTGCCGGGGGCACTGCCGATGCCTTTACCCTGTTTGAGCGCTTTGAAGAACAACTGGACAAACATTCCGGCAAGTTAACCCGGGCAGCTGTAGAGTTGGCAAAACTTTGGCGGACTGAGAGAGCCCTGCGCCGACTGGAAGCTTTACTGGTAGTCGCTGACAGGGATACTTCCCTGATTATCACCGGTAATGGTGACGTAATTGAGCCTGAGGACAGCCTCATGGCCATTGGCTCAGGCGGCAGCTTTGCCCAATCTGCAGCCCGCGCCCTTATAGATAACAGTGAGCTAAGCGCCAGGGAAATTGTTGAAAAAAGCCTGAACATTGCCGCCGACATCTGCGTATATACAAACCACAATTTAACCATTGAAGTACTGGATTCCTGATCAATCATGTCTGACTTAACTCCCAAGGAAATCGCTTTCGAGCTTGATAAACACATTGTTGGCCAGAATGAAGCCAAGCGCGCCGTTGCCATTGCCCTAAGAAACCGCTGGCGTCGCATGCAGTTACCTGAGGCCATGCGTCAGGAAGTGACCCCAAAGAATATTCTCATGATCGGTCCTACCGGTGTTGGCAAGACGGAAATAGCCCGTCGCCTGGCACGACTGGCGGGCTCTCCTTTTATCAAGATTGAGGCCACCAAATTTACCGAAGTGGGTTACGTGGGCCGGGACGTTGAATCCATCATCAGAGATCTGGTGGATGCCGCGGTAAAAATGCTGCGCGAAGAGCAATTACTGAAAGTCTCGCAACAGGCTGAAAATGCAGCGGAAGATCAGGTACTGGATATCCTGCTGCCTGGCTCCTCCGATGACTCGGAAGATACCTCCGGATCACGGCAGGTGTTTCGTAAAAAGCTGAGAGAAGGTGAACTTGATGATAAGGAAATCGAGATAAAAGTGTCAGACAAGGTCGGTGTAGAAATCATGGCACCTCCGGGCATGGAAGATATGACCAGCCAGCTCAGCAGCATGTTTTCAAACATGGGAGCCGGACGCAGCAAAGCCCGGCGCGTCAGCGTAAAGTCTGCGCTTAAAATACTCAAGGATGAAGAAGCGGCAAAACTGGTTAATGAAGATGAACTCAAAGCCCGTGCAATTGACGTCACCGAGCAGACCGCCATAGTATTTATTGATGAAATAGACAAGGTGGCACAAAAAAATGAAACCCATGGTGGCGGAGTATCCCGGGAAGGTGTGCAGCGTGACCTGTTGCCTTTAATAGAAGGATCCACGGTATCAACAAAATATGGCTCGGTTAAAACAGACCATATTCTGTTTATTGCTTCCGGCGCTTTCCACCTGGCCAAGCCTTCCGATTTGATTCCGGAGTTGCAAGGTCGACTGCCAATACGCGTCGAGCTGGATGCGCTCAGCGCAGAAGATTTTGAACGCATACTGACCGAGCCCGATGCGTCTTTATCCAAGCAGTATGTGGCATTGTTAAAAACTGAAGGAATTAATCTTGAGTTTACCGATGACGGTATCAAGCGTATCTCAGAAATCGCCTGGCAGGTGAACGAAAGTACAGAAAATATAGGCGCCCGAAGATTACACACAGTGCTGGAAAGATTACTGGAAGAAACCTCATTCAGTGCCAGGGAACTGGTGAGCGAAGGCAAAGGCAATGTCATCGTAGACGCACAATTTGTAAACGACAATCTAGGCAGTCTGGCTGCGGATGAAGACTTGAGCCGCTTTATACTTTAATCAAAACCCGGGTTACCCAACATGCAGCCAACCGACATCAAACTACACCGCAAAACCGGCATACTTGAGCTCAAGTATGAAGACGGTGGTATATATTCCTTACCTGCAGAATTCCTCAGGGTAAATTCACCGTCAGCGGAAGTCCGGGGCCATGGCCCGGGACAGGAAGTGCTGCAAACAGGAAAAGTTGACGTCAAAATTGACAATCTGGATGCTGTTGGCAACTATGCCATTCGTCTGCATTTCAGTGATGATCACAATACCGGAATTTATAGCTGGGACTATCTGCGCGAACTGTGCCTGAATCAGGCCGAAATGTGGGAAAGTTATCTGCTTAAATTAAAGCAGGCAGGAGCACGCCGGGAAAACCTGGCAAGCGATGTCCAGGTGGTCAATATCATGCCAATTAATGATTGAGATGAGCCGCCCATTCTTTATTTAAACGCCTTATAAAGTCTTTTCGTATTTATTCTTACCAACCCTGTTCAAGCTTTCATTACGAAACTGATCTGCATTGCAGTACAATGTCCGTGACGAATATAGCTTTGTATGGAAAGCACCATGAGTAACGACAGCCAGGGAAAAACTACACATTTTGGCTACCGACAGGTCGCTGTAGAAGAAAAAGCTGACCTGGTTGGCGAAGTCTTCCATTCTGTGGCAAAAAAATATGACCTGATGAATGATGTGATGTCCCTTGGCACACACCGCATTATCAAAAGATTTACCGTCGAATTAAGCGCTCTCAGACCAGGCATGAAAGTACTTGATCTGGCGGGAGGCACCGGTGACTTCAGCCTGCTTTTTTCACCGCTGGTTGGCAGCCAGGGACAGGTTGTTCTTGCTGACATCAATGAATCAATGGTCAGGGTTGGTCGGGATCGCATTATTGATAAGGGAAAAAGCGGCAATATCAGCTATACCCTTGCCAATGCCGAACAGCTGCCGTTCACAGCAAATACCTTTGACTGCATCTGTATTGCCTATGGACTGAGAAATGTCACTGACAAGCAGGCTGCGTTAAATTCCATGTTTGAAATGACCGCGCCTGGCGGCAGAGTGCTGATACTGGAGTTTTCCAAGCCCGTGAATCCGCTGCTTGGCAAGGCTTATGACGTGTATTCAACTCTTTGGCCTAAAGCAGGACAGCTGCTCACCGGAGACGGTGAAAGTTACCAGTACCTGGTGGAGTCTATTCGTATGCACCCGGATCAGGAAACCCTGAAGCAGATGATGCTGGAGGCTGGCTTTGAAAATTGTGAATACCATAATGTGATGGGTGGTATCTGCGCAATCCATGTCGGCCACAAAGCCGCCAGTCGCTAGTCCGCGATTCTCTAATAGCGTGAACAGCATATTCCATTCAACTATATATTCGGTCATTGAGACTGGCCTGAACCAGGCCCTGTCTCTTGATCCGGGTACCCGCAAGCAAATCGAATCGCTCTCGGGCAAATGCATGAGCATTCATTGCCAATCACCCAGGCTCCTGCTCAATATTCTTGTCTGTGAACAGCACATATCTCTTTCCGGAAATGAAGCATTCCAATCTGACATAGGCATTAAGGGTAATGCCTCTGCTTTAATGAAATTACTGGTGACGAGAAATACAGCCAACCTGAAACAGGATGGCATTATTATCACTGGTGATGTGGGACTGCTTACCAAATTTCAGAAAATATTACTCAATCTCGATATTGACTGGGAATATCAGTTGAGTAAATTTATCGGGGATATCCCCACGCAATTTGCCCATGACAGCATTAATTCTGCAGGCCGGTTTGCAAAAAAGACCCGGAACAACCTGGAAGAAGATATAGATAACTATCTACATGAAGAAACAAGGCTTTTCCCTTCCGGGACTGAGTTAAAAGACTTTTATGAGTCAGTTGATGCTCTGCGCCTTCGGGTTGACCGACTTAATTCCAGAACCGGGAAGCTGCAATCAAGTCTGGCTGATACAATTTCTGATTAATCTCCCGGAATCTTTTTCCGGCTTTTGGATTTTTCCGATACCAGCTCTTTACAAACACCCGCAGCACTGCTTTTTCACTTTCATTCGATGAATAGTCGATTTAACACTTAAGGGATATTTGCCAAGCCCTTTGATTTTACTGGCATTATGAATAGTGATATTGTTGCCGCCCCTGTAAATTCCGGATTTATTTAATTGTTGTGACCAGGTTTTTAAGACTACTAAAAATCTACCGGGTAGCTAATCGCTACCGCCTGGGAGAATTATTTGACAGCCTGGAGCAGGCACAACTGCTTTCCATGCTGCTTGGCCTGCCCCTGCCCGCAGTTCCCAAAATTGATACCTTAAGTCGAGGCAAAAGATTACGTCTGGCCCTGCAGGAACTCGGACCCATATTCATCAAGTTTGGCCAGCTACTTTCCACTCGCCGCGACATGGTTCCCGAGGACATCGCCGATGAGCTGGCCATCCTTCAGGATAATGTTGCCCCCTTTCCAGAACAGCAGGCTATTGCTCTGATCGAAAAGGCTCTAAATGACTCCATAGAAAATCTGTTTGCAGAATTTTCGTCTACTCCACTGGCATCAGCTTCAGTTGCGCAGGTTCATACCGCCACACTGAAAACTGGCGAAGATGTTGTCGTCAAGGTTATCCGCCCAGGTATAGAAAAAATTATTATCCAGGATATCGCTCTGCTAAAAAGTATCGCTGCCTTTGTAGAAAATAATATAGATCAGGGCAAACGACTGCGGGCTGTAGAGGTAGTTAAGGATTATGAATACGTTATTCATGACGAATTAAACCTGATGTCTGAAGGTGCTAATGGAACACAGCTGGCAAGAAATTTTGAAAACTCTGACTTGTTATATGTGCCAAAAGTTTACTGGGACTATTGCCGGATCAACGTACTGGTTATGGAACGAATTTATGGCATCCCGGTAAGCCAAATAGAAGAGTTAAAAGCCACAGGTATTGACCTGAAGGTACTGGCCGAACGTGGGGTGGAAATATTCTTTACCCAGGTATTCAATCACAGCTTTTTTCATGCCGACATGCACCCGGGAAATGTTTATGTGTCCAGGGAGCATCCTGAAAAGCCCCAGTATATTGCCCTGGATTGCGCGATCATCGGCACTCTCAGCAAGGATGACCAGTACTATCTGGCACGTAATCTGTTGGCAATTTTCAAGCGGGATTACCGCAAGGTAGCCGAGCTTCATGTAGAGTGTGGCTGGGTACCGCCCCAGACACCGATCAATGCCTTTGAAGCCACTATGCGCAGCGTATGTGAGCCTATATTTGAGAAACCATTGAAAGATATTTCTTTTGGCATGCTGTTACTGCAGTTATTTCGCACCGCCAGCCGCTTCAATATGGAGGTTCAGCCATCACTGGTATTGCTGCAAAAAACCTTGCTCAATATAGAAGGCCTGGGAAAACAGCTCTATCCTGATTTGGATCTCTGGGAAAATGCGATGCCTTTTCTGGAGAACTGGCAACGGGAACGACTCTCTCCTATCAGCAATTTGAAAAAAATCACCGAGAAACTGCCGGAATTGCTGGAGCATCTACCGGAGATTCCAGAGTTGATCTTTGAAACCCTGCAGGAACTAAAGCTTGCCCGGAGCTATCGTGAAACCACGGAACGCGAAGCACGAGAGCAGGAAGCCCGGCGCAAGCAGCAGTTATCACGGCGTTACAGATTTTTTGGTGTGGCTGCGCTCATAGCCGCTGGCATTTCACTGCATCCAACGCTTGCAGGTTTGCTGGAACACATGCATTTGACCAGTCTGGTGCTGACGGCTGCGGGCATCACACTGCTGATTATTCGCCAAAAATAACAGCGCGATGGCAGTTTGCCACTGCTGCAGTTGTATTCCGCTTCAAACACCTTGAATTCTGACTTTCGACCCCAAAATAGAGTATTCTTGGCGCCTGATATCAAAGAGCAGTAATCATGAGTGTTGACTGGTTAGACCAGATTAATTGGAACAATGATGGCCTTATACCCGCCATTGCCCAGGACTGGGAAAGCGACCGCATACTTATGCAGGCCTGGGTTAATCGCGAGTCCCTGGCTCTGAGCGTAGAGGAAAACAGGGCTGTATACTGGTCCCGCTCGCGCCAAAAACTCTGGCGCAAAGGTGAAGAATCCGGTCATGTGCAGGTATTGCATGGGGTTTACCTGGATTGTGACAAGGACTGTATTATCCTGCGTGTTGAGCAACTGGGCGGAATTGCCTGTCACACCGGCAGGGAAAGCTGTTACTTCCTGACCCTGGAAAATGGTCAATGGGTGGAAAATGCACCGGTGCTTAAAAACCCGGATGAAATATATCGTTAATGCTGGAAGCGAAATTATCATGACCGACACTCTGCAAAAACTGGCCGCCATCATAGAAGAGCGCAAATCGGCTGCCCCCGATTCATCCTATGTAGCGCAGTTACACCATAAGGGGCTGGAAAAAATTCTTGCCAAAGTGGCGGAAGAAGCAGAAGAAACTATGGAGGCCGCCAGAGAAGCTGAGCTCAACGGCGATCTGGACCATGTCATTTATGAGACAGCTGATCTGTGGTTTCACACGCTGGTCATGCTGGCAAAGCTTGAAACCGGACCCGACGCCGTCCTGGCAGAACTTGAAAGACGATTCGGCGTCAGCGGTCTGGACGAAAAAGCATCACGTGAACAGGGTTAAGCCATCCTGAAATGCGGGGCGCCAGCCTCTTCAGTGTCTATTTATCACTAACAAGATAACTGAAAGCTGACTGAATGAATTCAATACTTAATCACAGGGGCCTTCTGTTACAATAATCGCCCGATTAAGTTAGTAGTACTAACATTAAGGTTTTAGGAGGTAATCATGGGACTTGGCGGAATAAGTGTCACACAACTGCTTATTATCTTGGGCATTGTGATATTGGTATTTGGCACCAAGAAACTTAAAAATATTGGCTCTGATCTTGGCGGTGCTCTGAAAGGTTTCAAGAACGCCATGGGAGAGGAAAATGATAAAAAATCTGAGGACTCACAGCCACAGATTGAAGAGGAAAATGACACCTTTGATGTGAAAGCAGAAAAGGTAGAAGAGACGGTTGACGAAAAGCAGTCCTGATTTCATAACTGACTCCTCCTGATATTTATAACTCCATAGGCTGCTATTGTGCAGCTGAATCCGGTTTCAGATGTTCGATCCCAGTTTTTTTGAACTAATAATTATTTGCGTCGTTGCCCTGCTGGTGCTGGGTCCCGATCGCCTGCCTGGCGCAATCAAAACCCTGGGCCTGTGGATAGGAAGATTACGCAGAAGCTTTAATAATATTAAACGTGAAATTGAGCAGGAAGTGGGCGCTGACGAAATCCGTCGACAACTTCGTAACGAAGCCATCATGGAAAAGTTCAACAATACCAAATCCCAGATTACCAACTCCATTGAATCCGTAAAAAGTGAAGCAGAATCCATAAAGAAGGATCTGGATATCACTAAAGGTTTATCTGACACCGCGTCAAAGTCACAAGACTCTGCCGCTACCGACGTCGAAGATAGTGCCGACCCCATAGAGAAACTGCCAACCAATGACCCCGCTGCCAGTGCTGGTACTACATCAGCTTCTACCAACGAAGCAGCGACAAGTTCCAAGGGCAGTTCAGAAAATAGCAGTAATGCTGGCACCAGTAATACTAGTAGTGGCGCTAAACAGCAGACTGATTCAGCAACTACAGAATCCGGCAAAAAAAGCAGCACAAAACAAACTGCTGCTACACCTGATACACCTGATGTAAAAGATAACGAGGCTGTTAAGCCGGATAACACTGAAAAATAAGTTTTGCAGCAATGACCGATACCGAACAAACCAAGCTCGATGATGAACCGACAGAACAGCCCCTGATCTCTCACCTTGTGGAACTGAGAGACCGGCTATTGCGCTGTCTGCTCGTCGTGCTTGTGCTATTTCTTTGTATCTTCCCGTTCGGCAATGACCTCTATATTTTTATCTCACAACCGCTGCGTGATGTATTACCGGAAGGATCAAACATGATCGCGACGGGCGTTACCTCACCTTTTATGATCCCGTTTAAAACTTCTATCTATGCCGCATTGTTTCTCGGCGTGCCTTTCATCCTGCATCAGGCCTGGGCTTTTATATCCCCCGGGTTATACAGAAATGAAATCAGGGTCACCATGCCTATACTCTTGTCCAGTGTAATGCTTTTTTACCTGGGTATCGCCTTTGCTTACTATCTGGTGTTTAACTACGTCTTTGCGTTTTTTGTAAACAGTGCGCCGGAGACGGTGGCCGTGATGACAGATATTACCCAGTATCTGGATTTTGTCCTGTCATTGTTCCTCGTTTTTGGCCTGGTGTTTGAAATCCCCATTGCCACCCTGCTGCTAATTTTTTCCGGGGTTACCACACCCAATAAACTGGCGGAAAAGAGACCCTATATCATTATTGGCTGCTTTGTTGCCGGTATGTTTCTCACACCCCAGGATCCCCTGTCACAGGCTTTTGTCGCTATCCCCATGTGGATGTTATTTGAAGTCGGTGTTTTCGCTGGCAGGATTTTGCACAAGGAAGTTGAAGCAGAAAGCAGCGATGAGATCGATGATACTGAGGATAAAAAGGAAGGGTCTGATTAGAAGCTATCCAATCAGTTTATTGAAGAATAGCCAGCAACCAATTTCAGTCAAGCAGTCTAAGTCAGCTATTTAATCAGAATCAGCTATTCAACAAAAAGGTAACCGGCCCGCCATTGGTCAGGGAGACTTTCATATCCGCAGCAAACTCGCCGGTAGCCACATCAGCATGATTACTCAGCGCCTGCTCTACGAAATAATTATATAAAGCCTGGGCTTCCTGCGGCGGCTTGGCACTGGAAAAGCTCGGTCGCAATCCCTTCCCGGTATCAGCGGCCAGAGTAAACTGCGAGACTACCAACAGCCCCCCTGCAGTATCGCTGACGCTGAGATTCATTTTTTCATCAGCATCTGAAAACACACGATAGGCCAGCACTTTTTTTAACAGCTTGTCGGCATCTTCCCGGCAGTCATTTTTTTCGACCCCCAGAAACACCAGCAAGCCCTGGCCGATAGCGCCAGCAATGCGCCCTTCTATTTCAACCTGTGCGGCTGTTACCCGCTGAATTAATGCCAGCATTGTTTTTACTTAAGGAACATCTGCATAATTATAAATAGTTTCCTTAGGACTTATCTGAGCTCACTACCACGGCTCATGCGCTTGCGCTCATTTTCTGTCAGGTACTGCTTACGGATACGAATATGGTTCGGGGTAATTTCTACCAATTCATCACTGGCAATAAATTCCATAGCCTGCTCAAGACTATGTCTTACCGGAGGCGTCAGCAGAATATTTTCATCCGTACCCGAGGCCCTGACATTGGTCAATTGCTTGCCTTTTGTAGGATTCACCGACAGATCATTTTCCCGGCTGTGCAATCCTATAACCATGCCTTCATAAACTTCACTGTTAGGCTCAATAAACAGTCGTCCTCTTTCCTGTAAAGTAAAAAGCGAATAACCCAGCGCTTTACCTTTCACCATGGAAATCAGTACGCCATTATTACGCGCTGCAATATCCCCTTTCTTGATGGGACCGAACTGGTCAAAGACATGAGTCATAATGCCTGAACCCGATGTCATTCCCAGAAACTGTGTCCTGAAACCAATCAGTCCACGTGTTGGAACATTGAATGTGACCCGGGTTCGCCCGCGACCATCAGATGACATATCCATCATTTCAGCTTTGCGCAGCCCCAGCTCTTCAATGACGGATCCCTGATGCTCTTCCTCGACATCTATCACGAGATTTTCATAAGGCTCCAGCATTTCACCATCGACTTCCTTGATGACGACTTCCGGACGCGACACGGCAAGTTCAAATCCTTCGCGACGCATGGTCTCAATCAACACTGAAAGATGTAACTCCCCTCTTCCCGAAACCTTGAATTTTTCTGCGCTGTCACCCGGCTCTACCCGTAAGGCAACATTATGGATCAGCTCTCTTTCCAGCCTTTCCTTGATATTTCGGGTTGTAACATATTTGCCATCCAGTCCCGCAAAAGGCGAATCATTGACCTGAAAAGTCATGCTGATGGTTGGCTCATCAACCGTAAGTGGTTTTAGTGCTTCCGGTTTATCAGGATCACAAAGCGTGTCGCTGATATTTAATTCAGGTATTCCGGTAACACAGATAATATCGCCGGCGGATGCTTCAGTGGCATCAACCTGCTCAAGTCCCATGTAAGTCTTGATCTGACCGATCTTGGCTTTTCTGCTATTGCCTTCCCGATCTATCACCACAATCGGCATATTCAGTTTCACCTTGCCTCTGGAGATACGGCCGACACCGATTACCCCGACATAGGAGCTGTAATCCAGGGCACTTATCTGTAACTGGAAAGGACCATCAGGATCAACATCTGGTGCCGGAACCTCATCAACAATCAGTTTGAAAAGACTATCCATATTGTCTTCCAGCTGATCAGCCTCTAAGCCGGCTCTACCTTCCAGTGCGGAGGCATATATGATCGGAAAGTCCAGCTGCTCTTCCGTCGCACCAAGACGATCAAATAAATCGAATACTTCATTGAGGACCCAGTCCGGTCTGGCGCCATCACGGTCGATTTTGTTGATGACGACAATGGGGCGCAAGCCCTGGGCAAAGGCTTTCTGGGTTACAAAGCGAGTTTGCGGCATTGGTCCTTCCACAGCATCAACCAGCAGCAAAACGCTGTCGACCATGGATAATACACGTTCAACTTCACCACCGAAGTCAGCATGTCCCGGTGTATCAACAATATTGATTCGATAGTCCTGCCAGCTTACCGCAGTATTCTTGGCAAGAATCGTGATACCACGTTCCTTCTCCTGGTCATTGGAATCCATCACGCGCTTAACTTCCGGACCGCGAGAGCTTAAGGTCCCCGATTGCTGTAACAGCTTATCAACGAGAGTCGTTTTACCGTGGTCAACATGGGCAATAATGGCTATATTTCTGATTTTTTCTATCAATGGAGTATCCGGAATTCGCGAAAAGCCGCGATTATACAGGTTCTTTCTGCATTGGTAAGGATTTAGTTTTTACTTGCCGGGAAAGGCTTATGAGGGAGCCATCTGTACTGCTATTCAATCAGAATTCAAGATCACAGATTACTCATAAAGACACGAATATACCCAGGAAAGCCCCTATTCAAGGGCGCTTTGAGGCTGAATGACTTTGTTTGGGGAATAGACTCCGACATTGTCATAGCCCTCGTCCTTCAAATAGGACGCGTGCAACTTACTCATTATTCCTTTCTCACAGTACAGCAAGTAGGCCGCTTGCCGAGGCAACTCGGCAAATCTGGAATTAAGTTTATAAAATGGCAGTTTTTCCACCTTGTGCCCGGGAAGCACCAGAGGCTGCTGCTCTTCTTCATCCGGATGTCTAATATCCAGCACAACCTCATCAGAACCGGGCATAGATGCTATTCGAATAGCGCTATTGAATGCTCCGCTATTCAGTTCCAGTTTATCAATACCCTCCCTGACAAGATTAGCCAGGGCCTTATCCAGAATCGAAAAATCAAAGCGGCCTTCCTGCTTTTCAATCTTGTGCATTCTGGCCCGGGTAGTTGGCTTAACGGAAATGACACCACAATATTCAGGAATAACAGCGGAGAATTCCTCTGTGCCAATTTCCCTCGCAATATCGATAATTTCCTGTTTATTCATCATCGCCAGCGGCCTGAGCACCAGCACATCGCTTACTTTGTCGATAACCGCAAGATTAGGTAAAGTCTGACTGCTGACCTGCGCTATGGATTCACCAGTGACAATGGCCTCAAGTTTTAGCAGTTGTGCTACATGGCTGGCTGCACGCAACATCATTCGTTTGAGAACAACTCCCATCTGGGAATTGTCTACCTTTTCCAGTATTTCACTAACAACCCCTTCAAATGGCACAGTGATAAATTTCACCGGATGTGTCGAGCCATAGCGCAGCCAAAGGTGAAGAGCCACTTCCTTTACCGCGATCTCATGGGCTTTGCCACCGAGATTAAAAAAGCAGAAATGCGTAATTAGCCCCCGCCTCATGGCCAGATAGGTAGATACTGATGAGTCAAACCCTCCCGATAAAAGTGACAGGGCACCATCCTGAAAGCCAAGGGGAAAACCGTTAAGTCCGGGAATCTTTTTCTCAACCACGTAAAGCGTGTCATCTCGTAGTTCAAGCTTAACGGTAATGTCCGGTTGAGAAAGATTTACGCCAAGGGCAGCTGTATTGCTGACAAGACTGCTACCAACAAACTTTTCAATGTCCATGGAGTCAAAGTCATGGGAGCCTGTGCGACGACAACGCACGGCAAAGGTAGAACCACCAAGTCTTTCCTGAAAAACCGGCAAGGTATGGAAGAGAATTTCTTCCAGTGTATTTGCACTATGAACCTGCACCCGCTCGAAAAAGCAGATGCCCTGGGTTCTTGCGAGAACCTGCTCTACCTGGTACCGGAGATGGTCATCACTTGCAGGAACCGATACCTCAATATGATCCCAGCATTTTTCAATTTCTATGTCCTGGGACAATCTTCTCAACTGGATGCTGAGATTTCTTCTCAACTGCTTGGCAAGACTCTTTCTGATCGGACGACTTTTAATCGTTATTTCCGGCGAGTATCTGATCAGGTAATTCATATCAACAGGGACTTGCTACTTTGGGAATTAAGGGGCGGGAATTATATATAAATCAGGCAATGGCGTCTCACCGAGGTTTTGAAGAAAATGCATCATGTTGGGGCGTTTTTGTGGGTTTAAAATTTCCATTTGCACTATAATAGTGCGTATAACTATTGAAAAGTAATTAATATCTATATATATATCAATATGTTATAACTTGGTGCGCTATTTGCAGTACCTTTGATTCAAAAGGTATTTGTCTGAGTGATTGAGATGAAGGGTTTATGAATGCCGAATTAATACCTGACAGGCTTGCACTTAAATTGAACACAGACAATCTTAATACCAGCCTGCTGGACAATCTGACCACAGCAATCATTTTGCTGGATAAGGACCTGCACGTGATTTACATAAATCCCGCCGCAGAAGCCTTACTGGAAACTAGCGACAGGCATAGTCACAACACCTACATTGCTGATGTTCTGCTTAATGTAAAAGAGCTCGTTAAAGCGCTTAAAAATGTTAAGGACAATGGTGTTACCTTTATCGCCAGGAAGGTGAAACTGGTAAAAGCCAACACCAATCGTTTGACTGTAGATTACTCTGCCAGCAGGCTTATCTACGAAAATGATACCTATATTATGCTCGAGATTCAGGAGCTTGATCGTTCCTACAATATCTCACGCAAGGAAATGCTGATATCCAACCACGAGACCACGCTGGGTCTGGTCAGAGGCCTCGGACATGAAATTAAAAACCCCATCGGTGGAATACGCGGTGCTGCCCAGCTGCTTGCCGAAGAACTTGCTGATAACAACCTGAAAGACTATACCAATGTGATTATCGAGGAAGCCGACCGTCTTGTGGGGCTGATCGACAGGCTTACCGGTCAATACCAGAAACCGGCATTGCAGCAGCTGAATATCCATGAAGTCCTTGAACGCGTATATAACCTGGTCATCGCGGAAACCAGAGGCTCTATTGAAGTAGAAAAGGATTATGACCCCAGTATTCCCGAAATAACTGGAGACATGGCGCAATTAATCCAGGCTGTACTAAATATTGTACGCAATGCCATGCAGTCATTAACTGAGTCAGAGCATGCTGTAAAAAATCCAAAAATCATTCTCAGAACACGGACTGTAAACCACGTGACTATTGGTCCCGTCATGCACAAGCTGGTCGCCAAAATCGAAATTATCGATAACGGCCCGGGAATTGAACAGGAGCTTTTTGAAAATATTTTCTATCCATTGATTAGTGGCAGAGCAAATGGCACTGGTCTGGGATTATCACTTTCGCAAAACATACTAAAAAATCATAACGGTCTCATAGAGTGCGACAGTCATGAAGGTGAGACGTGCTTTACTATATCCCTGCCCTTGTCGAATGAAAAAGTACCGGATAAGCTGGAGGAAGAATCGTAATGCCAGGCAAAAGTCTTATATGGATTATTGATGATGACCGCTCGATTAGATGGGTACTGGAAAAGGCTCTGGAAAAAGCCGGCTTCAATAGTGAGAGCTTTGAAAGCGGCAATGGCCTGCTTGAAAAACTCAAGGATAGCCAGCCTGATGCGATAATCAGCGATATTCGCATGCCCGGTATTGATGGTCTGGAGTTACTGGAACAGATCCAGGACGCCTTTCCACAGATTCCCGTGATTATCATGACGGCCCATTCTGATCTGGGTAGCGCGGTTAAATCCTACAAACGCGGTGCGTTTGAATACCTGCCAAAACCTTTTGATGTGAATGATGCTGTTGCCGTAGCCCAGCGGGCCGTCAATCATGCCAGCGAATATAAAATGACACCCACTGAAGCTCCCAAAATAGAGGCCAAAGAAATTATTGGTGAAGCACCTGCCATGCAGGAAGTGTTTCGTGCCATCGGTCGTCTTTCACATTCCAATATCACGGTGCTCATTAAGGGCGAGTCAGGAACCGGCAAGGAACTGGTTGCCCAGGCCTTGCACAAACATAGCCCACGGGCAGACAAGCCTTATATTCCCCTGAACGTGGCAGCCATTCCCAAAGACCTGATCGAGTCAGAATTATTTGGCCATGAGAAAGGCGCCTTTACCGGCGCCACGCAATTGCGCGTTGGTCGTTTCGAGCAGGCTGATGGCGGTACGCTGTTTCTCGATGAAATTGGCGACATGCCGATGGAAACGCAGACCCGACTGCTGCGAGTATTATCCGATGGTGAATTTTACCGCGTCGGTGGATTAACCCCGATCAAGGCTGATGTTCGCGTCATTGCAGCCACTCACCAGACTCTGGAAGAAAGGGTAAAGGAACACCTGTTCCGTGAAGACCTTTATCACCGCCTGAATGTTATTCCTATACACCTGCCAAAACTGTCAGACCGCAGGGAAGATATCCCTGCCCTGATGGAACATTTTCTTGGCAGGGCAGCCCAGCAAATGGGCGTGGAAAAGAAAGAACTGCGGGCAGAAACCACCCAGTACCTGACTGGCCTGCCGTGGCAGGGTAATGTTCGCCAACTGGAAAATTTTTGCAGCTGGATAACCGTGATGGCATCCGGACGTGAAATACACATCAACGACCTGCCAGAAGAGTTCCTCAATCCCAGTGACGAGGAAGCCGTCACCGGTAACTGGGTGCTGAGCCTGAAAAGCTGGGCCGACCAGGAACTCAGCCTGGGTCATTCCGGCATTCTGCAACAGGCTACACCACTGTTTGAGAAATGCATGATTGATGTTGCCCTCAAGTACAGTGGTGGCCGCAAGCGTGATGCCTCTGAACTCCTTGGCTGGGGCAGGAACACCCTGACCCGCAAGATCAAGGAACTTGGCATGGAGAGCGGCAGTCCGGAAGCAGTGGAATAATTACGCTAGCCCCACCGTTGAAATAACCCCCCTCTGATTTACCAGCTATGGTAATTTCGCAGCTTCCTGCTTATTCACAAGTCTGATCGCTTCGGCTATGCTCATTGCTGTACTCCTGCTTTCAAGCAGAAATAAACAATCATATAGCTGAGACACATCTGTCTGGTTCACACATGAATAAAACTTATTTATCACTCTTCGCAGTATTAATCAGTATTGTTGCTGGTTTTTTTGTTACCAGTGTCTATTTC
>Ga0255771_1000763_pt1 | contig 36193 bp, 37 predicted proteins | sample 011ome_19_FD_179969 | JGI IMG/M metagenome (GOLD analysis project Ga0255771, IMG submission 179969) | Coastal salt marsh microbial communities from the Groves Creek Marsh, Skidaway Island, Georgia - 011510BT metaG (version 2) | ecosystem: Environmental > Aquatic > Marine > Intertidal zone > Salt...
GTGCCAGAGCCCTGCAGTGCATCCCGTATGACACCTATTCCTTGGTGCGTGGCTCCACGGTGACTCTCGGGTCACTCTCCTTCACCCTGCACTAGAGCTGTCCCCACTCCTGGGGACCCCTGAGTTTCCTCAGGCGATGTCGGGGAATGCCTGACGCTCTCAAGCAGCCTCCTCCACTGCCGATCCCCGAACCTGTCCTTCTGGTGTGGCGGAAGGACAGGTTCGAGCTGACAACTAGAGCCTGGTGGAAGGCGTGACCGCGTCAATTCCGTGAGCCACACCCACGGCTTCGTTAGTCAAAATGCCGGCGTCAGTGTTCAATCCCAAGGCCAGCCCCGCGTCCTCGGACAGTGCTTTCTTCCAGCCCTTGTTCGCCAGAGCGTTGACGTAGCGCATCGTGGCGTTGGTGAGGGCGACCGTGGAGGTTTGGGGCACAGCACCTGGCATGTTGGCCACGCAGTAATAGGTGCTGTTGTAAACCTGGAAGGTGGGGTCAGCGTGAGTGGTGGGCTTGGAACCTTCGAAGCAACCACCCTGGTCCACGGCAATGTCGACCAAGACGCTCCCGGGCTTCATCCTCGAGACCAAGTCAAGCGACACGAGCTTGGGGGCTTTTGCTCCCGGAATCAACACTGAGCCAATGACGAGATCAGCGGCGAGACAGGCCCTCTCGATTTCGAGAGAGTTGGACGCTGCGGTCTTGATGCGCCCGGCATAGAGAGCATCAAGTTCTTTAAGCCGCTGCAGGTTTGTGTCGAGGACCGTCACCTCAGCTCCGAGCCCCACTGCGACCGACACAGCGTTTGTCCCGGCTACTCCACCACCGAGAACAACGACGTTGGCGGGCCTCGTTCCGGGGACACCGGGAACGAGCAGTCCCATGCCACCCGCTGGCTTCACGAGTGTGGCAGCACCCACGATGGACGAGAGTCGGCCCGCAACCTCACTCATCGGAGCAAGTAAAGGAAGGCCTCCGGTGGGGCCTTGCACCGTCTCGTAGGCGATGGAAGTTGTGCCCGCGTCTAGGAGAGCTTGGGTCAGCTCGGGCTCCGCCGCGAGGTGGAGGTAGGTGAAGAGCAGAAGATCCGAGCGGAAATACTGATACTCACTCGCGATGGGTTCTTTGACTTTGACGACCATTTCAGCGGAATTCCAGGCCGATGCTGCATCAGGTGCGATGCTTGCGCCCTCAGCGACATAGTCCTCGTCGGTAATTCCTGAGCCGAGTCCCGCACCAGTTTCAACAGTGACCTGATGTCCACCGGTCACAAGATCCCGCACTCCTGCCGGGGTCATTGCAACCCGGAATTCGTTGTTCTTGATTTCGCGAATAACCGAAATCTTCATGACGTGTCACCTCAATTGTGGGAATGTGTTGCTCCCACACTTCGTCGTGTAAGAGCAGGTCAGAATCGCTGGGAATCCTGCACCTCTGAGACTATATCCGGACTTGTAAGCCCCCGATAATGGCGTCACCGCCGGTCACGGGTTGAGCCATCCGCTCGCTCAGGGTAGAGGCATCAGTGGTGGTAATCGCGCCCACGCTTTCCAATGCCGCGAGCGCAACCAACGAGGTTGCCCTCATGGATCCATCCAGGATTTTCACCGCTACAGCCACTCCTGACGGGGTTCCGATCACCACAAGACCCTCGGCCCCAATCTTGGCGATACCTCCCACTGTCTCGATGGTCACGGTGTTGTCGCGGCCCTCGCCATCAATTGCCCAGGAGTTTTCTCGAACAGCAGTTGCCAACTGTTGTTCGTGGGGGGTCTGGGCGCGAGCAACCTTCGCGATAGCGCGGGCAAGCCCGCGAAGGCTGAGAGCGTGCAGCGGTGCTCCACAACCATCTCGGGAGGTGAAGGTCGGGGCCTCTTCGGCGTAGCGGGTGATGGTTTCGGTGATGCTGCGTTGGAGGGGGTGCTCCAGGCTGAGATAGTCCTCGGTGGAGTAGCCAGCATGAGTGCAGGCAGCCAAGAAGCCAGCATGTTTACCGGAGCAATTCATTGCGAGGCGGCTGGGTTCGTGACCCTGGGCTAAGAACTGTGCTCGCTCAGCACTCCCCAGCGGCAGGTCGTGAGGGCACTGCAGCGCTGACTCCTCGAGTCCATAGGCGCGCAGAAATGCCAGGACCGCGTCGCGGTGTCTAGTGGATCCGGAGTGGCTCGCGGTCGTCAGTGTGAGGTTCAGGGGGCTGAGCTCAACGCCGGTCTCGAGAACCGCGAGAGCTTGCAAGGGCTTTAGCGTTGACCGCGGATACACAATCGCGTCGGGGTTGCCCCGCTCCAGCAGCGTTGTTCCTTCGTGGTCGACAACGGCGAGCACTCCGTGGTGAAGGGACTCTATGTGGCCATCACGCACGAGCTCAGCGACAACGACACCGTCGTCGGCGCCCAGCCACGCAGCAGCCACTGGATTAGAGCGAGGCGAGTGCGTCATCCATCACAGCGACAGCTTCGAGAAGCTGGTCGTCTGTGATGACCACGGGCGGCAGGAATCGCAACACATTGCCAAAAGTTCCGGCAGTCAGGATGAGGACACCAGCGTGCAGAGCATGGGTTTGCACAGCCTTGGCAACCTCGGGAGCGGGTTTTCCCGTGGTGGGGTCCATGAATTCGATGGCGAGCATGGCTCCCATTCCTCGCACATCAGCAATGACCGGGTACTTAGCCTGAAGACCGAGAAGTGCTGGCTTGAGTGTCTGTTCGACACGCTTCGCCTCGTTCAAGAGTCCGCGCTTGTCAACCTCGGAGAACACGGCGACCACTGCTGCGCAGGAGACCGGATTTCCTCCGAATGTTCCGCCCAAGCCACCGGGGTGAGAAGCATCCATAATCTCGGCACGTCCGGTGACTGCGGCGATCGGCATACCGCCACCGATGCCTTTGGCGCTCGTCACCAGGTCCGGTTCAATACCAAAGTGCTCGCTGGCGAAATAGGCACCGGTGCGCGCCATTCCGCTCTGGACCTCATCGGACACATAGACGATGCCATTCGCGTGACACCAGTCCACAAGTGCCTGGAGGTAACCCTCGGCAGGCACAATGAAGCCTCCCTCACCCTGAATCGGCTCCACGACGAGGCAGGCAATTTGGCTTGCCCCCACGCGCTTCTCCAGGAAGGTGATGGTGCGCTCGGCCGCTTCAGCACCGGAGAGTCCATCGTGGAAAGGAGAGGAGTTAGGAGCATGGTGCACCGAGCCTGCGAGAGGACCAAAACCGGTCCCGTAGGGGTGCATGTTGTAGTTCATGGCGGAGGTCAAGTTGGTGCGACCGTGATACCCGTGGTGCAACACGGCAACCTCGGTGCGTCCGGTGTGCTTCCGGGCAATCTTGACCGCGTTTTCGACAGCCTCGGCTCCAGAGTTAACGAGCACGGACTTCTTCGCAAAGTTTCCGGGGGTGTGCTTCGCAAGAAGCTCACAGACCTCGATGTAGGGCTCGTACCCGGCAACAGCAAAAAGTGTGTGGGTGACTTTGGAGGCCTGATCGGCAACGGCCTGGACCACGGTGTCGTTGGTGTGACCCACGGTCATCACCCCGATTCCGCCGGTGAAGTCAATGAAGCGGTTGCCATCAACGTCTTCGATGACCGCGTCGTGGGCGCTTGCTGCGTAAATGGGGAAGGTCGCGGCGACTCCCGCGGACACAGTCTTGACGCGGCGCTCGTGCATTTCTTTCGAGCGAGGACCAGGAATCTCGGTGACAATGCGAGCAGAGGTGCTCGAGGTGGGTGCGTGAGAAAGCGTGTCAGTCATAGCCCCTCAGTGTAGACCTGGAACCTTGTAATTCCTGCTCGACGGGCGCCTAGAGTGGGAGCATGAATCGCCATCACTTTGCGCTGGAAACCCTGTGGGTGGGGAACTTGGGATCCGGCACCAGTGACTACAAGGCGTACTCACGAGCACACGTAATTCGCGCGGACGGTAAGCACGAGATTCAGGGATCTTCCGACAAAGCGTTCCACGGTGATGTCAGCCGGTGGAACCCGGAAGAGCTCTTGATTGCGGCGCTCTCGCAATGCCACATGCTGAGCTTTCTCCATGTCGCTCAAGCCGCGGGAGTGATTGTCGAGCACTACGAGGACCAGGCGTCGGGAGTTTTGGAAACCCGCCCCGATGGTTCTGGGCAAGTGACCGAGGTGACGCTTCGGCCCCACATTGAGATTTCTGCGGGGGATCCTGCCGTGGTGCCAGATCTTCACCATCGCGCGAGTCAACTGTGCTTTATTGCCAATTCGGTGAACTTCCCTGTTCGCCACGACCCCCTCACTCGGGTGGCCACTTCAAATTGATTGCATAGGGGAGACCTGTCAGGATGGGCTGGTTCTTCCGACCCCATCGAAAGGCTTCTGGTGAAGCAATCTCTTTCTGTTGCCCTGGGCCTTTCGAGTCTCCTCGTTCTCGCTGGATGCGCCGCAGATACGCCCGAGGAGAGTGTGGAGCAAGCCCTGGCTGTGGCCGAAGGCTGCACCCCCAGCGGCGCCGAGGTTGAATCGATTGCGATTTCGGGTGAGTTCGGTGCAACTCCATCGGTGACTTTCGATGCTCCGCTGTCTGCGGTTGTGACTCAGCGCTCGGTCATCATCGAGGGTGATGGTCCCGAGGTTCAAGACGGCGACATTTTGTCGATCGATTACTCGCTCTATAACGCCTCAACCGGTGACCTGATTGAAGAGTCTGGGTATACCGAGGTGTCACCAACAGTGTTGACGCTCGACACCGATGCTCCGAACTTTGTCGGCGTCTCACTGACGGCGGCCTGCTCGACCGTGGGTTCACGAGTGGCGGGCCTTATCCCGCCGCTCGAAGCCTTTGGCCCCGACGGCGCACCAGAGTTTGGCCTAGGAGCCGGGGAATCCTTGATTTTCATTGTTGATGTCGTGGAAATTAAGCCACCCCCCACGCCCCCTTTGGAGCGCATCGAGGGAGAGCCTGTCGACCCGCCAGCGGGATTCCCCACGGTGACGTATGACGCTGATGGTGCCCCCACAGTGACAATCCCCGAGGGTGAGGTGCCGAGTGAGTTTGCTCTGGCCACGGTCGTTGAAGGCGATGGCGCAGAGGTGGGTGGCGGTGATGTCGTCATCGTTCACTACCACGGCGTCAACTGGAACACGGGAGAAGTCTTCGACTCGAGTTGGGAACGAGGCGAGCCTGCGAGCTTCCCGACTGGTGGAGTCATTACGGGATTCCGTGATGGTCTGATTGGTCAGACTGTTGGCTCGCGAGTGCTCATCGTGATCCCACCGGAGCTCGGGTATGGGCCGTCCGGTGGAACCTCTGATGGCTCCATTGGCCCGACGGACACCATCGTGTTCGTTGTCGATATTCTCGGTGTTCAGTAAGAGCTAGGTCCCGCAAGACGTGCGATGCGCTCGCGGGCGCGTTGTCTACTGGTGGACTCTGTCCCGAGGGTGCGACCGATGATGACGAGCATGATCTTGGTGAGGAAAGACGCTGGCCACCACGGTTTTCTGAGTCCCAACATCTCGCGGTACTGAGGGTCAATCGTGATGATAGCTCCCCCCACGAGGATGGAATAGGGCAGGCGTGCGAGCCGGGGAAGCGGAGGTTTCGTCAAGAATCTCAGCGCTTCTTTCACGCGATCGTCAGCTCGGAGGACGGGACGAAAATCCTCAAGTGCACGCTCGAGCTCTGCCACTGAGGTGGGAGGATTTGTCATCCCCATCAGCCGTCCTGCTTCCGCCCACTCTCGAACGTAACGGTCTTCACCGCTTTCACCCTCGCGGTCGGTGGGGATCTCGTCGCCCCACTCGCGGTGAGCGCGGAGGAACGCATCGGTGAAGACCACATGAACCCAGGCAATTAGGTCTTCATCGTGGGCGGAGTAGGCCTTCGAAGTCTCCGGTGGGTTGCCCGGTTGGTACTCGCCCTTCACGCGAGTGTGGAGCTTGGCCACTCGAGAGGTTTCGTTCCCCACAGTGTCGGTGGATCCAAAAGTTGTCGTCACCACCCACCGCACCGTCCCCGAGAGGCGACCAATCGGGTCACTCGCATACCGAGAGTGGTCGTGGACCCCGGCCATCGCACCCGGGTGCAGCGTTTGCATCAAAAGTGCTCGAACCCCAGCGACAATGACGGGGATACCGCCATTGACGTGCCACACGGCGGAGTCTGGACCGAAGTATCCCTGGTCTGAGCCGTCGCTGATGGCTTTCACCCAGTCCGGTTCACCGTTTGGGTCACCGGAGAGCATGGTGAGAATCTGGCCTCGAGCCTTGAGACGCAGGCGAGTGAGGGGATTTCCAGAGGGCACGGGTACTACCGTGTCAGAAGCTCGCTGATAGTAGGTCCAATACCCTAGGGGGTATATACTGTCCCCATGACTTCAGCATCAACACTCCCTCAGACCGTCGTGATTATCGGAGGCGTGGCCGGCGGAATGTCCGCTGCCACCAGACTCCGCCGAATCCACGAGAGCGCCGAAATCATCGTCATCGAACGTGGTGGCGCTGTCTCGTTCGCGAACTGTGGCCTTCCTTATCACGTAGGCGGTGTTATCCCTCATCGCGGGTCTCTGGTGCTTCAGCAGCCAGCGCAGCTCAAGAAGCGATTCAACATTGACGTTCACTTGCGCACCGAAGCTACCGCCATCAATCGGGACCGGAAGACCGTTTCGGTCACCAATCTCGAAAATGGCGAGACGCGGGAGATTTCCTATGACGCACTGGTCTTGAGCCCCGGATCAACTCCGTTTAGACCTCCCATCCCCGGGGTTGAGGATGCCCACGTGCTGTGGAATTTAGACGACATGGACCGTCTCATTGCTGCAGCAGAGACAGCCAGAAGCGCCATCGTGGTCGGCGGTGGTTTTATTGGTTTGGAGCTGGCCGAGAATCTCGTCCACCGAGGAATTGCCACCACTCTGGTGGAGGCCCTGCCTCAGCTGATGCCCACGTTGGATGTGGAGATGGCCTGGCCCCTGGTGGAGCGTGCTCGCTTCCAAGGGTTGGATGTTCGACTCTCCGCGCAGGTGTCGGCCATCACAGAATCTGGCGTGACTCTCGCAGATGGCACCACGATCGAGGCAGACATGACTGTTGTCGCCGTGGGAGCTCGGCCCAACATTGAGCTCGCCGTCGAAGCGGGACTGGAGATGGGTGATGCCGGAGGCGTAGTTGTTGATGATCAGCAACGAACCTCTGACCCTCACATTTGGGCTGTTGGCGATGTGGCGCAAAAGAAGCGCCCCGATGGCTACAGCCTTGTGCCCTTGGCGGGGTTAGCGAACCGCCACGGTCGTCTCGCTGCAGACTCCATTGCCGGTCGACCAGCACACGCGGTGACCGCTTTTGGAACTTCGATTGTCGGCTTCTTTGGAATGGCCGCTGCCTCAACCGGCTACACCGAGCGGGTCTTGGGAATGAAGGGCCGCACGATGCGGATCATTCACACGCACCCCATCAATCACGCCGGGTACTACCCCGATGCGGTTCAAATGGCGATGAAACTCATCGTCGATCCGAAAACCGATCTCATTTTGGGTGCTCAGGCTGTGGGAGAAGAAGGTGTTGACAAACGCATCGACGTCATCGCGACCGCAATGGCTGGTGGCATGACCGCAACAGATTTGATCGATCTGGAGCTTTCCTACGCGCCACAGTTCGCGTCAGCCAAAGACCCCGTTAACATGCTCGGCTATGTCAACGAGAACCGCGCCACCGGCGAGAATGCGGTGCAGTGGCATGAGGTAGAGACCTTGATGGCAGAGGGCTGGCGCCTGGTGGATGTGCGCACCGATGCTGAATACACGCGAGGAGCCATTCCCGGTTCGGAGCTGATTACCTTGGACGAGCTTCGTGAGAACGTCGATTCCTTCCGGGGAGAGAAAGTCATTGTGACGTGTCGTGTGGGGCAGCGAGGTCACACCGCTGCCAGCATCTTGATGCAGCACGGTATCGAGGTCGCAAACCTCGATGGTGGCTACCTCACCTGGCAAATGGGAATGGCAGCAACCACCCAACCAGAACTTGTCGGCACACCCTAGAGCGCTACCTAAGGAGAAACCATGGCAGAGGACACACCCACAGACATGAAACCGGTCATCAACCGGCTACGTCGCGCACAGGGGCAACTCGGTGCTGTCATTTCGATGGTCGAGCAGGGCAAGGATTGTCGCTCGGTTGTCACCCAACTCTCCGCGGTATCCAGTGCACTGGATAAGGCCGGGTTCGCCATCATTGCCACTGCTATGAAAGAGTGCGTGGCCGAGGACGGCAAGCCCACCAAAGACGGTGACCTGAGCGTGGATGATCTGGAGAAGTTGTTCCTGAGCTTGTCCTAGCCAGCAAGCGCCCATTGGTGCACTTGTAGGCTTATCCCATGCCTACCCGCGTTGCAGTTGTCGGTGCCACCGGTCGCTTGGGAACCCAGGTGTGCCAGGTCGTTGAGGCGATGCCCGAGATGGAACTCGTCGCTCGCCTCGATTCGCACTCCGACCTGCACGACATGTTGGGCGCGGACATTGCCGTGGACGTCACCCTTCCGGGGGTCTCCGCGCAGGTTGTGGACTTCGCGATCGCCCAAGGAATCAAGGTCCTGGTGGGGACCAGCGGGTGGTCATCCGATCGACTCACCACACTCACCAAGACGGTGGCAGAGCACCCTGGTGCGAGCGTGTTCATCGTTCCGAACTTTTCTCTCGGCGCAACCCTCCAGATGATGATTTCGAAGACCGTGGCGGAGCACTTTGAATCCATCGAAATTGTGGAGGCCCACCACGCCGGTAAAGCAGATTCTCCGAGCGGGACCGCGGTGCGCACGGCAGAAGAAATCGCCGGCGTGCGTCGTGACAGAGGCGGGGTTATCGCTCCCCACTCCAACCAGAGCGCCAGGGGCGAGCAAGTCCAGGGCATTCCCGTGCACTCCCTACGACTCAATGGGGTCCTCGCGCAGCAAGATGTGAAGTTTGGTGGTGTGGGGGAGACGCTGACCATCACCCACGACACCCACTCCCGAGATGCCTACCAAGCGGGAATCGTCAGGGCACTGCGCTTCATGGAACACCACACGGGGCTTGCTGTGGGCCTCGAGCACGCGCTCGCTGCTGCTGACTCATGAATCGCCCGATGATTGCTGCGCTGTTTATGGCGCTGTTGTTGGTTGTCTATCTGGCGTTCACTGCGAACTATGCCTGGATTCTGATCCGCGATGACTCGGCACTGGCTAACGCCATGGGCTATGCACTCGGGATTCTTCCCCTTGTGGGTGCGTGGGGACTGGTAGCGGAGTTGATTTTTGCGCGGCGCTCCGCGGCCCTCACCATGGAGCTTGAGCGCACAGGGCTTCTCCCCGGGGATGAGTTGCCCTCCTTGACTAGTGGTCGCCCCGATCGGGAAGCTGCCGAAGCTGCGTTCCCCGCTTTCAAGGCGGAGGCCGAAGCGAACTCAGAGTCATGGCAATCCTGGCTTCGCCTTGGCCTTGCCTATGACGCCTGCGGAGATCGTCGGCGTGCCCGGTGGGCGGTGCGAAAAGCTATTGCTCTGAAGAAGAGTCCCTAGTCATCCTGGAGCAGCCGGGAAACTGCTGCCTCCAGAGTGTCGTCCTCAAACGTGAAGCCTGAGGCCACCAGGCGCTCTGGAATCACCCGTTGCGAGGTCAAGAGAATTTCCTTTCCCGCCTCTCCCATCAGTGCAACTATCGCAAAGCGAGGAAATCCCAGCCAATGTGGTCTCTTCATCCCTCGCGCCAGCGCCTGGGTTTGGTCAAGGGCAGTTGCAGGTGTCGGACTCACGAGGTTGAAGACACCAAAAGCAGTCTCATGGTTGGCCAGATACGCCAATGCTCGGACCTCGTCGTGAAGAGATATCCACGGCCACCATTGAGAACCATCTCCGATGGGTCCTCCGAGGCCTAGTGCGGTTTGAAGTTTCAGCAGCGAGGTAGACAGCGCTCCCTTCCCCATGACTGCTGCGCTTCGGGCGTAACAGATTCGGGTGACGCTGCTCTCTGCCTCTGATGCCGCGGCCTCCGCTTGAACTTGCACCTCTGCGAGAAAACCTTCACCGCGTGAACTTCGTTCGGTGAGCTCCTCACTCGCTCGATCCCCATAGAAACCGACCGCACTGGCTTGAATCAGGAGGCTCGGCGGTGTCTTGGCCCCCGTGATGGCTGTGGCGAGAGTTCTTGCGGCATCGAGGCGAGAGGTCAGGATGTCTCTTTTTTGTCTGGCCGCCCAGGGTGTTCTTCCGAGAAAGAGCCATCGAGAAATCGAGGCAGCGGCGAGGTTAATCACGACATCGGTGTGATCCAAGATTCCTGACTCGATTTCCCCTGAGACGGGGTTCCAAAAGTGCTCGCTTGCGTCGCGCGGTGAACGGCGCACCAGAGTGTGCACAGCGTGGCCTTGTTCTTGGAGAAGCTTCTTTAGCGGTGTTCCGATGAGTCCGCTCGAGCCCGAAATCAGAACTCTCAACCGAGCGGAGTCTTCGCGGTAGCCCTTCAGCATTACTGCAGTGTCGCCTCAAGGGTAATCGGGACTCCAGCGAGCGCCTTCGAAATGGGGCAGTTTTCTTTGGCATCCTCCGCAAAACCTTGGAAGGTCTGCTCGTCCATGCCGGGGATGCTGGCTGAGACGAGAAGGTGGGAACCCGTCACGCCTTCGCCGGGAACAAACGTCACGGCCGCGGTCACGTCGAGTGATTCCGGCGGTGTACCCGCACCGCTGAGCGCGTGCGAGAGCGCCATCGAGTAGCACGCTGAGTGCGCTGCACCCAGAAGCTCTTCGGGGTTGGTGATTCCTGTTTGTCCTTCGCTGCGTGCTGCCCAGGTGACATCAAATGTTGCTGCGCCGGAGGACACCAGAGCGGTGGAGCCAGATCCCTCCACGAGAGAACCTGACCACTGAGTTCGTGCTTCGCTAGTGACTGCCATGAGGTAATCCTTCCAAAGGGTGGGTGTGACCTAATCGAACCACTATCTCAGTGTTAATGCGACACCTCTCAGGGCATTCCCACTAAGGAACTCAGGACGTGCGAATAATGCGCGCTCGAACGAGGAGTGCATACATTTCGCACCCGAGGCATAACCCGAACACCGAATTGAGAAATGCTGCGATGAAGGCAACACCCGCGGCAATTACGAGGCCGTAGGGGACTCCGAGTAGGTGCAACACCACACCGGTGACGGAGACTAGGAAACCGATGAGCTGGGCGAAGGTAGGGGGCTCTGGCTCTTCTACGTAGGCAGGGGGGCCGAGCCTGGGACGAATCAGTGCCTTGTAGATTGCGCCGTAGGGATGGCGTTTGACACCGGCAAACGCGCCCCAGGCAAACAAGGACGTGATGGCAGCGAGAAGCACGAACCCCGGTTCCAGTGCGCGCTGTACGAGGGTTCCTCCTGAGGCATCAGCCCCCAGTCCCAGTGCGATGGTGATCAACAACAGGATGGCGGTGATGCCCGCGCCAAATCGTGGGCTGCGCGGGTCAATGCCCGCGGGAGAGTTAGATGAGGTACTCATCAGATTGTGCCTTTCGTGTGGTGAGTGCTTGATGAACTTCCTCGGCAACGACGGGGGGCTTTGCTGCCCCGCGGATGCGAGAAATGATGTGGCCAGTCCTGGTCACGACAAAAGTGGTCGGGGTTTGAGACACCGTGAGTGAGGCGGTCAGCTCCGGGTAGTCGGTGATGTCGATTTCTCGGTGAGCCACCTGACCTTCGCTGGAGGCGGCTTCAGTACCCAGGACGCCGCGCATGGCTGCGCAGTAGGAGCAGAAAGGCCCGGAGAACTGAAGGAGTGTGATCACCGCAGTGGGATCCACGAGATCGAGTGGAACATCGGCGGGGAGGGAGGGCGTTGCTCTCCTCGACACGGCTCCCTGTTTGTTTTGCCAGGCAAATCCCAGGAGCGTCGCTAGGACGACTAACGCTCCTACAATCAGGGCAATCTGCAGTGGCTCCATGGCTCATTACCCTACGCGCGCGGGTCATCATCCCGCCGGGATATGACGAAGCGTTACCGGGAGAGAAGTAGGCTTGGCTCAGGTTTTCGAGAAAGGCAGTGCGGGTGGCAAGCGAGCAGATTGAGTTTCGGTCTGATGTAACGGTGGAGCTTGTTCGCCACAGCGCGAGCGACGCTGATGTGCTGTTTGCGGCACGCGTGAGCACCCAGGGTGAGCAGACCCTGGAGGCTGCAAGCTCGGGAGCGGAAGCCTCTGAGCGAGACCGTGGCTTGATCAACTATTTGATGCGGGATCGTCACGGTTCACCCTTCGAGCACAACTCGTTGACGTTTTATGTCCAAGCCCCCATCTTCGTCTTCCGGGAATTTATGCGACACCGCATTGCTTCGTACAACGAGGAAAGTGGTCGCTATCGCGAGCTTCGCCCCGTGTTCTATGTCCCCGGTCCTGAGCGGAAGCTTGTCCAGGTGGGGAAGCCTGGAGCCTATGAGTTCGAAGACGGAACACCGGAGCAGACTGCTCTGGTCCATGATGAGGTCGTCGCCGTGTGTACTCATGCCTACGAGAGCTACCAGCGCATGCTGGAGGCTGGCGTGGCCCGTGAAGTGGCTCGAGCGGTCTTGCCCGTGACCCTCTACTCCAGCATGTACGTCACCATGAACGCTCGAAGCTTGATGAATTTCCTGAGTTTGCGCACGAAACGAGAAGGAACTCACTTCCCCTCGTTCCCGCAACGCGAGATTGAAATGGTGGCGGAGAAGATGGAAGATCTCTGGAAGCCACTGATGCCTATGACGGCTGACACCTTTGACCAGAATGGTCGCGTAGCTCCCTAGGGGTGTGCACCTAGCGCTTGCGAGCGCTAGCCTGAGAGCGTGGTAACTGAGAATCCTTTCGGCCAAGTCCTGGTCGCCATGGTCACGCCAATGAGCGTTGATGGCGAAGTGGACTGGCCAGGTGTTGAATCCCTCATGGAGAGCCTTATCAGCCACGGTGCTGATGGCCTCGTCGTGACCGGCACCACGGGGGAGACGAGCACTCTGACTGACGCTGAGAAGATTCAGCTTGTCAAGACCGGGAAGTCAGTGTCTGGCGGACGAGCAAAAATCATCACCGGTGGTGGTTCTAACGAAACCGCTCACGCCATTGAGCTCTACAAAGCCAGCGAAAAAGCGGGCGCTGACGGTGTGATGGTGGTCACCCCGTATTACAACAAACCAACTCAAGCGGGAGTCCTCACCCATTTCCGCCTGATTGCTGATGCCACTGATCTACCCGTGATCCTCTATGACATTCCTGGTCGCTCAGGCATCGAAATCAAGTACGACACCATCCTGCGCGCCGCAAAACACCCCAACATTCGCGCAATCAAGGATGCGAAGGGTGATCTGAGCGAGGTCTCTCGGGTGATGAACCAGACCGACTTGCTGTACTTTGCTGGCGATGACGCGAATGCTCTTCCCACACTCGCGATTGGTGGGGCCGGACTAATTGGCGTGACGGCGAATATTGCCCCTGAGCCCTACCGGATCATCGTGGATGCGGTGAACCGCAGTGATCTTGCTGCCGCGACCGAGCAGCACAAGCTTCTGGAGCCTCTCGTTCGCGCGACGATGACGCATGTACCTGGCACGGTAGCGACGAAATACATCCTCCACGGACTGGGTCGCATCTCGTCCCCTCGGGTTCGCTTGCCTCTGGTGGGACCCGAAGAATCCGAAGCGGCACTGATCGAGAACGACATTGCACTGGTTCACGGTGTTGCTGGCGCTGATTTCTCTAACTTCCGCCCTGACCGCAATGCGGCCGCAGGGGGTGCCCTCCCGAAGGTGGCGGGCACTACTCGCTAACGAAGGACCTCATGCCCCAACCTTTGGTGGACCCACCAGCACTACTTCCCGGAACTCTGCGCGTTATTCCTCTCGGGGGAATTGGTGAAATCGGTCGCAACATGACCGTGTTTGAGATTGATGGCAAGTTGCTGATCGTCGATTGCGGGGTGTTGTTTCCGGAGGAGACCCAGCCTGGCGTCGACTTGATCCTGCCCGACTTTGAGCCGATTAGGGATCGACTCGATGACGTGGTGGCCATCATGTTGACGCATGGTCATGAGGACCACATTGGCGCGGTGCCCTACCTGTTGAGGCTGCGCGATGACATTCCCCTGATTGGGACCACCCTGACCTTGGCTCTGATTGAGGCGAAGCTCAAGGAACACCGAATTAGTCCCTTGACCATGTCGGTCGAGGCGGGCGGTCGAGAAAAGCTTGGTCCCTTCGATCTGGAGTTCGTCGCGGTCAACCACTCGATCCCCGACGCCCTGGCCGTCATGATTCGAACCGTTGCCGGTTCCGTCTTGCACACGGGTGACTTCAAGATGGACCAACTTCCCCTCGATGGTCGCCTCACCGATCTTCGGGCGTTCGCGAGACTCGGGGAAGAGGGCGTTGACCTTTTCTTGGTGGACTCCACCAACGCCGACGTCCCCGGCTTCACTCCTCGGGAAGCTGATATCGGACCCATCCTGGACCAAATAGTTCATCGAGCACCCAGGCGGGTTATCGTCGCGAGTTTTGCTTCCCACGTGCACCGAGTGCAACAGGTCATTGATGCGGCAGCCGCCAATAATCGTCTCGTGGCGTTGGTGGGGCGTTCCATGGTGCGCAACATGGGTATCGCCCAGGAACTTGGCTACCTGAGTGTCCCCGATGGTCTTTTGGTGGACGCGAAAAAGGCCGTAGAGCTTCCCGATGAGCGAGTGCTCTATATGACCACAGGCTCTCAGGGTGAACCGATGGCGGGCCTATCCCGCATGGCTAACCGGGAGCACCCGACAATTGAGATTGGGCCGGGAGACACCGTCATCCTCGCCTCAAGCCTCATTCCCGGTAATGAGAACGCGGTGTATCGGGTGATCAATGGGCTTATCGATTTGGGCGCGAACGTTGTCCACAAAGGCAATGCGAAAGTGCACGTCTCAGGGCACGCTGCCGCCGGGGAGCTCCTCTACTGCTACAACATCGTGAAACCTCGACAGGTCATGCCCGTCCACGGTGAAGCACGCCACCTTCGCGCTAACGCCGAGGTGGCCATTTCCTCGGGTGTTCCTCGAGAAAGCACCCTGGTGGGGGAAAACGGCACCGTCGTGGATCTCGTCGATGGCATCGCCACTCAGGTAGGCCAGCTCGATATTGGTTTCGTCTACGTGGATGGCTCCACCGTTGGAGAAATTACCGAAGCCGATCTCAAAGATCGTCGCATTTTGGCCGAAGAGGGCTTTATTTCCATTTTCATCGCTATGGACCCACAGACCGGAAGAATTATCGTCGGACCCGAGATTCACGCCCGCGGCTTCGCCCCAGACGACTCCGTTTTTGACGATGTTCGCCCCGCCATCGTGAAGGCACTCGAGGAGGCTTCAGCCAATGGAACCAGGGACACCCAGTCATTCCAGCAGGTCGTCAGGCGCACCATTGGTCGATGGGTCAACACCCAACACCGTCGCCGGCCGATGATTGTTCCGGTGGTCATAGAGGCTTAGAGATCACCACGCGAAGAGTCGGCGAAAGACCTCTTTCACGGGTTTTTCCCCTCAGTGAGTTCCACCGGCAAAATGATGGGCCCGGTTTCCAGGGCCAAATCGGCCTGGACTACCACGTCACTTGTTCTGGCTGTCTGAGCAATCACGATTCCCCCAAACACCACAGAGGCGCCAATCACTTGCCAGGTGCTGAGTGACTCTTGCAGCCAGAGCCAGGCTGTCACGAACGCGAAGATGATCTCGCTGGTGGCAACAATGCCCGCGGCGGTGGCAGACAATCGCTTCAATGCGCTGAGAGACAGAAGGAATGGGGCGAAAGATCCGAGCACCACATTCCAGACGACCAAGCCCCACACGGGGACAGAGATGTTCTCCAGTGAACCACCGAGTGAAGCGGAGGTGGTGAATGTCTCTCCTGTGAATGTCCACCAGCCCGAGAAGGGAGCCCAGAACAGCGTCGCCACGCTCATGGTCCAGAACGAGAGGGCGAGCGGTGAGATGGTCTTCAGCTGGCGCTCACCCACGAGGAAGTAGGTGGCAAGGGCAACTGCCGCAAGAAGTCCCCACATAACGCCGATTGGATTCAACGTGGAGGCCCAGATTTCAGCGACCACGACCAGCCCGATGATGACCAGCCCAATAGCCATCCAGAGCCGGATGTGCACCTTCTCCTTGAAGAAGAAGAATGCAACGACTGCCACGATCAGCACAGCAAGGTATTCGAGGAGAAGAGCGATACCGACGGGGAGCAACGCAATGGCAAATGCGTAGGTGGCTTGCAGGAGTCCGACTCCCACGACTCCCAAAATGACAATCACCGGCCATTGACGCGGAGGAAGCCTGAATGACCGGCGGTCCAGAATCAACAACACAATTCCTGAGATGACGGCGGCGCCAAAGACCCTCATTTGAGTGAGCTGAATGGCACTAAACCCAGACTCGATGATGACCTTGCTGACCGACCCGTTGGCACCAAAAAGAAAGGCGGCCAAAAGTGCGTAAAAATAGCCCATTATCGGCAACTAACGGCGGAAATGGCGAGGGCGGAGGAGTGCATCACAGGATAAGCGTAGAGCCTTGCTCTCTCCATTTTGACCACGTGTCGCGGCGCTCTCTGAGCCCTTCTTTCAGAGGGGTTCTCTACGCTGTATTCCATGAAGACTTATGTTCTCGCCGGTGGCTGTTTTTGGTGTCTGGATGCGGCCTACCGTGTTCTCCGCGGAGTGAGCTCGGTGGTCTCGGGCTACACCGGGGGCGACAACGCGCATCCGACCTATGAGCAGGTCTGCACTGGGACCACGGGTCACGCTGAAGCCGTCGCCGTGACTTTCGATCCCTCGGTGATCCCTTCAGATGTGATTTTGGATGCGTTCTTCACCATGCATGACCCCCGCCAACTCAATCGCCAGGGCAATGACGTCGGAACTCAATACCGCTCGGCCATGTTCTACCGAGATGACGAGGAACTTGCGCTCTTTGAGGCAGCTCGCGAGCGCGCCGAAGAGATGTGGGGCGGTGGCGTCGTGACAGAAATCTCGCCGTTGGGAGTGTTCTATGACGCTGAGGACTACCATCAAGACTTTTTTGCAAAGAACCCCACCCAGGGTTACTGTCTCGCCGTTGCTGTTCCCAAGGTCGCCAAAGTGCGCAAATCCTTCTCGGAATATCTGAACTAGCACTCACTGTCCACAAGCGCGGGCTTTGCTTTGGCCCCTCACAAAAAGACCTTCTCCGGTCAGAGTCATCGTCTCTGACCGGCATGGTGTCGGAATGCCCGCAGTGCAGGCGCGGGCACACACCTTCGACAGCCTGCGTGAGGAAAGGATCCACCATGACCGATCAACTCACTTTGACAGGGCTCATCGCCACAACGCCCCGTCACATTGTTACCTCTGAAGGACTCGCCATTACGAGCTTTCGACTTGCCTCGCAACAGCGCTGGTTCGACCGCAAGGTTGGCCGCTGGAGCGATGGGGAAACGAATTGGTACACGGTCACCGCTTTTCGGGACCTTGCCGTTAACGCCTCTCAGTCCCTTCACAAAGGTGACCGAGTTGTGACCGTGGGGAGGCTCAAGGTTCGCGACTGGTCCAATGATGACCGCTCCGGCACCAGCGTTGAGATTGAAGCAGACAGTCTCGGGCATGACTTGTATTGGGGTGTCACCGACTACACCAAAGTGGCACGGACAATTCTCGAGGACGACCCCGAAGAGGGCGAGGAAGAAGAGCTCTAGTCGCAGGGCCCCGGCAGCCAAAGTCCGTAGACTAGGAACCTATGGCTGAATTCATTTACACAATGGTCCGCGCACGTAAAGCGGTGGGCGACAAGCTCATTTTGGACGATGTCACCATGTCCTTCTTCCCCGGGGCGAAGATCGGCATGGTGGGCCCCAACGGTGCGGGTAAGTCCACCATTCTCAAGATCATGGCGGGGCTCGACACCCCGTCTAACGGTGACGCTGCTCTGACCCCTGGGTATTCCGTGGGAATTCTGTTGCAGGAACCGGAACTCGATGAATCCAAAACCGTCCTTGAAAACGTCCGTGATGGCGTGAGGGAGATTCACGACAAGATTGTTCGATTCAACGAGATTTCTGCAGCAATGTCTGACCCTGACGCAGATTTTGATTCGCTTCTCGCGGAAATGGGCACTCTTCAAGAAGCCATTGATTCCGCAGATGCATGGGATCTTGACTCGCAACTCGAGCAAGCAATGGATGCGTTGAGATGCCCACCTTCCGACGCTTCCATTACCCACCTTTCTGGAGGTGAGAAGCGGCGCGTAGCGCTGTGTAAATTGCTTCTCGAAAAGCCCGATCTTCTCCTCCTGGACGAGCCCACCAACCACCTCGATGCCGAGAGTGTCCTCTGGTTGGAGCAGCACCTGTCCAAGTACCCCGGCGCCGTGATTGCGATTACCCACGATAGGTACTTCCTGGATCACGTGGCCCAGTGGATTGCTGAAGTTGATCGTGGTCGTTTGTATCCCTACGAGGGCAACTACTCGACCTATCTGGAGAAGAAAGCCGAGCGTCTTCAGGTCCAGGGCAAGAAAGATCAGAAACTCGCGAAGCGACTGGCGGATGAGCTCGAGTGGGTTCGCTCCAATGCCAAGGGTCGCCAGGCCAAGTCGAAAGCTCGATTAGCTCGGTACGAAGAAATGGCGGAAGAGGCAGAGCGGACCAAAAAGCTCGACTTCGAGGAGATTCAGATTCCCCCGGGGCCGAGGCTTGGCCAGCAGGTCCTGGAAGCCAAATCCCTCAAGAAGGGCTTTGGGGATCGTGTCCTGATCGACAATCTGAGCTTTTCGCTTCCCCGCAATGGAATCGTCGGAATCATCGGCCCGAATGGCGTGGGAAAGTCGACTTTGTTCAAGACCATCGTGGGCTTGGAGACTCTCGATGCCGGAGAGCTAATCGTCGGTGAGAGTGTGAAGCTCTCGTACGTCGATCAGGATCGTTCAGGAATCGACCCCACCAAGACTCTGTGGGAGGTCGTCTCCGACGGATTGGACGTTATTCAAGTGGGGAATGTTGAAATTCCCTCCAGGGCGTACGTCTCCAGTTTTGGGTTCAAGGGTCCTGACCAGCAGAAGAAGGCGGGAATTCTCTCCGGTGGAGAGCGAAACCGTTTGAACCTGGCCCTCACGCTCAAGCAGGGTGGGAACCTGTTGCTCCTGGACGAGCCCACCAACGACCTTGATGTGGAGACACTTTCCAGTTTGGAGAATGCGCTCCTGGAATTCCCTGGTTGCGCAGTGGTGATCACCCACGATCGGTGGTTCCTCGACCGCATCGCCACCCACATCCTTTCCTATGAGGGTACTGAGTCGGACCCCGCCAACTGGTACTGGTTTGAGGGAAACTTCGAGTCCTACGAAGCAAATAAGATCGAGCGCTTAGGCCCCGATGCAGCAGCACCCCATCGCTCCACATACCGCAAGCTCACTCGCGACTAGAAAGACCCCTGTGTCCTCACCTGTTACACAACCAAAAATCCTGTTCTGGTCTCTTGCAGCAGCGGCGATCTTCTTTACCCGAGCGCTATTGTTTTCTACCTGGCTTTCCCGAGGACCTGAAGTTCAGCAGGCCCTGAGTTTGAACACCGCCCAAATGGGTCTTTTTGTGATGCTGTTCCCGTTGGGTGGTCTTGCGGGAATCCTGTTCGCCAACGCGTTGACCCTTCGGTTTGGTTCGAGAATGGTCGGTACCGGAATTTTCATCATGGGTGCAGCCGCCATGGCCACGTTGGGGATTTCCCTGGTCGAGGGAAACCTTGTAGTTTCCTCCATCGCACTCTTTGCGATGGGGCTTCCCATGGCTATCGCTGATTTCTTGGGGAACTTTGAGGGAACAGCGGTTGACCGTCTCTCTACAAAAAGCTTGTTCCCCGCTATCCACGCTGCTTTCGGCATGGGCATGCTGTTAGGAGCGGGTGGGGCATCGTTGGCCATCAGTTCTGGTTGGAGCCTCGCCGATAACTACCTGCTGGTGGCGGCGGTCGTCGCCATTGTTTCTGTTTGGGGCTCGCTCCAATTCCCCAATCGTGACAAGCCCCTCTCGAGGCCTCGAGGAGAAGAACGGACAATGGCTCTGGGGGCGTGGAAAGAAAAGCGCACCTTGACTATTGCCGTTATCGGTTTCTCGTTCATCATGGCCGAAATATCTGCAGGAACGTGGGTTCCAATTGCCCTGACGGTGTCCGGTTTCTCCGGCTCAGCCGCGGCATTCGCGTTTGGGATGTTATGGATTGTCGTGACCTTTGGTCGCCTGATTGGCGGGTTCGTGGTCGAAAAGATTGGCCGCTATCGCACGGTCTTGCTGTCGACCTTGGTCACCGCATCCGGAATCTTGATTTTCATGCTGGTGGAAGTCATCGCGTTGCCCTTCGTAGGGCTCGTGTTGTGGGGGCTGGGAATGTCCATGGGCTTCCCCATGTCGGTTGCCGCCATGAGCGATGAGCCACGCAAGGCGCCATATCGGATCAACATGATCATCACCGTCGTCTACATTTCGAGCATTACGGTGGGGCCAGCTCTCGGAAGCCTGGGCGAGGTGACCGGTATCTACGTGGCGTTCTCGATTCCACTCGCTCTGATGATTCTCTCGGCAATTCTCAGCTCAGCGACGAAGCCCCTTGAGATTTCGGATTCGGTTCCCGAGGAGCCCGCGAAAGTCTAGGTTCCTACTTGGGCACGCGAATCATGCCCTCTTGGGCAACTGAGGCGACCAGAGTTCCATCTTGAGCGAAGATGCGCCCGAGCGATAAGCCTCGTCCTCCGCGCGCTGAGGGGGACTCCTGGGAATACAGGAACCACTCATCCGCGCGGTGGAAACGATGCCACCACATGGCGTGGTCAAGGCTGGCCATCTTGAGTCCGGGCGTTGCCCAACTGATGCCGTGTGCTCGCATCACGGGTTCGAGGATGCTGAAATCACTCGCGTAAGCCAGGGCGGCGCGATGCAGGTTGGGGTCATCGGGCAAACGATCCAACGCCCTCATCCAGACAGCTTGGTGAGGGACCGGGTCGCCATCGACGCTCGCATAGACGGAGGACGGGTGGTGGCGCAGATCGAACGCACGAGTTTTTGCCCAAATATCTGCCGCCGGGTGGTTGATCCCGTGGAGCACGTCCGCGGCACTGGGGAGTGACTCCGGGTCAGGGATCCCCTCCGGCATGACCGCTTGGTGGTCAAGGCCTGGATCTTCGTCTTGGAAGGACGCAATCATCGAAAAGATTGGCTGTCCTTTCTGGTAGGCCTGGACTCTTCGCGTCGAGAAAGACCGGCCATCATGGATGCGGTCAACCGAAAAGGTGATTTCTTCCTCAATGTCACCGGGGCGGAGGAAATAGCCGTGCAGTGAGTGGATGATGCGGTCCTCGGCGATCGTATGCATGGCGCCGAGCGCTGCTTGAGCCATCACCTGGCCCCCAAAAACGCGACCGTGTGGCTGCCATTGGCTAGGCGCAGTGAAGATGTCTTCCCGTGTGCGGGCGGAGGTGCTCGAGAGCGTGAGGGCTCGCAACATGCTCTCGACGGGTGGCAGGTGCGGGGAGTCCCCCTGGGAAGGTGTCATCGGTTGTAGTTTAGAGAACATCATGGGTCATACCTTCACTCTCACTCCCGATGCAGCCCGTCAAGACCTCGTTACCTTTCTTGAGCGCGCGGCTCGCGTCAATAACGGGTCCGCCCGCCTTGTTGCTGCAGCTGGACATCTCCAGGTCTACGTCGGCATTCTTTTTCCTCGAGGTCTTCTGGATCGAACCCCGACAGTGCTGGGGCTTCGGGTTTTCACAGTGGAGGAAAACCAGGATTTTGACGTAGTCGTCCCCATAGATGCGCTGGTAGCAAGGGCGAAAGCCGCTCTAGAGCGTGACGAGAAGACACTTGGCTCACCAGCCGAGGTCGCCTCTCTTGCCTGGGCAGCCATTACCCCTCCCCGGGAGGGCTGGCGCCGAAGGTTGGGTGTCGCAAGCCCCGTCCTCGCCACGGCCGCGGCTGAAGGAATCGCTCGGGTGGCCGAAGCCGTTCCTGGCTCGATCGGTGAATCTGTTCTTCAAAAAGTCCGGGCAGAGGTGTGGGGTTCGCCGATTGCTCACAACAAGAAGATTCCGGCGGGAGCGGCTTTCGCCGCTGACGCTCTTGGTTTCTTGGGTGATAAAAACCTCCAGGTCCACACGCTCGACAACTGGCTCCGACTCTCCAGCAAGTCCGGCTATGTGATGGTCAAGTTCCCCGGTGGGCACGACTTTGGCCCGGATGACGAGGACTAGTCCTCAAAGGTGTTGACCATGGAGAGCGCTGCCCGCTCAAAGTAGTCCCACATTTCACCGTCATCCAGGGGAGAAAGCTGGAGGGTGTCGAGAGCGCGCCTCATATGAGCGAGCCATCGCTCCCTCGCCTCAGGGTTTACCTTGAAAGGAGAGTGGCGCATCCGTAAGCGCGGATGGCCGCGCTGTTCTGAATAAGTTTGAGGCCCACCAAAATACTGCTGGAGGAACGCCGAGAGCCTCCAGATAGCGCCTTCGAGGTCCTCCTGCGGATACATCGGCAACAACACGTCATCCTCGAGGATGCCCTCATAGAAGGCTCGGACAAGCTGATCGAAGGTGTCAGAGCCGCCAATGCGCTCGAAGAGCGAGGAATGGGCGTCAACCATGGAGCTAAGCGTCGCCCTGCGGTTCGTCACGGATGATGGGTGCATCGGAGCTGCGACGTGAGGCGCCTCTCGACCCATCGAAGGTATCCACCACCATGCGATTCAGTGCCGGGATGTCGACCTGACGTTTGTCGAGTGAATCCTTCAGCGCGCGATACAGCGCTCGCTCAGCAGCCCACTGCTCACCCGCCCGCACCTTCACGACGAGCCTGAGCGTTACAGCTTCAGCGCTCAGCGACTGGACGCCCCAGACTTCAGGTTCCTCCATGATCTTGCGCCGCCACTCGGGGCTCTGGGCGAACTCTTTGGCCGAGTCCAGCAGCAGGTTCTGAATGTCGTCGATGTTCGAGTTATAGGGGACGGGGAGGTCCAAAATCACCCGAGACCAGTCCTGGGTCTTGTTCCCGACCCGAAGAATTTCACCGTTGCGAACAAACCACAGGGTTCCCGAAACGTCTCGAATTTCGGTGATGCGGATACCGACCCGCTCGACAACTCCTTCGGCAATGCCGAGATCTACGACGTCTCCAACTCCGAGTTGGTCCTCGAACACCATGAAAAGACCGTTCAGTACATCTTTGATGATGGACTGGGCCCCAAATCCGAGGGCTGCGCCCAAGATGCCGGCACTCGCCACGAGCGCCGTGACTGAGAAGCCGAGCTCAGTGAGGGCCAGGATCGCGACCACGGTGACAATGACCCAGGTGGACGTGTTGTTGAGAACAGAGCCGAGCGTTCTGGTCCGTTGAACGGAACGCATGGCCGCGACAGGGCTCGAGGTGAGTTCGCGGGTGTCATCGACTTTGTGGGCACGTTTCACCCCGCGCACCACCTGGTTGACAATGCGCCGAATGATGACCCGCAGAATCAAGCTCGCGGCGATGCCCGCAATGACAAGCCCGATAATGCGCACGGCAGGGCCGTATCCACCGAGTGCCTCGGTGAAGGAGTCCCAGAAATCAGCTAGCTCCATACCCTCATGCTAAGGCGTGGGGCTATGAGCCAGCGTGTGCCGCATCGACGGCTTGGACGCGGATCGCCCGCTCGACGCCAGCAAGGTTTTCCTGCACAATCCTGCGCAGTGCTGGGATTTCAGTGTGTGACTCCAACCAGGCGCGGGACTTGTCGACAAGCTCCCTGGACACCAGTGAGCCTGGATAGAGCCCCTCGGCAAGATATTCCGCAATCTTGTAAGTTCTCTCATTCCACATCGGTTCAATCATCGCGAAGTAGTCATCGACAAGCGGCTCCAGTGCGCTCTGGTCATTGACCAGGTCATAGCCCAGGGTGAGAGACCTCACAATGGCGTTAGGAGTCTCGTCGGAGGACACCAACTGATCGAACACGGCCTTCTTGTCTGCCGTGGTGGGGAGCAACGAACGTGCACGAGCAGCCGCTTGTTGGCCATTCGACGTGTTGTCCAAAGCAAGGGCCTCGTCAATATCGCTTGAGCTTGCTCGACCACACAACGCCAGGCCGGCGAGGAGCTCCCACGACAGGTCAGTGTCGATGGCGAGACCCTCCAAAGAGGTGGTGCCCTCCCGCAATGCCTCGAGGGTGTCGGCGTGCTCGGATGTTGAGGCGAGGCTTGCGAACGCTTTGACCAGTTGGAACTGAGCATCGCTTCCGCCAACCGCGTGGCTCGCCAGCGCCCACACCCTGGTTGCCACATCCTCCAGCACTGATTGGCGGCGTTGGGGTGTTACGTAGTTTCTCGCCACCAGCGAGAGCTGACCCAGCGCGGTTCGAATCGTGGTGCTCTCTGTTTCGTGAGCGATATTTCCCAAAACCAGCTCGACGAAATCAGCGGGAGGTGTCTCAGCATCACGGGTGGAATCCCACAGGCTTCCCCAGATAAGGGCTCGAGCGAGTGGGCTTGCGACCAGGGAGAGATCCTTCACTGCCGTGGCACGAGAGTGCTCGTCCAAACGAATCTTGGCGTAGGCGAGATCGTCATCGTTGATCAGGATGAGCTCAGGTCGAACCTGGCCCAGGGCTTCAGTGACCTGGGTGAGCTCACCGTCAATGTCGAGCTCAGCTCGCCAGACCCTCTGCAGGAGACCATCCTCACCCGGGTTATAGAAACCCACTGCCAAGCGATGCGGGCGAAGGGTCGGCCACTCCTCGGGCGCAGTTTGTCGAATGTGGAAATCAGTGATTACCCCCGAGTCATCGACGGACACCTCGGGGTAGAGGGTGTTTACTCCTGCGGTCTCGAGCCACAGTTCGCTCCAGGTCCGCAGTGCGCGACCGCTCGTATCCTCGAGTTCCTCAAGGAGGTCTGCGAGCGTGGCATTACTCCACTGGTGTTTGACGAAGTAGTTGTGGACTCCTGCAAAGAAGGCTTCCTCTCCCACCCATGCCACCAATTGTTTGAGAACGGAGCCACCTTTGGCATAGGTAATGCCATCGAAATTGACCTGGACATCCTCGATGTCGCGGATATTTGCGACGATCGGGTGGGTGGAGGGCAACTGGTCCTGACGATAGGCCCATGACTTTTCCATCGCCTGGAACGTGGTCCATGCTTCCGTCCACTCGGTCGCTTCGGCCGTGGCGATGGTGGATGCCCATTCCGCGAAGGACTCGTTGAGCCACAGGTCGTTCCACCAGCGCATGGTGACGAGGTCCCCAAACCACATGTGGGCAAGCTCGTGCAGAATCGTGACGACGCGGCGCTCTCGGACCGCATCGGAGACCTGGGACCGGAACACATAACTTTCGGTGAAGGTCACAGCGCCGGCGTTCTCCATTGCTCCAGCATTGAACTCAGGAACGAACAGTTGGTCGTATTTCTCGAATGGGTAGGGGACACCGAATTTCGACTCAAAGTATTCGAACCCTTTGCGAGTGATGTCGATGATGTAGTCGGTATCGAGATACTGCGACAGCGATTTCCGGGAGAAAACACCCAGCGGAACTGTCTTTCCGCTGGAGCTGACTAGTTCATCGCGAACAACCTCGTAGGGTCCTGCGATCAACGCCGTGATGTAGGAGGAAATACGGGGTGTCGCGCCGAACACCCAGGTTGACCCGTTCTCGGTGGGTGTTGCCTCAGGTGTGGGCTGGTTGCTCACCACCTCCCAGTGGGCGGGTGCATGAATGGTGAAGCGGAACGTCCCCTTGAGGTCGGGTTGCTCGAACACGGGGAAGACTCGCCTCGAGTCGGGAACCTCAAACTGTGTGTAGAGGTAAATCTCGTCATCGACAGGATCGACAAACCGGTGTAATCCTTCGCCCGAATTTGTATACGAGAAGTCCGCCTCCACCTCCAGAGTGTTATCTGCAGCCAATGTGGGAAGAGCGATGCGTGAATCAGCAAAGACTTCCGCGGGGTCAAGATCTCGTCCATTGAGCGTGACGCGGTGAACCGTGTGTGCGATTGCATCGATAAAGCTTGACTCCCCGGGTTCCCCGAGGAAGGTGATGGTCGCTGTGGTGCGAAAAGTGGGGGAGGAGGCGACGTCTCGCAGGTCAATCTCAATGTCGTAGCCCTTGACGGTGATGATGCGTGAGCGCGTGAGGGCTTCTACTTTGGTGAGATTTTCGCCGGGCACACCGTCTCCTAAACGCTTCGTTGAGGCGGAGAATCCCTCCGCTAGCCACACAAGGGCACCAAAAAACTAGCCTACGACGTCAGTGCCGAGGGTGCGAACGGGACTACTTCTGGTCGGACTCGATGTCAATCGTGACGGGCACAGCTTCGGGCATCGGCTGCTCCGCACCAGGACCGCCGGTCAGCAACTTCGAGTCAGACGATAGTTTTGGGGGCTGAATATTGGTGATCTCAATGTCAACCTCGGTGGCTGCCTGGCGCATCCGTTGGAGATAGTCATTGAGATAAGACTGCTGACGACGGATGTCTGAAAGCTGGCTTTCCGTATCGGAGAGCATGGTGTTGACCAGTTCTTCGGTGTCGCGAGCGATAGCGCGAGAGCGCTGGACTGTCTCTGAAATCAGGCGCTCCGCGTAACCGCGGGCCTCTTTGGTGAGCTCGTCAGCACGGCGCTGGGCGGTCTCCAGAACCTGGTCGGCTTCTTGACCGAGATCCTGAGCTCGCTTGGCTGCGGTCTGGACGTGTTCGTCGGCTTGTTGGTAGGCCTTCTGTGCGTAGTTGTCGGCTTCCTCGTGGATGGCGGCGCGAGCGCGCTCTGCCTCATCGATTTGCTGGCGAATGCTGGCGTCGGTCGCCACCGCGCGCTCCTGCGCGGCGTGCAAGAGCTCGGATGCTTCACGCTTGACCTGTTCGACCTGGCGAGAGGCCTCAGCCTTGATCTCGGAGACCTGTTTTTCGGCCTGGCTGACCATCGTCGCAGCAGCACGCTCGGCGCGGGTGCGAGTGTTAGTGGCCTTTGCGATTTCGTCGGCAGCTTGCTGACGAAGCTGAGCAGCTTCGCGCTCGCTGTCCAAGCGGAGGTCCTCGGCTGCGCGCTGTGCGTCTGACAAAATCTTGCGAGACTCTTTCGCTGCGGTCTCGCGGACTCGGGTCGCTTCGCTGCGGGCGTTTCCGAGAACCTCGGTTGCCTCCGCGGCTGCTTCCTCGGTGATCTTGCGGGATTGCTCCTCGGCGAGGCGGAGGGTCTCTTCGAAGGCTGAACCCAGCTCAGCAAAACTTGGCTTTGCGCGCGAAGCACGCTCGTTGGCTTCTTGAATGTCGCGGGTGAGGCGCTGAATGGTGCGGGCGTTTTCGGCGCGCTCGTTTTCCAGGCGCTCGAGGCGCTCCGAAAGCTCGCGAGCGTAGCGCTCGACGTCGTCGGTGTCGTAACCGCGAACAGCACGACGGAAATCAGGAATGCTCACAACAAGGCTCCTTGCCATAGACCTCCCCAGGATAGGGGAAAACCACTGGTTGCGCATCGCCGAAACCAAATCGGTATCGATTTGTGAGATGCGCCTGCTTTATAGACTGACAACATGCGTATTCATATCGCCACCGACCATGCGGGCCTGGAATTTAGTAAGGACCTCGCGGAGCACCTAGAGCTCGAAGGTCACGAGGTTATTGACCACGGCCCCGAGTCCTTTGACCCCCTGGATGATTACCCGAGTTTCTGCATCCGAGCGGCACAAGCAGTGGTTGCTGACCTCGAGGCGGGTGTCGTAGCGCTCGGTGTTGTCTTTGGCGGCTCGGGAAATGGTGAGCAGATGGCTGCCAACAAAGTTGCTGGTGTGCGGGCTGCGTTGGTGTGGAACGTCGACACCGCTGTTCTTGCCCGCGAGCACAACAATGCCAATGTCTGCGCGATTGGTGCGAGGCAACACAGCATCGATGAGGCTTTGCTGTTCATCGACACCTTCATCAGGACTCCATTCCCGGGGGATGAGCGCCATGTGCGGCGCATCAACCAGATGGCTGAGTTCGAGACCACAGGAGCTATTGCCGGTTTCTCTCTCGAGAACTAGGGCGCACCATGCCTGAGGGTCATACCGTTCATCGCATTGCTGCGCTGTTTCGCGAGGTCTTTCTCAATCAGAGCATCCTCGCGTCCTCCCCACAAGGCCGGTTTCGAGACGGTGCAGCACTGATTTCAGGCTCCGTCTTGGAGCGCGCAGAAGCCAGGGGTAAGCAACTCTTTCTGCACTTCGAGAGCGATCGCATCGTGCGCGTTCATCTGGGAATTTATGGAGCATGGGATGTGATGACGCTCCAGGGCGACAGTGTGCGCGCAGGTTCCGCCCAAACCTTGTCCCTAGGTGCACCGCGCGCATCGAGGAGGCATCTGGGGGAGCGCGAAGAGTCGTTCGATGCTGATGAACCCTTTCCTCCGGCTCCCCGCGGTGCGGTGCGCTTGCGGCTCGAAACCTCAGAGGTCGTGGCGGATCTTCGGGGTCCCACTGCCTGCGAAGTCCACACGCCCGAAGAAGCAGCGTCTGTTGTCGCCAGGCTCGGCCCTGATCCTCTCCTCGACAGGGGAATTCGTGGTCAGCGCGAGTTTGTGAAACGGGTGTCCTCCACGTCACGACCGATTGGCGCGGTGTTGATGGATCAAGCCGTGGTGAGCGGGATCGGGAATGTCTATCGAGCCGAAATTCTCTTTCGGCACCACCTTGACCCCTTCCGGCCAGCTTCCTCGCTCCCAGAAGAGGTGCTGGTAGAGCTCTGGAAAGACTGGTCCAGCCTGTTGGCAGATGGCGTCAAGACTGGAGTGATGCTGACTCGAAACGATCTGGATTCCGCTGGGAGAAAGCGAGCGCTGCGGGTGGCGAAGGATCGCTATTTCGTTTACAAGCGCGAAGGGCTTCCCTGCCGAGTGTGCGGAACCCACGTCCAGATGGCGCTCATGGCCACTCGTAAGCTGTATTTCTGTCCGCAGTGCCAACTTTCTGGAAAGGCCAGTTAGTGATTCTTACTCGTGCCAGGCGTTGGGGTTCGCCTTCTGGGGAACTGGTGGACATTGTGATCGAGGGCGAGATGATCACCCAGATTGTTCCTTCGGGGACAGCCAGGGTGGGAGACCACGAGGTCATCGACCTGGAGGAGCGAGTGGTCACTCCTGGGCTGTGGGATGAGCACGTGCACTTCACGCTCTGGGCACAGCATCGCCGCCGGGTCTCTCTCGTGGGAGCGTCCTCTGCTCAGGACGCAGCAGAACTTATGGGCAGTGCGGTCGCCGCGAATGCCGTGAACCCCTCGCCGGACCCGATCGTCGTCGGTGCTGGATATCGGGATGGCCTGTGGCGTGACCAGAAGACGGCAGCCCTGCTCGATGAGGCGACTGGGGATACCCCGGTAATCCTGATTTCAGTCGATGTTCATTCTGCGTGGGTGAACACCGCGACGCTTCGACACTTCGGTATCTCGGGCCATGATGAGGATGGCCTCATCACCGAGCGTGAGTGGTTTGACCTGGCCAGGCGAGCTAACGACTTTGACAATGCCACCCTCGATGAGTGGGCCATGGATGCCGCCAAGCATGCGGCCAGCCGCGGAGTTGTTGGCATTGTCGACCTCGAGATGCGCTACAACGCACCCGATTGGATTAGGCGTTCCGAGGTGGCTGGTGGGCGTTATCCGCTCCGGGTGGAGGCGGGTGTCTACCCGGATGATCTCGATCGCGCTATCGCGGACGGGCTTCGCAGCGGTCAGCAGCTTGCTCCGGGAATCACGGTCGGGCCTTTCAAGATCATTACCGATGGCTCACTCAACACCAGAACAGCTCACTGTGTGGAGCCCTACCTAACGGTCTCCCCGCCGGAATATGGCGCGATGAATTTTCCTCCCGCAGATATTGCGGCGATTCTCACCAGGGCTCAGGAGGCAGGTTTTTGGCTTGCGGTCCACGCCATTGGAGATGAGGCAAACCGCATCATCCTCGACATCTTCCAGGAGCACGGTCTTCGCGGACGAATCGAGCACGCCCAGCTCGTCCGAGAAGAAGATTTCCCCCGGTTTAGTGAGCTCGGGATAGCCGCCAGTGTTCAGCCCGAGCACGCTGTCGATGATCGCGACGTGACCGACGTCTACTGGGCTGATCGCTCGACTCGAGCGTTTGCACTGCGGAGGCTGGTCGATTCTGGGGCGACATTGGTGCTGGGCTCTGACGCTCCAGTGTCCCCGCTTGATCCGTGGGTGAGTATTGCCGCAGCGGTCACGAGGACACGGGATGGACGAGACCCCTGGCATCATGAGCAGGCATTGACCTTGGAGGAAGCCCTGAGCTACTCCCACCGCAGCTCACTCGAGGTCTCTCAGCCTGCGGACATTGCGGTGTTGGATGCGGACCCTGCCTGGCTCATGGACGCCCTCGGCGCTGACATGGCGAAGGCCAGCGACGCATTGCGCGCCATGCCGGTTGCTCTGACGCTCTGCGCGGGAGTGGTGACGCACCGCGAGCTGTAGAAATTGTGTGGAGGGGATGACGGGAATCGAACCCGCACCATCAGTTTGGAAGACTGAGGCTCTACCATTGAGCTACATCCCCGAAGGTGGTGTTACCAATCCTCGATGCTACTGCATCGTCGCCTATCGCGACTTCCTTTCGTTCACATTCCGGCTAGACTTCCTAAGGTTGTTCGCCGGGTCACCTCACAAACACTGTGCCACGATGGTGAATCGCTGTGGACCATCGGGGCGTAGCTCAGCTTGGTAGAGCACCCGCTTTGGGAGCGGGAAGTCGCAGGTTCAAATCCTGTCGCCCCGACGGAAAGAAAAAACACAAGTTAGTTGGAGAAAAGCTGTGCCCACCACCACAAAAGAGTCCCTGAGTCCCACCCGTGTCCGCCTCAGCATTACGGTCACCCCGGAGGAGCTCAAGCCCAGTCTTGACCACGCCTACCAGCACATCGCGGAAGAAATCCAGATCCCTGGTTTCCGCAAGGGCAAGGTGCCACCTCCCATCATTGATCAGCGTGTCGGTCGCGGCGAGGTGTTGAACCACGCTGTCAGCGAAGGTCTCGACCGTTTCTTCCAGCTCGCGGTGGCCGAAGAGAAGGTCCGGACTCTGGGTCGCCCCGAAGCGGATGTCACCCAGTGGCCCAGTGACAAAGACTTCTCCGGTGACCTCGTCGTCACTGTCGAGGTGGATGTGCGCCCAGACTTTGAGCTGCCCAAGTTTGAGAAATACACCCTCGAGGTGGAGCCGGTCATGGTTACCCAGGGTGATGTGGATGACGAGTTGGATGCCTTGCGCTCCCGCTTTGGAAACCTGGTCACCGTGGATCGTCCTGCCACGACTGGCGACTTCGTTCAGATTGATTTGGTTGCCAAGATTGGTGATTCCACTATCGACTCTGCTTCCTCGATCAGCTACGAAATTGGTTCGGGACAGCTCATCGATGGCATCGATGAGGCCTTGGACACTCTGACCGCTGGCGAGACCACCACCTTCGAGTCGAAGCTGCTCGGTGGTGATCGCGAGGGTGAAACCGCACTGATTGAGGTCACCGTGTTGAGCGTGAAGGAGCGTGAGCTTCCCGACGCTGATGACGACTTCGCCCAGATTGCCAGCCAGTTCGACACCATCAAGGAACTGCGCGAAGACCTCAAGAAGCAGGCTGAGCGCAAAGGAATGTTTGGGCAGGCTCAAGAAGCCAGAGACAAACTTGTCGAGAAAATGATCGCCGAGGTCACCATGCCTCTGCCCCAGGGCGTCGTGGATGCTGAAGTTCACCGTCACCTGGAACAGGAGGGTCGACTCGAAGATGACAAGCACCGCGCTGAGGTTGTCGAATCCACTGAAAAGAGCCTGCGAACCCAGCTGCTCCTTGACGCACTCGTCGAGACGCTCGAGGTTCAGGTGTCTCAAGATGAGCTGACTCAGTATCTGATTCAGTCTGCCGGTCAGTACGGCATGGAGCCGAGCGAATTCATCCAATCACTCGACCAGAACGGTCAAATTCCCTCCATGGTGGGCGAGGTTGCGCGCTCTAAGTCGCTCTCCGTTGCACTCGCGAAGGTGAGCGTGAAGGACACCAAGGGCAAGAAGGTTGACCTGAGCGAGTTCACGAGCCAGGCCACTGACCCTGTGGAAGACGCTGTGGCTCAGGCTGTTGCGGATAACCACGACGGTCACGACCACAATCACGAGCACTAAGCCACGCCACTCTGCCGAGGGCGAACACCCCCGGTTGGCGCCCAGTGCGCTGTGTACGCTCGGGGTACCAAGGCTTTGAATCCGTAGAGGAGAACACCACGTGACCATGGCAGAAACCATGATGCAACCCAATGTTTTTGATCGGTTGCTGAAGGATCGCATCATTTGGCTGGGCTCTGAGGTTCGCGATGACAACGCGAACGAGATTGCCGCGAAGCTTCTGTTGCTTGCGGCGGAAGACCCCGAGAGCGATATCTACCTGTACATCAACTCTCCCGGTGGCTCCATCACCGCCGGTATGGCAATTTATGACACCATGCAGTTCGTTCCCAACGACATCGTCACGGTGGGAATCGGAATGGCCGCCTCGATGGGACAGCTTCTGCTGACAGCCGGCACGAAGGGTAAGCGCTACATCACCCCGAACGCTCGTGTGCTCTTGCACCAGCCCCACGGCGGGTTCGGTGGAACAGCCAGTGACATCCAGACCCAGGCTCACCTGATCAACGACATGAAGAAGCGTCTAGCTCAGATCACTGCAGAAGCGACCGGCAAGACAGTGGACCAGATCATGGCTGATGGTGACCGCGACCGCTGGTTCTCGGCTGATGAAGCACTCGAGTATGGATTTGTTGACCACATCCGCGCCTCTGCCAGCGACGTTGTCGGTGGCGGCGGAACTGACCAGGGCAAGAAGAAGTAGGCGACAAGCATGGAGATGATTACCCCCCAGTCAGGTGTGTCGGCATCGGCTCCCGAGAGCCGCTACATTCTGCCGAGCTTCGAAGAGCGCACCAGCTACGGCTTCAAGCGCCAAGACCCCTACGCGAAGCTGTTTGAAGACCGCATCGTGTTCCTCGGTGTTCAGGTCGATGACGCCTCCGCAGATGACGTCATGGCGCAGCTTCTGGTTCTGGAGAGCCAGGACCCTGACCGTGACATCGTCATGTACATCAACTCTCCCGGTGGATCGTTCACCGCGATGACGGCGATCTACGACACCATGCAGTACGTTCGCCCGCAGATTCAGACTGTTGTTTTGGGTCAGGCAGCCTCCGCTGCAGCCGTGATTCTTGCCGGTGGTGAACCTGGTAAGCGCTTGGCTCTGCCCAACTCTCGCATCCTCATTCACCAGCCGATGATGGGGGAAGCAGGTCGCGGACAAGCTTCGGACATTGAAATTCAGGCCAAGGAGATTGCTCGCCTTCGCGAATGGCTGGAGGAGACTCTCTCTCGCCACTCGAAGAAGAGCGTAGAAGAGGTCAACCGCGACATTGATCGTGACAAGATCCTCACTGCTCCAGAAGCGCTGGAGTACGGCTTGATCGATCAGGTTCTCTCGACTCGTAAGTCCGCGGGAAACCCGACTCCCGCCAAGGGCCCTGAAGCCGTCGCTGCAAGCTAGTCGCCGTTGTGTTTCTGGCGGACTCGCCAGATAATCCACACGACCACCGCGATACTGACGATGCTCAAAAACCCGACGATCAAAATCGGGTCTCCAGGGGCTTCCTCTGTGACGATGTCTTCGCTAGCAATCGGGGTGGAGGTGACGGCTGTGTCTACTTCCACCGTGGGGGTGTCTCGTGGCACCCCGCACTGTGCCGGAGTGTCATAACCCAGAGCGGGCGTGTGGGAGGCATTGGGGGCAAAGTCGAACTCGTAGCTCTCCGAGAGGCTATGGCCATCAGCGGAGACAAACTGGTAGGTGATCTCATAGGTGCCGGCCGCGCCGAGTTCGGCGCTAGCGCTCATCGTTCTCTCGATAACGGAGACGCAGCCATCGCCGAAGTAAAGACCCGCACTATCGAGGATCACCACACCAAACCCGCTGGCGTCACCACCGAGGTCGAGGAATATGTCATTGGTGGTGAGGGAAATATCGACGGGACTCTCGGTCACAGTGGAGCCAGGTGCTGGGGTGCGGTCCTCGACGACATTGTGAGCCACGGCCGGGGAAGCGCCGAGAAGCAGCGCACCGAGGAGAGCTACACCCATAAGAGGAAGGCGACGTAAAGCGCTGGATGTCAGGGTCATGAGAACTGCAGTCTAATCTCGCCACACCGGGTTGGCCTGTGGAATGTCCGCCAGGGTGAAAGCTTCAAAAGGTAAGCTCCAAGGAGTTGCTGACCAATGTTCTAGCGGAGGTTTTCTCATGGCACGCACCGGAGAATCAGGCGAGCTTCTCAAATGCTCGTTCTGCGGTAAGAGCCAGAAGCAGGTTCAGCAGCTGATTGCTGGGCCCGGCGTCTATATCTGTGACGAGTGTGTGGAGCTCTGTAACGAGATCATCGACGAGCGCCAATCCGAGGGTCGTGAGACCGTCAGCGCTGACTTTGAATTACCGAAGCCCCAGGAAATCTATGACTTCCTCGAGGAGTATGTCATTGGCCAAGAGGACGCCAAAAAGTCCTTGTCGGTGGCTGTCTACAACCACTACAAGCGCGTCCGCGCAGCGTCGTCACCGCACGCCGTGGATTCTTCCGACGATATCGACATCCAGAAGAGCAACATTCTTCTGATTGGTCCGACCGGATGCGGAAAGACCTACCTCGCTCAAACGTTGGCCAAGCGCCTCAATGTTCCTTTCGCGGTGGCAGATGCGACCGCTCTCACCGAGGCTGGGTATGTCGGTGAAGATGTCGAAAACATCTTGCTGAAGCTCATCCAGGCCGCCGATTACGACGTCAAGCGTGCCGAAATGGGCATCATCTACATCGATGAGGTCGACAAGATTGCTCGTAAAGCGGAGAACCCCTCAATTACTCGTGACGTCTCCGGTGAGGGTGTCCAGCAGGCTCTGCTGAAGATTTTGGAAGGCACGGTTGCCGCTGTCCCACCCCAGGGTGGACGGAAGCACCCCCAGCAAGAGTTCATTCAGATCGACACCACCAACGTTCTCTTCATCGTTGCGGGTGCTTTTGCAGGCTTGGAGGAGATCATCTCCCAGCGCGTGGGTCGCCACGGGATTGGGTTTGGAGCCCCCCTGCACAGCAAAAACGCACAAGAGAACCTGTTCAGCCAAGTTCTCCCTGAAGACCTCCACAAGTTCGGCCTGATTCCTGAGTTCATCGGTCGCCTGCCCGTGGTCACGACAGTGGCGCCTCTGGACCAGTCAGCGTTGATTGACATCCTGACCGGTCCCAAGAACGCTCTGGTCAAGCAGTATCAGCGCATGTTTGTTTTGGATGGCGTCCAGCTCGAGTTCGAGAAGGAAGCTCTCGAAGAGATTGCCGATCTCGCCTCCGAGCGCCAAACCGGCGCCCGAGGGCTCCGGGCCATTTTGGAAGAGGTCCTCGGACCCATCATGTTCGACATTCCCTCGAACGATTCCATCGAGCGTGTGGTGATAACCCGCGACGCCGTACTGCGGAAAGCTCCACCTGTCGTGGTGCAAAAGCCGGCTGCCAGGCGAGAAAAGTCCGCCTAACCGCGAAGAACTACCCCGTTATCGAGCTCCACGACCGGGCGATTCTCTAGCCAGGTCAGAGTCCATCGCAGCGTTGCTCGTTCGTCCTCGCTGAGGGAGTCCTCGACCTGCTGAATACGCTCGGCTAGGTCACTGGGGATAGAGCGAGGGGTCTGCCCAACGGAAAATCGACTTCCCAGTTGCATTACTGACCCACTTCTCTCTCGTAGGTGACCCACGTTGTGGGGGTCGCCAGAGTGTCATAGAGGCGCCTGGCGCGATCGTTGTTCGAGGCGGTAATCCACCGAAGTGTTCCGCCTCCGTGGGCGCTGGCATAGTCATCCAGTGCTGATATCAGCGCGGTGGCCACCCCTCCACCTCGCGCGTCAGGATCGGTAAAGAGGTCATCCAGGAACCATCCAGCACCGGCGGTGAAGGTGTCGTGTTGGAAGCGCAGGTGCGCAAAGCCTTGGACCTGCCCATCCACTTCCGCCACAAAACAACGAAGCGGATGGTTCTCCTCCATCAGCCATGCCCATACTCCCTCCACGACCTCAGGGGGAAAATTCTCCTCGTAGAAAACCCCGTAGGCGAGGAAGAGCTCTTGCCAGCGCTCGCGATCTTCCCGTG
>Ga0255771_1000782_pt1 | contig 35702 bp, 35 predicted proteins | sample 011ome_19_FD_179969 | JGI IMG/M metagenome (GOLD analysis project Ga0255771, IMG submission 179969) | Coastal salt marsh microbial communities from the Groves Creek Marsh, Skidaway Island, Georgia - 011510BT metaG (version 2) | ecosystem: Environmental > Aquatic > Marine > Intertidal zone > Salt...
AGAATTATGAATATCAATTTAGATATTCCTGTAGGTGAATGGAGATATTTCAAAGACAATGAAATTTCAGAACTAAATAAAATATTGTCAAAATCAACAGGTGTTCATGGTTAATAAAAAACTTATAATATTTTTCATGATTCAAATTATGTTTGGATATTCACAAAATTTCATAAATGATAGTATCAATCTTAACGAAGTAGTGGTTTCGATAACCAAAATCAAAGATTCCTTAAATAAATCCCCTTTTTCTATTACTTCCACAGATTATCAGAATTATCAGAAAAACGCTCAACAATTTTATTTAAGTGAATACATTGAAAGAATTCCTGGGGTTTTTATTTCTAATGACAATAATTTCGCACAAGATTCAAGAATTTCAATACGTGGGTTTGGTTCAAGAGCTAACTTTGGAATCAGAGGAATAAAACTTATTGTAGACGAAGTTCCAGAAACTACACCTGATGGTCAAAGTCAAATTGATAATTTAAATCTTGAAATAATTCAAAATATTGAAATTATTAGGGGAACTAGTTCATCATTATATGGAAATTCTTCAGCTGGTGTAATTAAAATTAAATCTTTAACTGAATTTGATAAAAATTTTTCTAAGTTTAGTTTCTCTTATGGATCAAACAATCAAACTAAAAAACAAGCTTTTTTTGGACTAAGAAAAGCTAACTCATTTTACACAGTATTAGTTGGAGAAACAAAAGCAGATGGTTATAGGAATTTTGCTGATTTCAAAAACTCGAACCTTAATTTAAATTTTAAAAAAAATATCTCTAAAGATTCCTGGCTAAATTTAAATTTTAATATTGTTGATAGCCCATACGCATACGATGCCGGAGGATTAAATATTGGTGAAGTTGAGACTGATAGAGAACAAGCAAGAGAAAGGAACTTACTTTATCAAACTAAAGAAGATATTAATCATTACAAATTTAGCTCAAGTTTTGATAAAAAAATAAACGAAAAAATTTCATTTTCAACGTATGCTTTTATATCCAAAAGAAATTTTAATGGAAAAATTCCTGTGAAGAATGGTGGAGCAATAAAATTAAATAGACAATATTGGGGAGTTGGAGTCAATTATCAAATTGAATCCAAATTTAAAACTCAACTTGGCATTGATATTGGAAATCAAAATGACTCAAGAAAAAGATATATCAACAACCTTGGTGTTATCGAAAATTTAGTTTTAAATCAAAGGGAAAAGTTTATAAATACAGGGGTTTATTTAGTTAATAATTTTCAGTTGAATAGGTTTACTGTAAGTTCAGGAATTAGATATGATATAAATAAAATTGAACTAAAGGACCAGTATTTAGACGATGGGAATTCTTCAGATATTATAAAACTAAACTCATTAAATCCCAGTCTTGGAATCAATTATCAATTAAATAACAATAGCAGAATTTTTATTAATACAAGTAGCGGATTTGAAACTCCAACCTTAAATGAATATAGTTCTTCACCTATAGGAACTGGATTTAATAAAGAATTAAAATCTCAAAGAAATATGGGGTTTGAAATAGGAGTTTCACTTTTTAATAACAAAAGAAAGTCAAATATTGACTTCGTGTATTTTGAGACCGTTTCTAATGACGAAGTTTTATCATATGAAGATGAAAATTTTCCAAATCAAAAGTTTTACAACAATGCAGGTAAATCAAAAAGAGAGGGAATAGAAATATTAGGCTTCTATAAAATTAATAAAACTACTATCAGTGCATCATATACATCAGGTAAATATATCTTCAAAGAATTTACAGATAATGATAAAGATTATAAAGGAAACAAAATACCTGGAATCCCTAATAATACTTTAACTGTAAGTCTTGAACATAAAACTAAAAACAAATTGTTTTTTAATTTAAATTTTAAAAATATAGGCTCCATGTTTGCCGATAATTCGAACTTGGTTAATGTTAGTAAGTTTAATACATTAAATCTTAAAATAGGAAAAGAATTTAATTTGTTTAAATCAATAGTCTATCCATTTTTAATTTTAAACAATATATTTGAGCAAGAATATTTTGACAACATCAGAATAAATGCCTTTGGAGGAAGATATTATGAACCTGCACCAAAAAGAACTATTTTTGGAGGAATAAGAGTCTCTCTATAATAAATTATGAACCTATCTTATTGGGAAATAAAATCATGGTTAAGTAATATTGACTATACCATTATTGGAAGTGGTATAGTAGGGCTTAATTGTGCGCTAAGTCTCAGAGAAAAGTTTCCTAAATCAACAATATTAATAATCGAAAAAGGGAGCCTGCCAAGTGGTGCTAGTACTAAAAATGCAGGATTTGCATGTTTTGGCAGTGTAAGTGAAATTTTAGATGACTTAAAAAATCATAGCATTGATGAAGTAGTAACATTAGTCAAAAAACGAACCGAGGGTTTAAGGTATTTGAGAAAGTTACTTGGAGATAATAATATTGATTATAAACAGCATGGAGGTTATGAAATTTTTCTAAAAAAAAATCATGATCTTTTTGAAAACTGCTTAAAAAAATTAAATGAAGTTAATGGTTTATTAAAACCACTTTTTTCAGCTGATGTTTTTGAAATAAAAGACAATTTTTTTGGTTTTGATAATGTATTTAATAAGATGATTCTTAATTCACACGAAGGTCAGATTGATACTGGAATGATGATGAAATCATTAATTGAAAAGGTTAGAAAAAAAAATATTACTATTATTAATAATATAAAAGTCAATTCATTTATTGAAAATAATAATTGTGTTGAATTAATTACAGATAATTTCAGTTTTAAGTCTTCAAAATTATTTATTGCAACGAATGGATTTTCAAACAAAATTTTAAATGAAAATATAAATCCTGCAAGAGCACAAGTTTTAATTACTAAACCAATAAAAGACTTACCCATAAAAGGAACATTTCATTTTGATAAAGGGTACTACTACTTCAGAAACATACACAACAGAATATTAATTGGCGGAGGAAGAAACTTAGATTTTAAAAAAGAGGAAACTGATGAATTTGAACTTAATGAAAATATTCAAACTGAACTTGAAATAACTTTAAAGAAAATAATTCTCCCAAAAAGTAAAATCGAAATTGACTATAGATGGAGTGGTATAATGGGTGTTGGGAATAAAAAAACTGCAATAGTTAAAGCTGTCAGTAATAATGTGTTTTGCGGAATAAGACTAGGAGGAATGGGAGTTGCTATTGGTTCGACTATTGGAAATGAATTAGCAAACAAAGTTTAACTAGTAAACTAAAAAACAAAAAAGGGAAACTATTAAATAATAGTTTCCCTTTTGTACTCGAGGCGGGACTTGAACCCGCACGAACATTACTGTTCATTGGATTTTAAGTCCAACGTGTCTACCAATTCCACCACTCGAGCAGTATCTTTTCAGAGCGAAAGACGGGATTTGAACCCGCGACCCTCACCTTGGCAAGGTGATGCTCTACCCCTGAGCTACTTTCGCAAATTGGAATGCAAATGTAAAATAAAAATTGAAAATAAATAAATAATATAGGCTAATAATAGTATTAGTTATGATTTCAAAATTCTTTTTATTTCATTTAATTTAATGAGAGCCTCAATTGGAGTCAATTCATCAGTATTTAATGACAATAAATCTTCCTTTAATTCTTCTAATTTTGGGTCATCTAAATTGAAGAAACTTAACTGCATTTTTGAATCATTTTTGTTTAAATTGATTTTTTTATCTCCATGAGAATTTTCTAATTTTTTTAATATTTTTTGAGCAGATCTGATAATTCCAATAGGCATCCCAGCCATTTTAGCAACATGTATTCCAAAACTATGATCGCTTCCACCAGGCTCTAATTTTCTTAAAAAAATTACACCATCTTTAGTTTCTTTAACAGAAACATTTACATTATTAATTCTTTCAAATGAATTGGCCATCATATTTAATTCATGATAATGAGTAGCAAATAATGTTTTGGGCTTATTGGGATGGTCGTGTAAAAACTCCGCTATAGCCCAAGCTATAGAAATACCATCATATGTACTTGTACCTCTACCAATTTCATCTAATAATATCAAACTGTTTTTTGAAATATTATTAATGATAGAAGCAGATTCGTTCATTTCTACCATAAAAGTTGATTCGCCAGCTGAAATATTATCACTTGCTCCAACTCTAGTAAATATTTTATCAACTACACCAATTTTCGCAGATTTTGCTGGAACATAACTTCCAATTTGTGCTAACAAAACAATCAAAGCCGTTTGTCTTAATATTGCTGACTTACCAGACATATTTGGTCCAGTAATCATCATTATTTGATTTTTTTTATCACATAATTTTATATCATTTGGTATGTACGGATTCTCATAATCAAGTTGAGATTCTATGACGGGATGTCTTCCCATTTTAATATCTAAAATCTTAGAATTTTCTAAAATTGGCTTAGAGTAATTGGTTTTTAAAGCTAGTTTGGCAAATCCAGTTAAACAATCCAGAGTCGCAATCCAAAATGAATTTTCTTGAACGATTTTAACTTCATTTATTAGTTTTGAAATAAGTTCATTGAAAAGTTGAGATTCTAACAAGCCTATTTTTTCTTCAGCTCCAAGAATCTTTGATTCATACTCCTTTAATTCCGAAGTTATGTATCTTTCTGCATTTACTAGTGTTTGTTTTCGTATCCAATCTTCAGGCACTTTATCCTTGTGGATATTTCTAACCTCAATATAATATCCAAAAACATTGTTAAAACTGATTTTAAGAGAACTTATTCCTGTTTCCTTTTTTTCTCTTTCTAAAATTTCATCTAGGTAGTTTTTCCCAGAAATTGATAAGTCTCTAAGTTGATCTAACTCAGAATTAAAGTTTGATTTTATTACATTTCCTTTACTTAAATTAACTGGAGCCTCTTCATTTAAAGTTTTATCAATAAGATCAACAATAGACTTGCAGTCTAATAATGATGAATTTATTTTTTTTAAATTTTTAGATGACTTTAAGTCAATTAACTGCTTTATTTCTTTTATTTTTTTTAAAGAATATTTAAGTTGAACCATTTCTCTTGGACTAATTTTGTAATTGACAATTTTGCCCATAATTCTTTCCAAATCTGCGAAAGAATCAAGTTGGTTTTCTAAGCTAATTAGTAAATTATTAATTTTTAAAATATCCTCAATTGTATCATGTCTAAAATTTAACTCATCAATATCAATCTGTGGATGTATTAACCATCTTTTTAATTTTCTTGATCCCATAGGGGTTAAAGTGTGATCAATAATTTCAATTAAAGATTTTCCTTCTTTTGAGTTGCTGTTAATCAATTCTAGGTTTGAAATTGTAAATTGATCCATCCATACATAATCACCATTAATGATTTGATTAATTTTAGTAATATGAGACAGTTTATTGTGTTGAGTTTCTTCTAGATAGTGTAAAATAGAACCACATGCTAATATTCCAATATTGTTCTCATTAACACCAAATCCTTTTAAAGTATTAACTCTAAAATGTTTTTTAATTTTTTCAATAGAAAAATCTTTTCCATACGCCCAATCTTCTAAATAAAAAACCGAACTAAGTTCTCCAAAATTGGATTTAAAATTTGATTTTTTAGTTTTACAGACTAAGACTTCTTTAGCATCATAATTTAAAAGTAAGTTTTTAACATAGTCAAGATTTCCCTCAGAAATTAGTAATTCTCCAGTTGACATATCGAAAAAAGAAATACCATATCTACCCTTGATATCATATACAGAAGCTAAAAAATTATTTGAACTTTTATCTAAAATTCCATCATTCAAAGCAACTCCTGGTGTTATAAGTTCAGTTACTCCTCTTTTTACAATTTTTTTAGTTTTTTTTGGATCTTCCAATTGTTCACATATCGCCACTCTTTCCCCTGCTTTTACTAGCTTGTGTAAATATGTATTTAACGAATGATGTGGAAAACCTGCAAGTTTTGTTTCGCTATTACTCCCTGCTCCTCTTTTAGTTAAAATAATACCTAATATTTTGGATGTTTTAACAGCATCTTCATGAAATGTTTCATAAAAATCTCCAACTCTGAACAATAACAATGCATCAGGATGTTTGTCCTTAATTTTATAATATTGACGCATTAAAGGAGTTACTTTCTTTTCCAAAACAATGTGAATTAAAGCTAAAATACCATTAATTAATATTTTAATCTATTACTTTGTATAACTTATTGATTGTGAGTTTAAAATTATGAGAAAATTAAAAAATATTGAACTTAACAGGAAGACTGTAAACGAATATAAAAATTCAAAAAAAACCAATCTTATTATAATTCTTGATGATATTAGAAGTCTAAACAATATAGGATCAGTTTTTAGAACATGTGATGCATTTTTGATCGAAAAAATTTATTTATGCGGAATAACTGCATGCCCTCCTCACAAAGACATTCAAAAAACAGCACTTGGATCAACAGAAAGTGTTGATTGGGAATATGTTAAAAATATTTCCGAACTATTAATAAAACTGAAAAAAAATAAAACTAAAATTTGGAGTATTGAACAAACCAACAATTCAAAAAAACTTACGGACTTATCTATTGAAAAAGATGAAAAACATGCCTTAATTTTTGGTAATGAAGTTAAAGGTGTTTCAGATATTGCCATTGAATTATCTGATGATGTTTTAGAAATTGAACAATATGGCACAAAACATTCCCTAAATATTTCAGTATGTTCAGGGATAATTATTTGGGAATTTTTTAGAAGACTATCTTAATTTTTTTTTGACCCTGTAAAGAAGTTCAAAGTAATCTGTTTTTGATTCAACAAAATCTAAATCTGAGACGTCAATATAAATAATATTTAGATCAGAATTATTTTTTAAATAATTTAGGTAACCTTGATTTATTTTATCTAAATATTTTTTGTCAATTTTTTTTTCAAAACCCCTTCCTCTCTTTTTAATGTTTTCAAGTAATTGTTCTGTGGACTGTAATAAATAAATAATTAGATTAGACTTAAATAAATCTTTGGTCATATAAGTAAAAATCTTTCTAAAAAGATTATACTCAATTTCCTTTAATGAAATTCCTGCAAAAACCAATGATTTAAATATATCATAATCTGAAACTAATCCAGAACTAAATAAACTAATCTGATTGTTAAAATCGCTTAACTGTCGACACCTATCTGTTAAAAATGTAAGTTCAACGTTCAACGCATACCTATCAGGATTTTCATAATATTTATCCAAAAAAGGATTATCCATATATCCCTCAAGTATAAGCTCTTTATTTAAATCTTTTGATAATTTCTCAGATAAGCATGTTTTACCAACTCCAATATTTCCTTCTATTACAATATTTTTTATTGATTTTAGTTTTTCAATAACAGGAAGCGCTAGATCATCATTTATTTTGATTATTTCAGTATCACCAAGATCCAAGTCAATTTCGGAAATTGTTCGATTTAAAACAGGGTGAATTTTACTTTTAGCAATATCCAAAAGTGGTTTAATAACAAAATCTCTCTCGTTCATACGAGGATGTGGAATTATTAAATTATGTTGATTAATTATTTTATCCTCATAAAATAAAATATCTATGTCAATGGATCTGGATTCATAAATATTTCTGTTTGATCTTAATCTGCCATTTTGAGATTCAATATTAATTAACTCTTTAATCAATATTTTTGGCTCCATTGATGTGCGAAGAGATACACAACAATTTAAAAAATCTTCTCCAACAAATCCTTCAGCTTTAGTTTGATATACACTTGAGATTAAAAGAACATCACCAACTTTCGAATCAATTAAATTTATAGTAGTTTGAAGATTATTTATTTTATCTCCCAAATTACTACCCAATGATAGGTAAACAATATTAAATTTCACATAAGCAAAATAAATAAAAAGTATCTTTATTATGGTATATTTATTAAACTTAAAGTTGAAAAATTAACTATATGTCTGAGGCAAAAAAAAATTTAGCAAAAAAAATTTATTTATACTTGGCAGCATTGTTTATAACCTCACTTGTTGTCTCAAATCTTATATTTCAAAAGTTCTTTTATTGGTATCCTTTCGATCTTACAATTGGAGGAATTAAATTGTTTGAGCTTTCTGTTGGAATTCTTCCCTATCCAATTACTTTTTTGGTTACAGACTTAATTTCAGAAATCTTTGGTCAAAAAAAAGCTAATCAAGTCGTAATCGCTGGAATATTTGCTTCCTTTTTTTCATTGAGCATCATATTGGTATCAGATTTAGTACCAGCAATGGATTCTTCACCAATTAATGACGAAACATTTAGTAAAGTTTTTTCTTTGTCAGGACTTGCAGTATTGGCTTCAATGTTAGCATATTTGTTTGCTCAATTCATTGACATAAAAATTTATCATTTTTGGAAAAAGTTAACAAAAGGTAAAATGTTGTGGTTAAGAAATAATTTCTCAACATTCAGTTCTCAAATAATTGATACTGTCACTGTGATTTCCTTACTATGTATTTTCCAGGTTTTAAGTTGGGAAATTTTTTGGGGACTAGTTGTGTCTGGTGTAATGTTTAAAATTTTAATTGCATTTTTAGATACTCCATTGCTTTATTTTTTTGTTTTTCTTTTCAGAAAAAAGTTTGATTTAAAAGTGGGTGAGGAAATTAAGATTTAATAATATTTAAACTAATTACTACACCTTCATTTGATCTAATATTAAATACAGTTTCATCTTTGAAAATTAGATACTGTCCTTTAATCCCAACTAATTCATTAGTAAAAGATTTTTCTTTAATGATGTTCAAACTTTTAGGTTTAACAGGATATTTTAAAACAGGGTAATTAATTTTAAAGGTTGAAAAATTATTTGATTTTGCCAGCTCTGAAGACTCAACCGGAAGTTTTTCAAATGCTTTTTTTCTTTCATTTTCAAGCTCAACTGTGCTTTGGCTAGTTTTTAACATTTCTCTCCAATTGGTTTTATCGGCATAATGTTTTTTCAATTCAACTTCAGAAACGCCAGCTAAAAAACGATTGGGAAATTCTGCAATCTCAATTGCATTTATAGCTCCTTGATCAATCCATCTATAGGGAATTTGAGATTTTCGAGTAACTCCAACTTTAACATTACTTGAGTATGCTAAGTATAGGATATGAGGCTTAAGTTGAACATCTTTTTCAAATTCTAAATCTCTATCTTCGATATTAAGATGTGCTTTACTAAGTTCTGGTTTCATAACCCAATCTGCAGTAGATGGCAATTCAAAAAAACATTTTTTACAATGCCCTTGTCTATAAATTTGAATATCAGAACTACAATTTAAACACTGAAAACCTTCAAAATTTAATTCTAACTTAGAATTTATAATTTGATTAAGATTGATAAAATCATTTCCAAGTTCTAAATAATAATTCACATTATCATTAATTTCAGTTTTCATTTTATTTAAAACTCCTTTGAACATATTATAAGAATTATATAATTTTAAATTAAAGATAATTAAAATGCTTTTCTCAATTATTAATACAATTACATCTTGGTTCTTAAAAAAAAGAATTCATCAAATTGAATTGTTTAAAAAATATCCAACTGAGGTTCAAAATGAAGTTTTATTATCCTTAATTAAAAAAGCTGAAAATACTGAAATAGGGAAAAATTATGATTTTAAATCTATCAAGGATTATAAATCATTTACAAAAAAAGTTCCTGTTACTAGTTACGAAGAATTTTACCCCAAAATTAAAAGATCTATTGAAGGAGAAGACAACATATTTTGGGGGTCAGAAATAAAATGGTATGCACAATCTAGTGGGACAACAAATTCAAAAAGCAAGTACATTCCTGTTAGTAAAGAATCATTGGAAGATTGTCATTATAAAGCTGGTAAAGACGTTTTATGTCTTTACATGAACAACAATGAAAATTCTAACCTTTTTTCAGGAAAATCTTTGAGGCTTGGTGGAAGTAGAAAAATATTAAATGAAGGTGATAATTACTTTGGAGATTTGTCTGCGATTTTAATTGATAATTTACCACTTTGGGCAGAAATGATGAGCACTCCAAATTCTGAGATATCTTTAATGAATAAGTGGGATGAAAAATTAAGTGCAATTATTGAAACTACAACTAACGAAGATGTAACTAGTCTAGCAGGTGTACCTTCTTGGATGTTAATAATGTTAAATAAAATTTTAAAAGAAAAAAAGTGTAATAATATCTTGGAAATATGGAAAAACATGGAGGTTTATTTTCATGGCGGGATTGACTTTAAACCTTACAAAAATCAATTCAAAGAAATTTTAGGACCTAATGTTCAATTCTACGAAATTTATAACGCATCTGAGGGATTTTTCGCAATTCAAGATAGAAACAATAGTGATGATATGCTGCTAATGCTTGATTATGGAATATTTTTTGAGTTTCAAGAATATAATAGTGACGGACAGAAAAACAACAGGGTAGTTAATCTTTCCGATGTTAAACTTAACACAAATTATGCAATCATTATTACAACAAATGCAGGGCTTTGGAGATATAAAATTGGAGATACAGTTAAGTTTACAAGCTTAGATCCGTTCAGAATCAAAATTTCTGGAAGAACAAAAAATTTTATAAATGCATTTGGAGAGGAGCTTATAATTGAAAATGCAGAAAAAGCCCTAAATAAAGCATTAACTAAACATAAATCTACTGTAACCGAATACACAGTAGCACCAAATTTTATAGATAATAGTAAATCTGGGAATCACGATTGGTTTATTGAATTTGAAAAAAAACCTAAAAATATCGATGATTTTAAAAAAGATCTAGATGTAAATCTTCAAAAATTAAATAGCGATTACGAAGCAAAAAGATTCAAAAATATTACTATGCAAGAACTAAAAATAATTCAAGGAAGGAATAATATTTTTTATGATTGGCTTAAAAATAAAAATAAACTTGGAGGGCAAAATAAAATTCCCAGATTGTCAAACGATAGAAAAATAATCGAAGAACTGTTAAAATTAAATTAAGAAGCTGCCTTTAAGACGCTTAAACTCGAATGAGATAATTTTTTTGATATATATGCTTTATCAACGTTAAGTTTTTTCCTATTGGTACTTGGTAACTCGAACATTGCATCATTTAAAATTAATTCACATATTGATCTAAGTCCTCTAGCACCCAATTTAAATTCTAATGCTTTATCTACTATATAATCCAGCCCTTCTTCATCAAATGAAAGTTTAATTCCATCTATTTCAAATAATTTTATGTATTGTTTGATTAGAGAGTTTTTTGGGTCTGTCAATATGGATCGCAAAGTACTTTTATCCAAAGTATTCATATAGGATAATACAGGTAATCGACCTAATATTTCAGGAATAAGACCAAAATCTTTTAAATCTTTTGGAGATATAAATGATAAAATATTTTTACTATCAACTTTCTTAGAAGAAGGGTTTTTATACCCAACAACTTGCATGTTTAATCTTTTTGAAATCACTTTTTCAATTCCATCAAATGCACCTCCTGCAATAAAAAGAATATTTTGAGTATTTAACTCGATGAATTTTTGATCAGGATGTTTTCTTCCTCCCTTTGGAGGAACATTTACAACAGTCCCCTCTAAAAGTTTCAATAAAGCTTGTTGTACTCCTTCTCCAGAAACGTCTCTGGTAATTGATGGATTATCACTTTTTCTAGCAATTTTGTCAATTTCGTCAATAAAAACAATCCCTCTTTCTGCTTTTTCCTGATTATAATCAGAAGCCTGTAAAAGTCTTGTTAATATAGTTTCAACATCTTCTCCTACGTATCCGGCTTCAGTTAAAACAGTAGCGTCAACAATAGCCAAAGGAACATCCAACATTCTGGCAATTGTTTTTGCAATTAGAGTTTTACCTGTACCTGTTTCACCAACAATTAGAATATTACTTTTATCAATTTCAACATCATCTTTTATGTTTTTTTGATTCAATCTTTTGTAATGATTGTAAACAGCTACTGAAATTATTTTTTTTGTATAGTCTTGACCAATAACATATTCATCTAAAAAAGTTTTAATTTCCTTTGGTTTAGATATTTTATGATCTTGAGATTGTTTTGGAAATTCATCTCTTTTTGACTCCTCAATTATAATATTATATGCCTGCTCAATACAACTGTCGCAAATATGTGCTTCTTGACCAGCCACAAGTAGATTAGTTTGTGTTTTGGATAAACCACAAAATGAACACAACAAGTTTTGATCGGACATTAAATTATTTTTTTGATAAAACTTCGTCAATCATACCATATTTCTTAGCCTCCTCGGCTTTCATCCAGTAATCACGATCACTATCCTCATAAACTTTGTCATATTTTTGACCAGAATGTTTTGCAATAATTTCATACAACTCCTTTTTTAACTTCCCTATTTCTCTAGCTGTTATCTCAATATCAGATGCTTGACCTTGAGCCCCACCTAGAGGTTGATGAATCATAACTCTGGAGTGAGTTAATCCAGATCTTTTTCCCTTTTGTCCTGCACAAAGTAAAACTGCAGCCATTGAAGCTGCAATTCCAGTACAAATTGTGGCAACCTCAGGATTTATAAATTGCATTGTATCGTATATACCTAAACCAGCATATACAGATCCACCTGGTGAATTGATATATATTTGAATGTCTTTATCTTTATCTGTACTCTCTAAAAAAAGTAATTGAGCTTGAATTATATTAGCTATTGAATCATTAATACCAGTTCCTAAAAAAATTATTCTGTCCATCATCAGCCTTGAAAAAACATCCATTTGTGCTACGTTCAGCTGTCTTTCTTCAATAATATAAGGAGTCATACTACTGACTAATTTGTCATAATATAGAGAATTTATACCATGATGTTTTATTGAATATTTTTTAAATTCCTTCGAGTAATCCATAGATCAATAATTATAATTATTCTAAAGTTAGTTATTTTTTAGCATAAGCCATTTCAATGAATTTATCATAAGTGACTTTATTGTTTTTGAACTTTAATTTTGATTTAAATAATTCAATTAGTTTTTTACTTAACAATTGGTCAGAAATTCTTTTTACTTCTTCTTTATTTGAAAGAATTCTTTGAGATATCGATTCTAATTCCTTTTCATCAGGATTATTTTGACCATATTGTTTCATTTGAGATTTAATCAATTCCTTGGCGAAATTTTTAATTTGACTAGGATCAATTTTAATATCGTTCTGTTCAATTAACTTGGCTTCAATCAATTGATACCTTAAACCCTTTTCAGACTTTTCATATTCCGATTCCGCCTCAACTACACTTAACTTTTTCTCTCCAGCAGTTTGCATCCATTTTTTTAAAAATTCATCTGGTAAATTAAATTTTGTGTTTTCAATTAAATATTCGGTCACATCATTTAATAATTTTTGATCAGTTTGATTAACAAAATTTGATTCAGCATCACTCTTTAACTTTTTCTTAAGCTCGGTTACAGTCTTTACACTGTCTTTCCCAAATAATTTATCAAACAACTCTTGATCTAAATCAGCAGGTTGTCTTTCGTTTATTTCATTTAAAGAAAAATTAACTGTTTTTATTTTGTCTTTGTTCTCATCGTTAAGTTTTAAATGAAATGATAAATCAGATTCGTTTTTAAATAAACCTTTAGTTTTTAAATCAACAGATTCTCCAAGTTTAAGATTTGATAAAATTTCTTTATTAGATTTACCCTTAACATTCTCTAATTTAAAATTAGATTTATTTTCAACCTCAAATTCTTCGTTACTAAATGTTCCGTTAATTTCAAAACCATCTTCAACTTTATCTCTGGAAACCAATTTTCCATATTGATTCTGTATGTTTTTAATTTGATCATCAATCATTTTCTTATCTACATCAATCTCGTAGGAGGGAATTGCTTTTTTATTTTTTAAATTAACATCGAATTCTGGAGATAAACCAATTTCAAAATCAAAAGCTAACACATCTGAATTCCAATCAATTTCATTTTTTTCAACTGGAATTGGATTCCCTAAAATTGCCAATTTTTCAGTGTTCAAATAATCTGATAAACCCTTCTGCATTAATTTGTTTATTTCATCAACTTTGACAGACATTCCATATTGTTTTTTTATTAAACCAATTGGAGTATGGCCTTTTCTAAAACCAGGGATATTCGCTCTTTTTCTGTAATCTTTTAAAACTTTGTCGACGTTAGATTCATAATCTTTTTTTTGAATCTCAACCGAAAGAACGGAATTTAACTTATCAATATCTTTTTTTGAAACCTTCATGATTTTTTAAAATTAGGTGGCAAAAGTAGCTCTTTTCTTAAAGTTCGACAACTTTTAAGATTCTAAAAACAATTCTGTTTCATTTATAAAACCGTCTAAATTTTCAGCGTGAACCCAATGTCCAGCTTTTTGAACTTCCACAATTTTATGATCAGGAAATACTTTTTTAAGTAAAGAGCTGTTAGTTTTATTTATATAATCTGATTTTTGACCCTTTATGAATAAAGTCTTTCCACTGTAATGGAGATTTGCAGGCAAAGACTTTTCCACTTCACTTAAATTATTTGAAATTATGTCCAAATCAATTTTGAAAGCAAGTTCATCTTTATTAACTCTGTATAAATTCTTGAGTAAAAAAGCTCTAAATGCAGGTTCTTTAAATTCTGATTCTAATGCCTTGTCAATATTAACTCTACTTACCAATTTTTTAAGATCCAATGATTTTAAAGAATCTATGATTTTATTATAATCATTGCTGTAATATATTGGTAAAATATCAACTATAATTAATTTTTTAATTAACTCGGGATACATACTTGAAAACATCATGGCAGTTTTTCCACCCATTGAATGACCAATCAAAGAAAATTTTTTAATCTTATAATGGTCAATATAATTCTTTAGATCTGTTGCTAAAATTTCATAATTAAATAAATTATTGTGAAAACTTTTCCCATGATTTCTTTGATCCACCAAATGGATTTGGTATTTATTTTGGTCCATTCTTTTTGCAAAAGATTTCCAATTATCTAACATTCCAAGAAACCCATGTAAAACTATTAAAACATGATTTCCAGAACCACTAACTTGACTATTTAAGAGCATTGTTTATTTTTTCAAGGTACATGTTAATCACATTTTCCATTCCCAGATAAAGAGCTTCACAAACTATAGCATGGCCTATAGAAACTTCCTCTAAAAATGGTATTTCCTTAACGAAAAAATTAATGTTTTCAAGATTTAAATCGTGACCAGCATTGACACCTAATCCAATACTGTTTGCATAAGATGATGCATCTATATATTTCTTAATTTCATTTAGATTGTTTTTTTCAAAATTAACAGCATATGATTCTGTATATAATTCAATTCTATCGGCTCCAACATCTTTTGCACCTTCAATAAATTGATGATTTGTATCAATGAAAATTGAGGTTCTAATATTATTGTTTTTAAATTCAGTGATAACCTCTTTTAAAAAAGATCTATTAGATATTGTATCCCAGCCTGCATTTGAAGTTAGAGCGTCAATACTATCAGGAACTAAGGTCACTTGATCTGGTTTCACATTACAAACTAGCTCTACAAATTTTTCAATTGGATTTCCTTCAATATTGAACTCAGTAGTTATAACATCTGGAAGAGTTCTCGCATCAATGTAGGTAATGTGTCTTTGGTCTGGTCTGGGATGAATTGTAATTCCATTGGCACCATAAGATTGAATATCTTTGGCCATTTGAATTAAATTTGGATTATTACCTCCTCTAGCATTCCTTATTGTTGCTATCTTGTTTATATTAACACTTAATTTTGTCATAATTTTCCAAAATTAAAGATTTATTATCTGTTATTTTAATTAATTTGCAAACAAAAGAGATTAAAATGAAAATTGCAATTTATGGTCAATCTAAAGACGAAATATCTGTAAAAATATTTTCGGAACTCTTAACAATTGCAAAAAATAAAAATCATCAAATAATTGTTGAAGAAAACTTTAATTCAATAATTAATCAAAATCATAAAAACATTGTTTTTAATAATTTTTCTCATTTAGATAACTCCATCGATTTGATGATCACTATTGGAGGAGATGGAACTCTTTTAAGATCCATAACTTATGTTAGAGATTTAGAAATTCCAATCATGGGAATAAACTCAGGAAGATTGGGGTTTTTGGCTACAATAAGTCAAAAAAAATTAAATTCTGAACTAATCAAAGTCTTAGAGGGCAATTATAAATTAGAAGAAAGAAGTTTACTACAAGTTGAAGTAGAAAACTATTCAAATTTTTCTGATTTTAATTATGCATTAAACGAGGTCAGTGTTGGAAGAGAAAACACTACCTCAATGATTGAAATTAAAACCAACTTAGATGGTGAATATTTAAATACATATTGGGCTGATGGTCTGATAATTTCTACGCCTACTGGTTCCACAGGATATTCTTTAAGTTGTGGTGGGCCAATTATGACTCCAACAAGTAAAACATTTTCTATAACTCCAATAGCACCTCATAATTTAAACGCCAGACCATTAATAATTTCTGATGAAACCAACATAGAACTTTCTGTTGAGGGTCGCGAAGAATCTCATTTACTTTCATTGGATTCAAGGATAATATCATTAAAAAACAATACTAAAATAAATATTAAGAAAGCTGACTTTAAAATTAAATTAGCCTCATTCTCTGAGAACAGTTTTTATAAAACTTTGAGAAGTAAACTTCTTTGGGGAGAAGATAAAAGAAATTTATAGTAAGATTTGAATTTATTTATATTTGCACCACTATCATGACTAGAAAAAATATTATCATACTTTTCTTACTGATTATAACCAATATTTTTTCCCAAAATAATGAAATAGGATTTTTTGCTGGTGGAGCAAATTACATTGGAGATGTCGGACCAACAACCTACATTCAACCTTTTTCTCAGAACGCATCAAATAATTTCGTAGCTGGAATTATATACAGGAAGAATTTTAATGATCGAATTTCTGCAAGAGCTAAGTTTAATTATGCCAAAATAGGCAGTTCTGACAATTGGTCTAACACTGTTGACTATAGAAAGGAAAGAGGTCTTTATTTTAGAAATAGAGTTGTAGAGTTTGGACTTGGTATAGATTTTAATTTTTTAAAATTTGATGTTTTAGATTCCTCATTTCAAATGACACCATATATAAGCACAGGAATTTCAATTTTTGAATATGATCCTCTGAGATATAGAATTGGTGAGTTTGAAGCAACTCAATATGGAGATGCCTCTAATTTATCTTTACCCATTACTCTTGGATACAAAATCAAGCCACTTAATGATTTTATACTTTCTTTTGAAATAACAGCTAACCATAGTTTTACAGATAATTTAGACGGGAGTCAGCCTGGAGAAAAACAAAAGAGTTCTTCTTATTATTTTGGATCTACCCTAAGTCAAGATTGGTATGTATTTAGTGGGATAAGTTTAACTTACATTTTTGGTACTAAAAAATGCTATTGCCCTAAATAGATTACTATGAATGATATTTTAAATAGTCAAATACCTCAACATGTTGCCATTATTATGGATGGTAATGGACGTTGGGCAAAAAAAATTGGAAAAAAAAGAGCTTTTGGTCATGAAAATGGAACAAATTCAGTTAAGGAATGTATCGATGCATCAATGAAACTTGGAATAAAAAATTTAACTCTTTATGTTTTTTCAACTGAGAATTGGAATAGACCAAAATTTGAAGTAAGTGCTTTAATGGATCTATTGGTTTATACCTTAAATAAGCAAAAAAAATCGTTAATTGAGAACAATATAAAAGTTAATGTTTTTGGAGACTTAGAAAGCTTAAATAAAAAACCAAAAGATAAACTTAAAGATATTATTTTGAGTACAGAAAATAATAATAAATTGAATTTGAACCTTGCAATTAGCTATGGTTCACGTCAAGAATTATTAAAAGCAATCAGAGAAGTATCAAATAAAGTTAAAAATAACATAATTTCTGAAAAAAATATTGATGAAAAGATAATAAATGAGCATCTTTACACCCGAAATTTACCAAACGTTGATCTTTTGATTAGAACTGGAGGTGAAAGTAGAGTAAGTAACTTTTTGCTTTGGCAAATTGCTTATGCGGAATTGTACTTTACAGACATTCTTTGGCCTGATTTTAAAGAAAAAGATTTTTTTGATGCGATTGGAAATTTTCAAAAAAGAGAAAGAAGATTTGGAAAAATTAGTGAACAAAACAAAAAATAAATTGAAGCTCCACAATTACTTTAAAAGTTTTGGATTGTTTTTAATGTTGATTTTAGGATTTAATTCTTATTCACAGGAAACAAATTACATTAAAGGAAATGAATATATTTTAGAAGACATTTCTGTTGTCGGTCTTAAAAATTTTAATGAGCAAACCGTAATTACTTACACTGGTTTAAAAAAAGGACAAAAAATTAGAATTCCTGGAGAACAAATTAGTGCAACCATAAGTAAATTATGGAAACTTGATTTGTTTAGTGATATTAATTTTTACTTAACAGATGTTAAGGATGGAAAAGCTTCAGTTCAAATTGAAATTACAGAACTTCCAACTTTATCTGACTTTAAAATTACAGGACTAAAAAAATCAAAAATTGAAACCATTGTCTCAGACACTGAATTAAAAAAAGGTAAAAAAATAACTGAAAACTTTATTAAAACAACCAGGAATTATATTATAAATAAATACAAAAAAGATGGTTTTTTAAACACAAAAGTTTCTATCAATGTAGTACCTGACACATCTGAAGTAAACTTTAGTAAAATGATTATTAAAGTAGATTTAGGAGACAGAGTAAAAATTAAAAAAATAAACTTCAAAGGAAATGAATTAACTAAATCTTCAAAGCTTAAAAAGAAGATGAAAAATACCAAATCAAAGTTATTTGGTAGATTTTGGAAAAAATCAAAATTTATTGAAAAAGAATACAAAGAAGATTTAACATCTGTTTTAGATTTTTATAAAGAAAGGGGATATCGTGATGCTAGGATAGTAGCTGACACTGTAATTACAGATAAAAACAATATTACAATTAACATTGATTTAGAAGAAGGAAATAAATATTATTTTGGTGACATTACATTTTTAGGAAATTCAGTCTATCCAGATAATGTTTTAGCCAGAGCCTTAGGTTTATTCAAAGGAGATACTTACAATGGAGTTCTTCTTAAAAAGAGAATTTCAGATAATACAAAGCCTGATGGAGATGACCTTAGTAACATGTATCAAAATAACGGGTACTTGTTTTCAAATATAAATCCAGTCGAAGTTTCTGTCGAAAACGATACTATTAATTTTGAAATTAGAATTGTAGAGGGTAAGCCTGCTTATTTTAATAAAATTAGCGTTGTTGGTAACACTCGAACCAATGATCACGTAATTTACAGAGAGTTAAGAACTAAACCAGGAGACTTATACAGTAAAGACCAGGTAGTTAGAACAGTAAGAGAATTAGGTCAAATGGGATTCTTTGATCCCGAGCAAATTAGCCCTGATTTTAAAAATGTTGATCCAAATAATGGAACTGTTGATATTGAATATGGCTTAGTTGAAAAAGGGGCTAGTCAGGTTGAGCTTCAAGGTGGATATGGAGGCGGTGGCTTTATTGGTACATTAGGATTATCGTTTAATAATTTTTCAGTTTCAGGATTAAAAGACAAAAGTAGATTCAAACCATTGCCAATGGGAGATGGTCAAGCATTATCTCTTAGATTACAGGCTAATCGTTTTTACAACACGGCAAGTTTTTCGTTTTCTGAACCATGGCTTGGAGGTAAACAACCTGTATCTTTTTCAACATCTATTTCACGAACTAAACAATATCGTTACGATTATTTCACTGGACAAGCAAACAAAAATCAATTCTTTGAAATAACAGGAGCTCAAATTGGTCTTGCTAAAAAACTAAGAGTTCCTGATGATTATTTTGTTTTAAGACAATCAATAGGCTACCAATATTATAATTTAAGTAACTACTATACTGGCTTATTTACCTTTGGAGATGGAAAATCAAATAATATTTTCTATGAAGTTAATTTACTTCGTGACAACACATTCGTAAATCCAGTATTTCCTTTAGGAGGATCACAATTTTCAATAAGTGCAAAACTTTCACTTCCTTATTCGCTTTTCAATGATATTGATTATGATGATTTAGAAAATCAGCCCGAATATCAAGATGAAGATGGTAATCCAGATCAGGCTAAAATTGATCAAGAAAAGTTTAAATGGTTAGAGTTTTACAAAATTAAATTCAATGGAACTTGGTACACTAGATTAATTGACAAGTTTGTACTTAAAACTCATGCTGAATTTGGATTCCTAGGAGCTTACAATAATAGTAGAGGAATAATTCCTTTTGATAGATTTTTTCTTGGTGGTGATGGTATGTCTCAATATGCAATGGATGGAAGAGAGACGGTTAGTTTAAGAGGTTATCCTAATCAATCTTTATCTAGTCAAGATGGCTCTACTATATATAATAAGTTTTCTCTTGAACTAAGATATCCCATCTCATTAAAACCAGCTGCTTCTATTTTTGCTTTATCATTTTTAGAATCTGGAAATGGCTACGATAAGTTTAGAGATTTTAACCCATTTAATGCAAAAAGATCTGCTGGTCTTGGGATCAGAATTTTCATGCCAGCATTTGGACTTTTAGGGATTGATTTTGGTTACGGATTTGATAGTCAATACGCTGGAGATCTAAATTCCCATGGTTGGGAAACACATTTTGTAATCGGTCAAAACTTTTAGAATACTTATATTTAACTTAATATATAGTTAAATGAATCTATCAAAGATATTTTTCGCAATACTAATAATGTTATTTTCTATTGATTCTTACACTCAGAAAACTGAACGTATTGGAATAATTGATATGGAATATATTTTATCTAAAATGGAAGATTACACTGCTGCTAGCGAACAACTAGAAGAAAAAATTGGTGAGTGGAAAAATGAAATTGAAAGTCAAAACAAATACATTGAAAATTTAAAAGATAGCCTAGAAATTGAACGACCTCTAATGACAAAAGAATTAATTGAAGACAGAGAGTCTGAAATTGATTTTGAAGTAAAAAAACTAAATGATTATAAAGAAAAAAGGTTTGGTGTCAATGGAGATTGGATAGCACAGGAGCTTTTATTAATAAAGCCCATTCAAGACCAGGTATTAAATGTTGTTCAGAGTATTGCAAAACAAAAAAAATTTGATAAAATTTTTGATCAATCTGCTGACGCAATTGTACTTTATTCCGAAAAAAAATACGATATTAGCGACCTAGTTTTAAAAAGTATTCTAAGAGAGGATAAATTAGAAAAGTTAAACATTGAGTTTAACGAAGACAGTTTAAATCCTGAATTAGAGGAAAGAAAGAAACTTCTTGAAGAAAAAAAAGCACAAAAGGCTGAAGAAATAAAATCAAGAAGGGAATTAATTTTAAAACAAAAAGAAGAAAAAAGAGAGGCTTATTTAAAAAAAAGAGATAGTCTTTTAAAATTAAGAAGAAAAAAATAACCATTAAAAAATTTAAAAAATGAAAATTTTTAAGAAATTAACAGCTGCGGTTTTACTAATGTTTGTTTCATTTACAGTTACAGCTCAGAGTAAAGTTGCTCACATTGACAGTCAAGCACTAATAAGTGAAATGCCTGAAGTCAAAGAAGCTCAAGCTCAACTTGAAAAACTTCAAAAAACTTATTCTACTGAAATTGATGCTTCAATGAAAGAATATCAAACTAAGTTGCAAACCTATTCAGCTGACGCACAAAATCAAACTGAAGTTACCAACCAAGCTCGTCAAAAGGAATTGGCTGGTATGGAACAAAATATTCAACAATATCAACAAACAGCATCACAAGACATCCAAAAAAAGCAAGCTGATTTATTAAGACCTTTAATTGAAAAAGCTAGAGCTGCAATTCAGAAAGTAGCAAGAGCACAAGGTTTTGATTATGTTATTGACGGAACTCAAGGAGGAAGTTTAATCCTAGCAGACGGAAAAGACCTTATGGAAGATGTGAAAAAAGAATTAGGATTCTAATTTATCTAAAAAAGACATTTTAAAAAAACTACCTAATTCCCTTAGGTAGTTTTTTTTTATTTTTATCTCATGCAAAATCAACCCATAGGTATTTTTGATTCAGGTGTAGGAGGGATTACAATTTTAAATGCAATAAAAAATTTACTGCCTAATGAAAATATAATTTATCTATCCGATAATTTTAATTCACCTTATGGAGAGAAATCAAATGAGCAAATTAATTATTTAAGTAAAAAAAACACAGACTGGTTATTAAATAAAAATTGTAAATTAATAGTAGTTGCTTGTAACACAGCAACTACTAATAGTATTTCATATTTAAGAAATCTATATGACATAAACTTTATCGGAGTTGAACCAGCAATAAAACCAGCTGCATTAAATACTAAAACAGGTTCAATTGGAGTTTTAGCAACTAAAGGGACTCTTTCAAGTCAACTATTTAATACCACGTCTAACGATTATTGTGATAATATTAATATCATTGAAAAAAATGGAGATGGTTTAGTTGAATTAATTGAAAATGGTATTTATAGTGGAAATGAGTTACAAAAGCTATTAAATAAGTATATTCAACCAATGATTAAATCAAATATTGATCATTTAGTTTTAGGTTGTACTCACTACCCATTAATCAAAGAAAGTATTGAAAAAATATTACCAGATTCAGTTAAAATTCTTGAAAGTGGTGAAGCTGTAGCAAAACAAACGAAAAAAATTTTAAAAGAAAATAATTTACTAAATCAATTAAAATCATCTAAATTCGAATTCTATTGTAATTCTTCTACTAAAACATTAGAAAATTTGTTAGATAATAGACACACTATAAATTCTATAAACTATGAATAACCATATTATTAAATTTAAAGAAACTAGCAGGGAAGAAGAACTTGAATTTTACTCAAATAACTTTCTTTCAGAAAAAAGAATTGAATTTAATAAAATTGAAGAAACAAACGATTTTCCATTAATTCAACAAATTTTTTATTTACCATTTATAAAAAAAGTTATTCTAAATAAGCATTCTATATACATTGAAAAACTTAATATTTTAGAATGGGAAGATGTTCAAGAAGAATTATGCTCTCAACTACAAGATTTTCTAAATAACGGAGGAGTTGTAAGTAAAAATCAAATTAAAAAAACATCTCCAGTGACTGTTTATGCTGAAAGCACTCCCAACCCAAACGCTATGAAGTTCGTAGTAAATAAAAGAATTGTTAATGATATTTATGAGTTTAAATCACTTGAAGATTCATCTGAATCTCCTTTAGCGAAATCATTATTTGGATTTGAATTTGTTAATGAAGTTTTTTTTGACTTTAATTTTGTTTCAATTATTCAAAAACCTGGATTCAAGTGGGAAGAAAATGTGATGGATGTAAGAGAGTTTATTAGGTCTTTCATTCAGGACAACAATACTATTGTATTTGAAGAAAATATTAAAAAAGCTTCAAAAGTTAAAACTGATATTCCTATTGATGATGTTTCAAAAGAAATCATAAAAATTATTGATGAGAACATCAAGCCTGCAGTTGCTTCTGATGGCGGTAATATTCTATTCGAATCTTATGAGACTGATACAAAAAAAGTGAATGTAATTCTACAAGGCGCATGTAGTGGCTGTCCTTCTTCAACAATTACATTAAAAAGTGGAATTGAAACGATGTTAAAAGACATGTTACCTGGAAAGATATCTGAAGTTAATGCTATTAATGGCTAAGACTATCTAATATAAAATTCTTTAAATAAGCAGGTTCGAAATATGCAAGGTTTTCAAAATCTGCATTTTGATATTTCTGAAAAGATAGGAGAGACATCTCCTTTGAAGAAGGATAGGTATTTGTATCAAAAAAAATTAAATTTTTACTATAAGTAATGATATCCTTACATTTATTCTGTCCACTACCAACCAAGTTTACCTTGTTATTTTTTAAATATTTTTTAAATGAATCTTTTTTAAGTGTTACAGGAGAATCATTCTCAATCAAATTAAATTTATGATCATATACAGCACTGTAAACTTCATTACTTCTGGAATCTAATACTGGTAGTATGTAACCACTATCAATTTTTACTTGTTTGGCTAAAATTAAAAGAGTTGAAATTGAAATTAGTGGAATATCTAACGAAAAACATAGCCCCTTTGCAGCTGCTACTCCAATCCTAAGACCTGTGTAAGATCCAGGGCCTTTACTAACTGAAACGGCTGAAAGTTCATTTACATTGATATTCGACTCCTCAAGGACATCTTTTATAAACAGGTGTAATTTAGTTGAGTGAGAATATTTTTCATCATTTTTCTCCTTTATGGATATTAACTTTCCATTTTTTGATAACGATACAGAACAATTAGTTGAAGAAGTTTCTATGTTTAGAATATGACACATTTAATTAACCGAAATTGGAACTCCAAAATAAAATTCTAAAACTTTAAGTTTAAAAATATAATCATACTTTGTTCTAATTAATTCAAACTGAGCGAGTTCATATCGCTGTTTAGCTTGGGAGAAATCAAATGAGTTCATCGTTCCTATTTCAAATTTATCAGAGGCATACTCAAAAGCTTGTTTTCTTGCTGCTAATAACTTTACGGATGCTTGATAAGCTTTAATAGCACCTTTTGCGTCATTATAAGATTGGTTAACTGTATTTTCTAAATCTAATTTTTTTTGTTCAAGCGAGTTAACACTTCTTAAAATATTAATTTTAGACCTATCAATATTATTTCTGGTACTAAAGCTATTTAATATAGGTATTGACAAACTGAGTCCAAAATTTTGACCCTTATTTAAATCAAACTGATCTGAAAAAGATAACGGTTTTTCTGTTTTATATATTGGATAAGGAGCAACAACTTTTTCATTAGTACTTTCTACAACTCCAATGGTATTTAATCCAAACTCTCCTGTTGGAACAATCCTATCACTGTAACTTATTCTTGAACTGTAAGAATAAAAAGCTGATAATCTTGGCATTGACAAAGCTTTAGAAATTTCTAAATCCTTTTTAGCTATTTCAACATTAGTTTCAATAAGTTTTATGTCTTTTTTATTTTCTACAGCATAACTGAAAATCTCCGTTGGTGTTTTAGATAAAATATCTGAAACTGGAATATCGTATTTTTCGTTAGCAATTTTAAAGTTTTCATAATCATCAATCAAAATAAGTTGCGCTAGTGCAATTTTTGAAAGATAATACGCATTTTGTGCATCCACTACACTTTTTTCTTGAGAAGCTAAATTTGCCTCGACCTCATAAACATCTCCCTTTGGAATTACACCAGAACTTATCAACTTTTTAGTTCTATCTAATTCTCTTTTGGTAATTTCTAATTGTAATTTTTGAGCAGCCAATGCTTCTTTACTAAATAGAACTTGCAGATAAGAATTTGCAACAAGAAGAGCAACATTTTCAGCCATGTCTTCAAGCTGATATTGACTCGCTAGTAAAGATAAATTTGCTCTGTGAAGTCTTTTGACATTTTGTAATCCGTTGTAAAGGTCTACATTTAGATTTAAATTCATCGAAGAGAACTGTGTTGTAACATTTTCAAGTAAACCAGTTGTAATATTCTGATTTAATCCTACATTCCAAGAATGATTTCCTCCAACGTTTACATTTGGTAAAAAATTCCCAATTGCTCCCTTTTTTTCTATTTCTGAATTTACATAATCAAGTTGAGATTGCTTAATAGAAATATTCATTTCCAGGGCTCTTTCAACACATGCTTCTAATGTCCAGGGTTCTTGTGCATATTGATAACCCGAAAGCAATAGTGTTAAAAATGTTAATATAATTTTTTTCATAATTCTTTTATTGCTTTAATTATCGTATCCAGCATCTTCACTATCTACATCACCTCTTTTATCAGGTTCAGTTCTGTTCCAAACTTTAATTTTGTCTGTTTTGGACACCCCACTTAAAAGTTCTGCATTTACTCCATCTGAAATTCCAAGTTTAACATCTTTTCTTTCAAACTTTTGAGAAGAAGTTTCTATTTCAACATAAGGTTTTTTGGTTTTATTGTCGTATTGCAAAAGTGCTTCGCTTATGGCTAAAACATCTACTTTCTTTTCAGCTACAATTGATGCATTTGCACTGTATCCAGCTCTAACTACATATTCGTCATCCAAATAAACTTCTCCCTCAATTTTAAATTGTATTGCCCCTGCTACTTCAGTCCCTTTAGGAGCAATTAATCTAAGTTTTGCATCGTATTCTTTACCCTCAATAGCGCCAAGAGTTACTATCAATGGCATATTCACAGAAAGTTTTCCAACTTCACCCTCGTCAACTTGACCTTCGAAAATCATTTTGTTAAGATCTGCGATGGTAGCTATTATAGTTCCAGCATTAAATGTATTAGCTTGAATAACTTGATCTCCTTCTTCTACTGGAATTTCCAGTATTGTTCCAGAAACTGTTGCCCTTACATTTGTATTAGTTATAGTTGAACCTCCAGAAGATCCTAATTTAATAATCTGTAAATCACTTTTTGCATTGGATAAATTTTGCATGTCCTGATTATATCTCAAAGTTGCAGAATTGAAATCTTGTTCAGAAATGATTTCTTTTTCATAAAGAAGCTTATTTCTTTCAAATTCAACTTTAGAATTGTTCATAACAATCTGAGCACTTTTTACTCTTCCCTCAGCACTATTTAAAGTTTGTTCGTTTGGAACAACTTTAATTTTTGCAATTAAATCTCCTGTAGATACCTCATCACCCTCTTCCACATAAAGTTCCTGAATTATTCCAGCAATTTGAGGTACAACATTTACTTCATCTTCTGGTAAAACTTTTCCTGTAGCTACTATTTTATCTTCAATTGTAGCGGTTATTAAAGTTTGAGTTTCATACTGAATTGCAGATGTACTATTAGATTTTACAAAAAATGCAATTGAAAATAATATTCCAAAGCCTAAAGCAAATAGTCCTACGTATTTTAAATATTTCATTGTTATTTATTGTTTTTAATTATTCTTCTCTTAATGCGTCTATTGGTTTTATACTTACTGCTCTTTGAGCAGGAATGATTCCTATTAGTGTCCCAAGTATTATCATAAATGAGAGAGCGCCTAAAACATAAGGAATTGGTACAGTTGGATTAGTATATGGAAAGTCTGTCATATCAATTGTAGCGGCATTAATACCATACAAAACAAAAGATCCAAGTATGATTCCAATCACACCAGCTAACGTTGTTAAAAAAACGGATTCTAATATTATCTGAGCTCTTACTTCTGATGGTGTTGCGCCCAGTGCACGTCTTATTCCAATTTCTTTAGTTCTTTCTTTTACAGAAATCAATAATATATTACCTATACCAATAACTCCTGCCAAGATTGTAGTTATACCTACAACCAAGGACAAAAAGGTTAATCCATTGGCAAAATTCATTGTTTTTTTAAAAACTTCTCCTAAATTAAATCCTGAGATTGCTCTTTCGTCATCAGGATGTATTTTGTGTATTTCTTTTAAAGTAGCTTTGATTTCTTTTTCAACTCTTACTCCATCTACATTGTCTTCTGCTGCTATCATGAAAAAATTAACATTTTCTCCTGTGTTAAAAATTTTCTTAAAAGTTGCAAAAGGAATATAAATATCACCATCATCACCAAAACCTCCTCCTTGCACAAATTTGTGAACTCCCACAACTCTAAAGTTCATTTTATTAATACTAATAAATTTTCCGATTGGATTTTCGTCTTCCTCAAACAACTCTTGTTGTGTTCTTTCTCCAATAACACAAACTTTTCGTTCGTATTTGATATCTGATTCGTTTATAAATCTTCCACCATCGTAAATTTTTGATGTTGCAATCTTAATGTATTCAGGAAACTCTCCATAAATGGCATATGTACCTGTTTTATTTCCTCTCACTATATTACCTCCAGCTGAGCCAAAGACTCCTGCAACATTTCTTGGGGCAATAAACTTGATATCTTTTACTTTTTTCTTAATAACATCTACATCACTTAATTTAAGTTGAATTCCTCTTTCTGCTTTATAGCCAGCATATGGAAGGCTAGTGTACTGAGCCCAAATAAATATACTATTTGAGGCGATAGACTGAAATGCTCTCTCAAATCCATTATCAAGACCTTTAGAAGATCCCGCAAGTGTTATGTAGATAAAGATTCCCCATAAAACTCCTATCATAGTTATTATGGTTCTTGTTCTGTTTTTTTGGATTGATCCAAAAATCTCTTGCCACGTATCTTTATCAAATAATCTTTTCATATTATTCGTCTCTTAAAGCTTCAATAGGTTTAATTTGAGCAGCTCTTTTGGCTGGCAAATATCCAGCAAATGCTCCAAAAATGATTAATAAAATCGTTGCTGCAATTCCTGTGGAAATATCAATACTAGGATCTGTGATATAGTATTCTTCTTCCAATTTATCTCCAATAAAATTTAATAATCCGACTCCAATCAATAATCCAAAATATCCAGAAATTGTTGTAATAAAAATTGATTCATGAAGTATCATACCAACTATAGATTTTGGTGTAGCGCCTATAGCTTTTCTTATACCAAGCTCTTTAGTTCTTTCTTTAACTACAAAAACCATAATATTAGAAATTCCTATAATCCCTGCAAGAAGAGTTCCAATACCAACAAATGAAATAATATACTGCAACACTGAAGCAAATTGGTCGTTTTCTTTCAAGTCGCTTGAAGCGCTTCTTATAAAAATCCCTCTAGGATCTTTTGGATCAATAAACTTTTTCTGCTTCATGTATTTTTTTAACTGCTTTTCAAAAGCTACTGCTCCAGCAAAGCCAATTTCAGGTTTGTAGGAAATTATAATTTGATCTACTTTATCTGTACTTTTTCTAATGGACTGAATAGTTGTGTATGGAGCATAAATTATTCGTTCTTCTCTATCACCTCCGTCATCTTGAAAGACTCCAACTACTTTCCATGACCTTCCGCCACCGCTAATAAATTTTCCAATACCATCTTCACCTTTGAACAGATCTTGCTCGACAAGTCTACCAATTACTACATTTCTCTCTTTGTTTTCAACATCTAAACCATTGATATATCTTCCCCTCATTATAATAGTCATCTCATTTTTTTGATGAGATGGCCCAACCCCTCTGATGGAATAATTGTTAGATTCCAATTTATAACCAACGTTTGAGCTAAAAGAAATTCTTGGAGTCATTCCTTCAATGTAAAAATCAAATCTTTTCTGAATATCCTCCATATCGTCATTATCAAACTCAATTCTTCGATTAGCTTCATAACCCATATAAGGTTTAGATGTTCTTGATGGATTTAACCATATTGTGTTTAATGCATCGTCTTTAAAGAATTTTTCAAAAGTATTTCTAAGTCCGTTTCCAAAACCAAAAAGAACCACAAAAATTAGAATACCTAAAGCCACAGTAAAACCTGAAAGAAAAGTTCTAAGCTTATTCTTATTTATTGTTTCAAATATTTCTAACCAGCGGTCTCTACTAAACATTATATTGCGCTTTTCATTTTATTTTTTTTGTCCTCCATAATCACTCCATCTTTTAACCTAACTATTCTAGAACACATTTTTGCAATGTCTTCTTCATGGGTTACAATCAAAATAGTTTTTCCAGATTTATTGATTTGCTGAATCAATGCCATAACCTCTTTAGATGTTTTAGAATCTAAAGCTCCTGTTGGTTCATCAGCTAGTAGAACTTTTGGCTTTGAAGCCATAGCTCTAGCTATAGCAACTCTTTGTTTTTGGCCTCCAGACAATTCGCTTGGCAGATGTGTTGCCCACTCTTTAAGTCCAACATCCTCTAAATACTTTAAAGCTGTTTCTTCTCGATCTTTTCTTTTTAAACCTTGATAATATAAAGGGAGTGTTACATTTTCAAGTGCCGTTTTATAATTTATTAAATTAAAAGATTGGAAAACAAAACCTAAAAACTTATTTCGGTAATTTGCTGCTTTGGTCTCATCAAGATCTTTAATAGGAACTCCATCAAGTTCATAAGAACCTGAGTCTAGCAAATCTAACATTCCTAAAATATTTAAAAGAGTCGATTTACCTGATCCTGAAGATCCCATAATAGCAACAAGTTCACCTTCTTCGACATTAAAATTTATTCCTTTTAAAACGTGCAGAGAATTAGAGCCCATTTTATAGGACTTATGTAAATCTTTTATCTTAATCATAATTAGTAGTTGTTCTTTTACTTATATCAATAAATGTGCCCAAAGTTTAATTTATTATTTATCTTTTCATTAATATGAAAATAATCGATCTTAAATTAGTTTATTTTGTAAACCTAGTAAATCCATTTATAATAGTATGAGTTATTTTCAAACCCTGAAATCCAAAAAGGTAATAGATCTAAATCTTGTATGATTAAGATAACATTAGGGATTGAAACAGTAATTAGAATGAAAAAAGTGATCCATAGAAAGATCATTAGCATAAATAAATATGTATTTATTTTCTTTTTAAAAAGCACATAAAATGAAATAACAAGTGAGATAGAAATTGTTAATATCAAAAAAATGATTGAAAATATTACAAAGTAATCCGGAATGGCGTTAAGTAATTCATAAAATTCAGGGTCTTCCACTCGGCTAATATCTTCAAACAGTATTCTTGAAAATATTAGTAACAAAATTGAATAAGAGACAATTAAAATTGAAGAAAATATAAAGAATATTGTTTTAAAAATAAAAACTCCAATTTTTAAAAAAGCATTAATTAAGGGAGCTATAAGCCTGAATGGAAATAAAAAAATCTTAGTTAACGTATTTTCTGAATTATTTAGATTTTTAGTTTTTTTTTTAATAAAGTCCTCTATATTGGATAGATTCACATTAAAGCCTGACATGTTCATTTTTTCACCTATTGTTTTGGCTTCTTTAGTAAAAAACCATAACAATAAATAGAATAATAACCCTGCTCCTCCAAAGAACAAACTAACCACAAAAACAACCCTAATAATATTAGCATCAATCTTAAGATAATTAGAAAGTCCTTTTGCTACACCTCCAATTACTCCATTCTCTTTATCTCTGTAAAGTATTTTTCTAAGATCAGGGTCAAAATCTTTTGATGGGATTCCTATCCAAAAAATTATATATACTATTAAATTCAAAGGAACTGCTATGAAAAACAGAATCCTAACAATTATTGGATCAATTTTAAAATATTCCGCTATTCCAGAGCAAACTCCAGCAATAATTCTATTGCTAGAATCTCTATAAAGTTTATTATTCTCTTTTTTCTCTTCTTTTACATCTTCAGTTTGATCATCATCATAGATCTCCTGAAAATCATCTAAAGAACCCATAATTTGGATGACTTCTTTTACATCACTCAAATTAATGTATTGTTTTCCTGAAGACAATTTGGACGAAAAGTTTTCTGCAATTCTAAGTTCAAAGTCACTAATAATTTCAGAATCATTTTCCATCTTTTGAAAATAATTCTTAATTGAATCTAGATACATTTTTAATATATCATATGCATCTTCCTCCACATTAAAAACTGAGTGCCCCAAGCTAATTGTAAACGTTTTTTTCATTTTGTTATATAATTAATTCCTTAACCATTTTAATATTTTCATTAGAATCTCAATCTTAAATTCAATTAATCTTACAAATAGTTTTTTCATTTTTTAGTTTTAAGTAATTTTTTTACAGAGCTATTTATATCACTCCAAGAAACTATTAGTTCTTTTAAATGCTCAAGTCCATAATCAGTAATTGAATAATACTTTCTTGGTGGACCTTGAGTTGATTCCTTCCAATTATGTTGAATGAAGTTGGATTTCTTTAATCTACTTAGAAGAGGATAAACCGTTCCCTCCACAACAATTATTTTCGAATTCTTTAGTTCTTCAATTATTTCTGAAGCATATACTTCTTTAACTGAAACAATCTGTAAAACACAAAATTCTAATAATCCTTTTCTGATTTGTATTTTAAAATTTTCTGTACTCAATTTTATTTTAAATTGATAGTTGGTAAAAAACCGAACCTTGTATTGGCCCTTTTAAATCAAAATAATAAATATGTGGAATAATTTCAGATTCGGCTTTACAGTGTTATTCTAATTCCTTCTTTTTAATTGTTATTACAATAACCTCTTTTCCATCGTCTTTCTTCTCCTCAGAAGTGATTGTCCATTCACCTTGAAGTCCATCAATATTTTCTCCGTCGATTGTAAGATTAATATTGTTTTTAACTTCAACATTTGGTTTTACATCAAATCCGCAAGAAGTGAAAGTAAAAGCGATGAGCATTAAGTAAATAATTTTTTTCATTTTTTATTTTTAATTGATTTGTAACTAACTAAGGCAAAAACCAGCATTATAATTAATACCATAACTTCTCGCCAACTTATAAGTATATCCATTTTATATTATTTATTGCATAGTACTATGCATTACATAGTAGCAAAACTAAAAAAAAATGTCAACGCGGCAAATTATTTTTTAAAAAACTTTACATATAAAAAATATAAGGTCAAAGCACCAAGTACATATGGGATCACCATAAGGTAAACTATACCATCATTTAAACTTTCGGCTGTTTTTTGATCAGCTCCAGACTCTAAAACGGCCCTGCACATCGCGCATTGAAAATCCATTAAATACGCTACTAAATTCATATGTAATAAGGAGAAATCATTAAATACACTATAACTCCAGTTACAGCTACATAAAGCCATATTGGAAAAGTGATTTTGGAAATCTTTTTATGCGGATCAAATTCTTTTTGAATAGCCCTTACATAGCTTGTCAAAACTAAAGGAATTAAAACAATGGATAATAGTATATGAGATATTAATATAAAATAATATAAATAAGCAATTGCGCCCTCTCCACCAAATGGTGTAGGATCAGATGTCATATGATATGCAATATACATTACTAAAAAAACAAGAGATAATGCTATACATGTTTTCATTAATCTTTCATGGAGTAATCTTTTCCCAGATTTAATTGCCTTAAGAGCAACAATAAGCAATACAGCAGTTAATGCATTTATTGTTGCATAAATAGGAGGTAAAAATGACAAAGGTTCAACATTTGGAATTCTTACTGTAAAAAGAACAGCAACTACCACAGGAATTAGAATTGATACAATTTTAATCCAAATACTATATTTATTTTTTACCATAATCTTCGTTTAAAAGTTTCTCAATATCCTCTTTTATCATTTCAATTCCTTGAATACTCTCATTTTCATTACTAATACCTGAATAATACACAATAGGTGTGCCATAATCATTTACCCTTGACCTTATGTATCCATTTTGATCAACTAAGGCAAAAAATCCTTGATGTTCAAAACCTCCTGCTACTTTTTCATTAATAGATGAGAATATATTAAACCCTTTATTGGACAATGCATAAATTTCGTCAATATCTCCGGTCAAAAAATGCCAATTTTTTGATTTGACATCAATTAGCTCAGAATATTTTTTTAAAGCTGTAGGCGTATCGTTTTCAGGATCAATAGTAAATGAAGCTATTCCAAAATCTTCTCTGTCTCCATACAATTCATCTAGTATCTTCATGTTTTTATTCATTTCTATACATATTGAAGGGCATCTAGTAAAGAAAAATTCTGCAACGTATACTTTTCCTTTAAAGTCTTCATTTCCTATAAGTAAGCTATCTTGATTAAGAAATAGAAAATCTTCAACTTTTCTGTTTTTTCCATCGAGTTTTATAAAGCTAAGCTCGTCTGAAAGTGATAATCTTTTAGTGTCGTTGATGGATTGATTTTCAATTCTATCCATAATCTTTGGGAATACTATGATCCCAAAAATCAAAATGATAAACGATATTCCCACATATGAATATTTCTTCATTCCAAATTATCTTTAAATCTATTATTCTTTTTTAAAGCCATTCTATATTCAGCTAAAATTACCTTCACATCATCAAGCATGTTGTTATTAATATCAGCAACTGATCTAGAGTCGTATCCATATTTAATTCCATCTTCATCATCCCTTCCTCTTAAATTAATATCTCTATCAACAATAAATACATAAGGCGTGCCGTAATTGAAATCAAGTTTAATATTAGTATCAAGAATTTTAAATACAGATTCCAACTGTTTATTTTCTAAGCTTATAAATTTCCAATTTACTAAATCAGTGTCAGTACCTGACTTTAAATCGTTTTTTAAATTCATAACTAAACTATCTGTTCCCTTTGGTTGGATCATTAGGAATTGAAAATCTTTAAACTGATAAAACCTTTTATATATTTTTTGGTTTAAGTTTAAAGCGTCACCATGCTTATCTTGAACATTAGTGCCAAAAAAACCAAGAATGGTAATCTTATTTTTGAATGTTTCATTTGAATAATCAGAAACGTCTTCAATATTGTTTGTTAAAACTGGAAGTTGGGCAAAATGATTTATTCCAGATGCGAAAAAAAGATAAACTACAAGTGGTAATACAAATAATATAGTGAGAACAATGTATTTTCTCATTAAAAGATTTTAGTTATTAAAAGTTCCAACTTACAAACCCTTCATACATCACATCAAAAATATAATTTCCTTCTACTAGAAGTATAAAGGCCAAATAACCTATCAAAAACATCAAAGTGATTACAACTGAAGCCTGAAGACCCCTTAACTCATCTCTTAGGTGCATAAAGTCCCACATGATGTAGTAGGCTTTAACTATAGTAAGAATAATAAAAATCCAGTTGATTAATTTCATTCTTAAGAAAGAATTCTCAATCAAAATTTCTGGCTTAACAATCCCAAGCGCAACCTCAATAATAGTTACAATTGACAAAAAGATTAACACTCCCCAAATCTTAGTTTGGTTGGATTTAAACTTTAAATACCCTCTAAAAATTTCTAATTTATGTGTGTTATTTCCCATCGTAATATATTAAACTAAGTAAAAGAATGTAAATACAAAAACCCAAACTAAATCAACAAAGTGCCAATACAAACCGACTTTTTCTACCATTTCGTAATGACCTCTTCTTTCATATGTGCCAATTAAAACATTAAAGAAAATTATAATATTAATTACCACACCAGAAAAAACGTGAAATCCGTGAAATCCAGTTATAAAGAAAAAGAAATCAGCAAATAATCTGTTACCATATTCATTATTAATAAGGTTTGCTCCTTCAACAACATTTACAGCTTGATTTATTTTAATTAAAGATTCTTCTCTTGACAAAACAATTTTATGACCGGTCTCGTCTATTTTTTCAGTCTTAATAACAATATCTGGATTAGCATTAAATCCAGCTATAACTTCTTCAGTTGTATAGGATGGCAAGCTTCCTTCATCAACATACCATATTCCATTTTTACTTTCATGTTGAACTCTATGAGATGGCAACTCCAAAGCGAACTCATCTAAAGCAACTCTTTTTCCAGTTTCAAGACTTTTAAATTGATAAATTTGCCCTCCTCTAGTTTCAACAGCTCCGTACTCACCTCTGATAAAATTATTCCATTCCCATGCTTGGGATCCAACGAAAACAGCTCCTCCAACAATAGTTAAAAGCATGTAAAAAGCAACTCTTCCTTTTTGCATATGATGACCAGCATCTACAGCAAGAACCATAGTTACAGATGAAAAAATCAAAATGAAAGTCATTAAAGCCACATAATACATTGGAGCGTCAACTCCGTGCAGAAAAGGGAAGTGAGTAAATACTTCGTCTGCAATTGGCCAGGTAT
>Ga0255771_1000795_pt1 | contig 35423 bp, 35 predicted proteins | sample 011ome_19_FD_179969 | JGI IMG/M metagenome (GOLD analysis project Ga0255771, IMG submission 179969) | Coastal salt marsh microbial communities from the Groves Creek Marsh, Skidaway Island, Georgia - 011510BT metaG (version 2) | ecosystem: Environmental > Aquatic > Marine > Intertidal zone > Salt...
AAGGCAATGATCTTCGTCTTGCAAGCCAGCCACAGGTCGATATCAAATCTTATGAAGATGGCAAAGACCTCGAAGCATCGCTTGCATGTGAAGTCATGCCAGCAATTACGATTCCTGATCTTGGCAAGGTTAGTGTTGATCGTCCGAAAATTGACAGCGATCCAAAAGAAGTTGAAGAAACTTTGGCGCGCATTGCCGATGAAAACCGCCCAACGGCCCCAATTGCTAAGGCACGCGCCGCGAAATTAGGCGATGTTGCGATGATCGATTTCATTGGTCGTATCGATGGCGAGGATTTTGAGGGCGGTACTGCCGAAGGCCATTCGCTTGAGCTTGGTTCAAACAGCTTTATCCCGGGTTTTGAAGACGGTATTGTTGGTGCAAAGCCAGGGACAACAATCGATGTGCCAGTAACCTTCCCAGAAGATTATCAAGCTGCCCATCTGGCTGGTAAATTGGCTGTTTTCGAAGTGAAACTAAATGAGCTTCATGAAAAGGCCGATGCCAGCATTGATGATGAATTGGCAACACGTCTTGGATTTGAAAATCTTGATGGTCTAAAAGGCGCAATCGCCGAGCAGATCAATGGTCAGCACCAAACAGCCTTGCGTCAAATGACTAAGAAAAATGTCCTTGATGCGCTCGCTGACGGCGAGGCTTTTGACGTGCCACCATCATTGTTCAAGCAGGAATATGAGTCAGTGGCACGGGCGATGAACCCGAAAGCGGCTGAGCAGGATCACGACCATGATCACGACCATGATCACGACAAAGACCATCCTGCTGTCGATGAGGGCATGGATGATGATGCCAAAGCTGAAGCTGAAGCAGTTGCCACACGCCGTGTTCGGCTTGGGCTGCTGATCACCGAAATTGGCCGTGAAAACAATATCGAAGTGACCGAAGAAGATACCCGCCGTGCGGTATTTGAAGAAGCACGCCGTTATCCGGGTCAAGAACAGATGGTGCTGGAATATTTCCAGAAAAACCCACAAGCGATGCAGCAAATTGCTGGCCCGATCTTCGAAGACAAGGTTATTGATTTCATTCTTGAAATGGCCAAGGTAACTGATGTCACAATCGACACAGATACGCTGTACGCCGCACCCGAAGAAGCAGCACCAGCCAAGAAAGCTGCGGCGAAAAAGCCAGCTGCCAATAAAGCTGCGGCGAAAAAGCCAGCTGCTAAGAAAGCCGCTGCGAAAAAGCCAGCTGCTGAGAAAGCCGCTGCGAAAAAGCCAGCTGCCAAGAAAAAAGCCGCCAAGAAATAAGCCGTCAAGAAATAAACAGCCAAACCGGCTGATAAATAGGCAAAATGGGCAGGCTTAATATCCAGCCTGCCTGCTACCGAAACTAGAAGGGCTGCCAGATTTGGCGGCCCTTTTTGTTGCCCATATCATGCTGCCCATATCATGCTGGCCATATTTTTGCGGCAGAGTTTTCTTGAAGGCGGCGTTGATTGGGCGGGTGGGCTTATGTGGCTTGGCTAGGCTCCGTTTCCTTCGATGGGTCGGTGTTCGTGCTGGTTTTTTGGAAAATCCGGGAAAACCGGCAAGGTTTCTTGATCTTTTGCTTGAACCGTTTTTGCCGATGCCCATATAGTACTAACGCGGATTGCCGGTCATGGTACGAGTCTGATTGCAGGCTTAACGTTGCTGTTTTGGTCGATGCGTGATTTAGAATGAAACGGGCTGCACATTGCGGTCTTGCGAGATGTCCCAGGAGACAGTGAATGAGCCAAAATATCGGAAATTTTCCTTTTAGCGTGCAAGACCGGATTCAAGATCCAATTCAGGCAAATCTGGTGCCGATGGTGGTCGAGCAAACCAATCGCGGCGAACGCGCCTATGATATTTTTTCGCGGCTGCTGAAAGAACGTATCATTTTCCTGAATGGGCCGATTGATGACGGTGTTGCGTCACTTGTTTGTTCGCAATTGCTGTTTTTGGAATCCGAAAACCCGACCAAAGACATCTCAATGTATATCAATTCACCCGGCGGAATTGTGACGTCTGGTTTGGCGATTTATGACACGATGGAATATATCCGCCCCGATGTTTCGACCGTTTGTATGGGACAAGCCGCCTCAATGGGCTCGCTTTTGCTGACTGCAGGCGCCGCTGGCAAGCGTTTCAGCCTGCCAAATGCCCGCATCATGACTCACCAGCCATCTGGCGGGTTTCAAGGCCAAGCAACCGATATCGAAATTCATGCCAAGGAAATTCTCGATTTACGCCAGCGTTTGAACGGCATTTACGAGAAACATTCCGGCAAAACAATCAAACAAATCGAAAAAATCATGGATCGTGACACCTTCATGACAGCCAAAGATGCAAAAGATTTCGGCCTGATTGACGAGGTGGTTGAAAAGCGCCCGGTCCCAAAGACTGAAGGCTAAAGCCACGCGTTTGCCAGATACCGGATCTGTCGATTTTGACTTTGGCACAGATTTTGTTTGTAAGTAACTATGGACGCGCTCTAAACTGGGGCTGCAATATACCGACCGGACGGCATCAAAGCCGCCCATATGATCAAGCGCAGGAGCCGTAAAATGGCAAAAAAAGATGATGCTGATAAGGGAACATTGTTCTGCTCTTTTTGTGGAAAGAGCCAGCATGAGGTGCGCAAGCTCATTGCAGGGCCTACTGTCTTTATCTGCGATGAATGTGTTGAACTTTGCATGGATATCATCCGTGAAGAGCATAAAACGCAGCTATCAAAAAGCCATGACGGTGTGCCAACACCGGCCGATATCAAGCAGGTGCTTGATGAATATGTAATCGGTCAGGCACGGGCAAAACGCGTTTTGTCGGTTGCCGTCCATAATCATTACAAGCGTCTGGCAAATGCTGGCCGCACCGGTGATGTGGAAATTTCCAAATCGAACATTCTTCTTGTCGGTCCTACCGGTTGTGGCAAAACATTGCTGGCGCAAACGCTGGCGCGGATGCTTGATGTGCCGTTCACCATGGCCGATGCCACGACATTGACCGAGGCTGGCTATGTTGGTGAAGATGTCGAAAACATTATTCTGAAATTGCTGCAGGCCGCCGATTATAATGTTGAGCGCGCGCAACGCGGCATTGTCTATATTGATGAGGTCGACAAGATTTCCCGCAAATCCGATAATCCGTCAATCACCCGCGATGTATCGGGCGAGGGCGTGCAGCAGGCTTTGCTGAAGATCATGGAAGGCACCGTTGCATCCGTGCCACCGCAAGGGGGGCGCAAGCATCCCCAGCAAGAATTTTTGCAGGTTGATACCACCAATATTCTGTTCATTTGTGGCGGAGCCTTTGCCGGTCTCGAAAAGCTGATCGCCGGTCGCCATACCGGTGCTGGCATTGGTTTTGGTGCTGATGTCCGCGATCCAGATGACCGCAAAATTGGTGAACTTCTTGCCGAACTTGAGCCCGAAGATTTGATCAAATTTGGTCTGATCCCTGAATTTGTTGGCCGTTTGCCAGTTGTGGCGACGCTTGAAGACCTTGATGAAGACGCGTTGATTCAGATTTTGACCGAGCCGAAAAATGCGCTTTTGAAGCAATATCAAAAGCTGTTTGAGATGGATGACGTCAATCTTGAATTCCGTGATGACGCGTTGAAAGCCGTTGCCAAAAAGGCGATTGAGCGGAAAACAGGCGCGCGGGGGCTTCGGTCAATCATGGAAAATATCTTGATGGAGCCAATGTTTGATATTCCAACGACGGGTGATATCGAAGAGGTGGTGATCAATGCTGACGTCGTCGATAATGGCGCCGCACCACTGGTTGTTCATGCCAAACGGCCGCAAGAGGCAGAACAGGGCGCATAATCATCCCACTGGTTTGTGCGTTTGGGCGGTTGAAAGCTGTTCCCACAAGCCCCATATCACAGTTAGGCGGCGGATTGCGCCGTCACTCCTATTTGTCTAGTTAAGGGTTGTTTCCAATGACTGTTTCGTCTGTAACTGCGCTTCCTGTTCTGCCGCTTCGCGATATTGTGGTGTTTCCGCATATGATCGTGCCGCTTTTTGTTGGCCGCGAAAAATCGATCAAGGCGCTCGAGGCTGTCATGGCCGAAGGCAAGCAGATCATCCTTGCAACTCAAACTGACGCTGGCATTGAAGATCCTGATGGCGATGGTCTTTACACCACCGGTACTGTTGGCTCGATTATGCAGCTATTGAAACTGCCTGATGGTGCGGTAAAGGTGCTTGTCGAAGGCGGCGAGCGTTTGCGTTTGCGCCTTGATACATTGCGTGACGACGATGGCTATTTGTTTGTCGAGGCCGAACCGGCTGAACAAACGGGTGATCGCGGCGCTGATACAGCCGCGCTGAGCCGCGCAACGGTTCAGCAGTTTGAGCAATATATCAAGCTGAATAAGAAGATCGCGTCAGAAGTGTTAAGTGCGGTTGAGCAGGTCGATGAGGCTGATAAAATTGCCGATATGATTGCCTCGCATCTAGCCGTGAAAATCGCCGAAAAGCAGGATTTGCTTGAAACGCTTGATGTGCATGAGCGTCTTGAAAAGATTTTGGGCGTGATGGATGGCGAAATTGGCGCGCTTCAGGTCGAAAAAAGAGTGCGTAACCGCGTCAAGCGGCAGATGGAAAAAACCCAGCGCGAATATTATTTGAACGAGCAGATGAAGGCCATCCAGAAAGAGCTTGGTGAAGGCGAGGATGGCATGAATGAGCTTGATGAAATCGAAGCTCAGCTGAATGACATGAAACTGCCAAAGCCAGTTCGTGAAAAAGCCACAGCAGAATTGAAAAAACTGCGCAATATGGGGCCGATGAGTGCCGAAGCAACCGTTGTTCGTAACTATCTTGAGTGGATTCTTGCGCTGCCGTGGAAAAAGGCCAGCCGTTTGAAAAAAGACATTGTTGCGGCGCGCGCGGTTCTTGATGCCGATCATTATGGTCTTGATAAAGTCAAAGACCGCATCGTTGAGTTTCTGGCTGTTCAGCAGCGAACCAAAGCCATGCGCGGCCCTATCCTTTGTCTTGTTGGCCCACCAGGTGTTGGTAAAACATCGCTTGGCAAGTCAATTGCCAAAGCAACCGGTCGTCAATATGTGCGTATGGCACTTGGCGGCGTTCGAGATGAAGCCGAAATTCGCGGCCATCGCCGCACCTATATCGGGTCAATGCCCGGCAAGGTGCTGCAAGGCATGAAAAAAGCCGCAATGAATAACCCGCTATTCCTTCTTGATGAGGTTGACAAGCTTGGCGCTGATTGGCGTGGTGATCCGACGTCGGCGCTTCTTGAAGTGCTTGATCCAGCGCAAAATAACGCGTTTCAGGATCATTACATGGAAGTTGATTTCGACCTGTCGAATGTGATGTTTGTCACAACGGCCAATACATTGAATATGCCGCGGCCTTTGATGGACCGGATGGAAATTATCCGCCTGTCTGGCTACACGGAAGATGAAAAGCTGGAAATTGCCAAACGCCATCTGATGAAAAAGCAGCTTGATGATCATGGCTTGAAAGACGGCGAATTAACCATCACTGATGATGCGGTTCGCTCGATCATCCGCCTTTATACGCGGGAAGCAGGGGTTCGTAATCTTGAGCGCGAGATTGCCAAGATTGCCCGCAAAACCGTAACAGCCATCGTATCTGGCAAAGAAACATCGGTTACGGTCACACCCGATAATATCGAAGATTATCTGGGCGTTATCCGATTCCGCTTTGGCGAAATGGAAGACAATGACCAGATTGGTGTCAGCACCGGGCTTGCATGGACTGAAGTTGGCGGTGAGTTGCTGAATATTGAAGCCGTAAAAGTACCTGGCAAAGGCAAGGTTAGCGCGACTGGCAAGCTTGGCGATGTGATGAAAGAATCAATTCAGGCTGCTGAATTCTTTATTAAATCGCGCGCGCAGATCTATGGCATTGATCTGGCTGACCTTGCCAAACATGATGTTCATGTTCATGTCCCTGAGGGCGCAACGCCTAAAGACGGTCCATCGGCGGGTGTGGCAATGGCTACATCAATCATTTCAGCCATTACCGGCATTGCCATTCGTCGTGATGTGGCAATGACCGGTGAGATTACGCTTCGTGGCCGTGTTTTGCCGATTGGTGGGTTAAAGGAAAAGCTGCTTGCAGCGCAACGCGGTGGGTTGAAAACCGTGTTGATTCCAAAAGAAAATGAAAAAGACCTTGCTGATATTCCGGACAATGTCAAAGGCGCGCTTGAAATTGTGCCTGTGGCCATGGTTGACGAGGCATTGTCGGCGGCATTGGTGCGTGAGCCGGTTCCTGCCGCGCTTGACCCAACAGGCGATGATGGTGCCGCGGTTCCGGTTGGCGAAAAAACCGAAAATAACAGTGATATTGTCGCGCATTAATCCTTTCGTAGTATTTTGAGATTTAAACCGTCATTTTATGGCGGTTTTCTTCAGAAAATCCTTTGCTAGTAACGGAAAAGGGGTGTAAATTCCTTCCAATGTTTACTTTTTAAACGAAACCTACAAACAGGGGGTTCCTATGAATAAGAATGATCTCGTTTCTGCAGTTGCTGATGCTGCTGGTCTGACAAAGGCCGATGCTGGTCGTGCCGTTGATGGTGTTTTTGACAGCATTGCAGGTGCGTTAAAGTCAGGTGGCGATGTGCGTATTGTCGGTTTTGGTACATTTTCTGTTGCAAGCCGCGCAGCAACAACTGGCCGTAATCCAAGAACTGGTGAAACGATCCAGATCAAGGCATCAAAGCAGCCTAAGTTTAAAGCTGGCGCTCCTTTAAAAGATGCAGTGAATAACTAATTTTAGTCTATCTTTTTTAACGCCGGCTCGATATAAGGGTCGGCGTTATCTATTGTCGCTTATGTGAACAATAACGCCGGAATGAATAGGGTGGTTAGCTCAGCTGGGAGAGCAACTCGTTTACACCGAGTAGGTCGGGGGTTCGAACCCCTCACCACCCACCATTCCCGCATATTTCCCCAAAACATATATGAGGTGCAAAAGGCGCTGGTTGGTGCTGGGCGCTATCTAGGCTGCTTTGCCGTCAAGCCAGTTTGACGCAATAGCAAAGGTGGATCAATTTTTTTGAATTCTTGCCTGATGAAACGCATTTTTAGGGTTGTCCGATGGAAAAACCATGCTACAAACGCATGACAATAAGCCCTTGTTTTAAGGGGGTGTAGCTCAGTTGGTTAGAGCGCCGGCCTGTCACGCCGGAGGCCGCGGGTTCGAGTCCCGTCACTCCCGCCATTTCTTTTCAAAACATCATTTATCGCGGTGAATGGCAAAATTTGCCGTACAGCTTCGTTTATTTCAAGCGTCAACAAGATAGCCCCCAATGTTGGCAGCTAAATCACGGGCTTTGTCAAAAGATGTATTTGCAGCCTGTGAGTCCCATCTGACGGTTCGCTGAGAGCTTTGTTTCTGCTGCTGGTCGGGTCAGCCTCAATCAATCCATTGGCAATTTGCTCAATCTGCTGCAACACTGCTTATCGCTGGTTTACGGTAACATTGATGATTGTGAAGCCGGGTGCTTGGCAATAGGGACAAAGCAGGAAAAGTGGCAAAGCTGGTTTTACTTGGCACTAAGGGCGGCCCGTCACTTCGTGGCGAAGGTGCGTCTTTTTTGCCAACATCGTCGCATTTGGCAATTGCCGGACGGTCGATCATCATTGATTGCGGCCTTGGCGTTACCGCCAGCATGGTGAAAGCCGGCTATCCATTGACCGGCCTGACCGATATTTTCATCACCCATTGCCATTCGGATCATGTTCTTGAATTTGGCGCGTTGCTGCATACCGCATGGACGGCTGGTCTTGATCGGCCCGTGTCGGTGTTTGGCCCGCCTGAAATTGCCGCCATCTGGCGCCAATTTTGCGAGATGATGCGGTTTGATATCACCATCCGAATGGCCGATGAAGGGCGCGTGCCATTTGCCGCAATGGCGCAGATCAATATCATTGATGCGAAAACGTCCAATCCAATTCGGCTTGTCGATGATAATGGCCTAACCGTATCGGCGATGCGTAATGATCACCCGCCGGTTGTTGATTCCTATGCTTTACGTTTTGATGCCGGTGGTAAATCAATAACATTTTCCGGCGATACACGTTATTTGCCGTCTTTGGCCGGCTTTGCCAAGAATAGTGATATTCTGGTGCATGAGGCGATGCTGGCAAAAGGGCTTGATCATGTGCTGGCAAAAACCAAAACTGGCGATGACCGGCTTAAAAACCACCTTCTTGCAGCGCATAGCTTTGTTGAACAGGCAGGGCAAATTGCCGCTTCGGCCAATGTTGGGCATCTGGTGTTAAATCACCTGATTCCCCCTGAGCGCGATATTTGCAGTGATGCCGATTGGCAGGCAGAAGCCGGCCGCAGCTTTGACGGGCGCTGTTCGGTTGGGCATGACGGTATGGCCATCGAATTCTGACATTCCTGATCAGGTTTTTCGAGTGATCACAAAACTGACGTCACCTGAAACATATTTTGTTGATTGTGCGTGGGTTGGGCCAATCGCGGCTTCGGCACGGCGGATAAAGGCTGTACGATCTGCATAGAAAATCTGGCTTTCGATCTTGGCCTTTGGCGCACATAAAAGATTAAGCACCAGCCCATAACGCGCCCGTGCCATACAACGGTCAAGACAGGCAAAGATATAATCCATCCATAGGTCAGGATCATCACTATGGGTTAGGTTGAATGTGCCGGAAAACACACAAAAATCCACCAATTTTGGCGGCGTATTGCCGATTGTGAAAAGCGCATTTTCGGCAGGAAATGTTTGGTGGCAGGCGGCGATCATTGCCCGATTGATATCAACCCCATGATAGATCGTTTGGGCATAGGCTGGCGTCTTGTTGATAAATGCCAGCATGGCACCATATCCACAGCCAATATCGGCAATTGTGACCGGCTTTTGTGGTGCAATTTGATGCACAAGCGATAGCAAAGCGTCAAAACGCGCAATCTGGCTTGTTTGTGAACGCCAGAAAACGCCTTGGGCGGTGTTGCCGCGATTGGCAAGCCGGTTGCGATAGGTTCGGTTGAGTTGGCGTTCATGGTTGGCATAGATGAAACGGCGAAGCAAAGCTGTCTCCAAAAAGCGCGGCGTGGATTGTGACGGTGCCCAAAATCATTTTATCCAGCCCACCAATGATTTAGGTCATTGATTCATTTAGAACAGGGACTGACTCAAGACAGTCAGTCATTGAATCTGCGCGTTTTGATCAGGCGTGGCAAGCGCTGTTGTGACTTGGGCTATTTCTGGGGCTATGCCCGTTTAGACATCATCAAAACCGCGCTTGGCAGGGCTGATATGGGGCGGTAAGCTCGGCTTTGACCAAACAGGAGATAGATTGTGAAACTTTATGGGCTGAAAAATTGTGATAGTTGCAAAAAGGCGCTAAAAGCGTTGCAATCTGCTGGACAATCAGTTGAATTTATTGATCTTCGGGCAATGCCCGTTGCGGCTGAGCAATTGCAGAAATGGCTTGATGAACATGGTGATGCGGTTCTGGTGAATCGTAAATCAACAACATGGCGCGGGCTTGACGAACAGGCGCGCCAACAGCCTGTTCTGGCGTTGCTTGGGGCGAACCCAACTTTGATCAAACGGCCGGTCATTGAAAGTGGTGACAATAGTTTTGTTGGCTGGACAGCCGAAGTGCAAACGGCGCTTGGGCTTATCTGATTGGGGCGCGCGTTTGTTTGGGTTGGTTTTGCCAAAACAAATGATTATAACTCTGCTGGTAATTGATGCGGTTGGCCGCATTTCCTTTGACGCATGAAGGTGTTTTGATCATGGCAAAAAAACGGATGGTGATGGAGCTTGGCATGGGCAGTTCGCTTCGCCAGCAAGATTACACGCGGGCGGCATGCCGCGCGGTTGAAGACGCGCTTTGGCATAATTCTTTATCAATTGCTGATGCCTTTGGCCTTGATCGTTCGGCAATGATTATCGAAGTGGAAATTGGCGTCCAGCAGCCGGAAAAGGTGGATACTGACAAGGTTGCCGCCATCTTGCCTTATGGGCAGGGGGCGGTTCGTGCTGTTCATGGCGGTCTTGACGTGCCTAAGCCTGATGGCGGCGTTACCGTTATCGCCAATGCGGCGGTGGTGGTTTATCTCGATCTTGAGCCTGCAGGAGCCGCATGATGAAACGTATCATTCTTGAAATGGGTACCGGCAATGATCTTTATGGTGAAGATTATACAAAGGCGGCGTGTCGGGCTGTTGATGACGCGCTTCACCATAGTTCTTTGATTCTGTTCCGGTCTCTTGGGTTTGATCATGCCGATATGGATGTGCGTGTAACCATCGCCGTGCAGAATCCTGAAAAGGTTGACCAAGCGATTGTTGCCGCCAAGCTTCCGCGCGGAAATGCGACAGTCCAAGTCGTCAAGGGCGGCCTAGATGTTGTTGATAATGTTCATAATACCAAATCTGTGATCGCCACCGCTGCGGTCGAGGCCTATCTTGATATCGATCCCAAGGACTGGGTGTCGGCCTAGCGTTTCGAGCCTGCCCGTAAGGAGGCGATATGGCGCCGTTTGACATGCTGCTTTATGCTGGTGTGGTGTTTGGCTGGTCAACAAGCTGGCTGCCGTTAAAATGGCAGCTTGGGGTTGTCGCGCCCGAAATCTCTTTATTCTGGCGGTTTTTGATGGCAGCGCCGATGATGGCGCTTTTGGCGGTTATGTCTGGCCAGTCACTGCGGTTTGATTGGCGGGTTCATTGGCGGTTTGCCGCGCTTGGCCTGTTTATTTTCTCAGGTAATTTTACGCTATTTTATCACGCTGCCAACGGGGTGGCGTCAGGGCTTTTGGCGGTGGTTTTTTCAACGGCTTCATTAGTCAATGTTCTTATGGGGGCAGCGCTTGGACGTCAGCGTCCACCAATACGGCACCTGCTTGCTGCCTTTGTTGGGATCAGCGGGGTTGCGCTGTTATATTGGCCTGAATTACAGCTATCCGAAACAGCATTGCCAAGCCTGTTACTTTGCCTTGTTGGCACATTGTTTTTTTGCAGTGGCAATATGGTTTCGGCCGCCAGCCAGCGTCGCGGCATTCCGGTTTTTGCGTCAACGGCTTGGGGCATGACCTATGGGGCCTGCTATCTTGGGCTGGTGTCATTTGTCATGGGCTATGAATTTATGATCGAGCGAACCCCGCTTTATGTTGGCTCGCTGATGTGGTTGACGATTATTTCGTCAGTTCTGACATTTAGTTGTTATTTGATGCTGATTGGCAAGATTGGTGCCAGCCGTGCCGGCTATGCGACTGTGGTATTTCCGGTGTTTGCCCTGCTGATTTCAACCGGATTTGAAAATTACCATTGGACCTTGCTTGGTATTGCCGGATTAGGGCTTGTCGTGGCTGGCAATATCATCATGATCCGCGCCCGCTAGATGAGTGATTATCTAGGCAAGTAACATCGCCGCTAGGCTGGTCACCGCGCCGATGGTCAAAATGGTGCGAAGCCGCATATACCAAGCGGGAATAAGCCCGCGATTGGCGGCTTGGCGATCCACCGACCAGGTCAGGGCAAATAACGGCATCAAGGCAAGAAGCCGCAGATTGGCATCAAAAATCAACAGGCTGGCAAACCCCATAAGTGCCGGTGTGATCGACCAGACATACCAATAGGGGCTGCGATCGTCCTGCATTGCCAATCCCCAATGAACCGCGCCAAGAAAGCTGAGGATAATCGCACCATAGGTGGTGCCGCCGATAAATCCATAAAGCACCAGCGCGTCAACGCCGCTATGCGTGCCAAGCGCGGCAAGCCCAAAGGGAATAAGACCGCCCCAACCAAGCAGGGAAGGCATGTCCGGAATTTGGCTGTGCGGGGCTTGTTGGTTCATCACTCGATCCTTTTTGGCGATCAGATAAAAGTTAGTCTTTTGGCGTGGCCTGCCAAAATGGTTAAAAGTAATCTAGGCAATCTTCAATGTGAGATGCAACCATCCATCACAAGACCTGTGTCCAGCCAAGTTTTGTGATTCCCATAATTTTGGCATTTATCCGATATTTTTCCGCTTTGTAGCTTGCAATTAGGGCGTCGCTGAATTATTCCAATTGAGGTATGTTTCCGACCTGCTATTCAGGAGCCCCCATTGGATTTGTTTCTCGGTGAATATCTGCCAATTGCGGTCTTTTTTGCCATTGCGATTGGGCTGTCTCTTGCCTTTGTGCTGACCGCATTTGTGTTTGGCAATCAGCGACCTGATAGCGAAAAAATGACCGCCTATGAATGTGGATTTGACGCGTTTGATGATTCGCGCCGTCAATTTGACGTTCGGTTTTATCTTGTCGCCATTCTGTTTATTATTTTCGACCTTGAGGTGGCATTTCTATTCCCTTGGGCAGTTGCGCTTGGTGGCATTGGGTTGTTCGGTTTCTGGTCAATGATGCTGTTTCTTGCCGTTTTGACCATCGGCTTTATTTATGAATGGAAAAAGGGAGCGCTGGAATGGGAGTGATGGATCCATCATTGGCAGCGCCAATACCACCGGGCGCCGATCAGGACGCAATTTTGCGCGCTGTTGGTGACGAAATCACCAATCGCGGTTTTGTCATCGCCAAGGCTGATAAATTGTTCAATTGGGCGCGATCAGGCTCGCTATGGCCAATGACCTTTGGTTTGGCTTGTTGCGCTGTTGAAATGATGCATTCAGCCGCCAGCCGGTATGACATGGACCGCTATGGCATGCTGTTCCGGCCGAGCCCGCGTCAGTCAGATGTGATGATTGTTGCTGGTACCCTAACCAATAAGATGGCACCGGCTTTGCGCCGTGTTTATGACCAGATGCCAGAGCCGCGTTGGGTTCTGTCGATGGGGTCATGTGCCAATGGTGGCGGCTATTATCATTATTCCTATGCTGTTGTTCGCGGATGTGATCGCATTGTTCCTGTTGATGTTTATGTGCCGGGTTGTCCACCAACGGCCGAAGCGTTGATTTATGGTCTTTTGCAGTTGCAGAAGAAAATCCGTCGTACCGCGACGATTGCCCGCAGCTAGACCAACAACCTGCCGTTTCCTTATGTTAGCTAGCCTTGAGAGGGCGCTGCAATGAATGAAAGTGACCTGATTGACGAAGCTGGCAGCGCCAGCGAGTCGCCTTTGCAGATAATGGCCGATCATTTGCGCGAAATCGGGCAGGGAATTGTACTGTCATCGGGCATTGTCCATGGTGAAATTGAATTGCAGGTGAGTGCTGGCAATGTGGCGCAATTATTGTTGTTGGTGCGCGATGACCGGCAGGCCGCCTTTACCCAGCTTATTGATTTGACAGCGGTTGATTATCCCGAACGCAAAGACCGGTTTGATGTTGTTTATCAAATGCTGTCGATGAGCAATAACATGCGGCTTCGCATTGTTGCGACCGTGAGTGAAGGCCAGACTGTTCCGTCAGTAACCGGCGTGTTCATGGCGGCGAATTGGGCTGAACGCGAAGTTTGGGACATGTTCGGCATTTTCTTTTCCGGCCATCCTGATCTGCGCCGCCTTTTGACCGATTATGGTTTTGAGGGGCATCCGCTTCGCAAGGATTTCCCGCTGACCGGCCATGTCGAGGTTCGTTATGATGATACGCAGCGCCGCGTCATTAACGAGCCGGTGCATCTGGTTCAAGAATTCCGCGATTTTGATTTCCTTAGCCCGTGGGAAGGGATGCATAACGAGCTTGGTGGCAATGCTGCCAAAGCTGATCCCGACAAAACGGCAAAATAGGGCGTAAAGAGACAAACATGGCAGAGATGCAAATCAAACCGATTACGATGAATTTTGGCCCGCAGCATCCAGCGGCGCATGGCGTTTTGCGGCTTGTGCTTGAAATGGATGGCGAAGTGATCGAGCGCGCCGATCCGCATATCGGCCTTTTGCATCGCGGTACGGAAAAGCTGATCGAGCACAAAACCTATCTTCAGGCTTTGCCCTATTTTGATCGTCTGGATTATGTGTCGCCAATGAACCAGGAACATGCCTGGGCGTTGGCGGTTGAAAAGGCGCTTGGCATCAAAGTGCCAAAGCGGGCGCAATATATCCGTGTTCTTTATTGCGAAATTGGCCGGATTTTGAATCATCTTTTGAATCTGACCACCTTTGCCATTGATGTTGGGGCGATGACGCCGCTTTTGTGGGGCTTTGAAGAACGCGAACATTTGATGGGGTTTTACGAGCGCGCATGCGGGGCGCGGCTTCACGCTGCCTATTTCCGCCCGGGTGGTGTGCATCAGGATTTGCCCGATGATTTGCTTCGCGACATCAATAACTGGACCAAAACATTTCCGGCCTTCATTCAGGATATGGAAACCCTGCTCAGCGAAAACCGCATCTTTAAACAGCGTACGGTTGATATTGGCGTCATCAGTGAAGAAGACGCCTTGTCGCTTGGCATGACCGGCCCTTGTCTTCGCGGATCGGGCGTGGCGTGGGATTTGCGTAAAAATCAGCCCTATGATGCCTATGATGAAATGGATTTCGACATTCCCATCGGCAAAACCGGTGATTGCTATGCGCGCTATTTGATTCGTGTCGAGGAAATGCGCCAGTCACTGCGTATCATCGAGCAGGCGATTGCCAATATGCCAGGCGGGCCGGTAATGGCACCCGATCATAAGGTCACGCCGCCACAACGTGGTGAGATGAAACAATCGATGGAAGCCTTAATTCATCATTTCAAGCTTTATACCGAAGGGTTCCATGTTCCTGAGGGCGAAAGCTATACCGCTGTTGAAGCGCCAAAGGGTGAATTTGGCGTGTTTTTGGTGTCGGATGGCACAAATAAGCCCTATCGGTGCAAAATCCGCGCGCCGGGGTTTTATTTCATGGCAGCGGTAGATCATTTGTCGCGCGGTCATATGCTGGCCGATTCAGTGGCGATTATTGGATCGCTTGATATTGTTTTTGGTGAGATTGACCGATGAGTATTGAAGACCGCATTGCCAGTGATCAGCCTGACAGCTTTGCCTTTTCCAAGGAAAATGAAGCTGAAATCAAGCGGATTATTGCAAAATATCCAAAAGGTCGTCAGGCCAGTGCGGTGATGCCGCTTCTTGATCTGGCGCAACGCCAGCATGAAAATTGGATTCCAATGAAGGCGATTGAACTGATTGCAACCAAGCTGGATATGGCAGAGATTCGCGTTCTTGAAGTGGCAACTTTCTACACCATGTTCAATCTAAAGCCGGTTGGAAAATATTTCCTGCAGGCCTGCACAACAACGCCTTGTTGGTTGCGCGGATCAGATGAAATGATGCGAGCCATCAAAGACCGTTATCAAATTTCATCAGGGCAAACCTCGGCTTGTGGGCGGTTCTCGCTTCTTGAGGTTGAATGTCTTGGGGCGTGCGTGAACGCGCCAATCCTGCAAGTGAATGACGATTTCTACGAAGATCTTGACTATCAATCCACTGGCGCGCTTCTTGTCTCGCTTGAGGCGGATGCGCCATTGGCGGTTGGATCGGTTCTTGGCCGATCTGGATCCGAGCCGACAACCGGTGCAACAACGCTGGCAGCCGGAAAACCGGGCAAGGCGGCAACTGGCGCAACCAAAAAGCGGAGTCAGGCCAATGCTTAATGATGCAGACCGTATTTTTACCAATATCTATGGTTGGGGTGACGCTGGTCTAAAGGGCGCAAAGGCACGCGGCGACTGGGATAAAACCGCCAAGCTGTTGGCGCTTGGCCATGATGAGATTGTTGAGCGAATGAAGGCATCGGGCCTTCGCGGGCGCGGTGGCGCTGGATTTCCGACAGGGCTGAAATGGTCATTCATGCCAAAAGAGGTCAAAGACCGTCCGCATTATCTGGTGGTGAATGCCGATGAGTCCGAGCCAGGCACATGCAAGGATCGTGATATCATCCGTCATGAGCCGCATAAATTGCTCGAAGGGTGTGTTGTTGCCGGTTTTGCGATGCGGGCACATGCGGCCTATATCTATATCCGCGGCGAATTTGTGAATGAGGCTCGCCGCCTTCAAGCCGCGATTGACGAGGCTTATGACGCTGGCCTGCTTGGCAAAGATGCGGCAAAATCAGGCTGGGCATTTGATATTTATCTGCATCGCGGTGCAGGGGCTTATATCTGCGGCGAAGAAACCGCGCTTTTGGAATCATTGGAAGGCCGGAAAGGACAGCCACGGCTAAAACCGCCATTCCCAGCCGGTGTTGGTCTTTATGGCTGTCCGACAACGGTGAATAATGTTGAATCGATTGCTGTTGCCCCAACTATTTTGCGTCGTGGTGCCGATTGGTTTGCCGGTCTTGGCAAAGAAAATAACACAGGCACAAAATTATTCTGCATTTCGGGTCATGTGAATAACCCGTGTAATGTCGAAGAAGAAATGGGCATTCCGCTTCGTGAATTGCTGGAAAAACATGCTGGCGGGGTTCGCGGTGGCTGGGATAATCTGCTTGCGGTCATTCCGGGAGGGTCATCAACACCGTTGATGCCAAAAGATGTATGCGCCGATATCACCATGGATTTTGACGCGCTTCGCAACGCCGGAACAGGGCTTGGCACTGCTGGCATCATCGTGATGGATAAAAGCACCGATGTGGTTAAGGCGATTTCGCGGCTATCTTATTTCTACAAGCATGAATCTTGCGGCCAATGCACGCCATGCCGTGAAGGCACTGGCTGGATGTGGCGGATGATGGAACGGCTTGTTCGCGGTGAGGCGGAAAGCCATGAAATTGACACGCTTGAACAGGTAACGCGCCAAATCGAAGGTCATACAATTTGTGCGCTTGGTGATGCTGCGGCATGGCCAATTCAGGGGCTTATCAAACATTTTCGGCCCGAAATCGAACGACGGATTGCAGCGCGCCATGCGGTTGATGCTGTGAATGCGGCAGAATAGGAAACGGACAGCACCATGCCAAAACTGACGGTAAATGATGTTGAAGTGGAAGTTGAAGACGGGTCAACCGTGCTTCATGCGTGCGAGGCGGCCGGTGTTGAAATCCCGCGCTTTTGCTATCACGACCGTTTGTCGATCGCCGGCAATTGCCGGATGTGTCTTGTCGATATGGAACGCGCACCAAAGCCGATTGCGTCCTGCGCCATGCCTGCCGGTGACGGCATGGTTATCCGCACCGATACCGATCGGGTGAAAAAGGCGCGTGAAGGGGTGATGGAGTTTCTTTTGATCAATCACCCGCTGGATTGCCCGATCTGTGATCAGGGCGGCGAATGTGATTTGCAGGATCAGGCAATGGGCTATGGCCTTGATGGATCACGCTTTTCTGAGAATAAACGCGCTGTTGATAATAAACATATGGGGCCATTGATCAGCACAGTGATGACCCGCTGTATCCATTGCACACGCTGTGTCCGTTTTGCGACCGAGGTCGCTGGTGTGCCCGAACTTGGCGCGATTGGCCGCGGCGAGTCGATGGAAATCACCACCTATCTTGAAAAGACACTGGCATCTGAATTATCGGCCAATGTCATTGATCTTTGTCCGGTTGGCGCTTTGACATCACGCCCTTATGCCTTTGCGGCGCGGCCGTGGGAATTAAACAAGGTCGAAACCATTGATGTGATGGATGCGCTTGGCAGCAATATCCGGGTTGATGCGCGCGGCGCGCAGGTCATGCGGGTATTGCCGCGGCTGAACGAAGATATCAATGAAGAATGGATTTCCGATAAAACCCGCTATGCCATTGATGGTCTTCGTCGGCAACGTCTTGACAAGCCCTTTGCGCGTGGCCGTGATGGCAGGTTGCATCCGGTAAGCTGGGGTGAGGCATTGAAAAGCCTTGCAACCGCGCTTCGCAAGGCCAAACCAAATGCGATTGGTGCGATTGCCGGTAATCAGGCCGATGCTGAATCACTTTATGCGCTGAAAAGCCTGATGACACGCCTTGGCAGTCCAAATCTTGATTGCCGTCAAGATGGTGCCAAAATTGGCGGGAACCGCGCTGGCTATTTGTTCAATTCGACAATCGCTGGCATTGATGATGCTGACGCTCTGTTGATTATTGGCAGCAATCCCCGCATTGAAGCGGCCGTTCTGAATGCGCGTATCCGCCGCAACTGGCTGTCAAGCCGGATGCCGGTCGCGGTTGTTGGGCCAAAGGTCGATTTGACTTATGATGCTGATTTCCTTGGTCAAGATCCGGCAATTCTGGATGCGCTTGCCGATGGAAGCCATAAATTTGCCGCCAAATTGAAAAAAGCCAAACGGCCAATGATCATCATTGGCATGGGAGCTTTGGCGCGTGCTGATGGCGCGGCGATGCTTGGCAAGGCACGTCAAATTGCCGAAAGCTATGGCGTTGTCACAAAGCAATGGAACGGCTTTAACGTTTTGCATAACGCCGCAGCGCGTGTTGGCGGTCTTGATCTTGGCTTTGTACCGGCGCGCGGCGGCATGGATATTGCGGCGATGGGCAAGGCGGCCAAGGCTGGCAAGCTTGACCTTTTATGGTTGCTTGGCGCTGATGAAATTGATTTTGAGCCATTTGCATCTAGTTTTGTTGTGTATCAGGGGCATCATGGTGATGCTGGTGCCCATCATGCCGATCTGGTGCTTCCGGGGGCGGCCTATACCGAAAAAGACGGCATTTATGTCAATACCGAAGGCCGTGTTCAATATGCAACCCGCGCCGCGTTCCCGCCGGGTGATGCGCGTGAAGATTGGACCATCATCCGTGCTGTTTCGGGCGCTGTTGGAAAATCAATCGGATTTGATACGCTTACCGAATTGCGCGAAGCCTTATGCACCGATCATCCGCATTTTGCCGATGCTGATGAAATTGCGCCGGCGAAATGGGCTTCATTTGGTGGACGGGCGAAATTGTCAGCCGAGCCGGTTGGACAGGCATTTGATAATTTCTACATGACCTGCGCGATTAGCCGTGCGTCAGAAACAATGGCGGAATGTGTCCGCGCCAGCAGCGGTGATCACGGTGCCGCAGTTGCAGCGGAGTAACGGCCATGATTGAATTTTTGACACAAGACTGGATTTTGGAACTTGGCTGGATTGTTGCCAAGATCATGGTTGTTATTGGGCCGCTATTGATTGCTGTTGCCTATCTTACGCTTGCCGAACGCCGCGTTATTGGCTTTATGCAGCTTCGCAAAGGGCCGAATGTGGTTGGCCCATTTGGTCTGTTTCAGCCTTTTGCCGATGCGCTAAAGCTGATGGCAAAAGAAACCATCATGCCTGCAGGTGCCAATAAAGTGGTCTTTATGATCGCGCCGATGTTGACCTTTATTCTATCTTTGGTCGCATGGGCGGTGATTCCTTTTGGCGAAGATTTGGTGATTGCGGATATCAATGTTGGTATTTTATACCTGTTTGCCATTTCATCGCTTGGCGTTTACGGCGTGATCATGGCGGGATGGGCCAGTAATTCCAAATATGCGTTTTTGGGCGCTTTGCGGTCAGCCGCACAGATGGTGTCGTATGAAGTCTCGATGGGGCTGGTCATCATCAATGTTCTTTTATGCGCCGGATCATTGAATTTGAGCGCGATTGTCGAGGCGCAGCGCGGCATGTGGTTTGCCTTGCCATTATTGCCAATGTTTATTGTGTTCTTTATCTCGACACTTGCCGAAACCAACCGTGCGCCATTTGATTTGCCGGAAGGCGAATCTGAATTGGTTGCAGGTTATTTTGTCGAATATTCATCAATGTCATTTGCGCTGTTCTTCCTTGGTGAATATGCAAATATGATCCTGATGAGCAGCATGACTGTTGTTTTGTTCCTTGGTGGATGGTTGCCACCATTTGATATCTGGCCGCTGAATATTATTCCCGGCCCGCTTTGGTTTATCATCAAGATCATGCTGGTATTGTTTGTGTTCTTGTGGGTGCGGGCAACAACGCCGCGTTACCGCTATGACCAGCTTATGCGTCTTGGATGGAAGATCTTTTTACCATTCTCGCTGATCTATGTTGTGTTGACGGCCGGTTTCCTGTTGGTGACTGATCGTCTGCCATCTGTGGCTTTGGGTTAAGGAGAAATACGAATGTCCGCTTTGGTAAATGCAGTTCGCTCGTTTTTGCTTCTTGAGCTTGGCAAGGGCATGTTCTTGACCTTGAAATATTTCTTCAAGCCAAAGGTCACGATCAATTACCCTTATGAAAAAGGCAGCCTGTCACCGCGTTTCCGTGGTGAGCACGCGTTGCGCCGCTATCCGAATGGCGAGGAGCGCTGTATCGCCTGCAAGCTATGCGAAGCGGTTTGCCCGGCGCAGGCCATCACCATTGAAGCCGAACCCCGTGATGATGGCAGCCGGCGTACCACACGTTATGATATCGACATGACCAAATGTATCTATTGCGGCTTTTGTCAGGAAGCCTGTCCGGTCGATGCGATTGTCGAAGGCCCGAATTTTGAATTTGCCACCGAAACCCGCGAAGAGCTGTATTACGATAAAGACAAGCTTTTGGCGAATGGCGACCGTTGGGAAACCGAAATTGCCCGTAACCTTGCTGCAGACGCGAAATGGCGTTAGGCGGAACGAAACGGCGCATCGATGACAAAAGAAAGACAGCCATACAATGATTGAAGCTTTGTTCTTTTACCTGTTTGCTGGGGTGATGCTTGCCAGTGGCTTTATGGTAGTGGTGTCGCGCAACCCTGTTTATTCAGTGTTGTTTTTAATCCTCGCCTTCTTTAATGCGGCAGGCATGTTTGTGCTGATTGGCGCCGAATTTTTGGCGATGCTGCTTGTTGTTGTTTATGTCGGTGCGGTGGCGGTTTTATTCCTGTTTGTCGTGATGATGCTGGATATCAATTTTGCTGAAATGCGCGCTGGTTTTCAAAAATATCTTCCCCTTGGGTTGATTGTTGGCGGTATTTTGGTTTTTGAGTTGGTTGCAGCAATGTATGGCGATGCCTTTTCAAAGGCCAGCCTGCCCGTTGCCTCTGAAATTCCCAACACCACCCAGCTTGGCGGCGTGCTTTATACAAAATATGCCTTTTTGTTCCAGATTTCAGGCCTGATCCTGCTGGTGGCGATGATTGGCGCAATTTCATTGACCATGCGCAAACGGGTTGGGGTTCGGCGGCAGTCGATTGCCGACCAGAACAGCCGCCGCCGCGAAGATGTAATGGAAATTGTCAAAATGCCATCGGGTAAGACCAAAGCCAAAGACGATGCTGCCGCTGGCAGTGTTGATGATAAATAGGGGGTCGGCGCAATGTTGGAATTAACGCTAAATCATTATCTGGCTGTATCAGCCATGCTGTTTGCGCTTGGTATTTTCGGTATTTTTCTAAACAGGAAAAACGTGATCACCATTTTGATGTCAATCGAATTGATGCTGTTGGCGGTCAATATCAATATGGTCGCTTTCTCGGCCTATAGTGGCAACCTCGAAGGCCAGATTTTCTCGCTGTTCATTTTAACTGTTGCCGCGGCCGAAGCGGCGATTGGCCTTGCGATTCTGGTCGTGTTTTTCCGCAACCGTGGTTCTATCGCGGTTGAAGATGTGAATATTTTGAAGGGGTAGGGCAGTTCATGTATTCGCTCATCGTTTTCCTTCCCCTGCTAGGGGCCGTGATTGCAGGTTTGCTAAGCCTTAGCAATCGCGATCGCGCAGCCGAAATCGTCACGGTTTCAGGCCTTTTGCTGTCTTTGCTGTTTTCGATTATCGCTTTTGCGAATGTCGCGATTGGTGGGCAGCCGGAAACGGTCAATTTGGCGCGGTGGATTTCATCTGGCAGCTTTGTTGCCAATTGGAGCCTACGGTTTGACACGCTCACCGCGGTCATGCTGATCGTTGTGACCGGCGTTTCCTCAATGGTGCATATTTATTCGATTGGCTATATGTCGCATGATAATGCGCGGGCACGCTTTATGGCGTATCTCAGCCTATTTACCTTTGCCATGCTGATGCTGGTAACGGCTGATAATCTTGTGCAGATGTTCTTTGGCTGGGAAGGTGTTGGTGTTGCCTCTTATTTGCTGATCGGTTTTTGGTACAAAAAAGACTCTGCCCATAGCGCGGCAATGAAAGCCTTTGTTGTGAACCGTGTTGGTGACTTTGGGTTTGCGCTTGGCATTCTGGCAGTTTATGCGCTGTTTGGTTCGGTTCAGTTTGACGTGATTTTTGCGCAATCGAGCGTGATTGCCGCAACCGATATCAATTTCCTTGGCTATCGCCTTCCAGCGCTTGAAGTTGCTGGTATTTTGTTATTTATCGGCGCGATGGGCAAATCAGCCCAGCTTGGCCTGCATACATGGCTTCCCGATGCGATGGAGGGGCCAACACCGGTTTCGGCGCTGATTCATGCGGCAACGATGGTGACGGCTGGCGTCTTTATGATCTGCCGTCTTTCGCCAATGCTGGAATATGCGTCATTTGCGCTGGATGTGATCACCGTGATCGGTGCCTTGACCGCTATTTTTGCGGCAACGGTTGGCATGACTCAATTTGATATCAAACGTGTCATTGCCTATTCAACCTGCTCGCAGCTTGGTTATATGTTTTTTGCGGCTGGCGTTTCGGCCTATCCGGCAGCGATGTTCCATCTAACAACACATGCGTTTTTCAAGGCGTTGCTGTTTCTTGGCGCGGGTTCGGTTATTCATGCTCTGTCAGATGAGCAGGACCTTCGCAATATGGGCGGGATCTGGAAAAAAGTGCCGGTTACATATGCGATGATGTGGATTGGCTCATTGGCGCTGGCTGGCTTTCCGTTCTTTGCCGGTTACTATTCAAAAGACATGATCCTCGAAGCCGCCTATGCCGCGCAAAGCGGGGTTGGCAGCATGGCATTTTGGCTTGGCTGTCTTGCCGCCTTTTTGACGGCTTTCTATAGCTGGCGTTTGCTGATTATGGCGTTTCATGGTGCGCCGCGTGCCAGTGCGCAAGTGATGTCGCATGTTCATGAATCACCAAAGGTAATGACACTGCCATTGCTGGTTTTGGCGATTGGTGCGGTGTTTGCCGGTTGGCTTGGCTATGAATTATTTGTCGGCCATGACATGAAACAATTCTGGGGCGCGTCAATTTTCATTCTGCCAACAAATACGGCAATGGAAGATGCGCATCATGTGCCGTCATGGGTCAAGCTTTTGCCGATTGTTCTTGCATCAAGTGGGGTTGCGCTTGCGGTTCTGTTTTATGCTTACTGGACTTCGATGCCAGCGCGGATTGCGGCGATCTTCCGTCCGGTCTATTTGCTGTTTTACAATAAATGGTATTTTGACGAGCTGTATGACGCGATCTTTGTTCGCCCTGCGGTGCGGTTTGGTGCCTATTTATGGCAGCGCGGTGATCGTGACACGATTGACGGCTTTGGTCCTGACGGCATGTCGGCATTCATTTACCGCCTGTCGGGAATGTGTTCGCGGGTGCAAACCGGCTTTGTGTTCCATTACGCTTTTGCCATGTTGATTGGCGTTGTCGTGCTGGTGAGCTGGTACTATTTACGCTTTAAAGGGGCTTAGGCGATGATTGATAATTGGCCTATCTTATCTATTGTCACCTTCCTGCCGTTGGCTGGTGTGTTGTTCTTGTTGTTGATCAAGGGCGATGAAAAGGCGTTGGCGCAGAATTCGCGTTTTGTTGCGATGTGGGTTTCGGGTTTCACCTTTTTGGTCTCATTAACATTGCTGATCGGGTTTGATAGCAGCGTAACCGGCTATCAATTCGAAGAAAAAGCCGTTTGGCTTGCGGGGACTGGCATTGGCTATCATATGGGTGTTGACGGTATTTCAATGCCGTTTGTTTTGCTAAGCACGCTTTTGACACCCTTGTCGATTTTGGCAAGCTGGCGTGCCATTACGCATCGTGTTCGTGAATATATGATCGCGTTTTTGGTGCTGGAAACCATGATGGTCGGCATGTTTGTCTCGCTCGACATGTTGATGTTCTATCTGTTTTTCGAGGCGGTTTTGATCCCGATGTTCCTGATCATTGGTATCTGGGGCGGGGCACGCCGCGTTTATGCCGCGTTCAAATTCTTCTTATATACGCTTCTTGGTTCGGTGCTGATGCTGGTTTGTATGCTGGCGATGTATATTGATGCTGGCACCACCGACATTCCGGCCTTGACCGCGCATCAATTTGCCGAGTCAATGCAGACATGGCTGTTCCTTGGCTTCCTCGCATCATTCGCGGTAAAGGTGCCAATGTGGCCTGTTCATACATGGCTTCCCGATGCGCATGTCGAGGCACCAACCGCAGGATCAATGATTCTGGCGGGTGTTTTGTTGAAAATGGGCGGCTATGGATTTTTGCGCTTTTCATTGCCGATGTTCCCGCTGGCGTCGGAATTTTTCGCACCTTTGATCTTTACGCTATCAATCATTGCGGTGATTTACACATCGCTGGTGGCGTTGGCGCAGTCGGATATGAAAAAGATGATTGCCTATTCATCGGTTGCGCATATGGGGTTTGTGACCATTGGCATTTTCACTATGACCGAACAGGGCATTGCCGGTGCGATGTTCCAGATGATCAGCCATGGTTTGGTTTCAGCCGCCTTGTTCTTTAGCGTTGGCGTTGTCTATGACCGGCTTCATACGCGTGAAATCAGCGCCTATGGCGGTGTTGCAGCAGTGATGCCGCGCTATGCCGTGTTTTTCATGTTTATGATGCTGGCATCGGTTGGCCTGCCCGGAACCAGTGGGTTTGTTGGCGAAATGCTGGTGCTGGTTGGCGCATGGCATGCCAGCAGTTGGGTTGCCTTCTTTACCGCAACCGGTCTTGTTCTTGGCGCAACCTATATGTTGTGGCTTTATCGGCGCGTCATGTTTGGTGCCATTGTCAATGACCAGGTCAAGGCGATGGAGCCAATGCAGATGCGCGAATTTTCGATTTTTCTGCCATTGACCTTTCTGGTGTTGTTGTTCGGGGTTTATCCGATGGCACTTCTCGATGTGATGGCCGTGTCGATCCAGTTTTTGCTGGATGGTCTGTCGGCAAGTGGTTTGTCTTTACTGGCAGCAAATTAAGGGTTTCTGGGGACATAAAATGATTTTTGATCTAGCTGATATCCTGCCTGCCTTGCCTGAAATGATTCTGGCGACCTTGGCGCTTGTTCTGGTTCTTGTCGCGGCATATGGCGGCGAGAGTGCCGAAAATGCAAAGCGTGTCACACGCATCGCCCTTGGCGGTATTGTACTGGCATTGATATTGATTTGGTCGGGAACGGCGGCTGATGAAACTGCCTTTGGCGGCATGTTCAAGGCTGACAGCTTTGCCAGCTATATGAAAATTCTGGTTCTTCTTGGCACTTTTGGCGCGCTGTATATGTCGATTACGCCGCTTGCCAAGGATGATATCAACAAGCCTGAATTTGCGCTTCTTGTTGTGCTGGCGCTTGTTGGCATGATGTTGATGATTTCGGCCAATGATCTGATGTCGCTTTATATGGCGGTTGAGTTACAGTCGCTGCCGCTTTATGTGGTGGCGGCGATGCGTACCAATTCATTGCGCTCATCCGAGGCCGGATTGAAATATTTCCTACTGGGTGCGTTATCGTCAGGCATGCTTCTTTATGGCGCGTCGCTAGTCTATGGCTTTGCTGGCACCACCAGCTTTTCTGGCATTGCCGCGGCAGTATCGGCCGATCAATTGCCAGTGGCATTTATCGTTGGCATGGTCTTTATGGTGTCGGGCATCGCATTTAAGATTTCTGCTGCGCCATTCCATATGTGGACACCTGATGTTTACGAAGGCTCGCCAAGTCCGGTAACAGCATTGTTTGCGATTGCGCCAAAAGTGGCGGCAATGGCGTTGATGATGCGGCTGACCTATGGTGCCTTTGGCGCGATTGAAGTTGAATGGTCACAGGTTTTGGTTGCCTTGTCGATTGCCTCAATGGTTGTTGGTGCGCTTGGCGCGATTATGCAGCGCGATATCAAACGCATGATGGCCTATTCATCGATTGCCCATATGGGATATGCGCTTGCCGGATTGGCTGCTGGCAGCCATCAAGGTGCGCTAGGCGTGATGATTTACATGACCGGCTATATCTTTATGGGTGCGGGCAGTTTTGCGATTATTCTGCTGATGCGGCGTGATGGGCAATCGGCAACGCGGATTGCCGATTTGCAGGGTCTGTCACGAACCCATCCGATGCTGGCGCTTGGCCTGATGATCATGATGTTTTCCATGGCCGGTATTCCGCCTTTGGCTGGTTTCTTTGGGAAATGGTATGTGTTTTTGGCGGCGGTCAATGCCGGGCTTGTTCCGCTTGCCGTTATTGGTGTTGTGATGAGCGTGGTTGGTGCCTTTTATTATTTGCGGATCATCAAGATCATGTATTTCGAAGAAACCGACGAGCCGCTTGATACCGATATGCCGACTGCCAATAAAATGGTGCTTGGTGTGTCGATTGGCGTTATTTTGCTGTTTTTCCTCGGGCTTAGCCCGCTGCTCGAAGCGGCAAATGTGGCGGCAACAGCCCTGATGACCCAGCTTTAGGTCCTTATGACAGAACCTATCAATTGGTCGATTACAACAGAACAAAGCGCGACATCAACATCTGATCTTGCCAAACGGGCGGCGGCCAATGGCGCGCCGTCGGGACAGGCATTTCTGGCCATTGAACAGACCGCAGGGCGCGGGCGGCATGGCCGCCATTGGGACTCGCAAAAAGGCGGCATGTATCTATCGGTTCTGCTTCGCCCCGGCGTGCCAATTGACCAGTGGTTTGCTTTGTCATTTGCCGCGTCACTGGCTGTTTTAGAGGCGGTGCGTGCCAAGCTTGTCACGCATTTGTCACCGGCTGAAATGCCGCAAACCGGTTTGAAATGGCCAAATGACGTGATTGTCGCTGGCGGCAAGATTTCGGGTATCCTGCTTGAGGTTGATGGCAAGGCGCTGATTGTCGGAAGCGGGATTAACATCGCGCCAGTCGGACAGATGGAGTCGCAGAATATCGCACCGATTGCGCTTGCGGACGTCTGGCCTGATGGTGCTGGTGCTTTGCCGCAACCCCATGATCTTGCTACCGCCTATCTTGACCGGCTGGCATTCTGGTATGATCGGTTCTGCCAGTCAGGTTTTGACCCAATTCGCGATGCGTGGTTGGAAAACGCGCTGTTTTTGGGCATGCGCGTTGCCGTTCAGTGCGACACAAAGGCGCTTTCAGGGGTTTTTCACGATCTTGGCATGGACGGCACAATGCTTTTGCTTGATGATTCAGGTCAGACACGCCATATCACTACAGGTGATGTAAAACTTTTGGGCAGTTAACCAATGCTTTTGGCAGTAGATTGCGGCAATACCAATATTGTATTTGCCCTTTATGATGGCGATATCCAGCGGGCAAATTGGCGGATTAGTACCGACCCCAAGCGCAGCGTGGATGAATATCTTGTCTGGTTAACCCAGTTGATGCGTTTCAAGTCACTGGCTGTTGATGATGTTACAGACATGATCATTGCCAGCGTCGTGCCCGAGGTGCAGCCAAAATTGATCAATCTGGCATCGCGCGGCTTTGGCATTGTGCCGCAGGTCGTTGGTGACAGCGGCATTGACCTTGGCATTGATATTCATATTGACCGGCCCGATCAGGCTGGTGCTGATCGTCTTGTCAATGCCGTGGCGGCGCGTGACTTTCATGATTTGCCAGCGATTATTCTCGATTTTGGCACGGCAACCACATTTGACCTGATCGGCAAGGGCGGGGCCTATCAAGGCGGCATTATCGCGCCCGGAGTCAATTTGTCGGTTGAGGCGCTCTATCTGGCGGCGGCGCGGTTGCCGCGCCTTGCGGTTGAACCTTGGGCATCTGATATGCCGGTTTTGGGAAAAGATACGGTTAGTGCCATGCATTCAGGCATATTTTGGGGATATGTCAGCATGGTCGAAGGATTAATCGAGCGGTTGCGCCGTGATCATGGTAACGATCTACCTGCCATTGCCACCGGCGGTCTCGCTCCGTTATTCGCCGAACATGTCAAAGCGATCTCAATCGTTGATCCCGATCTTACCCTGAAAGGGTTGGTTCGCATTCACGCCCAAAATAAGCCCGAACCCAAATAAGACTGAACCAAAACCAAATCTGTTATACAAAAGTAAGGCCTTGATTATGAATTATGCAAAAAATGATTTGCTGTTTGCGCCCTTAGGCGGATCTGGCGAGATTGGCATGAATGTAAATCTTTACCATTATCAAGACAGCTGGATCATGGTTGATCTTGGCATTTCCTTTCCCGATGAAAGCACCCCTGGTGTTGATGTTATTCTCCCTGATTTGAAATTCATTGCGGATCGGCGCGATAAATTGGCCGGTCTGGTGCTGACCCATGGTCATGAAGATCATCTGGGCGCAATCCCCTATCTATGGAGCCAACTTGGTTGTCCAATCTATGGCAGCGCCTTTACCCTCGCGCTGTTGCGGCGCAAGCTTGCCGAGTCACGCGGTGATTTTGACATAAAGCTTCATGAAATTGGCATGAATGCGCCGTTTAAACTTGGCGCGTTTGAAATTGAAATGGTGGCATTAAACCATTCGATTCCCGATCCGGCTGCGCTTGCCATCCGCACTGACGCTGGCACTGTCTTTCATACAGGCGACTGGAAATTCGACAAAACGCCGGTTCTTGGTACCGACACTGACGCACCGCGTCTTGCCGCCATTGGTGATGAGGGGGTTTTGGCGCTTGTTGGGGATTCGACCAATGCTATGGTTAACGGGCGTACCGGATCTGAAAGTGATGCCAAGGCAGGGTTAACAGACGCCATTGCCAAAGCAACCGGACGGGTGGCCATCACCTGCTTTGCCAGCAATGTCGCGCGGATCGACTCGATCTGCAAGGCTGCCAAAGCCAATGGCCGGTCAGTGGCAATTGTTGGGCGTGCACTCAATCGGGCGATTTCGGCCGCGCGTGAAGTTGGTTATCTTGCCGATTTGCCAGATTTGGTGCCTGAAGGTGATGTTGATTTATTGCCACGCGACTCGATTGTGATTGTTTGTACCGGCACCCAAGGCGAGCCGCGAGCAGCCATGGCGCGGATTGCGGCCGCAGCGCATGAAACCATCAGTCTTGAGGCGGGTGACACCGTTATTTATTCTTCACGGCAAATTCCGGGTAATGAAAATGCCATTGCGCGGGTCCAAGATATGCTGATCCGGCGCAAAATTCACCTTGTGACCGATCAGGACGCGCCGGTTCATGTGTCGGGGCATCCTTCACGCGGTGAGATGATTGAAATGTATGGTCTGATTCGGCCGAAAATTGCGATTCCGGTTCATGGAACCGCGCGGCATTTGCTGGCGCATGCGGCCTTGGCCGATTCCTGTCAGGTCTCGCAAACAATACTTCCTGATAATGGTGTGGTGATCCGGCTGAACGGCGATAGGGCTGGTATCATTGATCATGTTCATACCGGGGCTTTGACTGCCGAAAAGGGCAATATTATCGAATTGCAGGCCGATATGATGCGGGCAAGGCGGCGGATGCTATGGAATGGCGTTGTTACCGTTTCGGTGATCTTGAACAAGGCAGGGGCGCTTTGCTCCGTGCCAAGCGTCGCGCAAAGCGGCCTTGGTGACGGCGATGCCGCAAGCGATTATGTTGCGGCAGCCTCGATTGCGGTTGAAGATGCGATTGAAATTCTGGGTAAAACAGCACGGCGCAATGATGCATCGGTTGAAGATGTTGTCTCGCAGGCTGTGCGGCGGGTTGCGCGGTCAATGTTCGGCTTGCGGCCAATTGCGCAGGTTCATATCATGCGGGTAGGCGAAGAGGATTTACGAGCATGATTGGAAATATAAATCATATTGCGATTGTCGTTGCCGATCTTGATGCGGCGGCTGCACATTGGCGCGACATGCTTGGTGCCGAAGTTAGCCAAGCGCAATCATTGCCTGAACATGGCGTGCGGATTGTGTTTGTGCGCTCGGCCAATGGTCAGGTTGAATTGATGGAGCCTTTTGGCGAGGGGTCGCCAATTGCCGGATTCTTAAAGCGTAACCCTGATGGTGGCATGCATCATATCTGTTATGAGGTCGCCAATATCGACCAAGCACGCGCCAAGCTAGAGGCAAAAGGTGCGCGGGTGCTTGGTGACGGCAGTGTGAAAACTGGCGCACATGGCAATCCGGTGCTGTTTTTGCATCCAAAGGATTTTAACGGCACGCTTATCGAATTAGAACAGGTTACCGAAGGTGGGGCGCATTAAATGGATATTGTTTCAGGAATCGTGGTTTTTATTCTGCTATGGTGGTGGGTGTTCTTTATGACCTTGCCATTTGGCGTGAAGACGCCTGACTCGGTTGAGGTTGGCCATGCCACATCAGCACCGGAAAAACCAATGCTTTGGCGTAAGGCGATGATTGCCACGATAATTGCGTCAATCCTATTTGCCATCGTGTTTTGGGTCATTGATTCGGGTTTGCTGTCGTTAGATCAGCTATAGGCCTTTGCCGCTATTCAGGCGGCGGGGCATGGTAGGGCAATGGTGCTTGCCGATTGATTGACATAACGCGCCAGTTTTTGGCCAAAAGAAAAGCAAGGCTTACGCCTTGCTTTTTTCAATCACTGATCTTGATGCCAGTGTTTGCTCTCCCTAAACCCGGTTTTGGCAACCTGTTCTAAAAACGGTAGGAAACTTTCATCGGCTTGTCGACATAAAATTCACGAAAATCTAACAAATCAGACAAAAACTGCCTAATTCGTTTGCCAGCAATAAAACCGGTAACCAACTGCGCTAAGTGACGCAGCCTCTGCCAGAGGTTCGTTTATCTTTGTGTTTGGCCAAAAAACCATGTTATCAGACAATTACCGTTCAGTTGCTGGCTTTGCAAGTTGGTCTGACGGCATAAGGGACAACAGAATAATGCAAAAAGAAACAATTTATCTGGCATCAGACCATGCTGGCTGCGCGCTGAAAGCCGCTGTTTGTACGCATCTTGCTGCTGCTGGTTATCAAATTGTTGATCTTGGGCCGGATCAGGGTGAGTCGGTTGATTATCCTGATTATGGTGTCAAATTGGCGATGGCGCTAAAGGATGATACAGCCGCGCGTGGCATTGCCATTTGTGGAAGCGGTATCGGCATTTCGATTGCGGTAAACCGGTTTTCATGGGTGCGGGCGGCGCTTGTTAGTACGGCCGAAGCGGCCAGCCTATCACGCCAGCATAATGACGCGAATGTTTTAGCTTTGGGCGAACGGTTGATTGATCGGGTGTTAGCACTTACATGTATCGAAGCATTTTTAGGCACTGCCTTTGAGGGTGGTCGTCATCAGCGACGAGTAGATAAATTAGCCGCGATTGGTAATGATTGTTAGGAATTGGAATAGGCTTGCAATATTGATTGCCGGTTTTATGTGTTTATAGAGTAGATTGATGCCGCTTGGGTCATAGGTTTGACGGCGATACGGCATATTTTTGAGGAGACGAAAGATGGACGAATTCGGTAATGCGCAAGCTGCAATGAAAATTGACGGTTTTTTCAGCAATACACTGGCACAAAGTGATCCAGAAGTGGCTGCTGCGATCAGTGATGAATTGGTGCGCCAGCAAGATCAGATCGAAATGATTGCCTCAGAAAACATTGTCAGCACCGCGGTAATGGAAGCTCAGGGTTCAGTTCTGACCAATAAATATGCCGAAGGCTATTCAGGTCGTCGCTATTATGGCGGTTGCGAATATGTTGATGTGATCGAAACATTGGCGATCGAGCGCGCGAAAAAATTGTTCAGTTGTAATTTCGTCAATGTGCAGCCGCATTCGGGTGCGCAGGCAAACCAAGCTGTTTTCCTAAGCCTGTTAAAGCCGGGCGATACCATTCTTGGCATGTCATTGGCAGCCGGCGGCCATCTAACACATGGTGCCGCACCAAACCTGTCTGGTAAATGGTTCAACGCAATCCAATATGGTGTGGATGAAGCCACCGCGCAGGTGGATTTTGACGAATTACAGCGGCTCGCCCTCGAGCATAAGCCGAAAATGATTCTTGCTGGTGGATCGGCCTATCCGCGGACATTGGATTTTGCCGCATTCCGTAAGATTGCAGATTCGGTTGGTGCCTATTTCATGGTTGATATGGCGCATATTTCGGGTCTGGTTGCGGCTGGTGCGCATCCAAGCCCGGTCGAGCATGCGCATGTTGTTACCTCGACGACGCATAAAACCTTGCGGGCGTCACGCGGCGGCTTGATCTTGACCAATGATGAGGCGCTTGCCAAAAAATTCAATTCAGCCGTTTTCCCCGGCTTGCAAGGTGGCCCATTGATGCATGCCATTGCTGGTAAAGCGGTTGCCTTTGGCGAGGCGCTTCGCCCTGAATTTAAGGCCTATACAAATATGGTTGTCAGCAATGCGCGCATTCTTGCCGAAACATTGATTTCGCGCGGTGTGTCTATCGTTTCAGGCGGTACGGATACCCATGTTGTTCTTGTTGATCTTCGGCCAAAGGGTTTGACCGGTAACGTGACCGAGCTGTCGCTTGAGCATGCTGGTATCACCTGTAACAAAAACGGTATTCCGTTTGATCCGCAGCCACCGACAGTGACATCGGGTGTTCGTCTTGGCACGCCTGCTGGAACAACACGCGGTTTTGGTAATGACGAATTTGTGAAAATTGGTCATCTGATCGGCGATGTTCTTGATGGTTTGGCGCAGAATGCCGAGGACAACAAGGCTGTTGAGGCGCGTGTGCGCGAAGAAGTTCGCGCATTATGTCGGGCTTTCCCAATCTATCAATAGTGTGTACACTCACCGCAAACACCAAATGTTGTTTGCCATTTCCGAATTAGGGTAGTGTGATACGATGATTTGTCCGTTTTGCGGGAACGAAGATACACAGGTAAAGGACTCACGCCCTGCCGAAGATGGTGGGGCGATCCGACGCCGGCGCTTATGCGGGAAATGTGACGCCAGATTCACCACTTTTGAACGGGTGCAAATCCGCGAAATTACATTGGTCAAACGTGATGGTCGTAAATCAGTTTTTGACCGTGAAAAGCTGGAACGGTCATTCGATATTGCCCTTCGCAAACGCGATGTTGACGCCGAAGCTGTTGGCATGGCAATCAACGACATCGTCCGCCAGCTAGAAAGCCATGCCGATGGTGACGTGCCAAGTGCGCGTGTTGGTGAATTGGTGATGGCAGCATTGTACAAGCTGGATCAAGTCGCCTATGTCCGTTATGCGTCAGTATATCGTAACTTCCGAGAGGCCAAGGATTTTGAAGCCTTTGTCGAAAAAGAGCTTGGTGAGTAAAGCGGCTAAGACGCAGGATTTCCGGTCAAATCCAGTTTTCCCCGAAGATACAAGATGGATGCGCGCTGCCATCATGGCGGCACAGCGCGGCATTGGCCGTAGCGGGGTTAATCCACCGGTTGGTTGTGTTCTGATTGGCGCGGATGGGCAGTTGCTGGCATCGGGCCATACAGGGGCAGGCGGCGTGCCCCATGCCGAATCTGCGGCATTGGCCAGTCTTGATGATGCTGGACGTATCGCCCTTCAGGGCGGCACTGCCTATGTCACGCTTGAACCTTGCGCCCATCACGGGAAAACCCCGCCATGCGCGGATGCGCTAATCGCCGCTGGTATTGCGCGTCTTGTCGTTGCGCTTCAAGATCCTGATCCGCGGGTAAATGGCAATGGTTTGGCACAAATTGCCAAAGAAGGCATCATTGTTTGCCTTGGGGTTGAGGCCGCGCTGGCAAGTGAAATATTAAAATATTTTATTCATAAAATTCAGAATGGTAAACCTTATTGCTCACTTAAAATTGCAGCGTCAATTGATGGTAGAATTGCGCTTTCTGACCGGAAAAAACGCTGGTTAACCGGCCCAGAAATGCGCCGCTATGTGCATTTGTTGCGCAGTCAGGCCGATGCCATCATCACTGGTATCGGTACTGTTCTTGCCGATGATCCGCAGTTGAATTGTCGCAATGAAGGGCTGGAAAATGACAGCCCACCTATTTTCATTTTTGACCGGCTTTTGCGGATTCCCACCGCTGCAGCAATTTTGCAAAGCCCCCATCCGGTGACGCTGTTTTGCAGTGAAGCGGCATCTGAACCACGCCGCCAAGCGCTTGGTGATGCCGGATGTGTGATTGTGCCTTTGCCCGGTGATGCTGAAGGGCGGCCTGATATTGGTGCGGCATTGCGCTATATGGGCATGAGGGGGGTCAATCATGCGCTTGTCGAGGCTGGTACCGGTCTTGTGACCAGCTTTTTGGCGGCCGATGCCGCTGATTGCCTTTACTGGACACAATCAGATCATATTTTGGGCGGTGATGCCTTGCCAGCGGTTGGGCAATTCACCTCTCAAACAATCAACGCGGTGGCAATCTTGACCGAAAACAGATATATCCAGACGCATTATCAGGCAATCGGCAATGACCGCGTGATTATCTTGCAAAGACCCAACGCCAACACTGGCAGAACACAGGCATAAACCATGTTTACCGGTATTATTACAGCCATTGGCTGCCTTGAGGCGATCACCGATAAAGGCGATCGGCTATTGCGCATTTCCTGCGATTGGGATTGCGCCGCCATTGATATTGGTGCGTCAATCGCCTGTTCGGGAATTTGCCTAACCGTGATTGACCGGCAGGATCATTGGTTTGAAGTTGCCGCTTCAGCCGAAACCATGGCCGTGACAACGCTTGGCAGCTGGCAGCAGGGCGATCGGATAAATCTTGAACGCGCGCTTTGCCTTGGCGATGAGCTTGGCGGGCATATTGTATCTGGTCATGTTGACGGTTTGGCCGTGATTACGTCAATCACACCGGCTGGTGACAGCCATGTTGTCTGGTTAGAGGTACCGCAATCATTGGCCAAATTTGTTGCCCCAAAGGGGTCGATTGCGCTTGATGGCGTGTCCTTGACGGTCAATGCGGTCAAAGGCAATGCGTTCAGCCTCAATATCATTCAGCATAGCTGGGATGTCACCGGCTGGGGACAGGCTGTCGTCGGGCAAAAGATGAATATGGAAATTGATATGCTGGCGCGCTATGTTGCCCGCCTTGCAGCGTTTGATAAGGATTAATGCAATGACCCCACCAAGCCGCAATGGTTTATCAACAATTGAAGAGGTGATTGCCGATGCCAAGGCAGCCAAGCTTTTCATCCTTGTTGATGACGAAGACCGGGAAAATGAAGGCGATCTATGTGTCATTGGTGAATATGCGACGGCAGATGCAATCAATTTCATGGCTAAATATGGCCGTGGATTAATCTGTCTTGCTTTGACGCGTATCCGCACCGAACAGCTTGGCCTGACAATGATGGAGCGCCGCAATGAATCGCGGCATGAAACCGCTTTTACCATCTCAATCGAGGCGCGTGAGGGCGTCACAACCGGTATTTCGGCCGCAGATCGTGCCCTGACCATCAAAACTGCGATTGATCCAAATTGTGGTGAACGCGATATCACTACCCCGGGCCATATCTTTCCATTGATTGCCCGCGATGGTGGAACTTTGGTTCGCGCTGGCCATACCGAAGCTGTTGTCGATATTGCGCGTGCCTGCGGGTCAGATAATCCGTCTGGCGTGATTTGTGAAATCATGA